>VFQN01002500.1_pt1 | contig 28178 bp, 24 predicted proteins | sample 3512371 | NCBI WGS metagenome assembly VFQN01 (sample SAMN10412370, study PRJNA504923) | tailings metagenome | isolation source: Replicate 2 from Balatoc abandoned mine | place: Philippines: Itogon, Benguet | collected 2017-08-28
GGGGGGGGGGGGGGGGGGGGGGGGGGGGGGGGGGGGGGGGGGGGGGGGGGGGACTCTGGAGGGCTCCGCTGTGCCTGCGCTCAGATCTTAGGCGCGGCGTTGCCACACCGAAATGTCGGTCGGTGCTCACAGCCGTATGCACAGCAGCAGGCGCGCGGCTGCTGTCCTGCGGCCTCCAATGCCCCTGCACGGACCCAAATGTCCCCAAGGTCTGATACGTCTCAGCGGATGTCTGAGCGGAAAGGGGCACCACCTTGTGCTGCCAAGCCCATATGTGCCATCTGGCCACCCGGGCACCCACAACCCTGTCGGCGTTTTTGGTCCGGGCGGCCAGACAATAAAAGGCTGACAGCCCTGGAACGAAACAATTGCAGAACTTGCTGCACGGTGCTGAGCCGCTGTACGGCTTTCGTGCCTTCCTCGTCGCACTGCCATGCGTTGTGACTGCTGTCTCTGTACTCAATAGTGTACCGCATCTGCGCGCCTACGCCTGCCCTGTTTGTCAGCTGGCGGAGCTGCGGAAGCAGAAGCAGCGCGAAATGGAGCACCGGCCGGACGCCATGGATGAGATCGATGAGCTGGATTCGCAGATGGCGTCCGTCAACTGCACGCTGAGACGAGTAGGTTACGCAGGCTTCCAGAAGCTCCCGCAGGCTCCGCCGACGGCTTTGTACCACCTGATAGGCTGGGGGAGGGGGTTTTCGGGGCAGGAATTGTAGATGTGACCACTGGGAACCGAGTCCTGCTGGCTGTAAAAGGTTGCGGGGTGCGGCGCAGGTGGAGTGCAACAAGGAGGCGTACGCGCAAGCCGAGGAGGCGGTAGACAGGGCGTACCAGGAGTTCGTGCGGTCGCTCGAGTACGCAAAGGACGTGGCGTTGATGCTGGCGAGACAGAACGAAGCAGCCGCACGAGCGGGGGGAGCAGCAGCAGCAGCAGCACCCGGGGACCTGCCCATGGAGGACGAGGACGACGTCGCTGTCATGGAGGGCCCGGTGCAGGGGCTAGGCAAGAGGAAGCGGATCGACGGCGGGGACCAGCATCGGGGGTCGAGCAGAGGTTCGGGGGAGTTGAGGAGGTACGGCAGCACTGGCGGCGGCGTGGCCGGCGGCGCGGATGAGCTGTGGGAGGAGCCCCCGAACCTGGGGCTGGGGCCTTCGCCTGGGGCTGGGGTGGCGGTGGGGGCAGAGGGCCTGGACGGTGGTGGGACAGGGGAAGGGGGCGCCGAGGGGCGGAGGCAACGCCTTGGCGCCAGTGGGGCGCCGCCGCTGCAGCAGGACGCTGCCGCGGCGGCGGCGGCGGGCGGTGTGGCGGCGGTGGGAGGGGCAACTGGGCCGCTCGGGATGGGGCGGGGGGCGGAGGGTGCAGGGGGCTTTGGCGTGCCGCCGGGGCTGCAGGTGCCGCCGCATGGCTTTCCTGCGCAGCCGCACGCGCAGCTGTACCCGCAGCAGCAGCAGCAGCATTATCCGCAACAGCCCTACCAGCAGCACGCTCACCAGCAGCAGCAGCAGCAGCCGCGGCAGGCTCCGCAAGTGGCTGCTGCCGCCGCCGCCCCTGGCCCGCCGGCAGCTGCGGGTGGGACGGGGCCCGCGGTGGCTCCAGGGCCTTTCCCACCGGGTGCCGGCGGGGGCGGCGGTGGAGGCACGTGGGTCCAGAGCGGCTACACGGCCCTGGCCGGCAAGCAGGTGGGCTTGCTAATTGGGTGACTGGCTTGGCCCAGTGCACATGACAGACGTCTTGAAGCCTGAGCCCTGGAAGAGACCCCACATGGGCCCAACTTACCGGTGCTCTGCGACACCCAAATACTTCGAGTGGCCAGCATGCTTGCGTCGGGCCCGAGCGCGTCTGCTGCTTGCCGCAATTCACGGCCCCGCTGCAGCACGAGTCATGGTGCTTCGCAACCGCCCCGCTGTTTCCGGGCTGGGCTCGCAGGTGCTGTGCCAGGTGCCTCCCGGCTCCCCAGCCGAGGAGCTGGTCAAGGCGCTGGTGCGCGCGGGCGCGCCTGTGACGCCCGAGATCACCCAGCTGCTCATGTCCCAGGGTGGGCGGGAGGTGCCCCCCGAGGTGCTGGCGCACGTGCAGGGGCTGGCGCAGCAGGCCAACCGCGTCAGCGCCGTACAAGCAGTGCAGCTGGGGGACTATGACAAAGCGCTCAAGGTGCTGGGCCTGCTGACCAACTTCTCCACTAACCAGGTGGGCCAAGGGTCGTATCTGCCGTACGGTCAGTACCGCGCGGCTTGGGCCTGAGGCGCGCGCGCGGTTGTACAGCGGCGCCGGGGCCGTTGGGTTGCCGCGTTCCGGGGCGATGCGTGAGGTCCGGCGCGGACAAACTCTACCTGTGCAGCCATGATCATGCGCTGGTTGCGAACAACGGTGAACGAAGTGTAGTCAGAAGCCCCATCGCCAGCACTGGTGGCTGTCTTGCACCAGAGCCTCCGGCGCTGCTTGTCGGGCTGATGACATGCAACCCTACGGGACGCCTGAAGGGTGGCAAGCGCGCAAGCCGCATGGCAGGAGTTGCCCTACGTTCAGACCTGGCGCATCAAGACCATGTACCGCTAGGCTACCAGCAAATCTAGACGCCATGCCCAACGGGTGCCTCTCGAGACACGTTTCCTGCTGCTGTCATGAGTCTCCATCTGGTTGCCCTTACCCAGGCCCAATACGTCGCGGCACTGGTGCACAAGCTCAAGATTGAGTTCGACCACCGAGGTGCGGCATGTGTTTCTTCGCCGGGGCAATACAGAGCTGCTTACGTCGGTTACATCACCTCAGTACATCGTCTGTTCCTGCGCCGCGCTGCCACAATGCATGCACAAACAGCGCATCATGCATTGCGTGCGTATTATGTACTTCGCGTGGACTGCCACGTGGCAATACGGCACGTGGCAAGGGCACCACTGTGTCTGTCGCTGTCGCCGCCCTGTCAACTCAGACTAACGTTTGTGGGGAGAGATGGTCCTCTTCCTGAAATTGGATAGTTTACTTGGCATTCGATAAGATTCCCGGTTTCCTGCCTCAGGCTCCGACGACCAGCCGCACAAGCCCATGGACGAGACCAGCAAGGCGAGGGTCGCTCGCCAGGACAAGCTCGCACAGGTGGGAGGAGGAATTGGTGACCTGTGCCTGCTGATGCCTGTTTGGGTTGGGGCAGGACAGAAGGCACCACCTGGGGTGTAAAGCAGATCGATACAAGGGAGGTGCGTCAGGTTGCGGCCGCCGTTCCTGAGCGCCGCAGCCGCCCTGCCTCCAGCGGTGGTGCCAGTGGCAGAGACATTATCCTACATGTCTGCCGCTTTCCATCGTGCTCCCCACCTCAACTGAGACGGTGTGCCGGTGTGGTCTTGCCTGTGGCTGCAGTGCTTTCGCACCACCATGGAGCTCAAGGGGGAGGCGGTGCCGGACGAGGAGGCCATAGTCAACGTGACTAACAAGCTGCTCGACGTCATCGAGCTGGTCCAGCAGGGGCAGCAGGGGCAGCCGCAGCAGCACCACCACCAAGCGCAACAACCGCACCAACAGCAGGCGCCAGCGCAGCCGCCGCCAGGGCAGCAGGTCCGGCCCGGAGCGCACGCGCACGCCCCCGGCACTGCCGGAGCCCACTCGGCGGCCAGCCAGCTCCCACCGCACCTGCGGCCGAAAAACCCAAAACAGGGGCAGCACCAGCACCAGCACCAGCACCAGCAGCAGCCGGGGGCCGCCCACCACGCCTCGCCCTTTGCATGGGCAGAGAACGCGCTGCGGGCCACGCAGCAGCCGTCCCCGGCCCACGCGCTAGCCTCGCCCGCCCACGGCACCGACTCCACGGGGCCAGCCCGCCCCTCGCCCGCGCCCGGCGCAGCTCCTCACACCTTTGCGCACCCGTCCCCGGCGCACGGTGCAGCTAGTGGCGCCACGCCCTCGCCCTTGCACGCAACCTCGGCCGTGCTCATGCCCTCCGGCCCCTCAACGCAGTCGCTGCATTCAATCCCGTCTGCCACCTCCGCCCAGTCCAACAAGGTAGGTTGTCATGTTACACATGCTGTGCAGTGGGGATCAGCACCATATGCACGTGTTGTGCCCCTCATGCAGCTCAGGGGGCGCCAATTAGGCTAAATGCGCTGCAATCAACAATGCTGTTGCGTAAGCCCCTTTCGCGCGCTGACCGCTGCACCCGCTTGACGCTGCCAAGCCGCCCCATGGAGCCAACCGTTACCTGCCGCTGCCACCAACACGCCCCCCCTGCCCATCCTGCTGTCCGCGCTGCCCGTGCAAACTCCCCAACCGCCACAACCGCCACAACTGCCACAACCGCAACCACAACCCCAACTGCAACTCCAGGCGCACGGGCCCTCGCAGGAGGTGTTCTTCCACGGGGTTGTGGCGCTGCAGGAGCAGGAAGCGGTGCGGCAGCAGCCCCCACATGGCGTGGGCGGCGCCGCCGGCCAGGACCCCTCCTGCCTGGACGCCAACCCCACCGCCACCACCATTACGGTCAAGCAGAAGCTGCAGGGCGCCTACGTCAAGACCGCGCCGCTGAGCCTGGGGGCGCTGGGCCTGCAAGAGCAGCAGCAGCAGCAGCAGCAGCAGGCCCTGGGCTACAGCTTCCTGACGCTGCCTGGCCAGCGCATCAACTTGACCGCCACGCAGCCGGGCAAGGTCAGCAGTAAGGGTGATGCATGCTGCCCTTCATGGTGCACGTTATGCTGCCTGCGCCGCTGCCTCATAGCGGTAGTCCGCACCTACCCTGCTACCAAAGTGTACTTGCGCCAAGGGGATCTCCGCCGCTGTTGACTTTTTTGCATGTTGCCCTACGTAGATCGTGCCGCTGGAGGAATGGCACCGGCGGCTGTCCAAGGCCACGCTGGTGCGGGAGGTGGGCGTGCTGCGGTTCAACACGCCTGAAGCGTGGTCCAGGTGGGCCCGCGTGGGTTAGCTCCGTTAAGACCTAGGCACACCGGAAACAGTGTCCTGCGAATCGGTGGCACCCGTGGTGGCACCCGTGGTGGCACCCGTGGTGGCACCCGTGGTGGCACCCGCACATGTGTTGCAAGCTTACTTGACTGTCAAGATGCTTGCTTACCGGTAACAGACGTGCTGCGGGCCCCACGCAGTAGCCTGGAGCCGCCTATCGCGCCGCTTGTGCGTCCTGGTCGGCAGCCTCAAAGACACAGTCACTTTAGTTGTGTCGCAGCATGCCCGCATTGATTGCCAGCTCCTATCGGGCTTTACATCGTGCTTGCGCCAGAGTGCGGAGGTGGCCCCTTCTTGTCTCGACCAAACACACCCGGCCACCCTGCTCGGGTGCTCCTCCTACCCTGCACCATCCCGCCAACCGGCGACCGCCAAATACCCTGCAGGCTGCATGCCTTCATGAAGCGGCACGGCTGGCAGGGGCCCTCCGAGCGCGGCCGCACGGTGCGCGTGGGGGAGTCCTCCTGGGAGCTGCCCGTTGCCGGCCCCCAGGGCGCCACACACCACCTTTTGTTCATTGTCAACGTGCTGGCGGGGGACAGCTGGTGGGCGGTGGAGGTGAGCTGCCTCACGCGTGGCACGTCGACGAGTGTTCGCGGCGCACACTTGAGTGCAGACGGCTGGCGGTGTTAGCAATCCTCAGCCGCACCCTCACGTTCAAACCCGCCCAAAACAAAGCCGTCGCCGCTGCTGGAGGGAACCGGGCCGTTCGGTACCCTCACGTGCGTATGGTGCTTGGCGCTGCTTACAGTGTCCTCGTTGTTGTGTAGCTGATAGGTTTGCTTGCGCGCGGTCTGCACCACTGACAACACACTGAGCCCTATACCTTCTGACGGATGCGATCGCAGAAGCTGTACGCGCAGCTGCCGAACATGAACTGGCGGAACGCGCTGGCTCAGGGCAACGCGGCGCTGCTGCTGTTGTGGGTCAACCTCGTGCCCGGCCCCTTGGCTTCGAAAGGCAGCCTGCCGCAGCAGCCATCGCTGCCGCAGCAGCCATCGCTGCCGCAGCAGCTGTCGGCTGCGGCTTCTGTGCAGCTGCAGCAGCAACGGTCCGTGCCTCAGGAGGCGTTGACTGCGCAGGGCTCGGGACAACAGCAACAGCCGACGCAGCGGCAGCAGCAACTGCGACCGCCCCCGTCGCAGCCGCCGCCACAGACCCTCCCGGAGGCCGTTACGCAACCCGATGGTGCGCTGCAACAGCAGGAGCAGGAGCCGCAGGTGCTCGCACAGCATACTTCCAAGGAAGGCCCGGGCGAGCAGCAGCAACAGCACCGGCAACGACCGCCCCCATCGCAGCCGCGGACGCCGACACGCCCGGAGGCAGTTACGCAACCAGGCGGCACGGCGCAAGAGCAGCAGCGGCAGCAGCCGCAAGTGCCTGAACGGCTTCTTTCCAATGAAGGCCACGGCCAGCAGGAACAGGGGCACCTGCCGACGCGGCCGCAGCAGCAGCAGGACAAGCCACGTGCGCCACTGCCCCAGCCTCAACACCTAGCACAGCCAGCCCGGCAGCTGGCGGCACCCCAGCCGCCGCAGCCGCAACAGCAGCCGTCACAGCCACACCAACCCCCGGAGCCTCCCATGCACCCGCAGCTGCACTCGCCCCCGGAACAGCCCCTGCATCCCATCGGTCAGGGCCCCATGTCCGCTCCATCACATTCAGCGGCACCCGTGGCGGCTGCGGCTGCGGCGGCTGTGGCCCCGACCACCACTGTGGCGGTGCTGGTGCCGCTGCATGACATGGCGTTGGTGGGGTCTCCTGGCGGCGTGCTGGCGATGCAGGCACCCGCGGGCGCTGGGCCTCCTGCATCCACGGCTGGCGCAGGTGCAGGCACGTATATGCCGCCCTGGCAGCCCCCGGTGCACGTGCAGCAGCAGCAGCTGCAGCAGCCCACAGGCGGCACGGGCCCACAGCCGCCCGAGTACTACGGGATGCCCCCGCAGCTGCCGCAGCCCCCGCAGGCCTACGCACCTCCGCCCACGCACCCGCCAGCGGCCCAGCAGCAGCTATCGCCTCCGCATGCTGTCTCCCTGCCGCCGTCGGCGCTTCCGCAGCAGCCGTCCTGGCCTCCCATGCCACCGGAACACCTGCATCACCAGCCCATGCCTCCTCCTTTACCAGGGATGCCGCCAATCACCTTCCCACTCCCACAGTCGTTTGCCGCCCCTCCCCAGCCTCCCCAGCCCCACCAGCTGCACCCCTTCCCTCCCTCTGCTTTCGCTCAGCTGCCTGCTGCTCCTGATCCCAACACCCACAGCATCCCAGCCGCGCACCCATGGGAGTCGCATTCTGCTGGAGCATCCCCGCCGCCGCCGCTACCGTTCGAGGAGCCTCCTCTTCCTCCGCTGCCCACTGAGCCTCACCCCGAGTTCGAGTCCCCGCAGCCGCCCCTGCCCGATGGGGCACCCCCGCCGCTGCCACCCTCGCCCAGGGCCGCCCTGCTCTCGGAGCCGCCACCGCTGCCCGACACAAGCCAACCGCCCACCGAACCGCCGCAGCAGGGCCGAAGCGAGCAGCTGCTCGCGACAGCCAGCGCGCGGGCCCATTCCGTTGCTGCTGAGCGTACGGTCCGTGTGGCGCAACAGCTGCAGACTGCGTCCGCTGCGGCTGTGCCTTCGGGCCAGAAGGCGGGTACCGTGGCGGGAGCGCAGGCTGGCACAGCAGTGCCGCCTGCCGGCCAGGCAGCGCTGCGGCCACCGCCGGCACCACCCCCGGCCACGGCGTCCCAGGATGCGCATTCGATGGAGGTGAGCTCGGGGGAGGAGGCAGGGAGGCCGGAGCAGGCGGCAGCGAGGCAAGACGGCGTGTCCAACAGGGCAGCTGCAGGAGCAGCCAATCCCGCGGTACCAGTCTTTCTAGAGGCAGTGGCGGACCCCAAAGTGGCGGTGGGCCCAGCGACGGCGGCGGTCATGCCGGCAACAGCGGCGGTTACGGCGGCGGTCCCGCAAGCCTCGACGGCGGCCCCAGCGCGGGAGGTGGCAACAGCAGCAACGCCCGCCCCCGGGGCAGGGCCGGCGGCAAAGGTGGGAACTACCGGGCCGCCAGGTCAGGCATCGGCCGAGACGGCATCAACAGCAGCAGCAGTGCCGGTGCCGGCGACAGCGGAGCCGGCGGGTGCAGGGGCGAGGGCAGGCGCAATGCCGGCGGGGGCAGCAGGTGGTGCCGCAGGGCCGGGCCGGGCCGTGGGGGCTGCGGGGCCAGGGGCGGTGCAGGGGGCGGTCCCATCTGGGGCAGCTGGCGGTGCGGCAGGGCCGGGCCGGACCGCGGGCGAACGTATCGCTGTGGACCTCAAGCGCAAGAGCTACAAGGCGGCCGCGCCCATGGGACTGCGGCGCATGGCGCCACACGCACAGGATCAGCGGCAGCAGCCCCAGCCGCGATTCGTACCAGGGCCACTGGTGCACCCGCCGCGGTCATCGTCACCGCCACCGCCGCTGCCGCCGCCGCAGCAGCAGCAGCAGCAGGTAGAACCTCAGGCAAGCCTTGCACCGGCGGTGCAGGAGCAGCTGCCGCCGCTACAGCAGCAGCCGCAGCAGCAGCAGCAAAAGCGTGGCCCAGTTGCGGCACCGAGTGCGCAATTGCAGGAGGAGCCGACCCCACCACAGGCGGCCTCAGCTACGGGCAAGAGCGTCGCTGCTGCGGCGGCTGCGGCGCCTGTCGCTGGTGGCAGTGTGACAGCGCCCGCTTTCACAGACATCGCTCCTCCTGTTGCTCCTGCTCCTGCTGCTGCTGCTGCCGCTCCGCGCGACCCACTCGTGGTAGCGGCCGGTGCGCCAGGGCTGGGGGCACAGCCGGGCAACGCACCAGCAGGGCTGGGAGGAGGGGCCGGCTTGGACCCTGCGCCCCTGCCTGTAGATGCGCCGGCGTCCCCTGACAAGTACATCTGGTCAGGTGACGAGGAGGACGAAGCGTGGGACCTCTAGGGGGGAACCATGTACTAGTAGCGCGACGTGTGGGACCGCTAGGGGGGCACGTTCCGGGGGTGGAGGCTGAGTGTGAGAGGGGATACACGTTCCGGGCTTGGGGGCTGAGAGTGTGAGGTGGGTCAACTGACGCGTATGGATTAGCTTTGTGGGAAGGGGGTAGTTTGGGGTGCAGGCGGGTGGCGGGGTGTGCGCTGGGCATTTAGACAGTAAGAAACGCCAGTAAAGAGAATATAGTATAGAGGCAGGGAAGCAAGGAGATGCTGCAGCAACGGCAACAGCTGTGTGGTAGGTGTGATCGGCGCTAGGATGCGCCCAGGTATGGTGTAGTACTACCGTCCGGGCGCAGCAAGAGGAGGGAACTTGTGCGCTACAGGCAATAGGGTGTAGGTAAGGCTTCGGGACGGCAACGTCTTTGTTTGCGAATACCGTAGTAGCTGAGTAAGCAAGGTAGTCGTTGGACGTCATAAGCCACAGCGTGCATCAACTTTGGGGGCTGCCGGCAGGTGCAGGGCTGCTTGCAGTGCATGGGAGAGCAGGGCGACAATTTTCTGCTGTAATGACAAGCAAAGGGTAACGAGCGGCGGGCCGGTAGACGCCATTGTGCCGCGTTTGATTGTTTTGTTGAGCAATGCCTGAAGTCGCTGATGAGGTAGCTGCTCGATGTTAGGTGTACCGGTGTGGCAAACGGGCAGAGCGTATCAGTGCGTGCATGAGTGCTGGGATGTACTGTACAAGAGGTACACGCATCTCCCTGATGCGCATGCTTCGCTGGATGGACTGGACGTCATGCGCTCCAGGCACCGCAGCCTACTCCATTTCTCCATGGCGATTGGCGGCGAGGGGTAAAATGCATGCGTAGGCATAAGAAAGCATTCTGTCAACTGCTGGTGTCTTGGGAGAGCCTGAGGTGGTCGGGCAGGTACGTGGTGAGCGCTCAATGGGGAGGAGGAGAAGTGCGCTGGGCCCGAGTTGAGGTGCGCTGGGCCCGAGTTGAGGCAGGGGAGTCCCGCGGCTTCCCTCGCGTAAGGGTAGGGGAGGGCGGGAGGCCCTCTGCCAGGGTAGGGGAGGCATCCCTCTGGATACCCCCTGCTTCCATAACCTTCAGCATCGGCATTGCTATAGTTCCAAGGCGGATGTGAGTTGCGAGTGTGCAACCTCTAGCTGGCGTCCCAAGTGAAAGCAGCGTGGAGTGCACGGCTGCGTGGGACACCCCGGCACCAGCGCGCAAGGCCGACACAAGGGAGGTCACCTGCCCGGCCCTGGCCATGTCGGGGGCGGGCGGCAAACCGGGACGCTCCCTCCCCAGCAAATTGGCAATGCATCACTTGTGCCGCGCTTCGAATAATAATGGAATTGCTTAACATGGCCCTCTGTAGTGGCTCGCGAAGCCAGGTCGTTGCGGCCTCGCGTCAACGAGTCACGCAGACCCAAACATGACTGACATTGGTTTCAGATACCAGATAACTCATTTACATGTTTGTCTCAACCAGTAGCGGCGTTTTCAGCGACTGCGCGCAGAGTCAGCGGGGCCGCACCGAACCATTCGCTGACAGCAGCGCTGACAGCAGCCTGACTTCTCTATGCGAAATCATCTAGTCACAATGTACAGGGAGGAGCGACGACTGGGGTGGAAAGGTTGGGGCTTGCTGGCGGGTAGCTTTGTGCAGGGGCAGGACCTGGTGACCTATTACGAAGCAGCAGAGGCGCTGCAGCATCACGAAACAGCTGGACCCATCATTCGGCGTGCCATAGAAACGGAGTTCGGACACGGGAGCGTGGAGGTGCGTGGTGCAGCAGGCGTGGTCGCAAGGGGAGGGGCTCCCGCACAGCGCAAGGCTGACTGCCACACCTGATGAGCCAGGGCACCTGCAGCACCCGGGGACTGGGACCGTATGCAGCTGGCGGCTGGGACAGCTTCAAGACCTTTATTTCTGTTGTTGCGGGCATGCACAAAGAGGTGGTGCGGCAGTGCTGTCCAGTGCTGTCACCGTGGGTTAGCAGCTGTACCTGCGGCAGCTTGGCAGGACCCTATGTCTCAGCGGGCCGCCACAGGAAGGGCAGGGCCTGTGGGCATGCAGCGAGGCGGCACGCAGGGAAGCCCACTGGGCATGATTTGTTGGGAGAGCCGTCGTCGCTGCTGCCGGCTGCACGCTGTGCTCGGGTACAACGAGACCCGGGGAGCCCTGTGGCCCCACGTAGGGGCACCTGACAATGGGCCCCGTAGCAGGGCTGGGGTAGCGCACAGTACAGCTCCAGAGACATGGGCGATGCATGGCGCAGCTATCTGTAAGTGCACCGTGTTGCAGCTTGCCGTGCGGTAGGTGCCGTGGACAAGCGTTCACCTGGAATCAGCGGCGGTCCTCCCTTGCTATTCCTCAATGCCCGCAGCTTGGCTACTTGTTCCACGGGCTGCTGGTGAAGGCACCCCTCGTGCCGCTGAATGCGCACGTGCTGCTCCCCGTTGGGGGCATGTGGGACAGAGACGGACAGCTGGTGGGTGCCGAGCGCCGTTGGGTCTGGTGGGTTATGCAGGGCCCCGTAGGACCCGTTCAGGGTAGTGCGGGTGTCTCGCGGACGTTGGGCGGGCACGAAGTCAGGGCAGGACAAAGAGGTGTGCCCTGGACGACATGCTGCAACGTGTTGTGATTTTCGCATCCCTGCAGGGTACGGGGCGTTGCCCCACAAGGTCACGCGCCTGCACGCTGCAAAAAGGGCTGCCTCTGCACGTTGCTCGTAGCTGCTGCAACAACTTGCTTGCGGCCCACGGTCCGGCTCCGAGCCCCCAGCCTCCGCCGTTCCTCTGCTCCTGCTGTCAACTCGCTTCCTCTTCGCGAGCAGGCACCAGCGTTTCGGTAACTCCCTGACGCCTTACACGGTTTCTCGCGTTTTACGCGTACCCCCAACCTCCGCCCTTCACTGCTGCCCCCAGGTGGTGCGGGTGCTGCTCCCCATCCCGGGGCCCGCCACCGGCGGCGCCTGCCGGTCGCTGGACGTCCCAGCCAGCGAGCTGTGGCCATTCACGCAGGAGCAGCGGGTACTTGCCAGGAGCTCACGCCATTTCTTCAGCCCCAGGTGCGCCTCCGGAGACGACGGGAGGATAACCCTGAAAATTTAGCAGCCATACCTAGCATAAGCGGCTGGTTGCATGGGCAAACCGGGAATAGGTGCCAGCACTGAGGGCTGTACCACTCCAGTGCCTTCCTTAATTTTTGCAGATGGGATGGTAGCGCACAGCCGTGCTCGTCCGCGTCGGACTGCAGCAACTGGCTTGCAGCACCTCCGGCTCGCAGCCTACGGTCTCAAGCCGCCGTACTGCGCCTGCCTGTGACCACCCTGGCGCTCCGGGACGCATGTGTGGTGTGCTGCTGCCCATTCCACGGAGCAACATGACGTGGCATCTATAAACCCTAGGCCAGTAATCCTTGTGACCGCACCAGGTGTACAATGCACTGCGCCCCCGCAGCGACCTGGCTTGGGCGGTAGCGTTGGAGTCAAGGGGCTGCCCTCTGCTCAAGCCGACCGCACAGGTAAGGCACCTGCTGACGCATGCAACAGCAGCTTTAGTACTGTTGTGCGAGGAGTTGCGCTCAAGGACCACAACACACTCTTGTGGCATCGCCATCTTGCATTCACGACAACGCCGTCCACAAAGCACCCCAGGCCGTACGATGTGCTAGCTAGCTAGCTAGCATGCCCTTCCCAACCCCCTTGCGGCCTTGGGATAGTGACAGATGGGCCCATCTGGTGCATCGATGCTCCCCGCACCCGCCCGTTCACCCCAGGCCGGCTCCCGCACCGCCAAGGCCAAGGTGTCGCTGCTGCGCGCCCTGCGCCAGCTGCACGGGGTCGTGGTGAAGCAGGGCCAAGCGGACCGCCTGGCGCAGCGGTTGCAGGAGGTGGGTCCTGATCGTGCGGCACGGGTGACATGGCGTGAGGCTTCTTCGGCTCGCCCTGTTTTTCATGCGTCATGCGAAGCGAGCTGGGTCCACTCCCATGCTACCGGGCACGGCCAGAGGGCGCTTGGTAGAGCGCTGCCGCCTTGCGTCGTGACTCGTGTCCCCGTGTGTCGAATGAGCGTTTCCTCCTGTGTCGTGCGTGCCGGACTGGGTTTGACCCTTGCTGCCCCCCTACAGCTGGAGGACGTGTGGCAGCACACCAGGCGCGAGATGGAGGTCCGTGCGGCCGCCATGGACGACCTTTTCGCATTGGAGCAGCAGATGGAGGAGGTCCGGGGCGAATTGCGCGAGGTGCGGGCATGTCACCACATATCGCGAGGGCAGTGCTGTGGCATCAGCAACTCCACAAACATCTGCCAAGCGTGCGTGCGGCAGTGCATCCACCGTGGGCGGATGAGAACTGTGCTGCTGGCGCCGAAGGAGCCAGCAAGGGTGCTTCCTACTTGGCACGCACGCGCTGTGTGCTACTTAAGCCAGGCACTGTGCGTCGTTCACTGCGCAGGTGCAATACGATGAGAAGGACTTGGCGTTCGCCGAGGGGCTGGTCGTACGCGCGTCCCGCGAGTTCGAGCAGGCCTTGCTGGACGCACAGGCAGTGGAACAGTCTGTACGTGCCAGAAGCGGAAATGGAGGCGGGGGAGAGCGCATGGGTCCTGGGGCAGAAGGGGGCACAGGAGCCGCCTGGCGAGCACGGAACGAGCCGTATGAGGAGGGCGTGGGTGTAGGCAGGGATGGGGGCGTGGAGGTAAAGCAGGAGCCGGCAGAGGGGCAGCGCTCAGGCAAGCGACGACGGAGTGAGGGCGGGGGCCGGGGATGGGCCCAGGGGGCGGGGCAGGACGGCGCAGGGCCGGGTGAAGGCAGTGGTGCGTCCGGCGGTGTCGGATCCAACGGAGCGGCGCAGGGGGCCAGCGGCGGACCGGGAGGCGGAGGCAGTGGAGAAGGCGGCAGATGGGTCCAGAGCGGCTACGACGCCTTGGCTGGCAAGCAGGTGGGCTGGTGGGAGAGCGGATCGCAATCGTTACTGAGGGTGCAGCTTACCATGCGCCCGAAGCGAAGGCGCTGTACAGCGCGGCGTGCACCCTCTTCTCCGCCTTGCTCCGGTACCTAATGCGCACACAACTTCGCATGCAGGTGCTTTGCTAGAAGCTTTGCTACGCCCATTGTCGTCACTCCGTTACTACATACTGTAACAAAGCCAGCAACGGCTCTCCCCGCTTCGCAGGTGCTGTGCGAGGTGCCTGCCGGCTCTCCGGCGGAGGGCGTGGTTAAGACGCTGGCACGCATGGGGGTGCCTGTGGCCGCCCCGCTGATGGGGGCGCTGCAGGCGCTGGGCGCACGGGAGCCCCCGCCGGAGCTGCGCGCGCACGTGGAGGGGCTGGTGGCGCGGGTCAACCGCGGGGCGGCCATGCAGGCGCTCAAGAGGCAGGACTACGAGGGGGCGCTCAAGATGCTGGGGGCGCTCAAGGGCTTCTCGGCAAACCAGGTGGGTCGGGTTGTTGAGGTGCTGGTAAGGCAGGTTGATGTGTGTCAAAGTTACTATTGAAGGTCACTGCAACCGTGAAAGACTGTTACCATTTCTTGTGAAGATTTAAAGTAACACTGGTTACTTACTCTTGTGTGGTAGGCAGGGGAGGCCCTGGTGGTCGGGGTCGTACGGGAGGTGGTCGAAGGGCCTGAAAGGGACTGGGGCGCTGAAGAGGGTTTTGGCAGACCAGCTTGGTCGCAGGGTTACGGTAGGTGCGCTGTAGGCGGCAAAGAGGTCTGGCAGCTGCTGGGGGCGCTGAAGGACTACACGGCTGACCAGGTGGGCTGTGGTTACGAGACTGTGTGTGGGGGCGGAGAGTGTGCCGTGTGGGCCAAGCAGCTTGTAGAAGCATGCTACTGGCACGTTGGGCGCGTGTACATCGTCCGTCCACCACCGCGGGGCCCGCCGGCTGGGTTGCAGGGTCGGCACAGTTGCTACCAACTAACGGTCTCGCGGTCTGGCTGCGCACGGACCCGGCTCCTGCATCCCATATATGGCTGGGGTAAAAGATGCACATTACCATTTAAGTTTGCGCAATTGCTGCTGTGTGTTGTGTTGTGTGTGCAGGCGCAGTACGTTGCGGCGATGGTGGAGAAGATGACCATCGAGTTCGACTTCATGGCCGAGCAGGGTACGGTGCCATATGCTATTTACATGCTGCATAAATCGTGCCTGCCAAGCTGCACCCAGCACGCATGCAAGCATGCATATTACACGCACGGGGCCTGTGCCTACCTCCGACACGTGTCGCGTACACGCTGGTGCACCCGTGCCACGTGTTGCCTGCTGCCATCCCACGGCACTTCCACATCACCTGCTCCACAAACCGCTCAGCACGTAGATCATTTAGTTATTCGGGCAGAGATTGCGCATGCCGGTGGCTGGCAAGCTCCGTCTGACCCTACAATCCCGCTTAGTATCGGTACACGCAGACAAGCAACGGTGTGCGCTCGCAGACTCCGCATTGCAGCTCGCAGACTATACCTTTGGCCCGTTCCTCCCCGCCTCCAGGCCCGGACGGACAGCCCATGGACGAGCCTCGACAGAAGCGCGTGGATCACCTGAAGAAGCTAAGCGAGGTGGGATGGATGCGAGCTTGCGCTTTTCAGTGTTAACATTCTGCATGCGGTGGGCTGGGCACGGCGTAAGTGTGAGGGCCGATGCATGGCTGCCACGTATCTGCATACCACTTTTCGCCACGGGTACGCCCGTGGAGAGTATACTTCCTACAGTGCCTCCCAGCGCGGGCAACTCGGGCGCCACGGTGCCATAATTTCCACGACACTGCAAAGCTTACTGCTCGCTCTAAGCTCCCCCTTACACGGTACTCTGTCCGGTGGCGCGCAGAGCGTCAAGCAGACGATGCAGATGCTGGGGGAGGAGGTGCCGGACGGAGGGGTCATCCGCCACACGTCCGTGGCCCTGCTGATGGCCATCGCCGAGCACCAAAACGAGAAGCAGCAACAGCAACAGCAGCAGCAGCAGTGCGACAGCATGCAGGGATCCCAGGGGCAGGAGCACCAGAAACAGCAAGGGCAGCAGCAGCAAGGGCAGCAGCAAGGGCAGTCCAGCCACCACCAGGGCAGTGCTCACCAACCTGCTGGTCCCAACTCGTCACCACCCGGCGCTGCCCTCCACGCCACGCAGCAGCCCCTGCCCTCGCCCGCCCACACCCACACCAACACCCACACCCATGCCCCAGCACCGCACGTGGCGTCTCCGGCCCACTGCTCCGGCTCCACGTCAGCAGCTGCTGCCCCATCGCCCGCGCATGGCTCCTACAGCAGAGCAGCGGCCGCACAGCCGTCTCCATCAGCGCACGCCGCCAGCAACACCACCACGCCTGGCGGCCTCCACACGCCCGCGGCTGCTGCGTCTGCTGGTGCTGCCGCTGCTGCTGCAGTGCACACCCCGTCCCGGGCCGTCCCTTCCGCGTCCTACGCGCAGTCGGCACAGTCCGCGCAGTCTCCCAAGGTGGGCAGCCTTTGCTTGCGCCTACGGCACCTCGCCATCCGATCGGGTGTATGTTGTGCCTTTCCTGTGTCTTGTGTAGCCGAGTGAACCGTGCAATCCTCGTTACCATAGTCACGTTCTGACCATCGTACGTTCATGTACGAAGATCGGCAACTCGCCAGGGGACCTAATCTCTCCCTCCTCATGGCCCCCTCCATTCCGGCGCAGCCTGCTCCGCACACGAGGTCGGAGGCACAAGCGCCCCCACAGGGAGCGCAGGCTGCCCAGCAGGAGGCCTTCTTCTATGGATACGTCATCCTCAAGGACCACCCGGGGCCGCGGAGACGGTCGTTGGGCGGATCTGGCCCGGGCCTCGAACCCAGCGGTGCAGCAGATACAAGCGGCGCGGACACTGGCACAAAGGCCGCTCGGGAGAAGCTCAAGGGGGCCTTCGTCAAGACCGCCCCGCTGAACTTGGGGGCCCTGGGGCTGGACGAGCAACAACAGCAGCAGCAGCAACAGCCCCTGCTGGGGTACAGCTTTTTGACGCTGCCAGACCGCCGCATCTACTTCACGCCGGACCAGCCTGGCCAGGTGAGATGCCAAGTCGCTGGTCTTGTCGTGTTCGGATAACCGTGGCCGGTCTCTACGCAAGTGGCACGCTTGCGGCCTGGGCTGTAGGGTGCATGGGACCACAAAGCAAGGGCCCGCAGCACCTCACGACTGCCCGACCTTACAGTACCACACCGTGCGTCTAAGTAGCACACCGCCCTCAAGGTTATAGGGGCCTTTACCTTACCGCCTTACCTTACCTTATGCCCGCGTGCCCAATGACCAAAGAGCGCATGTGGAGGGCTGTGGGCGGCAGTAGCTGTGCGTGGGCAGGGCAGGGATGACGTGTGAGAGGCTGTGTAGGATGCCAGTGCTCCATGTCATGCATGCGGTACTGGTATACCGGTATGCCCGCAGGCCCTCCCGCTGGAGGAGTGGCACCGGCGGCTGTCCAAAGCCACGCTGGTGCGGGAGGTGGGCGTGCTGCGGTTTGAGGACCCGGCCGCGATGGCCAGGTGCGACCGTGCGGGGGTAACGGGCTTCGGCAGCACGTACAGTGTTATCGCCGGACTAGTGCGTTGTGGGGCGACCAAGCAGTATGGAAACCGTAACCGACCGTATGCAGGGCCGGCGCTCGGCCGTTTCCGTGCATAATTTGCACTACATACCTAATAACCGGCAACACGTGGTGGTCGTGACGGGTGCAGCGCAGCGCAGCACTGGGCATCGTCTGTTAAGCCACATGTACGGCCACAGTGCACCAAGCGGTGCCGCTGTCCTTTGATGCACAATCTTAGGACACGGATGTCCCCTCGAGCCTAACGGCCCACGTGTCCATCACCCGCCAACCGCCAACCACCCTGCAGGCTGCACACGTTCATGGAGCGGCACGGCTGGCGGGGGCCCTCCGAGCGCGGCCGCACGGTGCGCGTGGGGGAGTCGTGCTGGCGCGCCCCCGCGCCGCCGCCGTACGGCGCCACGCACCACGTGCAGCTGACGGTCAACGTGGTGGGCGGGGACAGCTGGTGGGCGGCGGAGGTGAGGGGCGGGCGCGTGCGTGCGTACGGCATGGCCCTGGCGTGTAGCTGGTTGCTCCATGCTACCATGGCATGGTTACTGGCGGATACTTACTGGGTGCACGCTGCTCGGCACCCCGCAGAGGCTGCTCCCGCAGCTGCCCAACGCGAACTGGCGGAACGCGCTGAGGAGCGGCACAGCTGTCCTGCTGCTGCTGTGGGTCAACCTTGTGCCCGGCACCCTGTCGCAGCGGCAGGGTCTGCAGCGGCAGCCGCTGCCGCCGCCTCTGCCTGACGTGGTGCAGCTGCAAGCGTGGCAGGGTATCGAGCAGCAGCAGCAGCAGGCCGCCGCAGCAGCGCAAGCTCTGCCACCTGCTCGAGATCTCGAGCAGGAGCGCCAGCAGCTGCAGCAGCAGCTGTTGCACGAAGCGGCTCAACCAGGCCAGCCGGCGGACACGTTGATGCGGGAGCATGCACCGCAGCCTTCTCCACAACACGGGCACCAGCAGGAGCAGCAGGAGCAGGCGCTGCTATCGCCGCAGGAGTCGCAGGAGCTGGAGCAGGGGCAGGTGCAAGGCCAGGCTCCTCCACTGCAACAGGGCCTGCAGGAGCAGGTGTCCCCGCTGCTACAGCAGGAGCCGCTAGACCCGGAGGATGCGCAGCAGCAAGAGCAGTTACGGCCACCGCGGCAGGGGCCGGCGGAAGAGGAGCAAGGGCAGCATCTGGGGCCGATGGATCCGGGGGGATGGCAGCAGCAAGAGGAGGAGGGGCCGGAGCACGGGCGTCAGCAAGAGCAGGAGGAAACTGAGCAAGGGCACAAGCAGGGGCAGCATAAGCAGGTGTCCCCTCCGCCGCAACTGGAGTTGCAAGAGCAGGAGGAAGGGCAGCAACAAGAGCAGGCATCGTCAGCGCAACCGGAGCAGCAGGAGAAGCAGGAGCAAGACAAGCAGCATGAGCAAGTGCCCCGGCAACACCAAGAGGCACAGCAGGAGCAGGAGGAAGGGCAGCAGCAAGAGCAAGTGTCCCTGCCGCCGCCGCAGCAGGAGCAAGCGCAAGCGGCGCTATCGCTGCAGCCACCACAGCAGCAGCATCCGGGACCTCCGCTAGTGCAGGGGCAGCAGGACGTGCAGCCGCAGGAGCCCCTACAGGAGTTCCCGCAGGCGAGTGTTGTGCAGCAGGAGCTGCCGGTCCCGCAGCAACCAGAGTCGCTGTGTACCGAACCGGCAACGCAGGAGCTACCGCCGCCAAACCCACAACGCCCGGAACACGCGGAGGAGCACGACCAAGGGCAGCAGGGGCTGTCCGCAACGGATGATCTGGCGTCGGCAAACACAGCGGGTGTGTCCAAGCCCGCCGGCGAGGGCCCAGCTGCTGCTGTGATACCGGCCTCAGCCGTGGCGGTACCGAGCGCAGCTGCGGCGGAGGCTACAGCCACAAGTACAGCGGCAGCTGCTGCTGTCAGCGAGGCAGCGACCCCTAAAGGTGACGTGGCGACTATGGCGGCTCCGGCCGCAAGCACCGCAACCGTTCCGGCAGTGGTCCCGGCCGAAGACGACGGTGACGGCGAGCCCATGGACATAGAGGAAGCACGGGCCCCGGTGCTGCCGCATGGCAGAAGGTCTCCCCAAGCAACGGCGGGCGCCAGCCAACTGCACATGGCACCTGGTGCGGGACCAGTGCCAGGGCCGCTGCCAGGCCCGGTGCCTGCGGTGGCTCCCGGCAGCGAGCTGCTGCTCCACATGCCGGCTGGCCCCGGGCTGGGGGCAGCCGGCTGGAGCCAGGGCCCCCAAGCGGCAGGTTTGAGCTCTGGCGGTGTGCCTGCGTGCGCCCAGCCGCCGGGGCAGTACCAGGCCCCCTTGTGGCCGCCGCCGCCGCAGCAGTGGCAGCAGCAGGCCGCGCCCCCTGCTCCGCATCCTGCTGTCGTGCCACAGGCTTCGCAGCCCCTACAGGCCTACGCGCAGCAGCCCACGCTCCCACAAGCAGTGCAGCAGCAGATACACGTGCAGCCTGCAGGCCACGTGCCGCCACCAGCAGGACCACCAGGCCAGCCGTCCTGGGCGCCTGGACAGATGCCGCTCCAACATGCGCAGCAGCAGCAGCAGCAGCAGCTGCAGCAGCTACCACACCATGTGCCGCCCCCACAGCAGCACCCGCTGCAACATATGCAGCACCCACATCAGCAGCAGCCACACCACGTTCAGCAACAGCAGTGGCCGCCACAGCAGCCACCACACCACTTGGAGCAACAGCAGCCGGTGCCATACCTTGTGCAGCAGCCGCCGCAGCAGCTGCCACCCCACCACTTGCAACCACAGCAGCCGCAGCAACCAATCCAGATACAGCAGCAATATCTACCCCCGCACCACTTACAGCCACAGCAGCCGCATCCGTCCCATCACATGCAGCTACAGCAGCAGCTGCTGCCACCCCATAACGTGCAGCAGCAGCCGCAGCAGCCACCGCCGTATCACGTGCCGCACCCGCAACATCCGCCGCCGCAACAGCAGCTGGTACCAGCACCGCAGCACCCGCAGCAGCATTCGGCCCCATACCACATGCAGCAGCAGCAGCAGCAGCAGCAGCAGCCACTACTACTCCACCCAGACGCCCCTCCGCAGCCGCACCAGCAACTGGGGCCCTCTGTGCAGCTACCAGCACAGCACCTGGCCCCGCCTCAGCTCCAGTACCAAGCACCTCAGCCCTTTCCAACTGGGCAGCACCACCCGCACATGCACCAGCTGCAGCACCAGCATCCGGCCGGCCCTCCCTCGGAGCCGCTTCCGCTGTATGCCCCCTCCACCGCCCCCCCAGGGTTCCATTCCCCTGCCCCGGTGCGCGCCCACGGCATGCCAGCGCCGCATGCGTGGGCCTCACCACACGTGCCATCGACACCGGCGCAACGGCCCCACCAGCCATCGTTCCAGCCGCCTGAGCCGTACCCTCCGCCGCATCCCCGAGAGCCTGCCCACGCCCCGCCGCCGCCGGCCACGCCACCCCCACCGGCGCTACCGTCTGGAGGCTACACGTGGTGAGCCACCAGGGCTGCGTCAGTATCCCAGGACAACCTCCCAAGCCGCCGCATCGTCGTTCCGCGCTTCGTCCTGGGTGCAGCACGCAGTGCGGCCACGTGGGGGATATCCTGTCTTCCTGACGTGTGGGGAAACAGCGGTGGCGGCATTGACAGGGGTGGTGGAGGCCGGGGAGGGCAGGTCAATGCAGGCGCATCGCGTGCAGAAGGATAGCGGCAGCTGTGGCGATAGGGCTGTCAGAGCGGATGGTATTGCAGTGTATACCGGTATGCGGCGCGCCGTACAGGTTGCGGGTCCCTCGGCGCTGCAGGCAGAGCCGCGCTGCTGTGGTGCGGAAGTGGCCTGGGCACGCGGTTGTACAGTACGTAGATGATTAGGACGGATGTTGCCCGCGATGGATGTATACTATTTCAGGAGGGCCGGGGTCAGGCAAAGGGCGTTTGCTATCGTGGCAGCGTGTCAAGTCGAGTCTACTTGTAGGTCGTGAAAGTAGCGTGGGGCCGCTGGGGGCTCCTGAAACAGGTGGCAGTCGTACGGCGGGCCAGTACCGTAGTGCCGTGCACCAGAGCAACCCCCGGCAAGAGTGCCGTACTGCTGTGCTGTAGTAAAATGCATCATATTGCTGGGTAGGACAGCAGAGTTTGCGTGCATGGGTACATGAGCTGCATGTGGGCTGCAGGGTGCATGCGTGCAGTGCCTGCGTTGAAGCAATGACAGCGGCGTGCCGACTGCGAGCGTCTAGGAATGCAAGCCTTGGAAGCAAGCACTTTGATCGTTGGATTGTTAAAGGTAGCGTCTTGTGGCGTTTCTGACGCTCGGGCGGTGACCTGACTTGCCTCTGCAGTGTTTTGAAAGCGATGTTGTGTATTAGGGGAGACCGCGAGGGCCATAAGGCCAGTCCGGGTCACTGCCTGGCTCCGCGCATGTGGGTTGCCGCTGTGAAGTGCATCTCGTATTCTCACGCATTTCGGCCGATGTTTGCACCACTTGTACACCGTGTACTATTTTTTGCTATAGCTCCGCTAATAAGACTAACACAGGCAGAGAGTGTTTTTGCAGCACAGTGGCGCAAACGCTTGGCTGCAGGCTGTGACTGATGGCTTGCCGAAACAGTGGGCGTGGCGAGGTTGGCCCTAGCCTGTGTGCCATGACCATGACGACCTGAACACACCGCACTGTGCGTCTCTGGCTGCCCTTCGCTTCTTTGCCTGGTCGTCCATTTGCATGCTAGGCACAGGTGCAGCTGGTTGACTTACATCAACTTCTTGACTTTGAGAGCGTGGTTACCTGCGTGTCCGTTGTGGCATTGAGGGCGAGTGTAGGCTGCATGGGCCATTGTGTCGTTGCTGGTAGCAAGCTGGGGGGCTGGACGGCTGGGGCGCCATCGCCAGCCGAGTGGTGGCAAGGCGGACGGTATGCCGGGGTGTTTGCAAGGCAGACGTGTTGGTGAGTACGATACTATGAAAACCTGTCACCCGGCCTTACGTATTCCGCCTTACAGTACGCGGCAGAGATCCGCCGTGCATCGCACAACTTCGGACTCGCGCAGTGCCGTACACGTTAGGCAGGGCCCACCACTCCCCACAACCAACACCAGCTCAAGGTGCGCCGGCAGCAGCATGCATGCGTACCTGCGTCATTCTGCGTCTACCGTACATGGTAGCCGCCTCAGGCAGGGCTACGCCAGCGGCCCGCGTTCACGTGTGTTGCTCTGTGCACTTCGTCGTCTCGGCAGAGCGCGCGCCCACCGTACGGTACCTTTCGGGGTACCCGCACCGCCGCACGTACCAGGCACAGGCGAGCGGATACGGCATGCGTCACGCATGTCTGTGGTTCCTGTGCAGCTGTGCGCTACCGCTGAACCCGCGTCCATCTCCTCAGCTTACAGAATCCACATGCACAACAAAGGAATACCCCAGAGGTGTTGAATGTCATGCACTACGCCCTGCTCCACAAGCATGCCGCTGGAATGCATCACATTGGGTCCTGCCTCCAGGGTCAAGACTCCAGTTCGCTGGGGACGCATGTCCCTGTACATGCAGGAACGTTCGGTCCGCCCAATCATCCACAAAGTTGCATCAACGACTCCGTCCCAGGAGGAAAACTGATTCGCCCTCTGCTTCGCCCCTCCACCCCGCGTGCTCGGCTGGTGTCCACAAAATCCCAGTCACGTGCCGTGCCATGCGCGCCGCTGTTCTGCTCGCAATAAGCTTCTACTCATTGGCGGCAAGCTAGTCATTTGGAGCATCTCCGCTACTTGCTGTGCTTCTTGATGAGGTCCTCCAGCATGTCCGGCCGAGCGCCGCTGAAGCTCTCCACACGCCGCCCGCCCTTGTAGTACACGAACGTGGGCTGCGGGGGTAGGGGGTGAGGGCGCCATTCAAAGGTGGAAATCGTGGAATGGTTGTGTACGGCAGGCCAGATCGCAGCACGTGGACGGTCAGGACACAGGTGTCGGCGAGCGGGCAAGGCCTTGGCAGTGATGCTGCGTGCACCGCAAATCGCCTGAGCAGACACGGGCGCGTGTCTAAGGCTGTGACGACCGTTTGACCGTCTGGATGGCTGGGAGCTGTGAGCCCCTAAAACATAAGGCGGAACCGCCAGCTGCGTGCCCCCCTCCTGCGCCTTGCCCTTAACCCAAGGCCCCAAGTACCCTACTTGCCATTACCCTCCTCTCATCCAAGCCATGCATTCCACCGGTCCCTCAAGGGTCACGCCCGCCCGCGTAACCTGTTCACGACTCCGCCTCACACACAACCCCGTCCGTAGTGGTTGTGCCCCAGCCCCCACGCTGCCCCACGCACCACTCCGGTGATGCTGTGGTCGCTGACGGTGCTGCCCACCGCCTGGTTGTCGATGTCCACCTTGACGAAAGACACCTGCGCAATGCAGTAACAAAATACATAAGCCACCATAATGTTTTATTCATTGAGGAACAGTGCGTTTGGTGCAACCGGTACGGAGGTGCACGAGCCGTTGACCCCTGCTGCCCTATGGGTTCCCACCTCTTCCCAATGCAAATGATGACTACCTACCCACGGCATAATGCTACCCCTACAGAGTTTAGCCCTGCCTGGTTTAATGCAGATCATAAGCTGCCCCAGAGTTTGTGTGGTGTTGCTACTTGCTAGCATTGTGCGGCTATCGTGGATGTAGGGTGCGCTGGGTGGGCTGCGTGCGCTGGCCATCCTCCTTCTCGCCTCACCTCTGGGTACTTGTTGGACAGCTGGCTGTAGATGGGTGCAATCATGCGGCAGGGGCCGCACCACTGCAGCGCAGGAGGAGGTGTCAAGGCTTCAGGATGTATGCAAGCGGGGGACGGATGTGCGCAGTTGCAGTAGTCAAGCAGCACTTGGTGAACCAGCACACACGTCCATGCCCGCAGCATGGCGTAAAAGCGCCATGGCACGAAAGGTACAAGATGTGTACCATCAGGTCGCATCCAAACTGTGTAGAAAGTGACAGGTAGAGCGATGCAGCAAGCCGGGTGATGAACCGCGCAGGGGTGGAAAGGGAAGCGGGGTTGTCAGCCCCATGTCCGTGCCTCACCTTAGCGGTGAAATCCACAATCATGAGGGATCCGGACTCTGCGAGCAAGGGTTGGGCCAGGTCAGGCGCAGTTTATCAGCGCAAGAACTTGGCGCGTGATTACGCGGCTCAGGCCGAGCGCGTTGTGGATCCACAGTAGAGAGGCTAAGCAGGACGCCAGTACCGGCACGTGTCGGCTCGTCCGTAACGTTGCCCCTACGCGCTCGGTCTACTTACTTGTTGTGCTGTCCAACGTATCCGTAAATGCCTTGTCACTTGACACCTCAATGACTTTGTCAGCTGCGCCTGTCGTCGCGTAAGGAGGTTGGCTGATTAGGGTGGAAGGCTTCGTTACCGAATGTGCTGCCGTCGCGGTGTGCGCCGCGATATTATAGGTACAATTGACACCGTACCGATACCTGTTGCATAGCCCAAACGCTGTCCTAGTTGTGAGGTTGACGACAGAGCGGCACGAGCGGCATGGAGCGCACTTGGGCGATAAGCAGCGCAGAGAGAAAGCATTGTAGCCTTACACGCTATGCGATAATGTTTGCAGAGCTCAAAGTCTCCTAGCCCTAGCCTCGCACGACCAACGTGGAAAAGGCAAGGTGGTGTCGTTACGCGCGTGGCACGGCAGAGGCTAAACGGTAAGCTAACTTGGAGCGACAATAATAACTTCCACGATAACCCAGATCAGGCCGAGGAGCAGCAAGGGTGGGGCCGCATGCAGGAAATGCCGCTATGCCTGTCATCGTGTACCGGCACAGGGCAGCACTCTACGTGCGCTAACCCCTTTCCACAAACTATAGTGAGCCGTAACTACATACCTCTTACCTTCTGGCCAGGAAGGCGTGGACAGTCCCACGGGTCAATAGCTTGGCCATGTTGGCTGCAAGGCGACTGCCCATTTGCGACCCTCGATTGCTCTTACTGCTGCTGCAGTTCGTGGCTTTGCAGAGTCATTGCAATGCATCTCGCCTGCAAGTTGGTGCAAGCCGACTGCTGCTCGATGACAGCCCCAAGGGCTCCGTGGGTCAGCAGGCCGCCTGCGTTGGCGACGCCTGTGGCAGCAGCCAGGTTGGGTTGAAGCCCCACGGGAGCGGGAGCTCTGCGGCGCCCAGCGGCTGCAGCTGCAACGGCTCCTCATCGTACTACTATACGGCAGACGGACCCGCGGGACAGAGGGTAAGAGCCATCTGGCATGTGCCGCTGCGTTGTAACCCTACCATCCATGTGCAGCCTTAAAACCACCATTACACCCTAACGCCTACTGGAGAAAGGAGGAGAATCTCCTCCTAACGCGGACTTAAAATGATACCAAAAACCACTTTGGGAGCCTTAGGGCGGGTTTAGGCGGTGTTAGTGTTATCTTAGCATGTGACTGGTGTCTCAGGATGCCCTGACTTAGTTTTAGGTGTTAGCAGGCAGGAGGGACATTTGCCTCGACTTATCTTAGTGTTAGGTGTTAGCAGGCAGCGCAACCTCCCCTGCCTTAGCATTACAGTGTTAGGTTTTAGCAGGCAGTGCAGCCTCTCCTGCCTTAGTGTTACGGTTTTAGGTGTTAGCAGGCAGCACAGCCTCCCCTGCCTTAGTGTTACGGTGTTAGGGCAGCTGCTGGTCACCTGTCTGCCGTAACAACTGGTAGTATTCATGGTGCCGCTGGGCCAAAACGGGCCCTATGGTTTGGAAGGTACCCGTACAGCAGCTGACAAGCCAGGTGATGTTACATACACGTAGCTCAACATGATGCATGAGCCACGGCCATAGTCAAAGTCAGGGGTCCCCTGATTACTGTCGTGCAGTGCACTGTCCACAGCATGCAGCTATACACGCATCCGTGGCATGTTGCCTCACACACCGTTCACCTAACCACCACAGAGACACCTCATAAAACATCTACTGATTCCAGGTGCTTGACTGCTTATGCCAGTCCTTTGGGTCCTGGGCTGTAGCCAAACACCGCCTTGCTTACACCGCCTTGCCAGTACGCAGCCATGTCCATCTACCGTATCTACTTCTGAAAACCTATGAGCACTCCATGCAGGGGCTCTCGTGATTCCGTGGCAATCCACTGCCTACTCATCAGCATGTTTCCAGCTTGGTTTCGTGTCGGGGCGTGGAGACACGCCGGCTACCTGCAACAACAAGCATGGGGCGTGGCAACACATGAGACCCCATGTGGGCAGGCCTAGGAGCTCCCCTGGTGCGGCCAGCCTGGTACTCTGTGCAGCTAGTGGCACAATCCTTTTGCTCTGTCCCCACCGAGGCAAAATCAAAGGACACGGCATCCACCATACAGGACTAACCTGGGTATGGTGGCGTGCGTGTTGGGTGTCGTCGACGGGGATGTTTGTTTGACCATCGCTGTATACCAGCGGGCCAAAGAGCAGGGCGTCTTTACCCGTGAGTTTTATTTAATAGTCCTCGTACTTCATTTCCATCTGCAGCAAACAGAAGAGCGAGGAAAGGGCAGTCGGGTCAGCCCATTTCAGTCAAACGCGACTTCCAACGCGACCAGTGGCTGATACTGATTATCTGGAACCAGTACTTGAAACGCATATGGCCATTGTGGTATGCTTACTCAGAGACGCAAGAGCTGTGTCGGGGTAAGGCATCTCCGTGGCGTGGGACGCTACAGCAGAGCATAATAGCAGGGCTGTCGCCTGCACCATGTAGAGAAATGCATGGTAAATAACGCACTGCGCGTGTCCACATGTTCTGATAATGATGTTGACCAGGTCGCCATGGTTGTCTCAGCGTCGCGAGCGGCTAACAATGTCCGTGTGCAACAAGGTGATATTGGTGATAGGTTTAAGACGTATACTATAATAGCAGCAAGCATGCTAAGTCATCAGGGTACATCGCGACGCCACCTCGAAGCAATGCGCCGTACTGGCTTACCCTGCTCACCCCTAGCGCCCACGTGCCACGTCCGACTCCGGCTTCTCCCGCCTCCGCACGGCGTGGTGCAGAGCGCCAGTGTACGCACCAAGTATGTATCATACACTATGCATGCACCTACAGCCAAACAGCATGCGTGGCAGGGCGGGGCAGCAGGACGCAAGTGCTCATGGGGCACCTCGTTGGGGTTCTCCCCTGCACAGGCGAGGTGCACGCCATGGTACGAGGGTTACCGCTACGGTAACACAGAGCTAATGCCTTGTATTCATGGTTACTGCTTTTGTAACCACAGTTGCTGGCACCAATCGAGCAGAATACGTGTGTGGACCTGTTACCGTCCATGCCAACCCTCCCTCCTACCTGCAGCTTACGGGTTCGCTGCCCATGCCGTGCCCTGAAGTAAAATTAGGTTACAACACTTGTAACACAACAAACGCAATGGTTACAACTGGTTACCAGTGCAGTAACCTCCGCCTGTGCACCGTGTCTTTGACCGGGCCCTCATTTGCACGCATGCATGCCAGTGCCTGTGCGGCGGGTTCACTAGCTACCTGCTGCGCACAGCTTGAATGCACGATACCATGCCGTCAGAGGCCAGGTATCAACATTAAGGGTAATACCCAGACGATATAATGCGGGGCAGCTGCGATCCGGTATGCACAGCACGGCCTATCGCCCCAAAAGGCGGTCGGCAAAAAGGCGACCGGCCTGGTCGCCTTTTTGACCCGAGAGGGCTCCCCTGCTCACCCCTAGCGCCCACGTCCGACTCCGGCTTCTTCCGCTTCCGCACGGCGTGGTGCAGAGCGCCAGTGTACGCACCAAGTATGTATCATACACT
>VFQN01002501.1_pt1 | contig 28166 bp, 46 predicted proteins | sample 3512371 | NCBI WGS metagenome assembly VFQN01 (sample SAMN10412370, study PRJNA504923) | tailings metagenome | isolation source: Replicate 2 from Balatoc abandoned mine | place: Philippines: Itogon, Benguet | collected 2017-08-28
TGGGAGTCATCCACCAGCTGATGCCCGACGGTTCATCATCCACTGGCAGGCACCTACCACCGACACGCCTTCCCCATGGGTCCGGGCAGACCACACAGGCAGACGAGGACTGGAATCTCGCCGTGTGGCGTGGTCACGTCATCGTGGCACATGCTGACTCTTAAATGCGAAAACTGCTCCATTGTCCAGATGCGCTCGTGCGTACAGCCTGGTACAGCTGCTGTCACCTTCAAGGCACCATCTCAAAACTCGGTTGCAGGCTGGCAGCTGCCCCTTTCTGGTGGTCCCCACAAGGCCAGCTGCTCCACTCTGCTCCACTGTACCTCCGTCGGCACAACACCGCCCGCTGCACCCAGGGGAGCTACAATCCCTGCGTATAAACGATGCACCTACACCTCATCTCCGGCTTCCCACCAGGGGAGCTTCCACCTGCTTACGGTACTACACAACGCAATGACTTGCGTTGTATAACAGCGCAACCAGCCACACGCCCCCGCATCCACCCACGTGGGTGGCGCTTTTGGCAGTGAGCACCTGCTGCTGGGTGCTGGCTGGGCCGGGTGCGCTGTGCGTCCGACAGCAGGGGCGCCATGTAGCCCCAGGCGCCGCTGCCTGGTGTTGTACGGGCACGTACGGGCCCTAGTTGGAACGGGACCACCCATGGGTGTATGCGTATGGCTGAAACCAAGAAACGAGCCGCTGGTGTCACAACTGGACTTTGTATACCTCTACTGACAATAAGCAGGCATGCGCCAGAGAACGCACCGGCGCCAACGCCAGAAAGCGTTGCTTGCGCCAGACTTGAGATTGCTCGCACGCATCGACGAACACGATGAACTCGCAGACCCCCAAAAAGCTGATATGTGGAGGATAGACATCGATGAGGCTCTTTCAGTGGCAGCACCTCGAATGCGCAAGTTTTGCGCTCAGCAAGGAATTGCGCTGGAGGACATACTATCTCAGGCTAGAGAGGATTTCAGGGCGATGACGGCGACCTCGTCTGTGGCATCCGACACTGCGACCGGCCCCGACGCGGCGTATTACCAGGCCGGCATTGCAAAGCTCCTGAGCTTAGCAAGACCCCATATAGAGCGCCAACGACGTAGAGCAGCTCGTGCCGCCCGCGCTGCGGCTTGTGCTAAAGACGCAGGCGCCGCGGATGCTGCAGGCATCGCTGGCCCGGTGGGCGTCACTGGCCCTGCTGGCTCGGCGGATGGTGCGGGAGCTGCAGCAGGTGGGGGCGGTGCGCTTGAGTGTGCAGCCGTGGCAGCGGCGACCAGCGTCAGCGGTGACACCATTGCCGCACCCGTCGGGCACCCGCCGGCCGCAGCCAGCCCCGCACTGGCGGCTGCACCCGTCGCCTCCACCGCGCGCACAACTGACACCTCCACAGCGGCCCCGCCCAGCGCCTCATCGGCCGCCCCCGCCCCGCCCAGCGCCTCATCGGCCGCCCCCGCCCCGCCCAGCGTCGGTGGAAGGGAGCATGCAGCAGCCAGCCACCGCACAGGTGCTGCCAGCGTCAACCCGCGGAGACGTGCACTGCTTCTGTGGTGCTGCCGTACGGACTAGTAATACATATTCTTGCCAGGAGCAGCCCTTAGCGGGTGAGTCCGGGTGGGTGCTGGCGTAACAGTGCACATGCGAATGCAGGTGCGGATGCCGCAAGCGGGTGGTGGGTTTCGGGTGCGCTCGGGTTGTAGACGGGCTAGGGGTTGCGAGTGACGGTTGAGGGTGCGGTTGCGCATGCGGTTGCGGGTGTTGTGCCGCTCCGGTGCAAATGCGGGCACGACGTTGGATACCGGTAGGGTGCGGCCACCACAGTGTTTGAGTTGAGGTGCATGAATGGCCTCAGCGCACAAAGCACCAATGTCCTGTTGCTGCTGTGTGCCTCCCCGCTCAGGGTGCCGCCGCAATCCTGCTCCCCCGCCACTGACGCACAGCTGGACGGCCCCGCCTGCAGCGTCAGGGTGATGCCGTACAGCGGCGGGTTCGTGTGCGCACACCGGCAGGCGTGCATGCGGTGTTGCGGCAGACCGGCGGAAGGAGTCGGCCACCTCAGCCACGTCTGGTGACGCAGCTGCCGCCGCGACAACAGCAGCAGCGGCAGCAGCCCTCCCGCCTGCCTCCCGCTGCATGCGCTGACGCGGCCCTGCACGCGCAGCTCCGCTGCCGTGGCAGCCGGCAGCAGCAGCGTCACCCATCAGGAGGGTGGCAGCGGTTGTGGGAGGAGAGGCGGAGCCGGCGGCGGCCAGCGCAGTGCGTGTCTGCCAGTGCATGCTGCGGCTGCGGACGCGTGCGGCTGCACGCAGCGTCTACGGATGCTGGACGTCCACGGACTGGGGCAGCAGCAGCAACGACCGCCCCCGGCCCCTCCCACCACCTCCCTCACCAGCCACCACCCCTGTCAGGTCCATCACCATCCCCTGCACGCTCGAAACTGCAAGCGGAGCTCCGCAGCCAGGCGGCCGACTCCATCTCCTCCTGCCGCTATCTCCTGCTTCTCCGCTTCCCCCTCAGACCGAGGAGCACCACCAGGTTGATGGCCTGCGGCACGGGGCTGCAGCTAGCAGCAGCTGCAGCGGCTGCACGCAGCCGGGCTTATTTGCTGCCTCCATCCCTTGCTCTGCGCCATGCACTTCCGGGGTGCCCCTCACCCAGCGACTGCCCAGGGGTGACCATCTGCACCACTGCTGTCAGGCAGCCGCGTGCAGGAACACCCTACACCCTACACCCTACACCCTGCACCGTGCGCCTAGTAAAGCTGTACCGTACCAACCCTGGCTGCGACGGGTGGGTGGGGCCGATGCAAACGAGCTCGAGTGAGCAGGGCAGCTTATCTGAGCGCAAGAGGGCTTCAAACGACCGGTTTGGCAACGGCGCCGGAAATGGAAAGGAGTGAGAACGAGTACCGGTGTGCGCAGCCGTGCCAGGTCGCCTCCGTCCAGCGCGTCCACTAGTGCGTACCAGGCGGATCGCGGGATATGGCTGTGGTAGCCGCAGCGCCCTGGAGTGGGACGCTGAGCTGCAGCGCCCGGGAGTGGGACGCTGAGCTGGCGCGGAAGCTGCGGGAAGCTGTTGAAAAGCCGCTGCTGGAGTGGGAGGGGCCGGCGGAAGCTGGAGCGCCCTCGGTGCCATGGTGGTCGTGGTCGTGTTGAGGTAGCCCTGTGTCATATAGGTGTTTTGTTTCTGTGCTTGGCCAGGACTGGGCAAGGTCTGCCGGTCTGTTTGTGTGGTTGATAATACGCATGCTTTGCGTTATTCAGTTGGGCGTTGGACCACTGGCTGTATATGTGCTCTTGGGCACAGCAGCATAACGCTTACCGTAATGTCCTACTCTGCTTCTAGCGCACCGGCATGCCATTTACGTTGCAACGGGCCTGTATTTGAGCAACACACGTGAGGCATTGGCCAATTCTTACTTAACCCCGTCTTGATAGTACAACTGGGCACATTGCTGGTTGGCCGTGCAGTTGCTGACCCATGGCACCACTGCTGTGCAGCAGGAGCTGGCAGAAGCCATGCGTACCGTACCACCGACACGTACAGTACGCGTGTAGCATCATACAGTACACACCGCCCCATACAAGTAGGAGAGGCCCAGGGGTGGGGGCCAGGGGAGGCCCCACGGGGAGGCCTCAGGGAGTCCCTTGAGAGCGCTGGCTCGGGCTCCAGGGATCCTGCTAGCTGGAGTCTGGAGCCGGAGACGACGTTATTGCAAAGCAGTAGAGCTTTTGGTGTGGTGAACTGGTTATTATGGTTGTGTTGCCGGGGCCTCCAAGGGACCCGACGCCAGGTCAGAGGGGGGCAGGGGACCCTGGGGTCCGGGGTGTTCTACCACCGTACAAAGGTCTCTCGCCCTCACAAGAGAGACCCCGGAGCTTACTACGGAGGACTTATACTAGCAGTCTTGCGCGAACTACGTATGGCTTATATTAGCAGTATTAGCGAGCACACAAACTCTTGTGTATCAACCGTTTAAAAGCCATGCGCCAGAAAACGCGGTGCCCTCGCCAAAGAACGTTACCTGCGCCACACGAGAAGGCTCTTGCGTGTATTGATGAAGACGGTGAACTAGCGGTCGCTAAAGGAGGCGATACACATGTAACGGACATAGCCTACCGACACGTGCTACCGACACGAAGCGGAAGCCTTCTTTGCAACCACGAGTCCTCGCTTGTTATTACGCTCTCTTTATGGAGTCACGAAAGAAAGGTTTATAGACGATGTGATAAAGGGATTGAGCGCGATGGCCGCGAGCTCCACTTCTGCGGCGTCCGACACTTCGTCCGACCGCGCAGCGGCCCGCCAAGTAAGCCTCTCTTGTGTGTTGACGCAGTTTGCTAGAAGCAGATATAGCGCGCAAACGGCCGGGTGCAGCTCGTGCCGCCCGCGCTCCAGGCGCTGAGGAGGTGTCCAACACTCCGGCTGGCACCAGTAACGCGGGCGCTGCGGAAACTGCAGGCACCGCCTGCCCGGGAGGCGCTGCGGACCCTACAGTGGGCGTCACTGGCCCTGCACACGCTGTGGGACGCGCAGACGCTGTGGGAGCTGCAGGCTCCGAGGGTGCTGCGGGTGTTGTGGGGGCCGTGGCCGATAGCGGACCTGCAGGCGCGGGGGGTAGCTCAGGTGCTGTGGTTGGTGCGGGTGCTGTGAGCCCTGGGGCTGCTAGGGGCGCTGTGCTCAGGGGTGCGACGGTAGCAGCGGCGGCCAGCAGCAGCAGTGATGCGCCGCTGGTGTCGTCCACAGCGACACGGCAGGCGGCGGCCGCACCTGGTGGCCATGCCGCTGCGGCAGCGCCCGGAGGGGACACGCCGGCCGCATCCCGGCCCACGGAGGTGGCTGCACCTGTTGCCTCCACCGCGGACGCAACCGATCACACCTCTCCAGCGGCCCCGCTTCACCCATCCCCGCCCCCACCCAGCACCTGGTCAGCTGCCGCACATGCCGCACCCCTTGGTGCTGGCAGCACTGAGCTTGGCGGGTCTGAGTCCACGGCAGCTAGCCATTTGACAGGCGAATCTGCCGTTCACGTTGTTGCTGGCGGCAGTGGGGTTGACGGATCGGAGTCCACGGCATCGGGTGCTGCTCCTCTTGCTGTTGGAGGCTGCTGTGCTGTTGCTGTTGTGGGCAGTGGTGGTGTGGAGCCTGCGGCAGCCTGTCACGTCACAGGCTCTGCCGCGACCAACGCGCGGAGACGTGTAGTTCTGCGGTGGTGCTGCTGCCGTAAGGACTGATACTGGAACCTCTGTCTTAAGTACGAGAACTATGAGCAGCCCGTAGACGGTGAGTGCAGGTAATGAGCGTCTTGGTTTGGTTTGGACGTGCGCGGCGGTGGCAGCTGCAGCACCCCGGGGCGGGCATGCTCGGCTGGCGAAGGAGGTGTATGTGGGAAGCTACCGAGTGCCGTACCTCAACACAGTATCATTCCTCGATCTCGGTTTAGGGCGCTTTGGCGCACAAACGTAGTATGCATGTTAGGGGCTGAGCGAAAGGGGGGAAGTAATTGGGACGCTTGCGCGAGCACTTCATTCATTAGCAGTCATTATGTACCTGCTGAGCAATGGAGGGGCCAACGAAAGGTGGAGCGTTGCAAGTACTGCAGTGGTCATGGTATTTGGCATGTTGTGTTACATACCGTACATAGGATGTGGCCACACGACATGGTACTGTGTATCAGGGTGGCGTTTGCACCCTGACGTGGCGGATTTGGGTTTAGACGTATAGTGCGGCCCACGGGGTCTTGCTCAAGGGCGCACGCTGCGTTCCAGGATACCGGTATCGAGGTGTACGTTTGACCATTGGTTGGGACTTTGGCATAAGCAACGTAACGCTGTGAACGTAGTCGGGTGACCTTTTCCGCAAGGCACGTGCCGGTAGTGTTGCCACGGACACGTATTGGAGCAATGCGCTATGCCAACGCATAATATTTACTCGCGCGTTGCTAGTGCAACTGTAGTCTTCGCCGTGCTGTTCCCTTGCTCGTGTGCTATTCCTGATTCATCGTTTCATCCTAGTAATGTGTTGCAGAGTGGTGGCTGGCACCAGTGCTGTGCAGCTCGTGCCATGCGTGTCACGACCGTGCTCATACCTGTGGAAAGGGTGTGTACACTGCTGCTGTGCGTGCACACTACTACCGTGCCCTGACCGGTGCCGAGTGTACGGTGCCGAGTGCACCACGAGCTGCAATGTTGCTGCCCTGCTTTGTCTATTGCGTTCTTCGTTGACTGCATGCGTGAGGGACTGATGGTTGTGGACCCACGAACGTTTCGCTGCTTCTGCCATTGCGGTTCGTATGTATGGTTTTACAGTTTTGGTCCCTTTCCATTGCGGTTTGTGATGCCTTGGGAAAGCTGCCCAGTGCCCAGGCACCGTCCACGTGCTAGGTGCACCACAGGCACTCCGACTCGCTCCACATAGCCTGACCATCCGATGGCAATGGTCGTTGCATGCGGGTAGTCAGGTTTTCTCCTTGCGAGGCCAACGCGGCCTTGGCCATGCCGCGCATGGGCCGTTCGAGCCAGGTTGCGGTGTGGCACGGCTGTGCACGACCCACTACGCAGCTGTGTGCGCGCTGCACCCAAGTGGACGTGTTTGCCATGAGGCGCACTTGAGCCATTGACAGCAGGGCTGTGCGCTTCGTGCATGCAGCAGCCATATAGCGGCATTCCATGCATGTGTAAGAGCTGCAAGGCAGCCACACCGAACATGCCGACCGCGTGCAAGACTGTACAGCACTGTATGTGTATAGAACACGTGAGGCGCCGTCGGAGGAGGCCCCAATATCAACGCCAACCCCATATCGGCTCAGCTTACCCACGTCTCGGCCAACAAACTCAAGGAACCACTTGTTTCAACACGTAACTACTAGTAAGTCCTTGTCTACGTATGTAGCAGTCAACGCAAGCCTGCTCTCGGCTTACGTGGGCTGCGTGTGCACGCTGCATGCATCCACCTTGCTTCGTGCTTATTTTCCCACGGCGGTACTTGACCAGAGACGGAGCCCTCTCGCACAGCCCAGGAACGCGGGCTTCTGGCTGCCACTGTCGGCAGACAGCACACCGCTCCTGCAGCTCTATCCTCCTCCCCCTTAACCTCGCCGCAGCAGCACCTTCCAACGCGACTGCCCAGTTGCAACGACGGCAGGGTATCCCTGCGGGCGCTGCATGCAGCCCCGCCCCAGATCCCGCCGGAAGAGCCTTCCACGCGGCTACCCAGCTGACGAGCTGATACGTCTCACCGCCGCTAGTTACAGGTAGTGCTGCTGCTGCTGCTGCTGCTGCATCCTGCAGCGCACACGCCAGTGCCCCCCTAACGCGGCTGCACGAACACGGCCGCGGTGCGTGCGGGCACGCGGAACACACGTGCCGTGCCGTCGGCGGCCGCCGCCCCCACGCGCGCGTCGCCTGTGGCCGCCAGCTCCGGGTGCAGCTGTGGGGCACGAAGCGCGTGGGTTAGCTCAATGTGGGTTAGCATGTGGGTTAACATGTGGGTTAGCATCTAGGTTAGCAGGGAGCAACAGTGGGTCAGTGAGGACTCAACAGGCCCTGAGGCCAGGCAGGGGCAGGTGACCCTTGAAAGCCCTGATGCGGGGCAGGGTGTGCACTGCGGCCGGTCTAGCCGCTTGCACTGCAGCAGCTGCTGCATTCTTGCCCACGCCTGAAAGCACATCCCCCTCGTCACTGTCCCACCTACATGCATGGCCCAACCTTGGGGCCCACTATGCACGCCTGGCTGAGGCAAGACCCCTGTCCCTGACGGTGCCACGTCAAACGAGTTCTGACGGCGCACCTGCAGCCGGGCGCCCTGCGGCACGCTGCCCGGGTACGGCACGTCGTTGCCGTACGGCGCGCAGTTGAAGACGGTAACCACCCTCTCGTACGACGGGTCGTACGTGCCGTTGCCGCCCTCCGGCGCCGAGACCAGCTCCATCACGATGACGCCGGGCGTCTGGGCGGGCGGGGTGCGCGTGAGGGATTGCAACTTGTGTGTACCGTACTACCGCTGAATGTGTTGCATCGGATGTAATGAGGGGTTGGGCCTGCACGTCGTGTCCTGCTTTAACCCCATACGTACCGTACACTTGATAGGCAGTGGTACACTGCAGGCTGCAGACCGCGCTTGTCATGACTGCCGCATGTTGCCCATGTATAAAAAGTACAAGTGACCCAGGTTGACCAGTTTGACCGGGCGCCCTCGCTGTACCCCAGCCACACCACACGGCCTATGTCCAGGGGATGTCCTCGCACCCGCCACCCGCCTTACATCACCCCCGTACGCTCCACCCAGACCTCAGGGTGTGGCGCAGACACCGGTTCCCATTCTCCCCTCAGGCGGGGCAGGGCTCTGCCATAAAAGCTGTTCGGAAAAAAGCGGATCCTCGCAACAGCCCACACAAGTTCCTCACCCCAGCCTCCAACCCACCGCCCCGCTCCACACCTGGTTTGGCCCCGTGTTGTGGAAGGCCAGCTGCTTGACGATGTGCTCCGTGCGGGCCATGCGGAACAGGGGGGACGAGTAGCGCACACGCAGCAGCGCCTGCGGGGAGGGGGCGGTGTGTGAGGGCCGAGAGGCTGTGAGGCGGGCAGCAGCGAAGCCGCAGAGCAGCGGACGCGGCGCGTTCCGGGCGCTGGTCCCTCCATGAATAAACAGGGACGTGCGCAAGAACCGCCGTAGCAGCGGCAGAACGCTGTGCGGGGTGCACCGGTGTGGCCCTTGCTAGGTTGCCAGGACAGTCATGGTGTTGTGGTGCACCACGCCACCACACCACCATGCCGCAGCCGCTCCCTCCTGAGTGTCCTGTACTGCACCGTACCTGTGCCGTACAGCCCGTGCCTCACCTCCTCCCCCCAAACTCCCGGTACCACACAACACACCAATGCGCAGTGCGCTACCGGTCGTCCCCACGCCCGCTCCGCGCCCACTCCGCACCCGCCCACCTGGGAGCTGCATGTGAGCGTCCCTACATACTGGTTTAGTGGACCCCCGCTGTTTCTTGCTAGGCACACTCTGAGCCCATGCCTCACCGGCCCAAGCGCCTTCTAGCCGCAAACGCAGTGTCACACAAGTGTCACACGGCAACGTGGTACCGGTACCACACGCCCCGAACCCGCCCACCTGGAACATGCGCGTGGCAGTGAGCATCTGCTGCTGGCTGGGCCGGATGCGCTCCGCGTCCGCCAGCAGGGGCGCCATGTAGGCCCAGGCGCCGCCGTTCTTGGTGGACACGGGCAGGCCGATGCCGAAGTTGTGGGTGGCGGCCGTCCAGTCCATGCGGTTGAACCAGTCGCCTGCGTGGGGGCCGAGGGGACCGCACGTGTGTGGAGGATGCTACACAGGTACACGTACGGGTACCGTCACCGCACATGCTACCGCACTGCCATTGGAACTGCATGCAGGTGCAGTAAGGCTTTCCCACGTACTCTGGATCCTACACACGTGTCAATTCAAGCCAGGAAACCCCGCCTCCTCCTCCCGTACTCACACCAGGAGTCATCCCTGGCATGTCGCATGTGGCATCGCACCCTTCCATGCACCGCCCCCCCCCACCCTCCAAGGTACTCTTCCTCAACACACAATACACCCCGCCTTCCCGCCACCCACCCGAGTTGTAGCTGTCCCTGTCCAGGCTCTTGGAGCGCAGCAGGTCGTCCCCGGCGTGGATGAAGGGCACGCCCTGAGACACAGCAGCAGCACAAGCAGCAGCAAAACGTGAGGCAAACGGGCTGATCCTTCGGCACGGCAGCCGCTGTCGTACACCATACAGTGTACGGCAGTGTACGCCTGTGCAGCATGGACAGTCTATCGAGGTAGGCAAGGGCTGGCCGCAATCAACAAGCTATGCCGGCCCAATACGTGGAGCTGGCGCGGCCACCATTCCGCAAAGAACCAGTCAGTGTCGCCTTGGCTTCCGGCTTAGCTGGCCCCAAAAACTCGTGGCAATCGCTGTGTGGCGTTACTGCGCCCGTTACCCAATAGCTGCTAACCTGTGCACGTACTCCCCCGCCTTGAGCCCCAGGCTGTTCCCGCTTCTCCCTCCCGTGGCTTGTGTATCAGGCCCACTCCCGACTCAAAACCCCCGACGCACCGAGACGAGTGCTCCCAATCCACCTCAAATAGACCAGTCCACGTCTCAAATCCCAACCCAACCCAACCCTTGCGACCCTCACGGCCACTGCCGTGTGCTCGCGCCACACTCAGTTAGGATGGCGCTGCACCGTTGCTATCGCCCGCACTGCCTTACACGTGTGTCCCGTAGGTACCCTCCTCAACACACGGTACCGTACGTCAACCCACCCTACATGCCACCACTAACCCCCAAAAAGCCCACCCCACCTGTGACAGCGTGATGAGCGCCAGACACATGACGGCCATACGCATGCGCTCCTCGGCAGTCTCCTGCGGGAACAAAAGCAGATAGGACATATGTCAGTACGTCTCATAAGCTGTTTCCTGGGGGCGCGGCGGGGTAGCGGTGGGGGGCGGGGTAGCGCCGGGGGAGGCACGCACGTGGGCCGATGAGACAGCACGGGGTTTTGCCGGTGCAGTGGCAAGGCAGAGGTTTTTCGCAGCTGGATGGGGCCTCAATACGAAACCGACAGCATATATCGGTAGAGCATCGTGAGACGATGGGCAAGGTAGCCGGGGGTTGCAGACAGTTGCGGCGTCCGAGGCAGCGGCTGTGCCCACCTGCGGCGCCGCCTTCTCCACGATCTGGTCCCACGTGGTCTTGTTGTCGTGGCAGCCGATGAACGCCACGTGCTCGGCAGGCAGGCCGCCGTACGCCATCGGCAGCCCGTGCGCAAGCGCCTGCGGGTATACGGCATGGTACGGCACGGTACCGCGTACGGCAGATCGGTTCCAGCCAGGAGGGTGCGTGCTGTGTTGTGTGTGCACATGCTAGAGGTGCGGAGGCGAAACACCACCGCGCCTGGCCGCGCACCTGGACCGAGCGTAGGGCTGTACATGCACGCATCTGGCGGGAGTGCTCAATACAAGCGCAGGGGAGCATGCTGCTAAATTCCGGTGGCTTGGCTGCATGTGCGGCGCGCATGCCATGTGCCTCTCGGCGCTGAGGCCCCCACACCACCCCCTTCCCCTGACCCCAAGCAGTCTCGTGCCCTGTTGTTAATCACCTCCAACCCTCACTACGGCCCCCCTGGCCCACCGCCCCTACCCTTTCGTACAGTCCCCTTCGGCCCTCACCTGGTCGCCTGGCCTTTCACTGCCGTCGCACAGGTGCAGCGGGTAGGACCTAGGTAAGGGGAAAATGAAGTGTCAGTGAAGATCAAAGTTGCATAAGGAGCAGGTGTCCACGACCCGCCATGGGGCCGGGGGGCCGGACGCAGGTGAGTGTCTGGGTGGGTGTGCGGGCAAAGGGAGTTTCACTTGCATGAGACACGTACCCCACCTGAGGTTGCCCACCTGCGCACTCGACGCCCAGTCGGTCAGCACCAGCAGCCCTCTTTTCACACAAAAACGCTAACCCACACCTTGCCCCTTATTAGACATGCCCCACCTGAGGTTGCCCGCCAGCGCGGACCGCACCCAGTCGCTCAGCACCAGCAGCTCTGCCCGCTGCGCCTCGGGGGCGCCCTGGCCGCCGGGGCCGGATGCGGCGGGGTTGGGCGCCAGGGCCAGACCCGTCACCAGGCCCTGGAGGGGGGAAGGGAGAGGGTAGAGGCGGCGGTTACGGTACATCAGAGGGAAAGTGGAGGGGCCGGGGGCCGGCACTCGCTTTGCGATGAGAGGACATGCCTGGCGTGGCAATTATCGCGTAGATGCCTTTTGATTCAGCTGTCGAGGTGGGGCAGTATGGTAGTCCCTGCTGCAGTCGAAGGCCAACCCTTTTACCCTCGGCGCCAGCCCACGTCGCTGAGTTGGACCCTGCGCACGGGCGCCAAACCCGCCTAACCCACCCCGACCTACCCGCCCCGCCCTGCGCCGCGCAACCAGACCCCAACCCCCCCTCCCCAACCCCACCTGGAACTGCGGCGGCGCGAAGGGCCCCCCGCCCAGCGCCCCGTCCCTCAGCCTGTCGTTGAAGGCACCCAGGCCGGTGCCTGGGGTGAGGGGGCGGAGTGGGAAGGCACAGACAAGTGAACTCGGGATTAAGGGATTCGGTCGTCATGGACGCACCTTGCCGTACTCGACTACCGTACAAGTCAACACCAGCCAACCCTCCAACCGTTGGCCTGCCTGGCTTTGGACGTGCGCACCCACCGCCCTCACCCCTGCCCTTTTGCTGCCCCTGCCTGTTACCACCACTGCCCTTTCCCACCACCCACCACCGGCAACCCACCCGCCAGATTCATCTGCGCCGCGTTCCTGCCGCGCTGGTTGCCCGCCACCTCGCCGAAGTCCCACGCCTCGCCGTAGATGTAGATCATGCGCCCGTCAACGCCGTCGTCCTGCAGCCGTACGCCGTACGACAGTTGGTGTAGCGTCGTACAACAACGAGCAGCCGCCCTAAGCATCAGCCACGCGGAGCTGCGAAAGCCGCACTCAATAGACATGCGTGGTGTTGTCATGCGGGTGTAACGCTTTTCACGGCAGCTGCCACCCAAAGCGGGACATGGAGTGCTGCTGCTTGCACGTCAGCATGTTGCCGTATGCCGTACAAAATCCTTGCAGGTGTCGTACTGCCGTACCTTTTCCGGCGTGAGGCGGTCCAGCGAGGCCCTGATGTCCTGCATGTTGCGCAGCATGAGGTGACCCATGATGTCGAACCTGGCGGGGTGGGGCGAAGGTGCAAGGGAGGAGAAGGATGCATGGGTAAGGGGAAGTGCAAGCGGATGGAGTAGGTGACGCAGCAAGCGGCTTGGTTTGGCTTACCACCATCCGAATTCGTTACGCACTACGCATTACTGCGTGCCCCGAGATAAACGGAATCGTGGTTTAGCCAGGGCAGCCACAAGGCTTGGTCGCAGGTACCGGATACCCATGCTGCAGCTCGAGTTGTGTTCAACTGTCGCCAACGCCGCTACTCGTCCACTGTCCACTGACTGCGCTAATACACATGCACGCACCTGAAGCCGTCAGCAACCCCAAGGGCAAGTCACCATGCCTGCGCTAACACACAACACTACTTCGGAACACATGCACGCACCTGAAGCCGTCGACCTTGTAGTTCTTGGCCCAGTGCGTGATGTCGTCTGTGATGAGGCGCCCGCACATGGCGTGCTCGGGCGCCGTGTTGTTGCAGCAGGTGGAGTCGCACAGCGTGCCGTCCTCGTGCCGCCGGTGGTAGTAGCCGGGGACCACCTTGTCAAGCACGGAGTACCTGGAGCAATAGCACATGTACTCAGGGTATACTTAAGCCCTGTCTACACATGTCCGCGTCTGCCAAGTGCCCTGAGCTGATTGCGTCACGTAACTACGCCGCCCACTTGCGCCCGCATCCCCCATCCTGCTACTACAGCTTTCCCGCACTCCCCCGCCCACCTGCTGAACCTTTTTTACAGGGAAGTACCAGCCTAATCAGGGTCAACCCCTCCCGCATTCACTAGTGCAATCGGGGCAGCACCACCGCTACTACCCGTCGCTACCGCCCACCTGCTGTGCGGCCCCGAGGCGAAGGTGTGGTTGTACACCACATCCTGCACCACACGCCAGCCCTGGACGTGCAGCGCCTGGACCATCTCGCGGAGCTCGCGGATGCTGCAGAAAGGCAGGAAAGTGGAGTAAGGGTACCAGTACCGCGAATAAGAACAAGTGGTAGTAGTTAGTACGGCAAGGAATGTACGGCAGGTAGTGTTAGCCGTGCAGCGCCTGGACCATCTCGTGGAACTCGCATATGCTGGTTGCGGGCGGCGTAATGGGGAGGTCGGGGGCTCAACCGCTTAGCTGCAAGACGACTGCCTCCACTAGCAACTGACGCAAATAACATCCAGTTGTAAGTAGGCTTTGCACATGCTAAGAACAACACCACAAGCCGCTGCAGCAAGGACACACACCCGCCTGCAGGACACGCCCACACGCCACACGCCACACCCACCGCGCGATTCCGTCTGGGTCCGTTGCGTAGCTCCCCTCCGGCACGCCGTAGTGCACGGGGTCGTAGCCCCAGTTGAAGCCGTCGCTGTCGGCGATGGACAGCACGGCGGCCTGCTGCGCGGGGGAGTCGGCGGGCTGGCGGGACAGCTCCGCCTGGGGGAGGGAACAGGGAGGTGGAGGGAGGTGGGGAGGCAGGGGGTTTGTCGGGTTTCTGTAACATGAGGGACAGCTCCGCCTGGGGGCACAAAGGGTTGGTGGGAGGAGGGGCAGGGAGTGGGAGGACCGCCTCCTGGGACCCCGCGTCCAGCGTGGGGTAGCGGCGGCGGCCCTTGTCCAGGCTGCTCAAGTACCCAGACCGAGAGAGTGCCGCGTCCTGCCACGGCAGGCACTGTGCCGCCAGGCGCGGCACTGTCCTGGCCGGGGTACTCGAGCAGCCTGGACAAGGGCCGCCGCCGCTACCTCACGCCGGACCTCGGGCAGGTCCTCAGCGCAGGGGAGGCCCTCGTGGGAAACTGTGGTGCAGCTGTGGTGCAGCTGTGTGCTGGAGCACCGCCTGTGTGCATATGGTGCGGCACGCATGAAAGTGCGATAGGCCTGGTACGCACCTGCCGGCGTCCGGCTAGCTGCCCCTCAGCGCTAACCCACGCCCACACCACACCCCACACCCAGTGCCCCACGCACCCAGTCCAGCTTCTTCTGCTCCTCCTCCCTCTCCGGCACGGTGGCGAAGTCGTACGTGGGCAGCAGGTGCAGGTGGTTGAGGCCGGCGGCACGCAGCGCAGCTAGGTGCGACAGGCCCGCGGACAGGCCGTCGGCCCCAGCGCCGCCGCCGCCTGCCTCCCGGATGCGCTCGGGGCAGAAGGCCAGGTACTTGCCGCGCAGGGGCTCGGGCACCGTGGTGTCCGTCATGCTGCGGGAATAGGAAAAACAGATAATGTTAGGTAGATTGGTAATGAGCTAAGGACTCAGGAACAATGTACCATATGTCCTGACGCAGCCGCAAGGGCTCGGGCACGGCAGTGTCGGTGATGCTACAGGGGAGTGGGGGGTGGGGGAAAGTGCAAGAGGGTGGGAGGCGTTGAGTGCTTGTTTGGGGGAGGAGGTCGACGGTGGTCCACAGACGGGGTGTCGGTGATCCTGCGGGGTGTGAAGGCGTTGGGTGTTGGGTGCTAAATGATTCACGGTGGTAGGAAGCTGTGTGGTTGACAATGCGTATCTTCACGATTCGCGTATGAAGGTGAGAATGAAGTAACAGGTGTACCCTGGGGACAGTTGGTACTCAACGACGCGGTGGCAGTACGAAGATAGACGGGCCGTACTGAGGTAGACGGGCCGTACGGAGGATAATCCGCCGCGTCCCGTCTGCCCGTACAGCGCGCCGTAACACACACGCTAGCCATGCGCAAGCGCATCCGTACATACGGTACGGTGTACGACAGCACCAGCGCAGCCTGCCGTACCTGAAGTCCCGCACGTGCAGCTCGTACACGGACACGTCGGTCCACTGCGCCAGGGGGGGCGGCACGTGCTCCTTCCATCCCGGCGGCTGCGTGTCAGGGTGGTCCAGGTCCACCAGCTGGGTACGGGCGCCGTCGGCAGCCAGGCCGCGGGAATAGGGGTCCGTCACCTCCAGGCTCTGTGTGTGGGGGGGGGGGGGAGGAGAATGTTGGCAACGTTCGTGGGTTGGTCAGTACCGTAGATTGGGCTTGAGACTGGGACAGTGGGAAAGCAGAGCGTGGAGAGGATTCGTCGCGCTGTGCGTGTAAGATTGCCGTACTGGCGTGTGCGTACTGCCGTACCTCGAACCGGTTGGTCCAGGGGTTGTATGCCGTGACGCGGAAGGTGTAGTAGTGCCACAGCCAGGAGGCGGGGCGCGGCAGGGTCCACGTGCCTTGCGGGCCGCGGGACATGGGGTACGTCTGTGCCGTACCGCCGCGCGCCGCCGGGCCGTAGTACAGCAGCTGTACCTCAGTAGCCGTGGGCGCCCACACTGCGGTACGGGATGTACGAAAGGTGTACGGTTAGGTGGTGGGTGAGTAACAGGGGATGTAGAGGGGGGGGGTCATAAGGGCAGCCGACCGGGGGTATGCACGCAACGAGGAGGGTAGGCGGGGGCCAGTCGTGGGAAGGACGGCGCCTGCCACGCACACAAGGGTTAGATAGCCTACACCCCGGCGTTCAGAGCCCCGGGCTTAATGCTCGCCGTACGCCCAGTAATGCCCAGAGCTCCTCATGTCTGGCGGCACCTCGACAAGCAAAGCTACAATGCAAGGCCGCACTGCAAGACGTACGGTGCCCCCAACCGCGACCCTGCCCGCCACCCACGTGTGATGGCGTGTCCCTCCGGCATGTCGGGCGCCACGTGGTCGCCCAGCGGCCCGTCGTACGTACACGTGTCGTCAAGCACGCCCTGGATCTGTGGGCAGCCGTTTCGAGGATAGGCAGGAAAAGGTACCGTAGGAAAAAGGGGAGGAACGTCACTCAAATGGCTTGACAGTCTGGGGCATCACACGTGCACCCTCCACGCCACCTGGCACAGCCGTCGTGTCCAGGGCCCCTACCCTAGCGCGCCCCGCACTGACACCACGCTGGCACGTTGCAACGCGCGTCCCGCCCACACGTGTGCATAACAACTCATATGCTATTGCATTTGGGCCATGCTGTTGTATGTTCACACGTATAAAATACCGTCATACCGTAAACGCACCTGCACGCCTGTTGAGTCCAGCGCTTCCCCCGCTGCGTCCCGCGCCGACACCAGCAGCTGCCCCGCCAGCAGCTCCGCCAGGCGGGCCTGCGCCTCGGGCGGTACGGCCAGCACCGTACAGCCGTACAGGTGCGGGAAGCGGTTCATGACGGCGGAGGGTACGGCGCCCGGCTGTACGGTGAGGTCCCAGGAGGCCTCGGCCCCTTGCACACCGTCACCTGGTCACGACCAAAGAGGGAACAGGTTTCGTGGGAGCGAGCAATGCTAGGGAGCGATGAACGTAAGGAAGCATGTTGGCATTTTCTTTCGGGCAGTGGCTGTGACACGTGCATGCCGTACGGCAGGTACTTAGGACAGCCTAAACGAATCCTCTGTGCATCGGGTCGGAAGCATGTCGGTACTGGTAACGTGCTCTGAATAGACAGTGCAGCAAGGCTCTTTGCCTCATATGCTATTGCGGAAAGCGATCAGGCTCGCTACCGTTGACGTGTGCCAGGCTGTAAGGCGTCGAGTGCATCTCGTGCGCGAATCTTCTCAATGGCCGAGACGATGCCGTGTTCAGAGCGTTAGTCGTTAGTGGGACCCCTCAGGGCCAGAGCTCCGGTGGCAGGGCCGCACCCTGGGCATTAAGGGGTCCTCGCCAACGACTAACGCTCTGAACACAGCGTTGTCCCGGCAATCGAGGAGATCCGCACACGTGATGCACCTGACGCCTTACAGCCTGGCACACCTCAACGGTAGCGAGCCTGATCATTTGCAGGTCCTGTACGGCAGCCGCCCACCTGGGATGTGCTCGCCGTACGACCGCACACCCACCTGTGATATGCATGTAGCCCTTGGGGTGGTGGTGAAGGCGGAAGGTGCGGGGGCCGGCGGCGTCCTCCGGCCCCTGCCGCCACAGCAGCAGCCCGGGGGACACCCTGGGGGCAGGGCAGGGTGGGGCGGGGTGGGGCAGGGCAGGTGCTGATTGATAGAGTGTTGCAGGCCGGCGGACAAACAGACGATGCAACCACTGACTTGGTTTCTTTGGCGTAGATGCCCTGAATGCCATTATGGCGTATGTTGGGACAGTCCGGAGGCCTGGGGCGCGGCACGTACCATGCATGCTACTGTAATGCAGTTTCGGTGCGCTCGACACGGGCCCGCCCTAAGTGCTCAAAGGCCAGGCGTGAGACCAGGAACGTCATCCATTTGGCCGTCCCCTCCCCCGCGCAACCCCCGAACCCCCGCCCCAGCACGAGCCCCAGCCGGCCAGCCCCCGCCCCCGCCCCAGCACCCACCACATCCGCCCCCGCCCCAGCACCCACCAGTGCGCCGCCTGCTTGTTAATCGAGCCGGCCGGCACACGTGCCATGTCGGGGGGTGCCTCCAGCGCGTGCTGCTCCGAGCCCACCAGCCACGCCTCCTGCGGGATGCACACACACCAGCAGCATGCGGGCGCATCAGCAGCACGTGTGTGGGGTCACAGAGGTGTCTCCGGGCGAGCAATCGCGGCTGACCGGCTATACTCATGTGCCCAGCCCTGGGGTACTCTCCGCACGCGATGGCGTACTGATACGTGGGCCGGGCGCAAGGCGGAGGTGCTGATTCGACTCGAGCCTGCGCTCCCTCACGGTGTGTTGGCCAGGCTGGTGGCTTGCCAGGTGCAGTCAAGACACAATCTGCAAACTTACACATGCCTGCGCCTACAGCTGGTGATCAGAGCGCTGCCACCCCCCTTCGTCTGTCTCCCTAACCTAACGCCTACCCCCTCCCCCCCCTCCCAACCTACAACCCAACCTACAACCGTGACCGTTTCTGCCCGCCCACTGCAGGATCCTCCTCCCACCAGCACCGCAACCTCCCTGCCCCTGCCCCTGCCCCTGCACAAGGCAACCCGGCACACGCCTAAACGACTTCGACCACACAAGCACACACGTTGCAACCCCAAGGTGTGCACCCACCTGCACCACCACCCCCGTGCCGCCGCCCGCCAGCTGCACGCCGCTGCCCATGCTGGCCACCTCCACGGCGTCAGAGCGCACCGACACCTCACCGCCTGTGCACGGGGCATGGGCAGGTAGGGGCGAACAAGGGGCATGGGCATGGCCAGTGCACAGCAACGGCATAGCAGAGGTATGCAGAAGATCAAGGTCAGGGGCAACAGCAGCAGCAGCACTTTTACGCTACAGTCTGACCCTCGCACCGGGCCTTGCGCAACACCCCAGCCCTCCAACCCGCCCCCACACCCACTGGCTGCCTTCTGCTCCCCCTTGTGCACCAGCGCCCCCACGCGGCGCGAGTCGGGCCGCAGTCTCAGGTCCCATTGCAGGCCCTGGGGGGTCACCCTGGGGGCGGGGGTGGGAGCGGGGGTGAGATATAGGGAGGTGGGGGTGGGGAATGCGGTAGGTGGAGGCAGTGCCCTGGGGTGAGGCGGGGGCTTACACGTTCAAGAGGGGAACGGGAAGAGACGGCGCATAAGGTTATCGCACCGGTGGTGTCAATGGTGTTAATGCAGTACCAGCACCTTAGACGGTATAACCGTTTGCTCAAGGACTTGGCACCCCCGGTACCATCAGGCTCGGCCTCCCCTGCAACTTGCTCCCCTCACGCTCGCCCTGCGGCCACGTGCTAACCCACCACCCGATGCATGCCCTGCCGTGGCACAACGGCTACCAGCCGGAGTACGCAGCGAGCAGCCGGGGCTACAGGCCATCTTGCCCCCGGCGCGCATCTGCATCTGGCAGGGCCCCTGTCTCCCCCAATCCCCGTACGGCCCCCATCCACACAGCGCACGGGGCGCGGGCTGCTGCCCCTGTCTCCCCCAATCCCCCAACGTCCCCAACGCCCGTCGCCCCCACAGCGCACGGAGCGTGGGCTGCTGCCCTTGGATATGACCCCACCTGGTGGGCTTGAGCGGCTGCTGCCACTGCGTGCCATCGGGCGTGTCACCCCACACGTGCAGGCCCCAGCCCTGGGGGTCGTGCGGGTGAGGTCAGGGGTGGTGTCAAGGGGGCACGAGAGGCTGTCGCACACGTGTCATTACGTGCGTATGGGCGAGAGGTGTGCCGTGCCCCGTTAGGCACTGAAGAAGGGCGTTGTTCCCAAAATCATGATACGTGATGCAATGCTTGTGGAGTGGTTTGCGCTTTTTGAAGCCCAACAGGTGTGCCACTGGCAAGCGTTGCAGGGGCAACGGCACCCTCCCGCCAAAGGACCTGACAGGTGACAGCCGGCGACAGCATACTGGTTGTGCACTTCCTACCATGTGTCAAACGCTGCCAGATCATAATCTGATGCTATGATCAATCGACAGATGACAAGGGCACCAAAAGGCGCACCACGGCTTCGCATGCCGGAAGCAATCGCGCAGCTCTCCGCATGCGTTGACACGCACATGCGGAACGATGAAACAGACACGATAACACGTCTTTTGGTAGCATGTACCGAGAGCATCGCACCTTGTAGTTGTGGTCCTTCCGAACGTAATTGAACCTCAACACAGGTGTCGCGTTGACTGCCTGCGCGACATTCTGTTTGGCGGCTTGCTGCGCCAGCGGAACACAGAGCCTCCGCTGAGTCGCGGGAGCAAGCGGCACGCGCGAATGCGAAAGCAGAGTCGGGCGATGGGCTGGCCCGCAGGGTCTGCTGAGCCGCATGGAGGCGATTTGGTTAGTATTTGAGCTTGTCCAGTAGTGGCAGTATGTGGTAGTATTAGGTGCAAGAAGGCTGTGGGGGCAATATGTAGAGAATCCCAATTGCTAGAGCTGGAGCCGCTTTTAGCTGGATGCCTGGATGTATGCTGAGCGCTGCAATGGAAGCAAAATGGGAAGGCGACTGGACGGCCTCGCTGCGATGGAATATGACGAGGAGCAAACGCTGCTGCTTGCGATTGGGCACACGGTCGGCTCTGTTCCGCGGGCGGCCGGAACCATGGGTCATCAGCGGTTGTCGCATGCCACCCGTTGGATGACGGGGGATCGTAGCAAGCGTCTGCGCGTGCGGCACCAAAATGCAACTCGTTCCAGTGCTCAGGATGAGGGTCTCAAGTGCGATACGGTACTGTTGCTAAAGCCCCAGGGTGAGTGAAGGGGGACCCAGCGCAGGGCCTCGCGCGTCAGGGCACTACTTGCGGTGCTGGTCTTGCACGCTGTTAAATCGTTGTCGGGCGGAGTGCTTCCGAATGCAGTAGTCGTGGCGGTGACATGGTCTTGTGCGTCCTGCGTCAGTGCGCCTGCGTAGATCAGATTGCATTTTGCAGTGAGCTTGCACGGCTGCAGAGCTGTGCAGGCAATAAGCGGCACTATTTGTCCCTTACCTGGGTTCCCTAGAACTTACCAGTGGCACGTGTAGGCCCAGATTGGCCATGGACACACACCGACCGCACAGTAAAAGAGGTTGGGAGAGGGCAGGAGGACACAACGCAGCATGCACAATCATCCAGTATTCCTACCGGAGGCACGGAAGTTGGACGACTGGGGTCCTGTGGTTGGGGAGGCTTCGGAGCTGAAACATCCTGGGACACAGCTGGATAGTCGACAGCACTTGGCATTGTCATAAATCCATACGCAATCAATGTTGGACTTCACTGATACGGAATAGCACTACGCGACACGCAAGGGCGAAAATGTTATCAACCACCGCCCGAGGCCTTGACTCTAGGCACTCTGCCCGACACATACTAACAAATGAAACTACGATAATCAACATAGTTCCAGCGGTTCGCCGCGGGTGCGTGCATCCGTCGGCTCCCCTGTCAAACCCAACGCATGCTCAGGGGCCTTCGCGCCATGCTGCCAGGCGTCCTGTCCAGCCTAGTAAAGCAACAGCAAAGCTACAATCAGAAGCGGAGCGCTTTGTTGCCTCACTCGAGGCCGGCGACGTGGAGGATGACCAGGGCGATGGGCTGGACGCAGCGGAACTCGCTCGCCTAAAGGAGCAGCTGCATGCCCTTCGTAGCGAGGTGAGTCAACACATACTGTGACACAACGCAAACCTAGTTACGGTGCACGCCGTTGCGCAGAGCAGTTCTAGAAGGGTGTTGCCCTCGCTCGTGTCGGAGCCACACGCTCCAGAGCTTGCACGGCACCCAGCGGCTCCTTGCGTCCGGTCCCAACACTATCAGCCCGGGACACCGATTGCATATGCACGTCTAGCTGATAAAGCGATAATAGAAGGGAGCGCTGCGCCACCCAGCTAAGGCCTGCAGCTGGGGAACCGGGCAGGTGGGCTGCCGGGGTGCTGGCAGGCGCAGCAGCAGGCGGCAGACACGCGGCAATGCCAGGCGCAAGGCCATCGGCCTGTCGATGAGGCTGAAAGCACCGCTGTTGCATTACAGCTAGCTATGCCCCTAGGCAGCCAGCAGATCGTCCAAGCAGCATCTCCACCCCAGGCCCCACCCCGCTTCCTTGCCGTGCCGTACGGCGCATCAGCACCACCGCCACAGCGTGCTGCTGCCACCTCGCGCTGGTGTGGTGGCGCCAGCACACCTTCCAAGCAGCACCCCAGACCCCACCCCGCTTCCGGCGCAGCACCAGCACTGCAACGTGCCACTGCCACCTCATGCTGGTGTGCGCACCGAGGCCATGGCACATGCCCGTACGGTCCCCTTACCCAACCCCACCTCCACTCCACTTCGTTCCAGTTTACCCTTGTCCCCGCATCAACCCTTCCACCACCCGCGTCCACACCAACCCTTCCCCGTACAGGAGGCGCGCCTGCAGGCCTCCCTCGACGCCCTGTACGACGGAGTCTTCAAGGGCATCTCCGTACAGGTGCCCGTACAGCCCGACCCGGCGGCGGCCGACGACGAGCCCGCAGCCGCCGCCACCGCCGACACCGAACCTGCCATGGAGACGTACACGGTGTCCAGCCCCCTGACGGAGGCGGGATTCCAGGAGCTGTCCCGCTCCCGCGCCGCCGCCGCCGCCGCCGTTATGGCGGCGGCGGAGGCGGCTGACGGCGCCGCCTGGCGGAGCTTCCAGTCGTCGGCGCGGACGCTGGCGATGCAGCGCAGCCGCGTGGCAAAGGAGGCGGATGAGGTGGCGGCAGCGGTGCTGGCGGCGGAGAGGGCGGCGGCGCGCAGCGGCGTGCTGGGCGGTACTCGCTTGGCGGTGCCGATAGCGCCCGCCGACAGCGCCGCCGCTGCCGCGGCGGCGGGGGGTGGCGGCGGCGCGCGTCGGGCGGCGGGGCGGGAGGCCAGGATCGTGCTGATCAGCGGCTTTGAGTCGTTCAATGTGGGGCTGTACAAGGATGCGGCTAAGGCGCTGAAGCGGCAGATGCCGCACGTGACGCTGCAGGTGCGAGGCGGGTGTGCGCGTGTGCGGGGTTTTCGTGTCGTCTTGGCTCGTGTTGGGGTCGTGTTGGGTTACCGGCACATGCAGCGGGACGGACTGGGCCTGCCCGGGTGTGCCGGGCCACAAGGAGGCAAGGGGCTGTGCCTCGGTCGTGGGTGTAGGATGTGGCGAAGAGCAGGCGTCGGGGGACGGCTTGGGGGCGTGGGGACGTGCGGCATGCTGCAGGAGCATGGCAGGGCGCGGGGGCTCATGGTGCCAGAGCGGGAGGGGGAGGGGGAGGGGGGACCTAGCGTGGGGCCTCAGTGTGTCACACGCGACCTGGTGTGACCTGGGCGCAACCTGCGCTGGCGGCCTGGCGGGTGTGGGGTGGAGGGGCGGGGGGACCAACCTTGGTCCGTATTTCATCACGCACATGGCTAGTATGACCTGAACGACCTATACGACCAGTATGATCTGCCCTCTCTGGAATCTGCAGGTGTTCAGCGACCGCGATCTGGCCACCGAGGCGGGCAAGGCGCGGGTGGAGGCGGCGCTGGCGCGGGCCGACATCCTGTTCGCCTCGCTGCTGTTCGACTACGACCAGGTGGGGGGCGTGGGTTTCTCTGATGCGTGCGTTGTACCTCCCCTCACCGCATCCTGATACCGTACACGTGTCACCGCGCAGGTGGAGTGGCTGCGGCGCCACGTGGAGCGCATCCCTGTGCGCCTGGTGTTCGAGTCCGCCCTGGAGCTCATGGCATGCAACAAGGTAACAGGCAGGGGCAGGGGCGGGGGTTAGGGGCGGGGGTAGGGGTGGGGGTAGGGGTTGGGGTAGGGGTGGGGGTAGGGGTGGGGGCGCAGTACACAGCGAGAGGAAGGGGCCGCCCTGACCGGCCAGGGCCGCCCTGGACCCACGGGTCAGGCAAAGGGAGTACGGGCAGTGGATGTCTATCAGGCAACCACAGCGTAGCCAGCCTTGGTACTGCTTTACGCTGTCATTCGCTGCGTCCTCACTTGCGCCGTAAGCACTGGCCGGCACCCGCATGTCACTCTGCCACGTGCCGTGCCCCACGCGCCTGCGTACCCCGCCCACGTGCCGTGCCAGGTGGGCTCCTTCGCCATGGGCGGCGGCCCCGGCGGCGCGCCCCCCGGCAAGGCGCCCGGCCCCCCTGCCCCCGTCAAGAAGCTGCTGTCCATGTTCGGCAGCGGCAGGGAGGAGGACAAGATGGTGAGTGGGGTTGTTGCTCAGGATGGGACGAATGGGGTGGGAATTATGCACGGATGGTTATTACAAGTGCTGCGGTCATGGGGCAGCGGCAGGGAGGAGGAGAAGATGGTGGTGAGTGGGCGGTCCGGGGTTTATGGTGTGGGGCCGTTACGTGAGGGTTGTGACAGGGTCGTAAGGGTAGGAAGGCAGTGGCAGCTGTCTTGGGGCAGCGGCAGGGAGGAGGACAAGATGGTGGGTTGGGGGAGGGCGGGGAGACCCTTGTGGGGACGAGCTGGATGGAAACGACCATTAGCAGGTACGTCACGTCCAACAGGCGCTATCGCTAGGATACCGCAGCGGCCTTGTCGTTGTGACTGGCTTAGCAATTTGGGAATATAAAAAGGGCTCGTGGTTCGTGGCTGTGTGCGGCTTGACCATGTGCGATGAGGGGGCAGCTGTCGTGCCCTTTCTCCCAATCTCCCTACTGTTCCCCGATCTACGCCCATGCTCCACACACCTTTGTCACTCACACACTATCCCTCCGCCACTTCCCTGACCACCCCCCAGGTGGGCTACCTGTCGTTCCTCAAGCTGGGCCCCAAGCTGCTCAAATGGGTGCCGGGACAGAAGGCCGCGGACCTGCGCACGTGGCTAACAGCGTATGCGTACTGGAACCAGGTGCGCGCGGGGGAAGCAGTGGGTTCCCCTCAGTCGCTTGCTGCGTATTCTGTGCCACATGTGAAGCATCTTCGCCAAGGACCGCCTGCCTCACAGTAAGTGCACCGACGTACCCGGCTACGTGGCTTAAAGTCGCTGGTGCGTATCTTTCACGCTAGTTAGCCATTCACGGCCACGGTCCTTCCGCGTGGAACTTGAATTTGGCCACCTGCTAATACACACGCAGGGCGGCTCCACCAACGTGGTGGCCATGTTCGCCTACCTGGTGGAGACGCTGCTGGAGCCAACAGGTGTGGTTGCGGAGTGCGGGGAGGGCACGCGGTTCTGTGTCTGCACATAGTTCCCGCGGGTAGCACGTGGATCTGCATGCACTGATACACCAACTGGGCGCCAACGGTACCATGGTCTCCCGCCTGTCCACCTCACCTGCTACCTAACGCGCAGGGGAAGTCAATACCATGCAACGTTGCCTGCACTTGCATTGCCCTCTCGGGACCTGAAGCCCACTGCTGTACCTGCCTGCCTGTCCGTCTGCCTGCCTGCCTCCTTTTATCTCTTCACCCACGGTTCCTTGCGTTGTACGCGTACCTCTTCAATTCCGGTTTCTCGCGTTTTACGCGTACCCACATCCACACCCGCATCTGCATTCTCCACAACCCATGTCCGGGCCCCCCCTCCCCCAGGCTACGTCCCCCCTCCAGTGGTGGAGACCCCCGCCCTGGGCTGCCTGCACCCCGCCCACCCGGGGTACTTCAACTCGCCCGCCGAGTACATGAAGTGGTACGGCAAGCACGGGCCGCTGGCGGGCGCGATCCGTACGGCGCCTGTGGTGGGCGTGCTGCTGTACCGCAAGCACGTCATCACCGAGCAGCCGTACGTACGGCAGCTGATCGGGCAGATGGAGGCGGAGGGGCTCATCCCTGTGCCCATCTTCATCAACGGGGTGGAGGCACACACCGTGGTGCGTAGCGAAGCAGTTGCAGGGACACAGTAGCATATTAACAAGCAGGTATTAGTAGAAGGCGAAGCAAGTGGCATGTCCGGCGATTACAAGCAAATATCGAGGCACACACCGTGGTGCGTGGGACACGATGCGGGGCACGGTGATACAGGGACAGGAACACAGGACGGGCACGTGTGGGCAGGACGGACTCAGCCTTGGTTAGGGACCTGCAGCGTGCGGCCTGGTGTTTCGGTCTCAACGACGAGCCCCGTTTTGCCTTAGATCCGCCCGGCTATGTTCATGCTGCAACATCTGCACAGAATTGAAGAGTCCGCTAGACGGAAAAATGCAAATGCCTGCCACACAACGGCTAACCCACGCAGGTCCGCGATCTGCTTTTCTCAGATCACCGCTCCACACCGCTTTGTCACACCGCATTGTTGTCAGACCTGTATGACGGCCTGCAATAGTCTGTGACATTCAACTCAGCTCCACTTACCCCGCACAGGTCCGCGACCTGCTTACCTCGGACCACGAGCAGCGGCTGCTGGCCCGCGGCGAGGGGGGCAACCTCATCAGCCCCACGCTTAAAAAGGACGCAGTCAAGGTGGGCGGGTGGGCATGGGCACACACTACTGCGGACAGTGCGAACGAGGGTATGGTGATATCTGTCGTCCGGCGGAGCCGCGGGGCTCCTTGGTTGGACACCAACACTGCCAGTTGCGCGACTGTGTGGAAGGCGGCAAACCCACAGCCGCCAAGCCTTTCAACACCGCTTGGCCGCCTGACGCTCCTAGCTAGGCTGTACCAATAAGTGAACTCGGACACGCCTCAACACCTGCTAAGACACATCCCCGTTGATGCACACCCCAGGTCGACGCTGTGGTGAGCACCATCGGCTTCCCGCTGGTGGGCGGGCCCGCGGGCACCATGGAGGGCGGGCGGCAGGCGGAGGTGGCCAAGGTGGGGGGGGGGAGGCCTGGCTGGTACATTTTGTTTTGTAGTGGTGGTGGTGGTGGTGGTGGTGGTGGTGGTAGTGGGGAGGGGCGCGAACGAATGCACAGCGGGCGGAGCTGGCAAGCTTGTAGGGTTGGCTGCAGTGCGTGCTAGCTCCCGCTTCCTTGACCGACTCTCTCCTGCCCTGCCCTGATGATGTACACACCCCGCACTCCCCGCCCCCAGGCCATCCTGTCCGCCAAGGACGTGCCCTACGTGGTGGCGGCCCCGCTGCTGATCCAGGACATGGACAGCTGGGCGAGGGACGGGGTGGCGGGTGGGTGGCACGTGTATTTGCCAGTTGGTGTGGGGCGGGGTGGGGGCTATGGGCCAGGGGAGTGGCCGCGGCGTGGAGTACCAGTGGGACAGGGTGGTGGGAACGGAGTGGCGGGTGGCGTGACGTGTGCGCTGGGGCTGGGTGTGGGCGGGGTGGGGGCCCATCGGACGTGGGGCGGGGTGGTGATAGATGGACGGAGGCTGGAGAGTGGTGGCAGTCTGGCAAGCCAACGGCACAAGACTAGGCAGGACTCCTCAGGCTATGGCGGCCGTGGGGACGCACACGCACCTGCGTGGGTCAGCAAACAGGACTCCCATGAGCTCTCCGCTACTCCGTGTATCTCGTCCAGTCGCTTGCGCCGCTGTTGCAGAATTGCCCACCGGCAGATGCGCCGGCAAACCATCAATCTGATGCGCACCCCTTGCCTCTTCAAGCCGCCGCAGTACGTGATGCTGCTTGTTACTGCGCATGCGTTCTTGCGCCCCAAACCCCAGGCCTTCCGTCCGTGCTGCTTTACCTTGTTTCCCATGTTACAGTTATACCGTTTTCACACTTACGTGCGTGCTGCCCCCCACCTCCCGCAGGCCTGCAGTCCGTGGTGCTGTACTCCCGGAACTGGACGGCGCCATTGACACATCAGTGTCACTATAAACACAATTTATTATTTACCTTGTGTTATTAATGACATTTTATTTTATTTTTGCGCCATCCGCAGGCCTGCAGTCCGTGGTGCTGTACTCGCTGCCGGAGCTGGACGGCGCCATCGACACGGTGCCGCTGGGGGGGCTGGCGGCGGACGAGAACATCTACCTGGTTCCGGAGCGCGTCAAGAAGCTGGCGGGCCGCATAGCCAAGTGGGTGGCGCTGCGGAGGAAGCCGGAGCGCGAGCGAAAGGTGCGGGGCTGGGTGCAAGGTGCGGGATTGGGGTGTGTAATGAGACGTAGAGCGAAAGGATAGGAGGGATGAGGCGTTGAAGCGGAACGGTAGCCACGGTAGCCTGGTGGGGTTGGGCGTGATGAGACCCAGTGTTCCGGTCTTATTTGGCGAAAAATTCTGACCGCTCATAATTTCGGTGCCTTCGGGTCTGGAAATTCTGACAATCGTACATTTTC
>VFQN01002502.1_pt1 | contig 28151 bp, 41 predicted proteins | sample 3512371 | NCBI WGS metagenome assembly VFQN01 (sample SAMN10412370, study PRJNA504923) | tailings metagenome | isolation source: Replicate 2 from Balatoc abandoned mine | place: Philippines: Itogon, Benguet | collected 2017-08-28
CGGGGGGGGGGGGGGGGGGGGGTTGGGGGGGGGGGGGGGGGGGGGGGGGGGTTTGGGGTTGGTTCAGGGGTGGGACGGTGGCAGGGGATGCGGGCTTAGCTCGCGTGTCGGGTGTACGGCAACGGCGGCACTCAGTCTTTGTGCGTCAACGTGCTCAAGGGAAGGACTGGTAGACCGGGTAGTGCCTGGAAAACTTGTAGTCCGTCCATGGGGTTACAGCTCCGTATGCTTCACATGGACTGCAGACGATGAGATAGTCATTAAACCCCGACCCTTGCTCCTGACGTCAGGCCCCTGTCTGCGCTTTGTGCCTACCCAAATCAACGTCCGCTCTGCCCGCCGAACGGCCCTCCACATCCCTCCCCTCGCAGGTCCCACTCCACCATGTCCGACTCTGAGTGGGCCGACCTGTGGTCCGACCTGGAGGCCATCCGCGCCGCCGCCTTCCCCGTGCTGCCGCCCACCACCCTGCTGGCGGAGCTGGGCCGCTGCCTGCTGCACTGCGGCCGCACAGACCTGGCCAACGCGTACCTGCGAGGCGGCGAGGCGGGTGGGTCCCTGTTTGCCAGGCTCTTTATGGCCAGTATCTACGACTCAGGCAGCGAAGGCGGCACAATTCTAGGTCCGGTGCGCTCAATGGCGCCGTATGAACGCTTCTGGTATTGCAACGTTGTAAACGGCATGTGACTGTGTGGTGTGCGGTGCCCTCTGCCCTCTGCTTTCTGCTCGTTGCCGCAGGCCCCGCGGCGGCGCACCTTGAGCCGGCGGCCGTGGATGCGCTGATCGCCTCCGCCGCCGCCGAGATGCTGGCGGGCGCCGCCGACCCATGGGACGAAGCGGTGGGGCAGGCGGCGTCCTGCCTGGCGCTGGCGCCGGAGGCCCCCGAGGCGGCGGCGCTGCTGCGGCTGGTGGCGGCGCTGCAGCTGCTGCCGGGGCTGGGGCTGGAGCTGGTGCCTGCGCAGGTGGGGGTGGTACCGTGATGACCGAGCATAAGTCGGGATGGAACGAGCGCAACTGCAATGACTTTGCCATGTAGGTAAGATCGGTGCCGGTGCTGGTACTTGGCATGTGGAGGGCTGCGGCAGGGGGCATGCTTCGTAGGCCTACGCGGATGCGTGTCCTGTGCAGCATGCCAGCGGACTGGGCTTGCGCACGCTGAGCGCACTCCGTGTCTTGATGAAGGGTGGCATGCCGCTGGTGTGCCTTTTCGTCTCCCAGGTGATGCAGATGGAGGACCGGATGGAGGTCATCCGGATGCTGCTGCTGGCTGGGGAGGGTGAAGGTGCTGCGGGGCAGCAGTATGGGCTAGCTGGCAGCCGTGACGCTGGGCTGATGGGCGCGGGCGGTAGGGTGGCGGGACTGGCGGCGGCGGGGGCAAGGAATGTGCTTGGGGGGCAGGGGAGCCGGCGAAGGGCCGCCGTACGGGCGGCGGGCCAGGCGGCGGCAGCTGGCGGCAGGGCGGCGGCGGCGCTGGCGGGGGGCCTGCTGGCGGTGGCTGGGAAGGTGGCGCCGAACGTGGCTGGCGCGGTGGCGGGAGCCGTGGCGGCGACGGTGGCGGCGGCGGCGGCAGCGCCAGGGGCGGCGGTGGCGGCTGCAGCAGCTGCAGCGGCGGCCGCCGCGGCGGCGGGTCCGGGGTCGCTGTTGGCGGCGGGTCCGCCGTATAAGCAGGTCGGGCGGCTGCTGGAGCTGGCGGAGCTGCTGGGGCTGACGGCGCCCGAGGATGAGCTCAGGGTGCGTGACGTACACGATGCGCGTGGGTGGCGGGTGCAAGTAGGGTGGAGGGGTTCAAGCTGGTTCAAGGGTCCGGTGGTGCGCCTCACTATCTGAGCGCAGCTTCGGCGTTGTGCACTGTATGTGATTGCTGGAAGCTTTCCGGTGCATTCAAACGGGTTGCTGCAGTAGACGTGCATGGGGCTCGCGCTCCGCGCGCACTACAGACGGCTCACGTTTGTGAAATGCCTCACACTGCCGCAGGTCAAGGAGCTGGCTGCACGCGCTGCGCTGCGTGCGGGGGACCTCCCCGCTGCGGAGCACCTGGCGGTGGGCCTGGTGGCGGCACGACACGTGCCGGCGTGGTGGGTTGACGGTTGTCAGCTTGCGGCTGGGCTGGATGAACGGCTGCACGCGACAGCGGCCAGCAAAATTGACTAGTTCCTGTTGTTTTGCCTTTGTCAAGGTATTCGCGCACAGTCCAGGGGCATCCCCGACGGTTCGTCCGTTCCGACGGTTTGTCCCGTATACCACAGGTCGCTGTGTGCCGATCTGGGCTGCGATCGGCGGCTTGCGGACGATGCCGTACGAGTACGGCTGCTGTCGTACGCCCTGCTGCACTGTCCCACTCCCCGCATGGCGGTGCTGCTGGAGGAGCTGAGGGCGGCGGAGCGCCGTAGGGCTGCAGGAGACGCAGGTGGGTGCCATTGGTAAAGAGGTAGCTTGGACGGTTTGCGACGCAACAAGGACGTCCAGCACTCGTTCAGCACTCACAGTGCTGCAGGAGACGCAGGTGTGCGTCCTTGGTTCCTGAGGACTTCGCTTTGGCAGAGTGCATCTTGTCAGGCGGTCGCGTGTTTGCGGTTCGCATCCTGTGGGCGTGAAGACCGTCAAGTGCTGTTCGCTCGGCATGTGTGGGCCGTCACTCCATGTGTGCGCCAGCTGCGCCACTTGAAGTCTCAGACCAACCCACGACCCTTGCAGATATGTGTGCGCTGCCCGACTCGGCGGAGTACCACCTACGTCGGGCCCTGCTGACCGCCGGCCACCCGCACGACCAGCCGCCCACCACCGCCCTGCCTGGTTTCGGAGACGCCGTACTGGCTGCCGCCGTTGCCGGCCCTGCCTGCACCACCGCCTCGGAGGGCGCCGCCGCCGTCGCCGCCACCGCGCAGCTCTTCGAGAGCCTCGCCGGCGGCGCCGATGACTCATCCAATCTGCCGTACGCGCAGCTGCAGCGCGTGCTGTGCGTGGAGTGCTACTGCCACTGCCTGGGTGCGCTACTGCCGGCGGCGGCGGATGGGCCATCGCGGCTGCGGCTGCTCAACGAGCCCTTGGGCAAGCTACTGGAGCGGGTAGGCCGGCGCTGTGCTCTGTGGGCCGATGACTTATTGCACCTTGGCACACGCTGCCGTCTGCACGCAACTACCGCAACTACGCCTTGTCCAGACACCCCTGGGGTTCGGCACAGTGACGCCAAGCTCCCCCGTAACAACATCTGTCCCTTCGTGATATCGGTAGGTACGGCAACTGGCCCCCGCGGAGCTGGCGGCGGCGCCGTACCGCCAGGCCTGTGCCGCCGCCGCGCAGGCCGCGGCGGCGCGGCTGGCGGCGGCGCGTGATAGCCGGGCCATGCGGCGGCACGTGCCGGGGGTGGACGCGGCGCAGTTCTGCGGCGGAGACGCAAGCTACCGGCGGCAGGTGGGGAGCGATTAAAGCCCCTGTTTCATGCAGGCCTGCCGCTGCAGTTGCGACGGATTGCGCACCTCACATCCTGTCCTGGACACCCACCCGACGAGCGCCAGGGGCAGAACTTTGCAAGCCGTTGCCATGCAGCACGGTGTGGCACTGCGACGCCCCATAACTTCATGCACCATCATTGTCCTGCTGCAAACCTACAACCATTCATTCACTGTATTTGGTACCGCCTGCCCGCCCTCCCGCGCACAGGTCATCCTGCAGCAGGCAGCCCTGGCCGGCTCCACCGCCGCCGCCTCGTCCTCCCCCGCCGCCTGCCCCCAAGCCGACCAGCTGCTGGACCAGGCGCGCCAGCTGGCGGCCGCCTACGGCGTGGACCCCCTGGAGCTGGCGCTGCACCACCTGGGGGCAATGATCAGCGGGGCGCCGGCGGTGACGCCCGAGGTACGACGGTGCGCCGGCGGCAATACCTCATGCCAGCACCAGTTGCGGAATGCACGGAGGTTGCATCTTGCCGCCAGCTTCAGCAGTGTCCCGGTCCGCAGGTTCCGCCTGTCGTTTCCACAGCCCCTGCACTTCTGTGTTTTACTTGCCTTGCCGCCTAGCCTTGCCGTTAACGCGTAAGCCCACCGGGGGCCTTCCCAGTTGGCTTCACCGCTGCGGGACAGCCGCAACTTACCCTCCCGCTGACGCCATGTTCCGTGTCTCCCTGTCCTTCCCTGCGCCGCAGCTGCGCTCCGCCGTGCTGTCCCTGGAGCCGCCCCTGCTGGAGCGCCCCCGCGCGCTGCTGGAGCACCTGGCCGCCGCCACCTACCCCGCGCTGCCGCCCGCCTCGGGGCCGCACCTGGCGCTCGCGCTGTCCGTCGTCACAGACTGCCTGCACGCCTGCGCCAAGGTGCGGCTGTGTCGCGTGTGTTCAGGGGCGCGCTGGGACCTCCATGAGGCTCCTGCCTCTGGCCATGCGACGAGCAAGCCTGCGCTCGCCTGCATTTCCTTCCAGTCAGCTGGCCGACAAATACATTGCCCGCTAGTGGCAGCTTGCAACCTGGTGATACGCGTCCGCATCGAAGCATGTACAACACTGTACAGCCGTCAGCCCAAATCTGTGTGCTCCCACTGCAGGCCGACCCTGCCGCCGCCGCTCTGGCCTCCGCCGCCGCCCCGCCGCTGGACAAGCTGCGCGAGCTGCTGGACAAGGCAGCTGCAGCGCTCAAGGGCCTCGCGCTCGCACACGTGCACGCGCCCCTAGCGGCCGCGCTGCTGCGCCCCCTTGGCGCAACGCTAGCCATCTCACCGCCCTCCTCGTCCTCATCAGCCCGGGACAGTGACAGCGGCTCCGCCGCCGCGGCGGCCAGCGCCTCCGCCGCCGGCCCACAGACGGCCCCTGAGGTGCTGGCGGTTGCTGCCCAGGCTGCTCTTTTTGCATACATCAAGCCAGCGAACGTGGGCCATGCGGCCAAGCTGGTCAAGGCGCTGCACACGTTGTTCTCGCCGGTGGCGAAAAAAGCAGCGGCGGGCGGTGGCGGCGGCGGCGCGCCGCTGGTTCCGGAGCTGCCGGCGGCGCTGGAGGCGCTGCCGCAGTCGCTGCCGTACGTGTGTCTGTGCGTCAAGGCCGTGGGTGCGCGGGTGCAGCCTGGGCACGCCCTGCCACAGGTGAGCCTGATAAGGCGCAGATGGCATGGAGTCTGGTCGCCTGCTGCTACCTTTGCCGCTCCTTATGTTGCTACGAGTGAAGGGTGCCTGCTACACTCTGGCCAGGGCTCCTGCTCTTCGCAACTACCTGCAGCAGCTACGGAATCACATGCAGGCTCGCCGCGCCTGCTCTGCTCTTGTCGTACGCTTGCCGGCCCACTCCCTCCCCCTCCACGTGTCCCCCCTCCAGCGCGACATGGCGGCGGCGTGGGGCCACGTGTCTGAGCACGTGGGCCGCCTGGCGCCCGGCCAGCTGGCGGCGTGGCTGGCCTTCGCGCTGCTGCCGGGCGGCCGCTGCCCCCTGCCGCGCGCCGTCACAGGCGGGGAGCTGCGACCGCTGGCCATACCGCCGGACGTGCAAATGGCGGTGGGTGGGGTGCTGGGGTCTGGTGTGTCCCAAGGGGCTGCTACGAGTCTCTTGGGCATTGCATTTTCTGCAAAGCACGTGCTGTACACCTGTGCGTCATGAACAGTCGCCGCGTCCTTGCTGTGATCCGTATTGCAAGAAATACCGTACATGCACACTCGCATTCCGAACCTCTGCCCATTCCCCTCATCCACCTCCGGTCACCACCCAGATGCTTGACGCGTGCCTCCCGCGTCTGCCCGCGAGCCCGGACGCCGCCGACGGCGAGGCGGAACTGGCCGTCACGTCGCCCAGCGCGGGGGCAGGGCCAGGGTCAGGGGCGGCGTCAGGCCCTGCGGACCCAGGCACTGTGGGTGCGCTGGCGGAGCTGCATCGGCGGCTGGCGGTGCTGCGGGCGGCGCGGCAGCACGCGGGGGGCAGCCTGAGCGAGGAGCAGGTGGGGAAGCGGGCGGGTGCCTAGGGAAGGGAGCGGGGGGTTAAGGGCGACGGCAGCTACTACCCGGTATATGTGTAGAAAAAGACTGAAGGGGCATCCCCTGCTTGTGGCCATGCATCCATCTGGTAGTAAATACAAGAAGATACAACTGAGGTTATGCTCTCATGCAATGCCTTGGGTGGCTGTGTGCTGGGCATGCGCAGCACCGCCTCGCAGCGCGAACACCCCCGCTACGCAAGCGCGAGGCTCATAGAGACGCGCTGGGGACGTGCAAGGGCCGCATGCCTGGGTTCCATCGCTGCAAGCCAGGAACACGCAACCCACGGTCACTTTGATGAACAAGAGCATTTTTCCTTCCCGCAGCTCCGAGACCTGGAGGCATCCTTGCTGTCCGCCAGCCCCACGTCCCATGCCGCCGACGGCAGCGGCGACGCCAGCGGCGGCGGGGTCGCCGCCACCCTGTCCCGCCTCGCTACCAGCGGCTGCCCCGCCACCGTGCTGCGCGACATCGCCGCCGCCAGCTGCGCCGTCACCGCCGCCGACGGCACGCCAACCGACGGCGCCGACGGCTCAGCCGCCGACGCCGCCGTCGCGGCGGCAGTGCACGACGCCATGCGGTCGGCCCTAGCGACCCTTGGGTCAGTGCTCTTAGGCGAAACCAACGTTACGGACGCACACGGCGAAGGGGCAGGGGCGCAGGTCTCGGACGCAACAGGGGAAGCTGGCCAGGTGGCCCTGGCGCGGCTGATGGGCACCCTGCGGTGCCTGGACTGCAGGCCAGGGGGCGCCAGCAATGGAGGAGCAGAGGGCGACGGCACGGCGGCGCTGCAGGCTCTGCGTGACGCTGCATGGGGGCAGCTGCTGGCCTTCACGGACGGGCTGGCGGCGGAGCAGTTCCAGTCGCCGCTGGTGGCGGCGGTGCTGGACGCACAGGCGGCGCTGGGTAGCAAGACGGTGAGAACCTCGGGTTGGGTGGGGGCCCTGCACACGTGGGATTGAGGCAGTGCACGTCAGCGCGCTGCCCCCAGAAGTGCAAGTATTGTTGTGAGGTGCCACTGTCGCTTTTCCGGCACTTTCGGCAAGTATGCCTTTGTTTGACGTGCACGGTCGTTGAACTAACAGCCCCCGCCGCCTTTTCCCCAGCTGTGGTCCGACTGGTCCGGCGGCGCCTCCAGCGACCGCCAGGGACAGCAGCTGCGCCTGGTGCTGGCGCGCACACGTGCGCTGCTGGCGCACCTGGACCAGCTTACACACACGCGCACACAGCAGCAGCAGCCCAACGGAGCGCCAGCGTGCACAGCTACGTCTGGCGCTTTGGCAAACCTGGAGGACTTGTCAACCTGCACCGCCGCGCAGCAGCTGTTCATGTCGCTGCTGCAGCGGTGTGTGGGCGCCGGAGCTTGTAGCGCTGGTGTGGGTGTGGGTTACGGCCTGCCGGCGTTGGAGCTGCTAGCGCAGCTGCTCTTGGACGTGTGGCGGGACGGGCAGCTGTGGGCGGAGCAGGGGGAGGGGGAGGAGGCGGCTGGCAAGGAGGGCGGGGAGGAGCAGGGCGGGGCGGTGTCACCGCTTCACGGCTGCTGGCAGGCGCTGGCGGGGGCCATGCTGCAGCAGGGGCACCCGGTGGCGGCCATCAGGTGAGCAGGTGGTGGGTAGGGTAAGGTGTATACGAGCCTGCGCGGGGACGACATGGGGGCACGGTGAAGGCTACGGTTGGGTATTGAGGCCACCGCGCCCCCGTTGAGGGGTGCACTAGAGGCACGCCGATTCTTGCAGGAGTACCGTACTGCCGGTAACAGCCGAAGCTGGCTGGTATACGGCACGGGAGGACGGCACACATGCTGTAGGCGTGTCTATGAAACAGCGGAATGCCTCAGCCGTTTGATTGTTCCGTGCTCACGACGCCCTGATGCATGTCCTGCTGCCACGACGCATTTGCCATCCTGCTCCCCAGACTTCTCGAGGAGCCCGCATCAGCCCCGTCAGCTGCGGAGGAGCAGCAGCAGCAGCAAAGCCGGCCGCACCCACGCCCCCGGCTGACCTCCGAGGGCGTGGACTCCCTCGCCTCCCTCGCCGCCACCTCCTCCGGCGCTGGCCGGCCCGCCTCCTGGTGCATCCGCCTGCTCTCGCCGTACGACCACCACCGTACGGCAGCAGTACAGGACATCGAGTCTTACGGCGCGCCTCCCTCGCCAACCGAGCAGGACGACACCGGGTCCCACGCTTCCTCTGCATCGTTGCCTCACCTCGCAGCAGGCAGCAGCCCCCCGGTCGTCGCCGCGCTCCTGTCCCTGCTGCTGCGCAACCCCTCGGACGGCCTCGCCGCCCGGCTGGCCAACTCGCCCGTGCTGTACAGCCTGTTCCACGACCTGCCCATGCTGCCGCCCCACCTGCACCCACACCACCAACACCACGCCCATGCCAGTGACTCCGCAACCACCCTTACGGCGGCGGCGGCGGTGGCGGCGGCGGCTCGGTCGCTGCTGGCGTGCGCCGCGTCTGACCTGGTGTCCCACCGGTTACACGGACACGCGGCAGGCCTGGTGGCACGGCGGCTCAGGCTGCACCCCATGTGCGGGACGGTGGGCGGGGCGCTGCCGGTTCTCGAGCGCTTCCTTCATGCGTGTGCGGGCACGGGTGCGGGTGTGGCAGCGCAGGCGGAGGTCCAGGAGCAGGGGCTAGCGGCGGTGGCTGCGGCGGCGGGGGGCCAGGGGATACTGGCGAGGGTGGTGGGGGAGGTGGTGGCGGGGCAGCGGGAGAGGTGTGCGGCGGCGCTGCGGGTGCTGGCAGGGGACTTGAGGCCGGCGCAGGGGGCGTGAGGGGTCCAGGGTGGGGCTGGTGTTGAGAAAGCCCTCGTTGGCATGACCAGATGATTTTAGGACTTCCATGAAGAAAGCGGCTGGGTGAGAGGGACGGGGTGTGTGGGTAGGGGATGATGTGGGGCATGTCGTACGGGGCTACGGGCGCGCGGGTAGAGCGATGCCGAGTGTGAGAGCAAGTTGCGAAGTGGGGAATGGTTAGGGGACGGTGCCGTCGTGGGATGGCCATTACGGCCCTCGCCCTTAAAGAACGCAGCACCTAGGTAGGGAGTTAGGTGGGCAGGACGATATGTAGAGTTGCTTTGCTGCTATGGGTGTTGAGGGCATGGCCCGGCACGTGCACGCGCTGCGTGAGACCTGGATAGGTGGCACAGGGTGCGCTGCGAGCCGAACCGTATTAGACGAATGTAGGCTGGGTCCTACGGCTTTCCTGCTGCGCTACAGTTGTACACCTGACTGCTACATCTGCTTTCATAACGTGTTTGCAACTGTTGACTCCAGCTGTTTTGAACTCAACTGCGGGAGTTCCGAGAGGCGGTACAGGCTGTAACCCACAAGCTCCGATCTTGTGACCGTGGCCTGCGCGTGCCCATGCTAACCGTTTGGGTTCGGGCAAGCACTCGTGAGGACTTGTAGACTTGTACTACCGAACAATTAGTGTGTATCTCAACTTGGACACGTTGTGCATCCGCAGTCTGGTTTCCAGTGCGGTTGACTGTACACTTCTATTGACTATTGTTGAGCTCTCGCCAGTAGTCCGCCGCGATGGTTGAACCTCAACGACCGAAGCCAGCGAATGGCCGCTTGGGATGCCTTACGCCGCAGCAGGAGGAGGCGCTGAAGCAATTGGCGCAGCAGCTTCCGGGAGCATCTAAAGACGCTGGCTTAACACCCAAACAAGTGAGCGAATGGAAAACAAAGTTGAATCACATGATGTCCTGGCCTTAGTACCCGGGCAACGGCTGCGCTTTGTAGGCGGTCCACTCATGGCGTTACGTTCCATCAGGAGCGGTTTCACGACGCTCGCGCTGCGACATATAAAACGTCCATGTCATTCTTGCTCGCATCAGTAGCAATCTGCGCTTGGTGTACGACCTTGTCGCGAAGAGTGGTCTCGCGTGGGTGTTGCACGACGTGGAAAGGCTCCCGTCATCCCGCTACCCGCGCTCAACAAGCCCCACCCGTGGTTCACGCTTGTGGGCCCTTGCACGTGCTCACGCCCCGCATGCGTGCCACAGCCCGAGTCTACTATGCACATAGCGCCAGTCAACGACCCTGCAGCGCCATGCTGCACTGGCTGTAGCTACGCTGTTGATCACGCTCATCACGACCTGCCCCCCTCTCCGTACCTGTACCGCCACCCGTGCCCAACACCGCAACCGCACAATCACCATTGTGCACGTGCCTGTCTACCCAATACTTTCGTTGCCCTCCTCTGTCGCCCTGTTAGCTGAACATATGGGGCGTGCCGCTGTCGGAGCTGGAGGCGCAGGCCCAGGACCCTGCCAAGGGAGGTGCCCCCGGCCGACCCCAGGCGGTGGTCCTGCTCAAGTTCCTGCGCGCACGACAGTTCGCCGTACCGGCGGCGTTGGAGATGCTGATCAACTGCCTCAAGGTACGGCGACGTTGTATGGCAGGTGCACTGCATGGGGCCTGGTGGAGCAGCGGGCGGTGCTCTGCAACTCCCTGAGTTATCAGGGCGGGCATTGGTCTGTACGCTGTACGGCAGTGTCCCAACCATTTTGACCCCCCGGGTTGCGCCCAACCGCGTCAAGGGCTGCTCGCTGCTCGGGCCTTTGATCGTGGGCAATCCCTCCTGTAGCACTGCACTGACGCGTGTTTGTTCCCACAGTGGCGGCGGAACTGGCACCAGTATTGTGCTGCTCATTCCACGTGTGTCCACCCTGCAGTGGCGGCGGGACTTCGACGTGGATGGCTTGGAGGGAGAGAACTTCCCCCCTCAGCTGGAGGCCGGGGGCCGCATATCGGGGCACGACCGTGCGGGCAACCCGGTGAGCACCTTCCGGGCCGCGCGCTGTGGTGTGGCTTGGGGTGTGGGTCCCGGCGTGCACGCTGCCACTAGCCGCATGGCGCAAGCGCTGATACCTTAACCCTATGTCTTGTCGCGTTTTCACAACGGTGTGGTGCCCTTGGCGATATCTCCCTCACAGAGCTCCTTGGCTAGGCATGCTACGCTACGCCACCGCACCCCACCGCTACGGCTGCAGTTCCTTTCGCATTCAGCCACGACACCAGACCTTGCTGCCTTGAGTCGCCCTCGTGTCCCCCTTGCGTACGTCAACGCTTTCCCGCAGTGTTGATTTCTTGATTACCTTGTACCGGCAACTAGCTCCTGAATTCAAGCGTAGTTCATGCCATTTCCTGCTTCAGGTGACCTACAACTTCTACGGCTCCGACGTTGACCTGACCGCCGTGTTCTCCAACCCCGGGGGCCTGGGCTCCTTCGTGCGGTGGCGGGTGCGGCTGATGGAGCGGGCGGTGCGGCAGCTGGAGCTGGGGAGCGGCGAGGACGCACCAGAGTACGTGACGCAGGTGGGACGGGCGGGGGTGGATCAAGGGACAGGGGCATGCCTATGGCAAACAGGGCGGGGGCGTTTTAGCGTCCAGAGGCAATCCAGAGTACGTGGCGGAGGAGGAAGGGATGCGTTCAGGGGTGAGGTGGGGGAGTGGCGCCTCGATCCTGGGCTCACGGCACGTGGCGTTGAAGTCCCTGAACAGGCATTGGGGTGTAAGGGTTGCACGGCCTAGGTATGCCTGCTGCCTATGCGGCAACACACGCTAGTGTGAGCCCAAGCGAGCCATCCATCTGTACGTATCCTATGCTCCGTCCCCGCAGGTGCACGACTACCAAGGTGCCTCCATGTTCAGGATGGATGCAAACGTCAAGGCCGCCAGCCGCCAGATCATCCGCCTGTTCCAGGTGTGGCACGGTCGCATTAAATGACTGTCAATTGGCTGTATGTTTATCAATTGTGGTACGGCTGGGCAGCCTGTTGGGTGATGTCTGCCAAAAGCTGATGGGCGTGTACCGGCTAGGGGCGGGTGGGTCCGGGAGGTTACGCAGGGAGGTGATTGGGAACCCGGGAGACGAGCTGGGAACAGCTCAATGACACGACCGCTGCCCAATCCCGTCGCACGCACCAATGCACCAACTCCGGGCTCAGCGCCCAGTCATACGCATCCTGCGTGCTTCCAAAATTCGGGGTGGTATGTTTCACCTTCTTTCCCGGAGGAGCCTCAGCCACATCCAAGGAGGCCCCAACACACTGAAGCACGACCCGGGCGGGGCCACACAGCAATGCATCACTCATTAGACGGACTGGCACCGGCAGCCGTGCGACAGAAGTAAGCTAGTGAGCAGGTGGGGTAGGAAAGGAACCCGAGTCACGGTCTGCCACCACCGTCGTCTAGCTGTTACCTCCCAACTGCTGCCCTACCGGTCACTACCCGCCGCAGGACAACTACCCCGAGATGCTGTCGTCCAAGCTGTTTGTCAACGTGCCTTACGTCATGGAGGTAGGGGAGCAATGTGCCTAGAACGATGTGGCGCTCGCACATCCGGCCCTCTCTCGCGCGCGCCCTGGCGCGCCGCCGCAAAGGGACGCAGTCGCAGGGGGATCCCCCCTGCGCAGTCTTACTTGCAGCCGTGCGGGAAAACCTCCATCCACCTCGACGGAGCCGGGGCACTGCCTTGGCCCACGGTCCGCCACTGGTGCTGGTGCGGTACCCCCACCTCACCCCAGCACCCTGCCCAAGCCGCCCGCCATGCCCTTTCCACACCTCTATACCTTCCTTCCTGCCTCCCCCAGTTCCTGTTCGGGGTGATGGGCGCCTTCGTGGACGCCGCCACCCGCGCCAAGTTCGTGGCTGCGGGGCAGGGCCGCGCGCGGACCACCCTGCTGGCACACATGCACCCGTTGCAGCTGCCGGAGAGGTGGGGGCGGCGAGAGGAGGGATGTGGGGGGCGCGGACGGGGAGGGGAGCGAGCGCCGGAGTGTGGGCGGGAAGGGGACGGTGCGCAAAATGGAGTAAGAGGCGGGGCGGGCGTGGAAAAATTGTTGTTGTAGTGTAGGCCTTCAGAGACAGTTGCTTGGGCAAGATGCAGGGAGGGGCGAGATGCAGGCCACAAGGGGTTGCAACGATTCCAGCTGGCGCCCTGGACCTCCCTCCCCGTCGCCCCGTCCAGGTTCGGCGGCTTCCTGGAGCTGGCCCACTCGGCGGGCCTGCAGCCAGCGGACTGCAAGCAGGTGGGGACCCCGGGCTTCTTGGTGCGGTTTGGTACGGCACCGGCGGCGTTTCTGAAACAAGGGAACAGGTTTTGGAACATGAGCATGCACGGCCGGCCGCAGCCGCCTCGAAGGCTACATGCAGGTGGCCGCGTACCCCACCGCAGCCGTTGCGCCTGCGGCGAGTACCAGCTATGCATCGCCGTCCCCATCGCCCAGCCACAGCAAGACATCATGCCACGTCCAGACATGATCGCTGTTGGGCCATTCGCTGTCTCCCTCGGCGGCCCCTGCAGGTGACGCTGGCACCAGGGGAGACCCGCACAGTGTCGCTTGTGGTGATGCCGGGCGAGGGCGGCAACGGGTCGGAGGTGGAGGTGGCGTGGGGCTTCGTCACCAACGGCCCCCACCTGGCGGCCACGCTGGTGTTCAGGTGGGAACGCGGTTGGTGTTGCATAGCTGGGTACTGCACCGGTAGGGGGGGGGAAGCAACCGTGCATGGTGCACGCAGCAAGACACCGGACGCATTCTTGCGGTTAGCTGCCATACAGGCGCCAAGCAGGCGGCCGCATGAACCTGACCCGATCCTGATTGCGTATTCTGCTTGGCAGATCCGTTCGTGCCTGTGTCGTGCTTGCGTATCTTGCGCGCACTGGCCTCGTGCCTGTGCGTCCACCCACCGACTGGCTTGCGGACATTGACATGCGCGCATGTGGCAAGAGAGAAGCACCTGACCAGAGACGCCTGCGAAATGGCACAGGGAGCTGTGGTGTACCTCTAAGCGCTTTGCGACGAGCCGTGACCTGACCAATGGTGTCGCCTGCTCGCCTTGCCCCCTCAGTCCCGCCGATGCGGCCGCCGCGGGGGCAGCCGCCGCCGCCGCCGCCGTTGCGGCGAACCCCGCCGCGCCCCGCACGCTGCCCGACCGCCCCATCACAGGCAGCAAACGGGTGGTGCTGACCAACAAGGACGCGGAGCGCGGGCAGATGCGCATCGGGTGGGTGTATTGGGGTGTATTTCTTGGCATCGGCATCGAGTGGGAGCGTTGCTGCTTGCGGCTGCTATTGCTGTTGCTGCTGAGGTCGCGCAGATCAGGATGAAATACGGTAAGGACAAATCTTGTCGTGCCCTTTCAGGTCCGCGGGCGAGGTCACCCTCACGCTGGAGTACAAGCCGCCCGCCGGGTGGTTCTCCGGCCCCCCGCCCGCCACCGTGTACCACGTGCTGTGCGTCGCACGGCCACAGCCGACGTCGGCGGCGGCGGCGGCGGGCGGCAAGGACCAGGCGGCCACGGCGGCGGCGTAGCGGACAGCGTGGATGCCAGCAGTTGGGGGGAAAGGGTGTCCGGCAGTGCAGGATTGATACACACTGAGTATGTTTGCTATGGCTGGATGTAAGGAGCGGCAATACGGGTCCATGTACGGGAGCTGCCCGGAAGGGAGCTGCGCAACAGCGCGTGCGTGGTGTACGGGTGTTGGGGTGCGGGGGCAGGAGGGGCCTGTGTACGGGCTGCATAGTCAATACACATGCATTGATGCAGGGCCCTGTACTGTGGCCCGGGTGGCCTGACACGGTACAGGAGCCTCGCACTACAACGACAATGAAACCGTTATGTTGTCTTTGTGGTACACCGTTGACCTGCAGGGCTGATTGGCGTGGCGTGTGGTGTTCACCGTTACTGCGTGTGGCTTGCCAAGATCTGCGGCAGACTGGCAGGTCGTGCTGGTCTGGTGGGCACACAAGAATAGGATCAGTCTACAGGGGCCTGACAGGTGTGAGGGCTAGCGTTGGCATGGATGTTGCAGGCCGTCCAGTACTGTTCCACCCTTATCGTATCTGTCAAGGCTATGCCAGCATTTAGCAGACAGACTTGGGAAGCAGTGGGTCGAGGTTACTACTGCTCCCATGACTGACCCCCGCGTGCGCGAGGGTGGTGGCGTTAAAGTCCGGCGGTATGCATCTTGGATGGGGCTTCCGTTTGCACCCGGTAGTGCACTTAGCTGGCTCAAGCACGTGTGGGTTGCCATGGCACCGGGATTGCACAAGGCCCTTATGCGCTTTCGCCTGGTGTGCTGGGACCTCGAGGTCAACAGGCCGCATGGTAGGGAGTGTGGTGGGCGTACTTGCCCCGCGTGTGGTTACCAACATGCCGGCGAGGATGCAGTACACATACCGGTAATCAAGGAATGCCCTATTTACGAGAGCATTCAAAGTACTGTTGAGCACACCTTGCGTAGCCAAGACAGGGACGTGTGCACTTTCATGAGGGAGGCCCCTCAGGCCAGTTTGGCCTCATACGGTACTTGAACGAGTTGTGGTGACACAGGACCGAAGTGACACAGGACCGACACCAAGAAGGACATGCGGACATCCCCTGACTCTCCAGCTCCCGAGGTTTTGGAGCAGGCCGTCATGTGTAACCATAGCTTTGACATAATTGACCGTGATTTGGAAACAGGCCCCCGTATTTTCAGTACGTGAGTATGGCCTGTTATGACGGTACCTGACGGTACAGTGCAGCCCAGGAGTGGCCCAGATGCCTCCACATGGGCCCCAGAAACGCGTCTGTTGTTAACCAACCAGAAAGACAGGGGAGACCAACCAGAAAGGTAGGGAAGAAACACTGTCGAGCAGGCCTTCTGTCTTACGGTTACAGTTACAGTTACAGTTACAGACCCCAACGGGGTACGTCCGGAGAGCCAGGGGGGCCATAAGGACGAGTAGTGCGGTATAATAACTAGTGTGCGGGACGCAACCAGTGGGAAACACACTGTGCATAGCCAACCGGTTCATTGCTGTTAGCCGCTCACAGAGGTTACAAGTAATGTGCTCCAGGCTAGTGATGCCCTAAATCGAACGGAGGAATGCTTCACGCCAGCAACGCTAAACGCGGCCATACAAGTTGGTATGCTCGGGTCTCCGTCCGCAGCCTGTTGTGCTCCCCCCTTGTTGCACACAGTACCAGACCCCTACAGGCCCTTCTAGTTCGTGCAGGGCCAAGCCCTAGCATAACAAAAGAGAATGAAGTACCCTACAACATTCAATGTGCTTAACGCCCTTGTGCGAGGAAAAGGCGAACGGCAGGTAGAGTACGAAGCCGCCAATGCACACATGTCACTATACCCCCGAAATCACACACCGCCGTCCAACAACAAAGCTACATGCTTGTACACTCAGTGCCGTCCATGCATAATCTATACCTGCACAACCTCCAGGCACCCAGCGCCCGCCGCCAAAGGACGCAAAGAGCAACAGCACACACCTACACCGCTGTGTCTGATGTTGGTACATACGCAGGGCCCCCAGCAGGCACCATGCGGTGCGCTTGCTACTGCTTCATTGCTTTTTCCTGCGCCACACGCACTGCTGCGGCCAGCCGCCGCATCCCCTCGTCCAGCGTGTGTGGCGTGGAGCCCGCGAAGGACAGCCGGAAGAAGGGGCTGGCCACGTGGCCGCTAGCCGGCCCGTTCGCCCTGGCCCCGGTGCGGTCGCCGCCCTGGCAGGTTACGCCTCGTGCGCTTGCACACGGTCCAGTCGCCTCCGGGCCCGGAGTGGCGCCGAGGGGCACCTAACGATTGGTGCAGGGTGAAAGTCAGTCTTGGTACAATGGCAACAACGGCTTTGTGTTTAGCCGGGGGTTGAAATGACAGCAACGCTTGCCTTGCAGGTCTGGGTGGAAGTGCGCGTCACACGCACCAGAACGGCGATTTTGAGGTAGCGACCCCTTACCGCGTGCCCGGTTGTGGCGAACATGCTGCCCGGCACCACCACCACGCGCGCCGCCACCAGCTCGTCCAGGATGGCGGACACGTCACCCACGCCTGCACAAGTAACGGTTACAGTTACAGTTGAAGACCCAAGCGCATGGACGCGGGCCCGTGTCTGTTGCTAGATCGACACCTCAGCCAAGGCCTCGCTCGCAAGGTACTGTGCGCGAGTTCCCTGCAATGTTAGACACAGCAGAGGCGGGGGAAGCAAACGCGGATGGCACGCGCCGTGCCGACTCCCATGATCCGTGCACTTACCGTCCAGCCGTATCCACATGAACATGCCCGCCTCGACCGGATGCCACGTGGCCAGGCCGGCCAGGTGCGTTGCAGCGGCAGCGTTAGCAGCTGCCGCCCGCTCCGCGTACAGGCCTTGCAAGCGTGCAAGGTTGCTATGGAAACCGTGTATGCCCCAGGCCTGCAGCAGGCGGGTCACTAGCACCTGGCTGAGACTGCAGGGTCCCACTGTGCTGCCCATGACCCAGTTTGCCAGCTTGCCCACGAGCGGGGCAGGGGCCGTCAGCCACCCCAGGCGGTACCCAGGGCCCTGCGGCAGCAGCCGGCGCAGCCGCGGGAGGGAGTGGCGAAATGCCAGTATCGGCAACTGGTGGGGAGGAGTGACCTGGTTTGTTGCAATGCAGGGACGAGTGCACACGGAGGCTCACGTACAACACGACGCAGAGTGTGAAGTGCAACACCATGATGTGTGTCATCTGCCGAGGACCTGCCGGCCTTTTAAAGTGAGCTGCGACGTGGCGTGCAACCGCCAGTGGCGGCATTTCCAAAGAGCGAGCGCAACCCCTACCAGCACTTTGGAGAAGGTATCGATGCGCAGCACGCGGCCCTCTGTGTCCATTGACAGCATGCTGGGGGGCAGCCCGGACAGGCCCCCGCCAGCGCTCGACGGGCTGGGAGGTGCAGCCTGGGCGAGTGTGTCTGCACCCGCGTCCTCCGCGGCGGCACCCTTGCTCGGGTAGTACAGCCAGTAGTAGGCGTCGTCCTCCAGCACCAGCATGTCGTACTGGGAGCACAGCTGCGGCGGCGGCGGGCATGCGGCGCGGAATCGGCAGGGCCCCGGTGAGCGGCATGCACAAGCCCACAGGCCACGAGCAGCCTCACGGCGATTCTAGCAGACGCGTGGCGCTGTCCGCCTTGCCCGTAGCCAAGGGGCATTGCATCAAAGGGGGAACGCCCTACGGTGATCTGGCCTCCAGCAGAGCTGGGAGTGCAAGCTTGTGCATGTATGCACTCTGACGCCTCTCCACATTACCTCGAGGATGCGCCGCTTGCGCTCTGTGGTCATTACCGCGCCTGTGGGGTTGTGCCCCGTGGGGATGGTGTACAGCAGCTTCGGGCGCCGCACAGCCCCCGGCTCGTCGCCCGCCGCCCCCGCCGCCGCGCTGGCCGCCTGCAGCTGCTGCGCCAGGTGCTCGGGGTCCATGCCGCGCTCGTCGCCCCGCACGGGCAGCAGCCGCAGGTCGCGCGGCAGGAACACGCAGTCCAGCGCATGCGTGTACGTGTACTCATCCTGTTGAACGCGCGGCGAACAAGGGTGCACCACGCTTCACGAGCGACATAGCAGCCCAAATCATGAGGTGCAGCTCAGGGCCGGCCGGTCGCAGGGCTGGAGGAGCAGCAGGAAGGGCAGGTTACTACCGTCGTCCGGCCGAGTCAATCTGCTCACGGCCGGCCGGAACGGTTGCCCCTTCTACCCCCAAGCGGCGTTGCGTGCCCAGCCTTACCACCACGAGGGTGTCTCCTGGGTCCGTGAGGCAGGCGATGGCCGCGCATATGGCGTGGATGGCACCGCTGGTGACCACCAGGTCGCGTGCCACCGCATGGCTGGGGGTGCTGGAGGCGGGGGCGTGGGCCTGGGGCTGCTGCTGCTGCGGCTTGGAGCTGCCCGCGAGGTGCACGCCCGGGTGCACGTGGAGCGTCAGGTCACGGAGCCATTCCCGAAGAGGATCGTAGCCTTGCGGGTTGAAGTTGTACTGCTGTGCCAAGTACGCCTACGATGTTACCGTAAACAGAGGAGAAGGCCCTTGTTAACACACAGTGGCTTGCGCAGAGCAGCCCAATGCTGGACCTGCTGTGAAACCAGAAAGCACGGTTCTGTCACAGACGTGAATGACATTGCCCAGGTGCAACTCGTCATGCCGAGTACTTGGCCTGAGCCCAGCGCAGCGCATGTGCACGCGACCACCTGCTGCCCCTCGGCCCCCAGGTGCAGCTGCAGCCCCCCAGTTGTGGAGGCGGTGATGGTCTCAAGGGGGAAGGCCTCGGGCGGCGGCAGCCCGCCAGCAAGGCTGATGGTGTCCTGGGCGCCGGAGAAGCGGTGGATGAGGCCTGGGGGCACCAGGTGGTGACAATGTTGCGCACGAGAAACAAAAGCGTTCCCGAGTGATGCGCGACTGGGCATGTCCGGAGTTCAGGGGTGGCGGTGACAGGCTGTGCTGGCCTGCACCTCCGAGACTTTCACGTGTGGCCATTGCACAGGCCACGTAAAGGAAGCCGGGGTCATGCTAAGTCGCTGCCAAGTGTTCTGTTGTCTCGGTGCCTGCTTCCTGCAGTGGAAGGACCCTGGCAAGTACCCTGCCCCGTCCCAGACGAGGCTCTAGAACACCAGTAAGTTAGCCCTGCTGGGGCCTTGCAAGGGTTACCTGACAAACTAGCCGCAGGGAACCTTTGCGCTTCTGCGCTTAAGAATCTTGAGTAGTCCATTGGTGAAAGGCAGGCGACAGACGGAGCGCGAGCCGGCGCTGTTTAGCGATGGCCAGTAGGTCTCCACTCCACGTTCGAGCGCGGTGGTACATACAAGTCTAGTAAAATCTTCAAAATAGTGCAAGCAGTTTAGCGCACATTGCCACCTAGTGCATACATGAGTTGCGAAACGGATTGTCGAAAGGGTTCCACGCAACAGTGACGGGGCTCGCATGCAGAATTTTGCACGACCTAGCCTCAAACAATCTTGAAGATATCAGACGGTCTAAACACGATTACCTGAAACAGGGGCCAGGGGGTCAACCTGAAATTGTTGCGACAGTTTAGGGGTTGACGGTGGTTGGGGCAGGGCAGGGCAGGGTAGCAGCTTTGCTGGTGTTGCCGCAAGGCTGTCGCTGCAAGCCTGCAACACTGTGCACTGGGATGCAGGCGCTGAGCTTGTGAGCTACCGAGTGCAGTATGTCCACAATACTGGATACGGGTAATGTGCTTTCCAGCGCTATTTCTCCTCCACGCATGGCTCCTCCCTGCTCCTCCACGCATGTTCCCCTGGCTTCACAGCCTTGCCGCCCGGCAGCACACGACGCTGTGGAGTCATCAAGTGGGCTGGCGGACCAGCCCTGCAAATGCGCAGTCGTGTCCTGAATGCTAAGGTCTGACCAGCCCTGCGCATGCGCAGACTACACCACCTGTACACTCTCTGCTTTATTGCCTGGCATACCTAAACCACTATATAAGAAGGTACTGGGGCACATAGCATCAAGGGGGGCCTCATTCCAAGGCTGTGGAAGAAAGGGCGTCAGCGGCAAAGCCTGCATGCCCCATGACCGTCAACACACCCGTATCGTCTGGGTTTGCCCCAGGCCTCCACAGAACCCAATTACGAGGCAATAGTTACATGCCAGAACCTACCCGCCTTGGCTCGGGTTCCTAAGCCACAGTGCGTCACCCATGGGACCGTGTGCAGCACATGCACAATCATGCTCCACGGCCCTTAGTCCAGCGTTATGAAGCGCAGAGCTCATACCACGCAGAGACTAGCCTCTGCCAGCCTCCATGCAAGGCCAGGCCAGGCCTAGTTGCAGTTTCCATCTCTACCACACTGCGCATGCTCACTTACGGTGCACCATGCTGCGCATGCGCATGCATGGCACGAAGGCAAGAAGCCCGGATGCTAGTGGATACGGATAGCATCACACAGCATTTTGGGTTGTCAATGGTAGGTACACAAGGCGTACCCATGTTATGGCCATGCCCCGTACCTACAGTACTGTGCATGCTCACTTGCGGTGACCGTTCTGCGCATGGACAGCCTGGGATGCCCCTCATGTGCACACGTAACCATACCAAGGAGAAGACACACGAAGGGCACTGCACGTGCAGAAGCTAAAAAGAACCATTAATAGTCTCATACCACCGGACGACCTGCTCTCAGACATGGGGTGGAGCACCAGTACGGGGCTCCCCTGGGTTGCAGAATTGTGAGCCGTACCGTATGGCCTCCCGGCCGCTCCACACAATGCCAACCACACTGGCGGACGTGCAACATATTAATACATGCCTGGGCACGTTTGTTGGTAGCCCACAGCCGGGTGCATGCATGGTGAGGGGCACCTGGGCGAAGCTCCCCTGGGTGTTGGGGTTGCGGGCCGTACCGTATGGCCTTCCGGCCGCTCCACACAACGTCAACCACCCTGGTGGACGTGCCACGTATAGATACATGCCTGGCATTGGTTTGATGGTAGCCCACAGCCGGGTGCATGCATGGTGAGGCCGGGAGCCCATTCAGGGTGGGGCGCCAGGGCCGTCCCCGAAGCCTACGGAAGCAGCTGGGTCGCCGGGCAGCACCACCTCCTCCACCTCGCCATCCTCCGACCAAGCGTCGGAGTTCAACAAAAAGCAGTCGTCAAAGGACCCATTGCTCACGCTCAGCACTTCGTCCGCCTCCTTCATGTCCATGTCAGCTGCGCCAGCCCGCCGGACTCCGTATCCATGTCCGTACCTGCTGCTGGGTCCGTACCTGCTCCTGGACCGGCCACTGCACCTGCTGCGTGCGCAGCACCCCCTCCCACCGGCTCAGCTGCCGCCGCGTCCCTCACCTCCCGGCCCGCCACTACCCGCTGCTACCCGCTGCTCGTCGCCCTCATCGCCATGGGCCAAGCCGCTGGCAACCCCGGCGGCGCCCTTGCGTGCCCCCGGTCCAGCACCCAGCGCAGTCTCCGTTTGCTCTGCGCCGCAAAGCTCTGCACTGCGAGCTCTGACGCGCCGTCCACCCACCCCGGGTCAGTGGTCTTTTGACTTGACCCACCTGCGGACGGTGGAACGAGAAGGTGAAGGCAGCACCAGCTGCTGCGCCTGGCCCTCCGACCCGCCCCCGCCAAAGCCCCCGTCCCCTGCGTACGCGCGCCTCCGCCGCATGCCGCGCATGTGCAGCCCCTGGCCACCGACACCGCGCATCGCCTGGATGGCAGCCCTGGCACTGCTTGCCGTACACAGGGTGCCGTAAGAGTCCAGCAGGCGGGGAGGCCACGTCTCCCAGCCGCCGTCTGCTACTCGTACGACGTTGGAGCAGGCGGTGCTGATGTGGGTGAAGGATATCTCCTGCAGCGGCAACAGGCGCAGCAGGATGACGGTGGACGTGTTGGAGAGCAGGTCTGCTAGGCCGCAGCAGGCACGTCACGCACGAGCACCCACCTCCGCCCGTGCCGTGGCCAGCTCGTCCTGCAGCGCGGCCACCTGCAACTTTACGCAGCTGCTGCACGGTGCCGATGCCCGCCTCAAGGGAGTTGGAGGCGTCCATACCACCGGCAGCGATGTGAGGCCCTTTGCCATGCTGCGCGGCTCCGTCATGGAGGCCTTGGGGCCATTGGGGCTCATGCTGCTCAGGGGCCGCCTGTTGGCCGTCAGGGTACGTGCACGTGATGCGACAGCATATCTATCATGCCCGTAATGTGCGGGGCAGCAGCTGGCGGGGCGTCAGTGGCGGCGGCGCTGGCGTCGCCCTGCGCGGCCGATGGCTGGTGGAGAGGTGCAGGGAACGCGGGGGATGAGGGAGATGTCGGGACCACTGTGTCACCGACAGGGACGCGCCCGCTGTTGGGTTCGGGAGGCGGGATTGCAGCATCGCTGCCGGGGCTGTCACGCTCAGCCAGGGTACGTCTGCGACCAGCGCGGGTACTGGAGGGGCCGGTCGGCTGGTGCGCTCCATTGGCTGTTCAGGGGCCACGCTGCTGTTACTGGTGCGTGCGAGCGGTTGCTGACCTGCACCATACCACATGGCAGCTGTAGTGCGTAAGCGATACGCAATTTAACAGTGATTGAAATGTAGTGGCGCTTGAGAGATCCTAGTCAAACTACGTAGGGCGCGCATGGGCAACAGGGGACGTGCTGCCTGGCGGTTTGCCATGGCTTTGATAGCCGCCACCTCCTGCACAAAGGACCCCCGTGGCCGAGGTGCTTGGAAGGGCGCCTCCCATCCTGGCAATTCTGGCACCTGGCTCAACGCCGGCGCTAAACAACTGGCCACTGGCCACGGTGTTGCGCACGCCCAGCGGCAGCGGCTGAGGGCCGACAACACGGCGGCAAACGCCCATTCCGCCCCGGATCACAGCGCACGCCCATTCCAGCGCTGAGCTGGGGAGGAGAGGAGCTGGGGGAGGGGGTCTGTGGGGTCGGTCGGCAGATGATTCCCCTCCCCCCACGGGAAAAAGCTATGCATCCGGAGTATTGTTTCTGGTGAAAGGCGCGGTAGCCTGCTTTGGTGGGGCACACGGACGAACTGGAGCCGTTGATTCTCCGGTTGGTGCCAGGGGTCTCCTTCCTACTCACACTATTCGTCGCTGTGGCCACTCACCCTTGACAACTCTCGACAACTCTCAGCGCGCGACCTTACTATTTGACCCCGTGACCCCGGGCCCGCAGGTGGGAGGCCACCCCCGCTCACCTTTCGCCAGACGTGAACTCCGCACACCCAACCGGGTCCTGAATGAGTCCTGCCCCTCAGAAGCTGTGCCTGGAATGTATTGAACTCGGGGCCTGCTGAGAACACGCGGCAACTCTTGGTCGTGCCCTGTCCCGACGCATGCGGCACTCATTTTCCTCGCCGCTGATTACATGACCTATGCAGTAAGCTGTTCTGAGATCACTTTTAGACATCTGCGGCGGCTAGAGGGCCGTCAGCGGCCATTAGGGCGTAGGGCCCATGAGAAGGATTTGCAGAAGGTTTGACCCGCGGGATCTATTGAAGTGTGCGTACTGATGCACAGAGTTACTTCACAACATATAGAGTATATAATGTATTTCGAACCACCAATAGACATATTGCGAGTAGGACATTAATCTACACACGTTGTTGCCAGGGTCTGGACACCCGCACAGCCTTGGATGCTGCTTCAAGCGCGCCATCTTTGACCGCAACACTAGCTACTGTGGAGTTTCTCCAGAAGCTCCTGCCGGCTTCAGTTGCGCACGTCCACCAACCGTCCTGCAGCGCGGGGGCAACCTGGGGTGCAGCGTGTAGGCGTCGGCCTGTCTTGAAGGCTTGCAGCCAGGGATGTGCGCAACCGCGCAGCGGCTATCTCCGCAGCGCAATGGATTATCATCTTGATGGCCGCGGATCGCGGCCGCAGCACGGCGGCTATGCCCCACTGCCGCTGCCGCAGCCGGGTGCTGCTATGTGCACGGCAGCCGATGGGGGAGGGACCAGTGCAGCCGGCAGCGACTGCGGAGGCCAAGTCGGTGGTGGGGCCCTCAGTAGGCCGGAGAGCCGTGTTGCTACGGAGCTTCCGGACCCTGGTCTCAGCCCAGGACGGCAGGGCAGGTATCTGGACAGCAGTAAGGAGCGCACGCCCGGAAGGGTCGAGAGCAAGGGCGAGGGCCAAGCATTGGGGCTTGGTTGCGGCGGCCAAGGATTGGGGCTTGGTTGCGGCGGCAGCCCTCACCGACAGGTTGAGCCCCGACAGGAATACGTCACAGGTGACGACGACACCGTGCTGCCGGCCGCCAACCCCTTCCTGCGCTTCATAGGGACGCCTCCCTCTGCGGGCAAGCTGCGTGGCCTAGGAGCGACGGCAGCTCCTGCAAGGAGCCCCCTGGGAACGCGGCACGAGGTTCAGCAGCAGCAGCAGCCGTCAACCGCGCCACAGTACAGGATTTCACACCAGCAACAGAACCAGCAGCAGCAGCAGCGGCAGGCGCAACCGGGGGTTTTCCCACTAGCGGTCGTCCGTGACGCAGAGACGGCACCAGCTCATTGCCAAGCTGAGTTTAACCAGCAACAACAGCCAGCGTCGGCGTACTGCGCTTCGGCTGCTGCTTCGGCTGCTGTTGGTGCATACCCGTTACCACAACCAGGGTGCGGGCATCTGCATGAGGGCAGGTCTGCACCATCTGGCCCACTCGCGCACCCAGGGGCCAACCCTGCTGCGCCGCAACCAAGACCGGACAGCTCAATGCCCAGGGCTGCAGGACCAGCTAGACCGGACGGCCCCACCAGCTCGGCGCCTCCGCATGCCGCGCAGCCCGACCGACCGTCACGACAGCACCCGGGTCTGGCGCCGGTTCAGGAAGACACGACGCAGCAGCTACGGCAAGCTGGGGGGAGCGGCCCCCAAGCGGACCCTCAACGACACGACTCGCGACATACTACGACTCAGCCCGGGAGGAGCGCTGTGCTGGGTACCAAGGCCTGGACTGGCGCACCCCAAAGCAGCAGGGGCCCCGCATTTGCTGAGCCCGCTGTGTCGGCCGCCCCATCCCAGCCACGTCCTGCGCCACGCCCGGCCTGGCCGCCGCGGGCTGCCGGGGAACGCGCCGTGGAACTCCCCGCGGCAGCCGGCGGCAACGGCGTTTTCCACAGCGGTCAAACCGCACCTTGGGGGCAAAGCCAGAGGCACGGCGGGCAGCAGCTTGATTGGCGTGACGGCCGGCAGCTTCATCAGCAAGCGACGCAAACCCAGTCAAGCGCAGGCCCGTTAGGCGTGCCGCCCCAGCCAGGTGTGCAGGGCGCGAGTCAGGCCCTGGGGCCGTACCCAGCAGCGGTGTGGGGCGGCGGCCATTTAGCCCAACAACAACAAATGAACCGAACGCAACAGCAGCACCAAATAAACGGCCCCTCGGAGCAGCCACTGATGGCTCCGAAGGGTCCTGTACGTGCAGCTGGGCCCTGCGCCGCGCGTCACGCAGTTGCGGGAACAGCAGGAGCGGTGAGCAGTGTGAGCTGGGACGCGCCTTCCCAGTGCCCGGGCGCCAACGGTGCAGGCCCCTGCCGGCAAGAGCCCGCCGGCGGTCAGCACCCGCGAGCGCCCTCCTCGCTCCCGATGGCCGACACGCGCATGTGGCCTGCGCCTCTGCCGAGGCCCCAGGAGCAGCAACAGGGACAGCACCAGCAACAACAGCAGCGGCTCGACCACCAGCACCCGCGGCACCACCACGACTACCCGCAGCAGCACCGCCAGCAAGGGGACCAACAGCAGCAGAATGCACCGCAGCAACCCTGGCAGGCGTGGCACCCACTGGGGGGCTATCCACCACAAGGCCAGCCGCCTTCGCACCACGCCGGCTTGGGGCAGGGGCAGGGCGCCGAGTCGCAGCGCGTTACGGGCCCAGAACAGTCACACCCCTCCGGAAGGCATTTGTCATATACCGCAGCGCAACACAACGCCAATCAGTACATGCAGCACCAGCAACCATGGCAGCTGCAGCAGCAGTGGCCAGCTAGGCCGCATGTGCAGCAGCAGGGGCCGCCACTGCAGCCGTCGTTGCAGCAGCCGCAGCAGGCGCAGCAGCAGGCACAACAGCGTGCGGCAGGGCAGCCGCCGCAGCCACAGACGATGCGGCATACTATGCCTGAGACACGGAACGCAACCCGGCCGGCGATGACCTTCCCTGGCGAGTACCGGGGACGCTGCCCCTATGACAGGTGCGTTCTGTGCCAATGCCGGGGCTGCGGTACTTTCCGAGTAGATCGTAACAGGGACATGCCCCCCTTGCCTTGGGATGGAGCCTACTTTGATAACACCCGCATGCAGCTGTTTCCGTCCGTACCAATGTGACTGCCTCCCCGTGTATCCGAACTGGATACCTCTCGCCAGGTGCCCCGGCGTGTACCAGCCCTGCAACGCCGAGCTGGTGTGGGTTAGGCCGCACCCGGCTGCCCTGGCTGCCCACGCCGCCGCCCCCGCCTCTGTGCCCGAGCCGACGGGCTACTGGCGCTGCTCGCGTTCGCCCGAGTGCGGCTACCGCTACTACCCCCACCCGCGGCTCAAGGACCCAGTGCTCGCCTGCGAGGTGGTGGGGGACGCGGTGTTCAAGGTGGGTGCCAACTGAGTGGGGGTCTGGGGCGGGGACCACAAGGCTGGAGTCCATTCTTTTCTTGGAATTTTACAAAAAGGTAACTATGTGTTCTTGTAAGAGGCTTTGCTGCTGCTGTGATGACTGTTAGTTGTACTGTGACAAACTGCAGGTTGTGCCCTTCCCTGGTGCGGAGGATGCCGTCGCTGCTGCCGGGGGCGTGGCGTGCGTCCTGGCGGGCGCGGGCGCCAACCTGCAGGCCGCGCTGACGGCGGCGGAGGCGCAGCGCATGCTGGCGGAGGGCGCGGCGGCAGCGGGGTTGCCCTCCAGCGGGAGCGGCGGCGGGCACGGCAGCGGCACCGACGGCGGTGCAGGCGGGCAGGGGGGCGGCGGCGCGGGGCCCATCGGGACCAGGGGCTCCTGTGGCCTATCAAAGGATGACGGCCCTGCCGGTGCTGGGACCGTGTCAGAAGCTTGTGGGATGACGGCGGTACGGCGCCCGGCCAGCCCTCCCGTGGAGCAGGAGCTCGAGGTAGGGGCCACACGGCGGGCTACTTGCACTGTACAGTCTGACAGCAGTTTTTGCCAGTCGTAAACCAAGTGCTCAGTACAATGCATCGGCACAGTTACCCGGCCTGCAAGGGCACTCTCCGATAGTGCTCCGCCATGCGCACTGCCGCGCAACTAGTAAGAGCCTAACCCCAACCCCTTCAGGACGGCGCTTTGTACTTCCCGCTCTCATCCTACGAGTCGCTGCTGGACCCGCTGCCGCCACACTGCCCCCTGTTCCATGCGGGGTCCCTCATTCCGGAGCCTGTGCGCCGTACGTACCGGTGAGTGACTTGGCCTCCGCTACGGTGCGCCTGTAGGGCCGATGCCGGTGTGTCGTTTGGCCATGCAAGGTGCCACACCTGTGGGGGCAGTTGCGGTGCTGCACGCAGCGCAGGGATGAGCCCTAGCCCGTTGGCAACCCGCCGGGGCCATGTGCACCTTGTGTAGTTGCGGCACTGCAATGCCACACGGCTGCGGTAGTGTTTGTCCCTTAGCACTGTGGTGTGGCATGACGCGCTGCTGTTGTCCCTGAACGTGGCGTGTGCAGAGGCTGCTTCAAGCCACGCACCCCGCCGGCCGAGGTGTCGGCCCGGCTGTCGCAGCTACTACCTCCCTCTCTGGGAGCCGCGCTGCTGCCCTTCCAGCGCGAGGGCGTTGAGTTCGGCCTGGCGCGCCACGGCCGCGTGCTTATCGCGGACGAGATGGGGGTGGGCAAGACGGTGCAGGCCATTGCGCTGGCGGCCTGCTACGAGGTAGGCGCGGGGAGGGGGGGAGGGAGGGGGGGGGCACGGCCGCGGCCAATGGTGCCCAAGCGTAAGAGCCGAAGCCGGTCCGTGCTGTCTGGTTCCTCAACGA
>VFQN01002503.1_pt1 | contig 28137 bp, 36 predicted proteins | sample 3512371 | NCBI WGS metagenome assembly VFQN01 (sample SAMN10412370, study PRJNA504923) | tailings metagenome | isolation source: Replicate 2 from Balatoc abandoned mine | place: Philippines: Itogon, Benguet | collected 2017-08-28
AGGGCCCCTTAAGGGCCCCTTTCTGGGGTTAACCGGGTTTTGGCTGCCATAGGGCGTACCGCCCACGGCCTGCATGTTGTCCTGCCACTCTTGCACCCTCTGTTGCTCCAAACTTCCCAAATGCTACCATGTGCCGTTTCTAATTATCCCCCTCAATCGTGCCGTTGCTCCACACGGCGTGCTCTACCCCAACAGCGTGGAGCCTGCAAGCCTGTGCTTCCCTTCAACCCTCCGACCCGCCCACAGCCGTACCCACGCTGCCCGCCTCACCATTCACCCTCAACAGACTCCATCATATCGTCACGCTGCAGCATCCTGTGCACTTCCAAAACCACATATACATAGGTTAAAATGATCCGCAGTGGGAGCCCCAAGACCACTGCCCGGTCAACAGGACGACATCAGTGCTACCCACATGCTACCGTAGATCCGTTGTGTCCCGCCGGCACTGTCGCGGGGAGGGGCAAGCACACCATGCAATGCAGCAAGAGGTTGCACCCGCCTGCATGACCACGCCCTGGCACACCTCAACACACACAAGGCAAGAAAGGAAAGTTGTAAGCGAAGCCAACTGCCAATGGACACACATGTTCCGTACGGTACCAGCCGCCGTGCCACACATCACCCCTTCCGTGCAGCCACCAGGCCCCGCAGCAGCACCGCCTCCTCAGCGCTCTGCCCCCATCGCACCACCGCACAGATGGCAGCCGATTCCAGCTGGTCGTCGCTGCCCACCGGCGCACCCTGCTCCACCAGCCACCGCAGCAGCGGCGCCCGGCACTCCTGCCGCACCGCCTGCGCCACCACGTCCCGCGCACCCCACGGCACGCCCGACTGCCTCAGGGCCTCCAGCATGGCCCTGTCCCCACAGTACGCCGGGTGCATGTACGGCGAGGTGCCGTCCCATGGGTCGCTCACGCAGCCTGGGTACTGCCCCACCAGCCACTGCAGCAGCCCCTCGCACCCGCTCTCTACTGCGGCTATCAGCGTCTTCGCATCCGGCCTGTGCGCTGGCTGCTGCTGCAGCAGGTGCTGCACCAGGGGCAGGTTGCCACGCCTAGCAGCGGCCGCTACCACGGCCCCGGCATCCCAGTGCTGGCACCCTGCGTGCACCACCAGCTGCACCGCCTCCAGCAGGCCCCGGTCATGAGCCGGCTTCCACTTGGGCCATGCCTGGACCAGTATCAACATCAAGTGCTGCTGTCCAGCTGCTGACAACCCGGCCACATCCTTTAGCCACCTTATCATGGCTATGCTTCCAGATCTTGCTGCGGCCTCGTAAGCGCTGGGCCTCAAGGGACACCTGGCCTGGCTCAGGCAGTCCACCAGTGGGATGCTTCCGGATTCGATGGCTTCACGTGCGACAGTATCTGTGTGCATCCACAGCACCTTCTCGGGCCCAAGAGTGGACAGCAAATAGCGCACCGCCTCCACCTGCCCTGCACACACAGCCGCATGCACTACCAGGTGCAGCAGCTCGGGGCTGCTGTCAAGCGCGGGTGCGCCCCGCTCCCGCAGCCACCGCCACTTAGCCACCCCATCAGCGCTACCTGCAGCTGCCGTTAGGAGGCGGCCCCAGCGCCTGTGGTTTGCCGCCCCGGTCCCCGGCAGACTGCACCCCGCCTCGTCCACCAGCCACTGCGCCACCGCCAGGTCTGCGCACCCCAGCGCGCTTCGGAGCACTCGCCCGCTGCAGACAGGGCAGCCCTGGTCTTGCAGCCACTGCAGCCGGGCCAGGTCCCCCGAACAAGCGGCGCTGACAGCAATGCCCTCTGACAGTAAGCAGCTGCCAGCACCTGTTGTTAGCACCCACTGCACCCTCGCCAGGGCGTCCGGGGTAGACGATCTCGCTGCTGAATCCAACACCCAGTGGTCAAGGGCGGGGCGGGTGCAGGTTCGGGGCCCACACCCCAGCCGTAGGGCTTCCCATGTTGCCTGCAGCCCCGCCCGGTTGCAGGACGCAGCCGCCACTGCAAGCAGGTTGCTGGGCGCCAGCAGCTCCGGACAGTGGCGTATCAACCAGCCCAGCACGTGTGGGTGGCCCGCCCGCACCGCCGCCGTTCCGGGGCTCCCACGGTACTGAGGTTCGCCGTCAAACCGCCGGAATAGCGGGAACTTGATCTGCTGCATCAGCTCCCACGCCACCTCCAGGTTCACCTCGCACCCGCTGGCGGCCGCTGTGTCCATGAGCTGGGCCTTGTACTGACACGGCAGCTGCCTGGCATGCTGCTGCAAGGCCGTGAGGGCCCACGTCGCGGCATGGCCCGGCAGCGGCTGGGACAGCGACGCGGTGCTGTGCTGGGGCTCGTTGAAGGCGTTCCAGGCGTCGCGGGACACCAGGCGGCCGCTGAGGGCGCGCTCGTTGGGGGGCAGCAGGGACAAAATGTGCAGCTGGACGGAGACCGGAAGGTGCCGCGAGGTGGCACTGCTGGCTCTGGGCCTTGTCCGGATGTTGGGTCGGAATTTCATGGGGGCGGGTGGTGACGGTGCACTGGGGCTCCAGACAGCTTGGTGAAGCCTGGGTGCCCAGGTTGTCGCATGTGGGGTCAGGACAGGGCACTCTGGCGCGTCAAGGACAGTGCCAGCAAAAAGCAGAACCATTGTTGTTGAATAACAGGGCGTTAATTCAGTCCTCAGCAACGATGGATGGCTGTTCCTCGGAAGGAGAGGAGATGATGTCGCGCTTCAACAAGAGCAGGCACCGTTGCGGCTATCCGACGCCTTCTGCCACCCGTAGCAACTGCGTTCGGCTTGCCTTTGAGGACCTGATCCCTCGGAACTCCGTCTCGGTGTGGCAAGAGTTCCTTGCTACCCTCGCCTTGCTGCCATACCAGGCTGACACCTACAACGCCGAAGATGCTTGGGAAGCACTCTTGTGCCTAAATGTCTTCCTGAAATGATATAGCGCTGCGGTCCAAGAGCACTCAGCACGTTGATGTCGGCATTTGAAGAACCATGGGTCGCGCATGCAGCACCCGAGGGCAGCGTTGGTTGTCTAACAATGTCTGTTAAGCAGTTCGGGCTCTTATGAGACAAACACTGAATGCTGATTTACATAAAGGCGCATGGGGGGACCTGCTTGTGCTTGTGCGGCCAGCCCTGGCCGCCAATCCCCTTAGTTCATGGTCCACAACTCCACCACCTCTCCACCATCACACCCAGGTTGCCTTTGGGGGCAGCACATCTCGCATGCTCCACGCCAAGCACCTCCCATCCCAGCCGCCCGACAGCAGCACCCGGGTGTCAGGGCTGAACGCCACGCACTCAGCGCCCCCCACGTGCCCCTGCAGCCACGCCAGCTCCTTCCAGCGCTTGGTCTCCCACACGCGCACGCTCCCGTCCGACATGCATCCCGCCAGCAGCACGCTGTCGTGACTGAACGCAACCGCCGTAACCTCCGCAGTGCTGTACAGCGTCGCGACGCGCGGCTCGTACGGCAGGGTCGGCGGCTCGGCCGGCAGCGGGCTCATGCTCCTGCTCGCCCTCCGCCCCTCGCCTCCCCCGTCCATCCCGCTGCTGCGCCTGGCACCGCCCTCCCCTGCCGCACCTCCCACCAGCCCGCTCTCCCGCTTTCCGCGCCTGGCCCCATGCGAGCCCCTGTGCCCAGCTGCCGCGGCCCCCGCCCCGCCCCCAGGCGCCCTGCCGTACACGACTACTGAACTGCCAACCGCAACCGCAACGAACAGCGCATTGGGGCTGACGGCAACCGCCGCCACCAAGCCAGGGAGGGGGCCCAACACCTCCTCCGCGTCCGCCTGGGCCTCGGTGCTCCACGCCCGCACCTCCCTGCCGCTGCCCAGCACCAGCCATGCTCCGTCCGGCGTCCATGCCTGCCCCCCGTACCTAGCCATCGCGCCCACGCCGCCCATGGGCGACCGGGCGGCGGGCGCAACCGTGGTGAGCTTGGCCCAGCCCTTGGTGCTCCACAGTACGACAACGCCCACACCGTCCACCGTGCTGAGGGTCGTGCTGTCGTACGAAAAGGCTACGGAGCAGACGGGCAGGGAGCCGTCCGTGCAGTGCATCTGGGCTGCCTGGGGGCCGCAAGCAGAGGAGCGGGGCAAGTTCTGGGGTCAGTACAGCTAATGGTAGCGGGATGGCCCCTGCCGTACCGGTACCGGTGTGTCGCAAAGATTGCATCCTGGCGTGCCGGCACGCTTGCGCAGGCCATTGGGACCCAACCATGGACGAGCACGTTGCAGCTTTCAACCTGCGCAAAGCCTAAGCTCCCATAATGCCTACGACACGGCCCCTGTGCCTCCCGTTCCCACATACCGGTACACGCCTCACCTGCGTGATCTCTCCCCTGCCCGTGGTGGCCGCCAGCGCGCTCTGCGCGTGCAGCACCACCACCGCCCCATGGTTGAGCCCCACGGCGATGTGCGCCGCGTCGGGGCTCCACGACAGGGACCAGATGCCTAGGGTGGGGAGCGTGAGGAGGGCTGGTTCAAGTATTGTCTCTACGCTGAGCGGGACAGTCATCACTCATCAGCAATGGCGTCCCGCAAGGCACCTCGAGAGTTGAGACCCAACATGGCTTCTGCTGCAGTTGGCGCGTGGCGCTCTGTGCAGCCGGCGCACCGCCCTGTCCTTGCAACGCTTCGATTGCTAACACACACAGGCAGGCATGCAGAACACCAATTGCATGGCCCACGAGTACGAGTTGCTCACGACCGGCCAGCGGGCCTGGCCACGGCACACCCACCGCTCGCCAGCTCCAGCTGCGCCGCCTGCGTGTGGTGCCGCAGGTCCCACACTCGGACCGTACAGTCGAAGGAGCCCGTGACCGCCATCATGCCGTTGGGGTGAAGCGCCATGGCGCTCACGCGCTCCGTGTGGCCTACAACGCCGCCCGCCGCCGCCGCCGCCAGCGCCGCCGCCGTGTCCAAGCCGGCCGGCACGTCACCGCCGCCCATGCCCGTACGACGCATGAAGAGCAGGTCTCCCTCGTTGCCGTAAGTGCTGGTGATGGACCGTTGCGGGTTGAAGTTGGACGTCATGCTCAGCCGGGTGCTAGTGGTGGACTTCATGCTCCGTCCGGCGCCGTTATGGAACGACAGCGCCGCCGCCTTCGCCGCTGCCGCCAGTGCCGCCGGCACGTCCCAGGCCTGCACGCCGTTTGGTGTCGCCGCCGCCAGCAGCGCGCCCCCACGACCGAACGACAGTGACGTCACCTCCGCCGTCACCTCCTCGCCGCCCCCACCGACGGAAAGCATGCCAGTGCCGCTACCGCCGCCACCGGCGCCAGCCCCGTGGTCAGGATGCTTTACTGGCAGCACCACAAGCCGCGCAGCCGCCGCCGCAGACCACAGCACGACCGTGTCTCCTGCCGCCGTCGCCAGCAGCGCGCCGTCGGGCGAGAAGGCCACCGCCGTACACCTGCCGTACAGCGGTCGCAGCGTCGCCACCGCTGCCCCCGTACGGGCGTCCCAGAGCGTCGCCGCACGCTCGTCAACCTCGCCGACGGCGACGGCGGCGGCGGCGCCAAGCGCCTCCGTCAGCGCGGCGCTCTCCTCCGCCGACAGCTCCGGGGCGGCGGCGACGCCGCGCGTCCACACCGTGCTCTGCCGCCGCAACTCCGCAGCAATTGCATTACCGCTGATGGAGGGGCGGCCGCTGCCGCCGGCGTCGCCGTTGGGAACGGGGGAGCCTAGCGTGCCGCTAGCGGCGGGGAGGAGGGAGCTTGTGCTGCGTAGCGACGGCGCCGCCATGACGGCCGTGGCGGTCGCCAGCAGGCCGCCGGCGGGGCTGAACGCGACGCAGGCCTCGGCCCAGGCTACCCCGCGGGTGCGCGCCGCGGCGGGCAGGGCGGCGACCAGCTGACGTCGCTCCACCGACCACAGCTGTGTGGACGTGGTGGTCACGATGGCCAGCAGCGTGTCGCTGCCGCCGGGTGTGTTAGCATTGGTGGTACCGGCAGTTGGGCGGGGGCTAGGTACTGGGGTTGTGGAGGAGGCGGTGCGTGTGACAGGGGGCGGTGCGGTGGGGTGCGGCGGGCTTGCGGGCCTGTGGTGGGGCGAGAAGCGCACCGCCAGCACCTCCCCGCAGCTGGCCGGCAGCCGCAGCGTGGCGACCACGTGCCTGCCCTGCACGCCCCACACGCGCACCACGGTGCTGCAGCTCTGCACCACCACCAGCTGCCGGCCCCCGGGCCCGAACTCCAGCCAGCACACCCCCGCGGAGGACCCCGGGCCCAAGCCACTGCCTATCGGTGCACCCCCATGCGACGCTGTGGAGGACGGCCCAGGCGGCAGCAGCTCCCCTACCCTCGCTGCGCTGCTCCCATCGGGCTCCACAGCCCACAGCACCACACGTCCGCAGCCTGACTCCCCCACCGCCATCAGCAGCTTCCCTCTGCCGCCGGCCCTGCTATCCCCACTGCTGCAGTTGGGTCCGTTGCCGCTGGTGCTGCTGTTCGCATGTGCCACCAAGGGCGCCTCCGGGTCGCACTGCGCACACACCCCCGGAGCAGGCACGCAAAAGCGCACCGCCGTCACCACGCTGGCTGTGTCCAGGCTGTGCAGCATCCACGCGGGCACGCCCGAGTTGCTGAGGTGCCGGTGCTGGTGCAGCAGCAAGGCCTTGTCCTCTCCCTGCTGTGCACCTGACTGGCCGTCAGCTGGCCCTGCAGCTGGCTGTGGGTTAAGACACAGCTGTGAGCAGCGCACGCCAGTGTGCACGTCCCACAGCGCCAGCGTGCCTGGCTCGGACCCGGCGGTGGCGAGGAGGCGCCCGTCGGGGGAGAAGGCGGGGCTGGAGAGGGCGGAGGAGTGTGCCGATGGTCCCGCGTCCAGGTGCACCGACACGCGGCACGTGTGCGTGTCGATGAGGGACACCTGCGGGGCATGCAGGACAGGGTACCGAGTGAGGAATAATATGGTGGCACGACGGGTCCGCCACATTCTGTAGTACTACCCCTGGGAGTGGCTGCTGCTGGGACTAGGAGACTCCGGGTCAAGTGCGTTGCTGGCCTCCATGCCATTACCATGCCGTTCCGGGTCTGATGCACCCAAGCGACGTTGCTCTCGCCAGCGTGCAGTACGACCCCTCACCACCCAAAGGAGCCAGGCACCTGGTCGGGCCTATTCATTGGAACCCAAATGAGACGGTGAGCACAGGCAGCACGTTGCAGGGCATCTGCCTTGCCAACCTGTCCAGGGCTGGCGAACAACCGCAAAAACGACGTGCCCATCCCCGCCCTGCCCCCTCACCTGCATGGCCCACTCCGCTGTGGCCAGCAACGTCCCGCCGTCCGGGCTGGTGACCAGCCGCGTGGCAGCGTGCGCGCACGCCACCGGCGGCAGCGCGCACGGCCAGCCGCGGGGGTGCGGCAGCGCCGTCACCGGAGCGGGAGGGTACGGCGGCTCCGCTGGCGGCTGTGGCGGCGGCAGTGGCAATGGAAGCCCCGAGCCGCTGATGCTCGCAGACTCGCGCATGCGCCGGGGGGAGGCCATACCCGATGGAGAAGTCACGGCGCCAGCGCCAGGGACGGCGGCGGCGGCGGTGTCGGCTGCAGACAAGCCGCTACTGGCCCGGTGCGAGCTGGCGGCCGCGCCCAACGCAGGCCGCGCGCCGTTTAGCGGGGTGCCGCCGCGGCTGGCGGCCACGCTGCCGTCACCTGTACCAGAAGCCCGGCTAGCGTGCAGGGCGGCGGCGGCAGCGGCGGCTGCGACGCCCGCCGCCGTCAGCTGCTCCACCTTTACACGCAGGGGGCCGTACAGGGGTGTGGCGCTGGCGCTGCAGGCGATCACAAGGGGCTCTGGCCGCAGGGACAGCGTTGTGCCGTCGGCCCTTAGCCACTGGAGCACGGATTGCAGCAGCTCAGCGGTGGCTGCAGGCAGGGTCCGTGCGGACGGCGGACCTGCATGCTGTTCCCGGAGCCGTAAGACAGGGCTGATGGGCCGCTGGGCCGCGGACGTGTCTGCGATGCCGCCGCTGAGGGTGACGGAGGTGGATGGGTTGGTGCGCGTGGTGAGCGCAGTGGCGCTGACTAGGTGGGGGACTCGCGCCGGTGGGGACGAGGACAGGAGAGCGGGGCCCGGGCACGCGTGCGGGCCGCGGGTGCGGAGGAGGTGCTCCAGGGAGGCTGCTACAATTGCCACGTGTCCGCCCTCCAGGACGTGCCGCCAGTAGGTCAGGTCGGTGACGATGCCCTGCGGGCACGTGGCCAGGCGGCATGCGAGAGTCAGAAGGCAACCGGGCCCAACAGCAGCGTGATCGCAGCAAGGGCACCTTTTGGTACTTACCACAGTATGTATTGATAGCCAGTGCATGACCTCGATAAAATGGACACACCGTCTCACCTCCAGGTCGGAGCCCGCCCTGCCGCCCTCCACCACGTGCACAAACACCTGTCGGAGGCAGTACCCTGACAGCCCGTGCCCGTGCCCGCCATACGGGTTCTCAGACAGCGCGGCGGCGGTGCTGGCAGCGGCTGCTGCTGCCGCCGCCACCACCGCCATGGACCCGCTGCGGGTCGTCGCCGTCGCCGGCGTCCCCTGCCGCGTTGACGGCGCCGACGCCTTCCCTGCCGCCGCCGATGACGCCGTCGAGTCGTTACGCCACTCCTCCGACAGCTCCCTCAGCGCCGCTGCAGCCAGCACCTCGTGCCCTACCTTGGGCCTAGGCACCTGCATCGCGCCCGCCGCCGTCACCGCTGCCGCCATCGCCGCCGCCTCGTCCCGCAGCTTCCCGCCGCCGCCAATAATGCTAGCACCCCCGCCGGCAGCGTCGCCCCCTCCTCCTCCTCCTCCTCCTCCGCTCCGTAGCCATTGAAGGAACGATGCATGGCGCACCCTCACCCTGCCATCCCCCCTGAGCCACACCAACCCTGCCAGCGGGCCCTCACGCAGAGCCCAGTCCAGGTCAATGACCGCAGCCATAGCTTGCGGTTGGTCATACCCCTCCCCTGCACACGGCAGTGGTGATGTGACCGAATCGTCATCGTCCGACTCGTTGGGGCTTCCATCTTCCGAGAGCCACTCTCCTTCTATGCTGCCCGACAAAGCGTCTCGCCCGTCGTTCCCGGCCGGCGTTGCCTGTTCCCCCTCCTCCCCTTCCCTTCCCTCCTCCACAGCCCCCAGCACTGACGACTCCCTTGCCGCCACACGCCTCGAACCCACCGGCCCATCAACGCCACCCCCGTCCCGGCTGCTTTCCATCCCTTGCCCCTCGCTTCCAACACCGCTGCTGCTCCTGCCCCAAAACGTGTAGGTCCTCAAACCCGCAAAGCCTTCACCCGTCCCACTCACTCCCCGTGAGCCCACGGGCTCCCGCCCGCCCACACTGGCACCACCACAGCTAGACCTACACCGATCTGCCTTCCCCGCCCGCTTCACGGTTGTGGCGTTAACCGTCTGAACCACCCTAGCCAGCGCCACCCACTCCAGGGGCTCCCTTGCCGCAGCCAGCACGTCGGTGACCAGCTGCAGCCGTACGGCACGGTCCGGCGGGTGCATCGGCGCTGGCTTCGGTGCATGCGGTGTCATGGACCTCCGTCCAAAGGACAGCGCTCGGGACAGCATCGTGCGCCGAGGTTTGCCGCCGGCAGCGTCGTTGCCGCTACCGCCGCCGACGGCGGACGGCCCGCTGACGTGACCGCCGCTGGCCGCAACGTCATGCTTGGGACTGGAGGGTGAGGGTGGACCGGCGGCAGCTGACGGGGCGACTGGCGGGACAGAGGTGAAGCTGGGCCTGGTTGCAGCGGCAGCCGTGGCCGCCAGCAGCGCAACTGCGACGGCGTGCTGCAGCTGCCCCGTGCGTACGGACCACAACGTCTCGTACTCATCCTGCAAGCTCCCCCGGCATACGGTTGGTACTGCGTGTACGGCGTGGGGCCCGGAGCCGCTGCCCGCGGCGCGGAGGGCCGCCTCCGCTGCCTCCAGCTCCGCCGCCGTCCTGGCGGCGTGCGCCGCCGCCGCCGCCTCGTCCGCCGCCAGCTGAGCCTTGGCGGCGGCTTTTGCTGCAACTGCCGCCTCCGCCGCTGCAACCTCGTCCACCTCGAACACCTGTGAAGCCACCGGCTGCAGGCGCGCGGGCGAGAGCGGCACGGAGCCATCGGCCCATGCCTGGGCCCCGGGATCCAGCGTAACGCTAAGGCTGTGCGCCATGCCCTTCCTAGGCGACGCCGCTGGGCTGTTGAGGCTATAACCGACCCCAGAAGCACCGCCAGCCCCGTCATCCACCCCCACCCGGATGCTCACTCCGACCCCGGACCTTAGGCCCGCTTGCACAGTCCCTCCGCGCGCCGGGGACGCCTGACGCGGCGTGGGAGTGGAGGGCTGCGGCGGCAAAGCATCCCCACCGCCGTCCCCTTTCCCAGCATCGGTGTGGCCCAGCGCCGCCGCCTTGGCCGCAGCCTCTGCGGCCGCCTCGGCCGCCACCGCCAAAGCCTCGCCTGCTGCTGCCGCCGCCGCTGCAGCCACTGCTGCAGCGCTGGGCGGCACCCCGTTGGTTGTTTCCACCTTCATGTCGCTTTCACCCCCGTTGGCGGTCGGTCCTGCTCCTGCTGCTGCTGCCTTTAGTAAAGGGTCCGTGTTGGCAGGAGGCAGCGGCGGCGGCGGCTGGGGCGGCACCAGCATGGGCCCCAGCTGCTCCGCCGCGTGTGCCACCAGCAGCGCCAGCAGGTTGGCGTGCATGAGGCAGCCGCGCGCCTGCCACAGCAGCTCCCGGGCCGTGAGCTCGGGGGACAGCACGTACGCCTGGCCGGGTGAAAGCAAGGAATCAAGGTAAGCACCATTTCTGTTGTCATGGCGGGGGCACTCAGGCACAGCAGCAACAAGATATGGGGAGCTTGCCGCTGGTAGGGGAATGCATCCCGGAGTTGCACAGCACATGGATAGCAACCGTGAGGAGGCGTGCACGCACCTGCAGCACGTGTGCTAGCGCCAGCGGCAGCAGCTCGTCCCTCCGCAGCAGCGACAGCGGCACCTCCACTGGACGCAGCGCCTGCCGCAGCGCCGCCACAACGCCGCGCGCCGCACGGTCCCACCCTACACCCGCTCCCCCGTCGGCGCCCTCTCCCGGCAGCACCGGGTAGGGCGTGTTGAACAGCGGTGCTGAACCTGGACCGCTATGTGTCGCTGGGGGCCTCCCTCGGGTTGGGGTACTGGACCTGGCTGCGCTGCTGGCTGCCCAAGGCGGCTGCTCCTGTTGCTTCCTCTGGCCCTGTGCGGGCCCGGTGGCTTGCTGTTCCTCCTCGGGCGCGGGTGCGGCTGTGCAGGAGAGCACCAGCCGCACCCCCGGCAGGTGCTGCAGGTGGTCCACCACCAGCCGCAGGGCCTGCACATGCACCATAAGTTGGCGCGCCGCCGGAAGCAATTAGTAAGCATGGACCAGACAGCCGAAGCACGCCACAGGGTCGGTCAGCAGAGCCACCATCGGAAAACGCACAGGAGGAAAGGAATACAAATCTGACTAGGCATAAACGGCATTGCGCCGCGTGAAACTCTGAACACGCCCCCCTTTACTGGTACATTGTTTCCCCCTTGCCCTGCTGCCAAGCCGTGTCGCACCTCGTACTGCTCCGAGGCCCCAGACGCCACCCCGCGGCTGCCGCCCAGCGCCCACGCCGCCGCCTCCTCCTCCAGACCGTCGATGACCACCACGTGGCTGGCGGGCGGCAGCCCCCGCTCCTGGCGCACTGCGGCCACCTGCCACGCAAGGCATTTCCAGACGCAACCAGCAGGCACTTGAAGACCAGGGTACCGTGCTGTGCGGTGCAGCTTATCCTTGTGCTGTGTCGTCCCTAATCCTTTGAACATGGTTGCCGTACATGCCGAGAGGCCGAACGCACCAGCTTCAAGCCCCCAAAACCCTGGCCCCAGCAGCTGCTGTCAGGTGCCCCCACCCTCACCTGCTCCAGGGGCCTCCGCAACAGCGCCCCCACCACCTCGTCCGTGCCCTGCAGCCACGGGTCAGGCACCAGCCCCGAGCCGCCCAGCTCCAGCAGCGGCCGGCACAGCGCCGCCCCGAAACCACCGTACGACACTGTCGTACTGCCACCAGCCGCCTGCCCTGGAAGACTGCCACCCCCCACGCCACCGGCGGCAACGCCCGTGCTGGCTGTCGGAGTGTGCACAGCTAGCTGGTACGCGATGCTGCGTACGATCTCGCCGGGTGCAAAGCTGCGTACGTCAGCAGCCGTACAGAAGTGGCAGGCGGATACGGCACGGCCGTGGGTTGCGACCAGGGCGGCTAGGGCTGTGGACTTGCCGCTTGCGGGGGCCCCGCTGAGGAGAAAGGCCTTGTGCTGCGGGTGCGATGATGGCAGAGCGAGCCAGGAGTTGAAGGGGGCCCAGTTCCACAGCCATGGGAAGGCCCAGGGCTCAGATGGGGCCGCTGGGGGTGGGGCGGGTGCCGCCGTAGGGTGGGGCAGCGGCTGAATGGATGCGCCGAGGGCCCGGGCGTGGGTCCTGCAGCGCATGGGAAACACGTACGGCACATGCGCATCACCAACATACAGGTATGATAAGCAACAGGGGATTTCAGCACGGTGCGCCGCTCAACGAGAGCGCACGGCACGCTTAGGCCACACCCCATATCGCACCTCATGAGACATGCGTAATTGCGTACGCTCTGAGCGTGCTGCCGCATCTCGTGCTTTGGGCCACCACACGGCCATGACGCCAACTCACGTGCCGTCCATGGGCCGCAGCAGGAGCGCCAGCTGCAGCTGCCGAGCCAGCGCCCGACCCGCCGCCCCAGGCGCACAGTCCAGGATCGCCGCCGCGCCGCCGTCCCCCTCTGCACCCTTCCCTCCAATAGCCCCCAGAGACCCGCTGCCCTCCCTGCCCAGCCGCCCGCTGCCCTCCGCCGCCAGCCCCGCCCGAGCTGTCCCTCGGAAGCTGCCCACGCCGGACCCCGTCTTGGCCAGCGTGCGACGCGACCCGCGGCCTGCGCCCGGCGGCGGCGGCGGCGCCGGCGGCGGCACGCCCAGCGCCTCCGCCAGCATCTCCCTGTCGTACGGCTCCGCAGCCGCCACCGCCGCCTCGACGTCCAGCTCCCGCAGCTGCCTCACCAGGTCGGCGCGCCGGAAGCCCTGCATGATGATATGTTGTCCACAGCAACATGTCAGGACAGGGCAGGAACCCTTCCTCCCATTCAGTCCCCCGGTGATAATGTCTCCATAGTGTACCCATGTGGGCTCGCCACCACTATGGTCATAGACGCCACTACAGCAGCTAACACCAGTTATGGTTCAGCCCTACGCACCTTGTCCGCTGTGACCAGGTTCAGCGCCTCCGGCCCATGCAGCCGCAGCACCTCCGCCGCCTCCACCAGGCACCACGCCCTGCGCCACGGCCGCACCTCCCGCCCCACCACCACCAGCGCCCCGCACCGCGCCGCCGCCATCGCCGCCCGCGTCGCCGCCAGCACGCCATCCCGCTGCTGCCGTACAGCCGCCGCATGGGCCGCCGCCAGCGCCGCCTGGCGCTCCTCCAAGCTGGGGAGGATCCCCGTGGCGCTGGCAGCCGCCATGTTAAGTAGGATTTGAGCTGGGTTGGTTGCGCGGGGCAGGTGGTGGCTGGTGGCCAGGGCGGACAGCCACAGGAAGGTGGAGGCGGGGGGCAGGCCCGCCAGGTGCTGCTCCAGGGCGGACAGGAGGTTTTCGTACGGCATGTCCCAGGGGTGTATGACCACGTAGGTGGGGGTGGAGGTGTGGCCCCGGGGCACCAGGTTGGGCTGGGAGGCGTAGCTGACGGCAGGGGAAGGTGGCGACCAGGTGATGTCCGATAAGTATGGCACGTTACAGGAGTAGTGAGTTGCATGCGGAGTGTGATTCCAAGGGTGCATCACCGTTGTACTTGGTACCTGGTTCTAGTTGGCGCAGCGCCTGCGTTGTCGCCCTGGCACGATGATGCGTATGAGGCCCATGACCCACCTGGCTTGGGCCATGCCAGTGGAAGGCTTAAGCACCTCGTCCACCAGCTTGGCCACAGTCACGGGGGGTGAGGCTGTGGCGCCGCCGCCCCCCGGCAGCCGCCGCAGCAGGATGCGGAGGAACTGGTACACAACACACGCACGCGATCACACATGGGGGAAGGGGCATGCGATGAGAATGCCAACGCTGTGTGTGACGGTACAAACTGCTTGGTTGTATCAATGTGCCAAGTTGTGCATGACCCCAAATCGGAAGCTGGCTCTGGAGCTATCCATGTGTGGGTTCGGGTCGCCATGGCAGGTGGTCAACTCGCAGCAGAACAATGAAATTGTGGAACCCGGGCGCGGCTGCGTGCAGTCATGGGGGCCAATGCGTGCAGCAGGTTGCATCTGCATACCTCCAGTGATACTGCCGACTCGTGGGGACCAGGTGGGCCTGTGGGCTCTTCAGCCACCACGACTGCAAGGTTGGAAGGTGCGGGTCAGCACGGCTGCGCCCTGCCCCTGCTCCCGCGGCAATGATTTCCGGCCCATAACTTACCCGTCTGCCGGGCTGGTACTTTGAGGACATATTCTGGGATTGGGCAAGGGGGATAGCGATGCGCAGGCGCATCTTTGTTCGGCTGCGCGAGGTCGCGGGCATCGGCAGTCTCTAAGGACGCCATGTGGTCCCCCCACCACTGTAAGCCTGCGACTTCAGCTGTATGTCAGCCCATGTCCTTCGTAGGATGCTTTATCATGTTTCAACCAGAGCTCTGGTTTCATCGTTGCGCCATGCAGGCCGCTCTTGCACGACCTGCTTCCTAGTAACGCAACTCTGAGGACAGCACTTCTGAAAAGCATTTTCAAGTCTTCGTTTATACAAAAGCACACTTCTTGGTGGTTGATGGTCGTTGCGTCCGTCAGTTGGTTGGGTCGATTCAGGGTTCTTGCTTCCTGTGCCTAGCGCAGAATAGCGCTGTGCGCAGCCCTTTCAACTCGAACATACATGCTGCGCTGATATAATTCAATCGTCTAGTAGCTTGTTCGTGACACCTTGGTTCCGCTCGGAACTCTGCATTCATAGTGCAGCTCCGTTCCGCTTTGGCTCAAATGACCGCACAGCTCTAAACCTCTTGCATGCAGGTTTCGACATACGGCTGTTCCCGTGTCGCTAGTTCCACACTCTCCACACTTGAAGCAACACCTCTCAGCGCGAGGGTATCTGAGAGGAAAGGAGACAGGAGCCCCACGCATACGTCAGATACTTGAGTGACAGGTTGCTTACGAGTGCATTGACGGCGCGGATTTGGCGCGCGGGAGCGCAACTGAGGCGGCATGGGGTGCCTCAGCTGGTGCCTCCCTGAGGGGGTCCTGGACTGGGACTCGATCTATAGCGCCGTACAACCGTATGCCACATTCGCTGCCGGAGTGCTCTTTGGCCTAGCCTGGTAGGTGGCTGAATCTGGTACGGGCGCGCTACGGATCAACGTAAGGGCTCCCGAGCCCATTGTATGCTTGTGTGGGGCTGTGCCGGGCCTTTGGCCGATTGCTGCGGTGTTGCATAACGCGTGCTGCCCTACTGCTGCTCCGAGCATGCCCAGGCAGCCCAGCTCAGCTTGTCATCGGCACGGGCCGTCTGCACCGGCGCTGTATGGTGCATGCCGTACCGTCACGGCCACGTGCCAATGCCGGTGCCATGGAAACGCCTCGGCGGCATCCGCCCAGCACCAGCACTCACCGTCAGCCACCGCATACGCCCTCACGCCCGCAACGCAGACGCGGCGACGCGCCCGAGGTGTATCCTAGGCAACTACCCGTTAGTGAAGCTGCACGCGCACGGGTTCTGTTGGAGCCCCACGCCCCGGCCACGCCTCCACACGCACCACACCCCGCCCCGGGTGTATCTGGGGCAACGACAAGCTGCTGCCTTCCCAGCACCGCCACTCCGTGCAAAGTCTTACACATGCCGCACCTGACACGTACACGCAGCCCCCGTAATCCGCGTCCTTTGATAGTTCCTTTTGTCCTTACCTGGCCGCCCTGCTGTTGCCCGCCCTCCCCCTGCTGTCCCCAGGTGGGTGTGGGGCGACGCGCTGCTGTACTCTGTGGCGGTGGGCGGCCAGCCCTTCTCCCCCATGAGCCTGGTGCCGGGGGCGGTGGCCACGGCGGCCGTGCTGCTCATGAACTGCGTCAGCAGGGAGGAGCTGCAGCACGAGTACCTGGACGACGCGGGGACGGTGAGCTGACGCACGTGCCACAAGTGCGTGTGCTGAGCAGCTGCAGCTTGGCCAGGTTGACCACGGCAAACACCTCATACTGTTAGATTACATAGTGCTTCACATGCATGGTGAAGACCGCCTTTTTGTACCCATATCTTGTATCTACAAGTGCCTTGCCTGTGTTGGCTTCCTGGCCACCCTTCCCCAGATGCGCGCCAAGCTGCTGCTGCTGCTGTCGTACCTGGTGTCGCTGGGCGCCATCGCGGGGGCGGTCACCCTGCTGGTGCAGGCGCAGCAGCACGGCAAGGACATGTGGGTGGGCGCGGTGAGTACCCGGCGCAGGCGTGTGCGTGGGGGCGGTGAGGGGTGGCGGGCGCAGCACGCAGCACGAGGAGCAAGGACATGTCACGTGGTGATGGGCGCGGCATGTGAGTGCAGGACGGAGCGGGCCCTGCAGCAAGGGGCGAAGCAGGGTGGGCATGCACACCATGACGGGGAACCACCGATTGCAACTTCGCTCCTGTGCAACACGCATGGTAAGTGCTTGGCGACGTTCCTGAATTTTGGGCCATGGGACCAGGCTAGCCTTGCGAATGCATGCGATCCCTCTCTGAGACCGCTCCCAGCCAAGAAGGACTAATCAAGTTACACAGCACGCACAGGTTCACCTTGCACCCACAGCCGCATTAGTAGTGAGCTCCCGTGCCAGTGCCGGTGCCCTTGCCCACGCCCTCGCCCTCCAACCTCCTGGTGCTGTGCTGTGCCCCGCAGAGCGGCGTCATCCAGTGCTGCCTGGTGCTGGGCTCCGGCATGCTGTGCTGGTTCTTCCACGCCACGGAGGAGGGGGCGCTGGGCTACGGGTACCTCTAGGGGGGCGCCTGCAGATGTGTACGTGCGGGGCGCTCTTGTGATGCGGAGCTGTAGTCTAGAGCTGTGACGTGCCATCTGTAGGGGGTAACCTGTATGGGGTACCTACTAGTTGGGTTAGCACGGTACCCAGCGTCTGCTACGTGAATTATGCCTGTGTTGCAGGCATTGTCACAGGTGTGTTGCCGGTCGGCGTCAGGGGAGGCTGGTGTCGGCGGGCCAGCCGGGCAGCGAACGGCTGTAGGTTTGGCTGTCGAGGCCAAGTGCGTACGTAGGCGTGTTGCAACACAGTCTCTGGCATTGCGTAGCTATAGCGCGTTGGGTCATGTGGCCGGTGTGTGGGTCGAGGGCGGTTGAGGGCGGGTTGTACGCAGGGGGCTAGTGAAGGTCAGGGCCCTGCCTGCATGCGCGACTCTGCCGTAGCTACGGCTTTAGGCGGCTGCCTTTGTCATACAGTTGTACCAGGCCGTCCATGGCTGACGAGGGTCTACAGGGGCTGCCCTAAGTCGTACAGTTCAGTCGCACGTTCTTACAGGCAGACAATGTGGCGTATCTGGATGTGTGGCGATTGTCCGCGCTGCATGCATTGTCTGGCCGCGAAGGGTTCCGTTGCGCAATGCAAGCGCTGTAGCAATTTTGATGCCCCTAGAAGTACGGCTGATCCCATTAGACATGGTCACTGTCCATGAGTCCATAGGCTCTGGACGGGGACTCGCCTTTTTGGTAACAATTGGCAGTGTCATGACAAGGCTCATGACAGTTCTCGCCTGGCGGGACGTTTCCGCTGGTCCTTCAGATTACTGAAGCATTGGTTTACGCAGATTCTGTCGAAGCTTGTCAAAGTGACCTCCCCTAGCTCCTTGGCGTGTGGCGTGGGGGCGAGGCGCGGCGCACCATGCGGCAGGGCTCAGGAGCGACGGAGCGTGCAATCCAGTGTTACACTGTGGGCGAAAGCAGGGGGTCCATCCACAGCCCGGCTGCACACGCGGGGGTCTACCCACCTAGGCAAACCGCGGCCCCACGACGGCACAGGCGAGAGGACAGACCCAACCCACACACACGACACACGCACACAAGACACCGAAAGAGACCAGCTACAGGCAGCACGCCAGAGCAGCAGGCAACGCAAACCAAGCAGAGCAAAATGCCGGGGGATAAGAGCCGTCCTGGGCGCCCGTGTTTGTTAAACACACACGCGCAGACCCACTGCACCAGCAGCCCCCGTCTTGGCCCCATGTGTTCCCATGCGTGTATATGCATCATCATCACCACGACACCAGCCACTTCCATCGCCCACAATAATATAATGTACATCACCCTTCCGCCTCGACGGTGCAGTCTGGGGCACTCCCTTGTCACCAGGGACACCCCGGCAGAAGCTGCCACGTATAAATAAGCTATACACCTGTGTCGTTTACGTGGCAGGTCACACGGGCACCGGTATAACCTCGCCAGGCCACCAGAAGGCACCAGGAGTGCAAGCTGCAAGGCATGCATGCAACGTTGTACAGCCCTGCAGCTCGCCAGGTTCTCACAAATTTTGGGTTAAGCATTATGCGCACATTCCCTGAACCGCGCAGGACTGCCACAACGAGCAGCCGAGATGCAACGAAGCAATAGAAAAAGGTTCTAAGGGACATCGGGCATGGGGGGTACGCCGACCGAGCAGCGTGCATTTCAACGCAAAGGCACCATCCTACCACTCCCCTCAGCAATGCACGCCAGCAGCTCTCGAAGCAGTCAACACACTGAGCGCACTCACCCGGGGTGGCAAACCCAAGCAGTACAACCCTACCCAGCCATACACGTGCTTGACCAGTATTGTGCCATGTCTATATGATCTAGTGCGGCTGCGCCACGATGTCCTCCTTGGCGTCCGCAAAGCCCTTCTCCATGGCGGCCTCGCGCTCCGAGGCGGGGCTGCGGCCGCCCCTGTACTTGGAGTGGTGTGACACGTCCAGGCCCTGCATCTCGTCCTCCATGCTCACGCGCAGCAGGCCGGCCTGCACAAGAGGGCAGGGCCAGCAGGCCGGGCAGGGAGCATGAGGGGCGGTGCATTGAGGTGCTTCCAAAAGATGCGAGAAGATGCAAGCAGGCTGAATGGTGTCTGTACTACCGACAGTTTTGCTTGCGTAATGTGTGTGCGTGACGCTAGGTGCTTCCTGCTTCGCGCCAGTGCAAGCCTGTGCGTATTTGCAAGGCACGGCTTGCTGCGTGGCAGCAGAACGCGTTACGCGTGGGAAGCAACGATACCGGACTGCTGGTGCTTGCCTTGTTGACAATGAAGAAGAAGCTCCCCATCATGAGCACCGTCCAGGCGATGATGACAAGCACCTCGATGCAGTTGACCAGCAGCAGCTGCGCGTGGCCGCCGTAGAACAGGCCGTACCTGTACGGCACATACAGCAGCAGTACATGCAACGTAAAGACTCGTACGGCAGATACCGGCGCCCGGCTGTGCACCGAAACCAAGCAGACCATGCTCGCACGACATCTGTCCCAAGGCAGTACATGGTCCACAAAGCAACATGTCCTTACCGCCACACGGAGACGCTGGAAGTGCATGAGGGATGCTGGACCAGTACGTTACGGAGCTCGCACGTACCTCTTGCCCTCCTTGACGGGCGCCAGACCGTACCCGCCGTACACCTGGTCTACGTAGTTGGGCGCTCCCATGATGGCGGGGAACAGCACACCCCAGATGCCCACGCCGCCGTGCACCGCGAACACGTTGACGGGGTCGTCGATCTGCCCGGCAGCACACGGCAGGAAGCAGGTAGCAAGAAGCAGGAAGCACATTCCTCTGGGATGCCTCAAAAGACCAGTGTCGCGGCGGTAAGCCTCAAGGAAATATACTGGTGCGGGGCAAGGGCTGGCATTCTCCAGTCATGTTGCAGGGACGAGGCGACGCCTGGGCCAGCAGGCGCATCAAGGAAGGAGGCAACACATGCTGCGCTAGCTGCCGTGCGCACCTTCATCACGTGCAGCACCAGGTGCTCCCAGCCGAAGTACATGATGCCGCCGATGGCGCCGGCGCCAATGGCAGCCCAGGGCTCCACCACAGCGCTGCGTGCGGGGGGCGGGTGGGGAGTAACAAGACAGGGTACGTTACTTGGTGTTTCAAAAGCTGAATCCGGAGGAGAGGCGACTCACCACGGCGCTGCATGGGGCGGGGCGGGAGCCATGGGCATGGCACAGGGTAGCGGGAGTACTAGGGAGCTGAGGTGGGCAAAGCCACAGGCGCGCATCCGCCACGTCCCTCCGTGGGCGGGTCAAAAGGAGGGGGGACTCGGACTAGGCACTGTATGGGTACAGATGAGATAGGAGGTGACTGCGCTCTCAAGCGGAGCAGAGCGGGGGTCCGCCGTACCAGGTGCGTCGGCTCTCGGCTGCACCCACCATCCTGCAGTGATGGCGACCAGGCCAGACAGCACCCCGTTGCACACCGCCTCCGTGTCCCAGGCCCGGGTGCGGAAGTAGGTGAACAGCAGCGCCGCCAGGCCGCCGGCACCGCCCGCCAGTGCCGTGCACACCGCCACGCGCGCCACCACCTGGGCCGCGACCTGCGTACGGAGATGCAGATTGGGGTGAAGTACGTGTGGGCACGCAGGGCGGCGTTGATGCGGTGAGAGGAAACAGAGCAACAAGCGTGCACAAAGGGGACGCAAGGTGCAGAAACCCAGGACCTGCACAGAAGCTGATATCTAGCTCTACAGGGCCATGCGTGCCACGTGTAGCCATGACGACGCGGGTTGTGAGGCGGCGGTGTGACGGACGTCAGCCCCTGCCTTGGGAGAGGCCGTGCAGCAGGCTCGAGGCTCACCGCGTCGCTGATGGCCATGTAGCCGGGCCCAGCAAGGGCGAGTGACCGCTCCTGCATACCGTACGACTCAACATGCACACGAGGCAGTCCTGCAACTTACCGCGTCGCCAATGGCCAGGTAGCTGCCGGGGTTGAAGCCGAACCAGCCGAACCACAGCAGGAAGGTGCCTGCGGGCGCGCAGGGCGGCGCAGCGGGGCTCATCAGGAGGTTGGCCGCGGCGTAATGCGTGCGGGATGAGGAATCTGACGTTGAAGGGCCTACGGTATGCAATTATCACCGTGGCGCACAATGATGGCGGAGTGTTGCAGGACACACCTGCAGACACTGAGCGCGCACTACCCACCCGTCTCGCCGTCTGTCGATTGTGCTTCTGCTTGTCAACCCACTTCCTCTTCGCGTGCAGGTACCAGCGTTTCCGTGCTTCCCTGATCGATGCCTTACACAGCTTCCATGCGTTTTGCGCATACCCACCCATGACCACCAGCGTGGTGCTGTGTCCCTTGATGTCGTTGACCCGGCCGTCCTCCGTGAAGCGCCCCACGCGCGGCCCGATGATGGCGGCGCCGCACAGCCCCGCCACGCCGCCCAGCATGTGCACCACGCCGCTGCCGGCAAAGTCGATGGCGCCGGTCTTGAGGATCAGGGCGTTGCCGTCGCGGGAGCTGCATGCAGCAACGACGCAGGGCATGGTGCTGATCATGGGCATGCAGCAGGCAGGGGAGCTGGGCGTCCTCGGCGCTTCCTTGTGCGCGGGGCTCTATGCAAAATTTGTGCTCCTGCAGCTCTAGCTTGGATGCATGGGTGCTCGTAAGGCAGGGATCTGAGTAATGGCATAGCCTAATACCATGCGGGCAGGTACTAGGTACACGGCAGGGGCACTAAGCAGAACTACCGTAAGCAACGGGTACTCAGCTGTTTGATGGTACCAGTCACAGTGAAGGCAGTCAGCCAGCATACGGTCACATGTGGTCAGAGGTAGTAACCTATCGCGAGTCAAGTATGTCTGCCATGTACAAGCAACCGTACGGTACTCACGTGTTGAAGGCGGAGAGCCAGCCGTTGGCGTCCCACACCCAGTGCACCACCACGGGGTACACGAAGGAGGACAGGAAGAATGAGTACAGCAGGTAGGCGGGGAAGGCGCAGCGCTCCGCCACCGCGCCCGACACGATGGTGGTGGCGGCGGCGCAGAAGGACCACTGGAAGAAGAACACGTGCCAGCCTGCCGGCAGGGTGCATGGGGCGCGGCGGGTGCGACGTCAGTTGAGTGTGGTGTAGGTGGGCGCGAGGAGGTGGCGTGCAAGTGGGCTTCAGTGAGCTGAGGCTTGTGCACAACTGGGGCGGTGGGCTGCAGTTGATGCAGATAGAATTGTGAATGTTGGCTGCGCCGCGACTAGGCTACAGTTCGGCAAGGGATGGAGGACAGGAAGGCAGCGTCCAAGTATGAGAGGTACGTAATGTATGTGGGACGGCAGGGGACGGCAGGGACGGGTGAAGAGAATGCACAGCATGTATGGCAACTGCTACTGAACGGGTTACAGTCACAGGTGCCGTCGACACGTCGTACCGCACCGTACCGTGCCGCTGCACATGGGCGCTTACCAGCCGTGGAGTCACCACTGAAGGACGACGACGTGGTGTAGCTGTAGGGTGGGAGGGATGGCATGGGCGTGGATCACGTAGTCTGGTACATATACCGTATCACCACTCCACCGCCAGACACTAAGTGGCGGCCGGGTGGAACGAAGAACCAGGGGCATTGTTGTGCCACAGACAGGGACGCAGTGGGCGCATGTTTACGTGCTGCCACATGCAGTCCCGTGGAGCCCAGGCCTCACTTGAGAGCAAAGTTGTAGTTGCCGATGAAGGGCGTAGCTGTCTCTCCTGGCTTTGCGCCGTAGGCAAAGCCGAATCTGCAGGCACAAAGATGCGAATGAGATCACACGAGCTGCCTGTAGTCGCTGCACCACACCGCAGACGCGGCAAGCGCTTCGGCTTACCCGAGCAGGTAAAAGCCGATGGCGCCGACGCACGAGTCCAGCACGTTCTTCAGAAGGATGTTCATGCCTGGATGGCGTTTGTACAGGTGTGAATAGATTCTTTGAACTGTGCGTAGCAAATGCTTTCGCGGCAGCAACGTGGTTCGACTGTGACGGTTACAAAATGTCTTCCGTGCCCACGTGCTAACGCCCCGCTCGCAAAAGGGCAACCACTTACAATTTTTTGAACGAATTGATCCTGCCGTCAACTGCAAGGAATAAAAAGGAGGCACAGCGTCATCGCGAAATGCTACTACGCCGGCAGCAGGTTTCCTGCGCCCCAGCGCCAGAATTAAGGCGCGCGCGTGGCTGAAAAGCAGCTACCTACCGTTGCGAAGCCCAGCTGCATCATGAACCTGCATCGGGTACACAGCGTACAGACAGGAACAAACAATGTGAGGGACAGAGGGAGACCAAGCGGCTTGCAACTAGGGTCACAAATGTCAACTGCTGTCCCAGAGAACCGCACCAAAAGGCTTTACGCCGCAGCTATAGCTAACAAAATGGCACAGAGGTTTACAGGCACTTACACCATGAAGGCGCTGAAAAGCAAGAACATGACGTTCAGCGACGCGCCCACTTCATCGGCGCGCTCCTGGGCAGCGCCGGCGGACGACACGAGATACTGGTTGAGGCAGTCCTGCGTGGACGTGCAACCTGCACCTTCCTCCGGCTGGCAGAGGCCAGTAATGGTCTCAGTGTCGAGCCCATATGACAGCAAGGCGTTGACCACCTCGACTACGCAGTCGCCAATTGCTTCGGTTGCACTCATGGTAGCGCCAACCTGTACTCAGCGGACATACGGCTTGCAGCACAGTTCGCGGGGTTTAACTACCCGGAGTGCTTCACCTCCCGCCCTGCTTCGCCGTACATTTGTCACCATTTGCCATACCGTAACTTTGACGCGCTCGCGACCACAGCACATGATATACAATTGTTAGTACTACAGCGTGGTGCAGTAAGCAGTTTGCGTGAAGGTCGGGTGACGGTGATGTGCTTTGCGAAGTTACCTCCGTCCTGTGCGCCTGACCAAGCCTGACGGGAGGCACGCACAACCCCACCCGCTTGCGCAGGCAAGGAGACACACAACAACGTAAAGCACACTTAGACAACATCCTAAATACTTGGTGATGTGGCGTGCATGCTGCATCCCTTCAACCAGAAGTAAACCGCCGTTTCCGTCAACTAGGGTTCTTACACCAGCCCATCGTTTTTTCCCATGGAACCCTCGTGGCGTTGCCTCGGTCCTACGCCAACATTTCTGGTGCATATGAGTCAGTTGATGACTGGTAAAAGACAAACAGCGGTATCTGCTTTGATCTTGTATCAGTCCTCAACGCTTGCATCGTGTAGCTAGGTTACACGAAAAGAAGCATGCTTCCAGCAGCGGTTTGCGGAAGCCCTGGTCCTGTTTGCCGCTTCAACTCCAATGGCCCTTCAACTGCCTACACCCCACGTTGCGGCTCTGGCCTGCCAAGTGACGAACTACGCCTAAGCAAGACGCATGCATGTGTCCTCGATCAAGGCACCAGAAGGCACTCTTCACTCGTCCCATGCCCGCCACGCGACTTTGTGTGCACGTGTGTCTCTCGGCATCCCTTGTGCCCGGGCCGACATGCAGAGCCGTAGCCTGCTTACACTCGCATGGAAGCTCCCATGCTTAGCAACGCCGTCACGCATCTCCTTGCAAGGTAGGCCCTTGCAAGGTAGGCCCCCTTGCAAGGTAGGCCCCAAGGCACCAAGCACACGCATGCGGGCTGCACCCACAACGCACCGTGTTGACGTGCCTCCACACCCACAGCTCCGCGGCGGCTGCCGTACGCCCACGCATGCACCGCACAGCCCACCCACCAGGCAGCCGACTACGACAGCTCGAATCCCGCCCCGCTGCTGATGCTGTACAGCAGCTTGGCCTTGAGCGTGGCCGCGCGGCGGTAGTTTGGCAGCTTGAGCATGTTGTAGCAGGTGGAGGCGGAGGGCAGGCGGTCCACGTCGCGGCCCCCGATGGCGGCGAACAGCCCCGCGTCGCAGTCCACCTGGGGGTTGGCAGGTGGTTGGTTGGCTTGTTAGTTGGTTGGTTGGTGGCAGTGTTGCGGGAACGGTGGTTGGCTGCTTGGCATAGAGACGGGTGGCTGGGTGCCTTGGGCCCAAGTGGCGGCCAACGCACGGCCACACGTTGCTCGTTGCCGGGGTGGCAGGGTGTGAGAGGTTGACGTGGTGACAGCGGTGTCCTGCTAGCCTGGACCCCTAGGGGCCGCCCACCCCTGGGCCAGCGCCGCCTGCCAAGCTCAGGCACGATCGCACCTTGCACCCTTGCCATCATGTGCCCCCCGGCCCCTGCCGCCCAAACGCGCCCGCACCTTGTGTATGGTGAGCGGCGGCTGCAGGAAGCGGAAGCCGCCCAGCGGCGGGCGGCTGCAGGAGGTGACGAAGCGCAGCAGCGCCGACTGCTCGGCGGGGGACAGCTCCGCGACCACGCGCCAGAACAGCTTGATGGTGGAGCTGTCGTGCCTGCGGGGCACGTGTTAGGCAGGCACACGCGTCAAGCAGCGCTAGGCAGGGAATGGCAGAGGTGGCAGTGTACAATGCACCCTGCATACACGCTCCCTGCGGCACGCACCTGTAGCCCCCGCTGTGTAGTGCCCCCGTGCATTCCGCCGCATTCCCACCACCGACCACCCGGAACGCACCTGTATCCCCAGCTGTACGGCGACCAGGCGTCAACAGGAGCACGAGCGTTTGCTACCGTGGCGCTGCCACCGTGCCCCAGCTGGTCCCCTCGGTCCCACACACGCATCGGTACCCCCAGTCAGCCCCCTGCGGTACGCACCTGTACCCCCCGCTGTATCGCGCCCACCGCCGCATGTCAGCCACGTCCAGCGCCGCCGCGCCGCCGCCGCCCGGGCCGTCCGCCGCCGCGCCCGACAGCAGCTGGTTGAACTCGCGCGGGTTGAACAGCCGCAGGGAAGCCTGCGTGGGATGTGTCGGGTACGTGAAGTGATAAGATGTCGGGGTCGAGGTACGGCAGCCGCAGAAAGGCCTGTGGGACAGTGACAGTGAGCGAAGGGTCGTGCTACGGGGCTCATACCGTGTTCCTCTTGCCCGGGTCAACATACGGCGCACTGCGTGGAGTCCAAGACCCAGACCCAAACACTGAGCAATGGCGCACCCACTGCCCTAGCGCAGCTGGCCACTAACCCACTGCCCACATGGTATTGCCACCGCAAGCCATTGAAGGTATGTCATGCTGCAGGGCCTTGGCGCGCGCGCTCGGCTACTGCAGGCTGCCACACTGCCTTGCCTGCGGTATGAGTTGGAAGAGGCCCCTGGCGAAGGCAGCCGCCGGCGGGCCCAGCTTCCCGTTGAGGTGCCAGTCGGCCAGCAGGTGCACGTACAGCAGCCGGTTGTCATTGCTGTGGGGAGAAGGTGTGGGTTAACGTGTGTAGCTGGCAGCCAGGATTGGGGAGGCCAAGCCCAGCCGGCGAGCATGTTTACCTACAGCAGCCGGTTGCCGTGGCTGCAGGATAGCTGATGCGGGTTGTCATGTGAGTGGGTTAGCTGGCAAAGGTTATACAGCGACACGGCCCATACTTCCTATGCTTCTGGCTACTTACTGATAGGCTGGCCCGCGGCGCTCTTCCATCGTATCCTCCGGCCAGCTGTCCACTGTTCCGATGCGGCCTCGATCTCCCCACCACACAACCGGCGTGGCCTGACACACACACCAAAGGTGATGCAGCCAACTCACGTGACGGGCGTGTCCCCCCTGCCGGGCAGCAGCTCGTGCCGCACGGGGCACCCGAACACGTCCGTCTCCGCGCTGAAGGCCAGGCACAGGTCCGACACGTCGCCCTCGTAGCGCTTGACCTGGGGGGGGGGGCACCGGTGCAAAGGGGTGATTGGGTCTACCATCACCTGAGGTGGTAACAAGGAGTTGAATAAAGTCCCTACCGGTACCCTACGGTGCAGCAGCCGATGGCAGCGATGAGCAAGAGCCCGGAAACCTTGATCCGGTGTACCACAGTACTGCAGTAGTACTGACAGGCATGTACGGCAACCGCCCACCATGAGCAGGTTCTTGTGCAGCTCGGGGTCCAGGGTGGCCAGGTCGTCAAACAGCGGCTGACGGCCCTGAAGGGAGGGCAAGGGGCGCAACTGGTCCTGTCGCATGCTACGGGAATTGCAAGCGCACACCAGTAGCTTCATGTGGTGACGATGGGCCCGTGGTAACGCACGGCCGCCCGACAATGCCCGCACCCACGCGCTAAACCCGCACCCGCGCCCCCGCACCTGCAGTCTCGCCACGAAGAAGTGCGCGAAGGGCACCGGCAGCAGGATGCCCTCATACAGCGCCTTGCCGAACATGAGGCCTGGGGCACGGGACGCAAGGCCGAACAGTGAATTCATGCCGTGGATAGCTTGTGACGTATGAGTCCGGGTAATGTACGCAGAGACAGCCGAGAGGCGTGAGCTCGGATTCAGGCACGGGTAAGGTTCCGCCGCTCTGGACTCCCTACATGTCGACAGTTTTGGCCCTGCGTACCTCACCCATAAACTTCAACAGCGCCATTCCTCGGCCTATCCACCCCGCCGGCGAGCCCCATACTGGGTAGGAAGGGTTGCACACATACATGTAAGCATGTACCGTCACTGTGCGACGCACCCATGAACTCCAACAGCGCCAGCCCTCCATCGATCCGCTCGGCCGCCGGGTTGGGGTAGGCCAGGCCGTCGGGGGTGGAGGTGAACAGGCCGTAGTTGGCGTCCAGGCCTGGGGGCGAAGGCGAGGTGCACGCAATGGTCGTTTGTACCCCCATTGTGATGTAGTTAAGCGAAAGTATAGAGGCCATAATTGGCATCCAAGCCTGAGCGTCGGGTGTGGCGCAGTGGGGTGGGCATGGCCACGCCATTACGTAACCCGCGGTGCGCGAGCCCACTTCGGTTCATAGCATGCCGTGCCCGGGCCGCAGCACTCAACTGACACACTACGCAATTACTGAAGGCCCGGAAGGCACGTTGGGACGTTGAGCTTTACTGGGTGAGGGTCAAGGGGCTGTCCGACTTCAAGGCACACGCAGTGCACACGAGGTGGCGAAGCCATGGCTTAATTGGCCCATACGTACATTCACGAGTCGGGATACAGCTCGCTGGGGCCATCGCGAGACAGCGCACGTGGCAACAGGCACCGGCCCACCTGCGGACACCACCCGCTCCAGCAGCTCCTTCTGCAGGCCGCCGAAGTCCAGGCCAGCCTCACTGCGCGGAGGAGGAAGGGGCGGCAGGGTCGGGTGCAGGAGGGGCGGTGAGGCGTGGTTGGGGGCGGTA
>VFQN01002504.1_pt1 | contig 28131 bp, 26 predicted proteins | sample 3512371 | NCBI WGS metagenome assembly VFQN01 (sample SAMN10412370, study PRJNA504923) | tailings metagenome | isolation source: Replicate 2 from Balatoc abandoned mine | place: Philippines: Itogon, Benguet | collected 2017-08-28
ACCACATGGCCGCCCCGCAGCTCGCTTGATTTTCAAGACAGCTGCTCGGATCCTCTGATCCTCACACCTTCAGTTCAACCCCAGCCGACGAAAACCAGACAAAGGCGGTAGCTTCGCCCACGTGACCCTCCCAACCTCCCTCGACCACATCCGCCAGGCCGTCGGCCACCGCTTCGACATCGAGCGCGCCATTGGCCAGGGCGGTATGGGTACCGTGTACCTGGCCCGCGACCGGCAGCTCGACCGGCCCGTGGCGCTCAAGGTGTTGCCCGCCGAGTACACGCGGCAGAGCGACTTGCGTGAGCGCTTTCTGCGCGAGACGCGCACCGCCGCGGCCTTTTCGCACCCGAACATCGTCCCGGTCTTCAGTATCGAGGACCACGGCGACGTGTTGGCCTACGCCATGGGCTTTGTGGAGGGCGAAACACTGGCCGAGTTGGTGGCGCGCAGCGGGCCGATGCCGGTACGGGACGTGGTGCGCGTGCTGCAGGACATTGGTTATGCGCTGGCCTACGCACACGGCCGCGGTGTAGTGCATCGCGACATCAAGCCCGACAACATCATGATCGAGCGCGCCACGGGACGTGCGCTGCTCATGGATTTTGGTATCTCGCGTTCGGTGCACTCGGTGCCCATGACGGCGCAAACCAACACCGCGCTTACCCGCGTGGGTGAAGTGGTGGGCACACCCGAGTTCATGAGCCCCGAGCAGGCGGCGGGCGACACGCTCGACGGACGCAGTGATCTCTACTCGCTGGGCCTCACGGCGTGGTTCGCGCTCACGGGACAGAGCGCCATGCAGGGCGAGAACACGCAGAAGGTGCTGGTCAAGCAGCTCACCGAGAACGTACCGCCGGTGTCGCAACGGCGTCCCGATGTGCCCGTGGCGTTGTCGCGGATCGTGGAGCAGTGCGTTGCCAAGGAGCCGGCCTCGCGATTTGCGTCAGCAGAGGCGTTGGTGGAGGCGCTTGATGCCTCGACGCTTCGCAGTGTCGATATACCGCTGCCGGTGCGTTTGCTGGCCCAGGAGCTGAGCCAGGTGTCCATCGTGGTGGGGTTCGTGGCCCTGCTCATGCCCCTCGCGTACAGCGTGCTGTCGAACAGTGGCGCCGGTGATCTGGACGTCGTGCTGCCGCTGGTGCTGGTCGCGGCCATCGTGTGGGGCCGCGTGGCGCAGACGGTGCAGCAGGCACGTCGGTTGTTTCAGCGCGGGTTCACAGTAGACAGCGTGCTGCACGGATTTGGTGGCTTGCGCGCCGAGCGCGATGCGGAACGGGCGCAGCTCAAGGCAGATGCGGTGGTGCGGGCCAAGCGTCGTCGTCAACAAATGATATTCGCGAGCATGATCGTGGCTGCCATCCTGCTGAGGCAGTGGGTCCTGGTCGCCATGCGCACGGAGCTGCGTCCGGGATGGCATGCCGTGTCGGTACCCGGCGTGATCATTCTGTATTCGGCATACGTGATGGTCGGCGTCAGCATCGTGGGGCTGCTGCGTTCGCCGCTCAGGCCGTCAATTGGTGAGCGCCTGTTCGGCTGGATCTGGGCCGGGTGGCCGGGTCGCGTGGTGCTTTCGCTCTTGGCCGGGACGCGTGGCACTGTGCAGATGCCCTCGCCGCGTGTGGTGGCGCCGGCGCAAGCGGCCAGTGCGTTGGAGCAACGGGTGGCGGCGTTGGAGGCGTGGAGGCGGGAGGTGTCCGGCTCTGGATCGGGTTGAGTTCACGGGCCTCGTTGGAACTGAAGGTGTGAGGATGGGAGGATCAGAGGATAAGAGGGCGGGCGGTGAGGACCAGTGCATGCACCGGTCCTCACCGCCCGCCTCTCCAATCCCCAGATCCTCTGATCCTCACACCTTCTGTTCAACGAGGCCAGCCGACGCCAGCCGACGCCAGCCCTACTCCATCGCGAATTCCCGCGCGAACGCGACGTTGAACTGGAAGGTCTTGGCCTTGCTGCGTGTCTCCATGGCATCGGCAATGCGCTCGAGGCGCGCCGTGATGCCCATGATCTTCTCCTGCGCCTTCTTGCCGGCCTCGTTCAGCCCCTCGACCTTGTCGAGCGCCCAGAACTTGATGAGGTCTTCGACGATCCGGATGTACTCGCGCGGCCCGTAAATGCCGGCGCGGCGGATGACATCGGCCATCTCGCGGAAGTGTGGCATGTTCACACCGGGCATGTCGATGCTGGGCATGACGAGCGACGCCGAGATCATGGCGTTGCTGGGGTCACGATCGAGCACCCGCTGGAAGATCTCGCGGTAGAACACGTAGTGGCGCGCTTCTTCCTTGGCCACGTTGGACAGCACCGTGCCGATGAGCGGCTCGTACTCGCTGGCGATCTTGCCGGTGTTGGCATGACTCACCTGCGTGGCCCGCTCCTGCAGCGAGGTGTACACGAACACGCGGTACGGGTCCTTGTCCCACTGGGGCTCGAAACCGGCCTTGAGGTACTCGAACTGCATGCGCTCCAGCACGGGGTTGTCGAGAATGCGACTCTCGCGTGCATAATCGTGCAGGATGGCGCCGTGCCGGTCTTCCTCGGCCGTCCACAGGTTGTTCCACTTGGCCCAGAACGTGTCACCGCCCAGGTAGGTGGCCAGCAGACGATGGAAGTGCGGGAGCCCTTCCTCGGTCAGCGTATTGAGCGCGAGGGCCACGCGGGCGGGCATGGAGATGCCGCGGGCGCGCTCCCGGAGCTGCTTGGCGTGCAGATCGGGGTCGGTATCGGGTTCGGGCGCCAGGACTTCGGACGGGAACCACAGGATGCGCTTGGCTTCGTGGGCGGCCATCAGCTGCTCGACATCGGGCTCGAGGTCAGCGAGCACTTCCACCTTGGCCAGGATCTCTTGACTCGGTATGAACATGCGTTCCTGAAAGTGAGGGCACTACGTCCCTGAAAGATACAGGGCCCGGGGAGGAGAAGCGACCGGGGCCGCTACGGGTTTCTTTCTGGACGCTACATTGCAGTAATGACCCCACCCAAGAACAAGCCGAAGTACGATACCAAGCGCGCCTGGGGGGAAGCCCGGGCGCTGATGTGGGCGCACCGCCGCTCGGTCGGAATCGGCCTCGTGTTGATGCTCATCAGTCGGGCCAGTGGTTTTGTGTTGCCGTACTCCACCAAGATGGTGCTCGACGAGGTGCTGCCCTCGCGCGATGTGCGTCTGCTGGGCTGGATTGCACTGGCCGGCCTTGGCGCCACGCTGGTGCAGGCACTCACGGGTTTTGCGCTCTCGCAGGTGGTGAGTGTGGCGGCGCAGCAGGCCATTGCCCGCCTGCGTGAAGAAGTGCAGGGGCATCTCATCCGTCTGCCCGTGCGTTACTTCGACAGCACCAAGAGCGGTGTGCTGGTGTCGCGGGTCATGACCGACCCCGAAGGCATCCGCAACCTCATCGGCACGGGGCTTATTCAGCTCACCGGTGGCATACTGAGTGCGCTGGGCGCGTTTGGTGTGCTGCTCTATCTCAACTGGCGCATGACACTGGCGGCCGTCGTGCCGCTCGTGGCATTCAGCGCCGGCATGAGCATCGCCTTCAAGCGCCTGCGTCCGATCTTCCGCGAGCGCAGTGTCATCCAGTCGGAAGTGACCGGTCGTCTCACCGAGACACTCGGTGGAATCCGGCTCATCAAGGTGTACACGGCCGAAGAACGCGAGAAGGCCGTGTTCGGTGAAGGTGTGCAGCGACTCTTTCGCAACATCGCCAAGACCATCACCGGAACGTCACTCACCGGCACCCTGGGATTTGCGGTGGTCGGCGTGATTGGTGTCATCACCATGTATCAGGGCGGCGCCGACGTGATTGCCGGCCGCATGACGCTCGGCAGTCTCATCACCTTCGTGATTTTCATTGCCATGGTGACGGCGCCGCTGGTGCAGGTGGCCAGCATCGGCACGCAGATCACCGAAGCCTTTGCGGGACTCGATCGCATTCGTGAACTGCGTGACATGGCCACCGAAGATCAGGAAGACGCCAGCAAGCAGGACGTGCCCTCGGTGGTGGGACGCGTGCAGTTCGACGACGTGTCCTTCGAGTACGAGGAGGGCGTGCCGGTGCTGCAGCACGTGAGCTTCGTGGCACCGGCCGGCACCACCACGGCGCTGGTGGGATCGAGTGGCAGCGGCAAGAGCACACTCATCTCGCTCATCATGGCCTTCGCGCAGCCGCAGAAGGGGCGCATTCTGGTGGACGGTACGGCGGTCAGTGATCTCAAGCTGCGCGACTATCGCCGGCACCTCGGTGTGGTCATGCAGGACAACTTCCTTTTCGACGGCACGGTCAAGGACAACATCGCCTTCACCAAGCCCGGCGCCACCGATGAGGAAGTGATGGCCGTGGCCAAGATCGCCAACGCGCACGACTTCATCATGGGCTTCCCGCAACAATACGACACGATCGTGGGCGAGCGCGGTGTGAAGCTCTCGGGTGGTCAGCGGCAGCGCGTCGCCATCGCGCGCGCCATTCTCGCCGATCCGCGTGTGCTCATTCTCGATGAAGCCACCTCCAGTCTCGACTCGGAGAGCGAGCATCTCATCCAGGAAGGCCTGCGTCGTCTGCGTGCAGGACGCACGACGTTCGTCATCGCCCACCGGCTCTCCACCATCACCAGCGCCGATCAGATTCTCGTGCTGGAGAAGGGGCAGATCGTGGAGCGGGGTTCACATCAGGAGCTGCTCAAACTCGGCGGGCGTTACAGCGATCTGTACAACCGGCAGTATCAGCTCGAGCGCGATCAGTTCATCAATCCGGGTGAAGAGATCGCCGCGACGGGCTGACTTCTGCCGTTTCAGCAGGAAATGGGCTGACTCGTCCCCACCGCGTGTCGGAACTGATTAGGTTTATGGTTTACCCGAATCAGGACCCGAGTGACCGCCACGACGACATTTACCTCCCTGCAGCTTGATCCGAGTCTGCTGCAGGGCTTGAAGGATCTGGGCTTTGCCCGCCCCACGCCCATTCAGGGCGAGGCCATTCCACCGGCCCTGCAGGGCAAGGACGTACTCGCCTGCGCCATGACTGGCAGCGGCAAGACCTACGCCTTCCTGCTGCCCATTCTGCATCAGCTGCTCACGCGCAAGCGCGGCAAGACCCGCGCGCTCGTGCTCACACCCACGCGTGAGCTGGCTGCGCAGATTCTCGAAAGCTTCAACGACATCGCCACCCACACGCCGCTCACCGGCGCCGCCGTGTTCGGCGGCGTGGGCATGGGCCCGCAGGAACATGCCTTCCGCAGCGGCGTGGACGTGCTCATCGCCACGCCCGGTCGCCTGCTCGATCACTTCCGGCAGCCGTATGCCAAGCTCGACGAACTCGAGTTTCTCGTGCTCGACGAAGCCGATCGCATGCTCGACATGGGCTTCCTGCCCGAGATCAAGCGCATCCTGCGGCATCTGCCCAACACCAAGCGGCAGACGCTGTTCTTCAGCGCGACCATGCCGGCGCCCATTGCGGCGCTGTCGCAGGAGATGCTGAACAAGCCGGTCACGCTCAACCTCCAGCGTCAGGCCGCACCCGCCAAGGGCATCACGCAGGCCGTGTATCCGGTGTCGCAGGACCTCAAGAGCGCGCTGCTCGTGGCGCTGCTCAAGCGCGGCGACATGCCGCAGGCCCTGGTGTTCACCCGCACCAAGCATCGCGCCAACCGTTTGGCGTCGCAGTTGGTGACGGCTGGCATCAAGGCCGAGCGCATTCACGGCAATCGCTCGCAATCACAGCGCACGCAGGCGCTGGCCGGCTTCAAGGACGGCACGTATCAGGTGCTGGTGGCCACCGACATTGCCGCGCGTGGCATCGATGTCGAAGCGCTCGGCCACGTGGTCAACTTCGACGTGCCGGTGGCGTCGGAAGACTACATCCATCGCGTGGGTCGTACGGCGCGCGCCGAAGCGACCGGTGAAGCGTTCACCTTCGTGAGTCCGGAAGAAGAGGACGAACTCAAGGCCATCGAACGCGCCATCAAGAAGCAGTTGCCGCGAGTGACGGTGCCCGACTTCGACTACACGGCGCGTCCGCAGGCCAAGCTCGAAGTGCCGCTGGCCGAGCGCATTGCCGAGATCCGCAAGAAGAAGGCGGAGGATCGGGCGCGGGCGGCTGCGAAGGTGGCGCGCCGTGAAGCCGCGCAGAAGGAAGAGGCGGATCGTCGCGCGTCCAAGGACGCGCGCAAGCCTGCCGGCCGCAGCGGGCCGCCGCGTGATCGTGGTCCGCGCGCGGAAGGCGGTAGTGCGTCGAGTGGTCGACCGTCGAGCGGTCGTCCCGCCGGTGGTGGCTCGTCCGGTGGTCGGTCGTCTGGCGGTTCGTCGTCGAGTGGCCGTTCCGCGGGTGGTCGTACATCGAGCGGTCGTCCGTCCAGTGGTCGTCCGTCCGGTGGTCGCTCGTCGGCGCCGCGTGGCGACAACCCGTACAAGGCATAAGTCGGCCAGCGAGCGATGACGGGCTCAGTGCCTGACGCGCGCGCTCCCGATGCGCGCTATCCGGTGCCGATTGGCCGGCATCGGGTGGAGTCCGTCATCGATCGCAGTCGCTTCATCTGCACCATTGCGCGCGTGCGCACAGTGGACGACGCGCAGGCCTTCATTCGCGCCATGAATGCGGAGTTTGCCGACGCCACGCACAATTGCTGGGCCTATGTGGTAGGCGCGCCGGGCAGCACCGATCGCATAGGCTTGAGTGACGACGGCGAGCCGCACGGCACGGCCGGGCGTCCCATGCTGACTGTGCTGCAGCACTGCGGTGTCGGGGAGATTGCCGCCGTGGTCACGCGCTACTACGGTGGCATCAAGCTGGGTACGGGCGGCCTGGTGAAGGCGTATGGTGGCGCCGTGCAGGAGGCCCTGGCCACGCTGCCCACCGAGGAGCGGGTGGACACGGTCACGGTCAGCTTTGCCGTGGGCTACATGCATGTGGGCGCGGTGCAACAACTGCTGCCCGAGGTCAACGCCGAGGTGCTGCAGCAGGACTTTGGTGTGGAGGCGCAGTTTGTGCTGCGGCTGCCGCGTGTGGACCTGCCCGTGCTCAGCAACCACATTGGCAATCTCACGCGCGGCGCGGTGCAGCCGCGTGAAGTGAACGCTGAATCACCGACGTGATACGGTCGCGTCGCGGAGCACGTACATGAGCATGACGGTTACGCAGGCCAACGCACGCGCCGAGGGCCACTTCCCCGGGCACCTTGGCATTCATTTCACACGTGTTGAGCATGGTCGTGTGGATGGCCGCATGGCCGTGCGCGCCGAGTTCATGGCGCCCAACGGCTATCTGCATGCCGGGTCGGTGGTGACACTTGCGGACACCTGTGCCGGCTTCGGCTGCAACGCCTCACTGCCCGAGGGCGCGGCAGGCTACACCACCGTCGAGCTCAAGTCCAATTTCCTGGGCACCACGCGCGATGGCACGCTGACCTGCACCGCCACGCTGGTGCACGGCGGGCGCAGCACCCAGGTGTGGGACGCCACGGTGACACACGCAGAAACGGGCAAGACGCTGGCGCTGTTTCGCTGCACGCAGTTCGTGTTGTACGCCGCGCCCTGAGCTGACGCGCGGCTAACGCCCCTCCGCCAGCAGACGCTCCACGATGGCGCGGTAGTCGGCCACCATGGCGTCGTGGTGTGGGCCACTGGACTTGGCCGCAAACCCGGTGCGCACCGCGCGGACCCGGCCATCACGTCCGAGGAAGAACGTCGCCGGCCAGGTGTTCAGATTCACCGCCAACGGAATGCGCGCTGCCACCTCGCGTGGTGTGCCGGCAATGAGATACGGATAGGTCACGCCATACCGCCGGACAAAGGCCCGCACCCGCGCCAGATCCTGCAGCTCCTCGGCGTCCTCGAAATCCAGGGCGACCACCTCGAGGCCACGTGCCCCATACTCGGCGTACAGCGCCGTGAGGAAGGGTGCCTCGTCGTGGCAGTTGGGGCACCAGGTGCCGGTGACATTCACCACCACCACCTTGCCCGCAAAGCGCGCGTCGCGATCGCTGACACGTCGTCCCTCCACGTCGGGGAAGTCGAACGTGAAGCGCGCCGTGGAATCCCGCACGCCAGTGAAGGTGCGCACATCGGCTGGTGCCTCAAGGCCACGCGCCACCCGTTCGGCTTCACGCCAGGCGACATACACACGGGCCGGTCCGCGCGGCGTACGCTGCGTCACATACAGTGCGCCATCTGAGTGCGGGCGCAATTCGAGCACGCCAGGACGCGTGCCATCGAAGTGCGAAAGGCGAAAGACGGAATCCTGCCAACGGCCGACATGCGCGCCGGCGTCACCGTCCACTCGCAGCACGGTGGCCGTGACCTCGGCACCCTGCTGCGTCACCACCAGCCGCCAGGCCTTCTCGCCCTTGGCTGAGGACACGGGCAGCAACCAGGTGCCATGGACGTCTGGTGCTGTGCGCTGTGTGGCATTGGCGTCTGCCGGCACGGGTGCCGACGACTGCGGCACGGCGGTCACTCGCACCGAATCACCTCGACGTGGCGTCACCCACCAGCCAACAAAGGCTTGGCCGCGCGAGTCATCTGGCGAACCGCCCGTGATCACGCCGCGCAGCAGCGCCGCCAGATGGTCAAAGTGCACCACGACGGAATCGCCAGCGCGGACGACGCGTGTGGAGATGATGGAATCGACGCCGTTGTAAAGCGCGAGCACCGGTTGTGTGGCCGGCCCAGACCAGGCAAACGTGAACGGCACCTGCAGCGAGTCGTAGTGCAGCACGGCCTGCCAGCGGTTGCGCTGCGTTTGCGTCGTGGGCGCCGCAGATGCCGGGGCAGATTGCCCATGCGCGAGGCGTGCGGCCAGCAGCGGCGCCACGCTGAGCAGACTCGTGGCCAGCAGAAACATCGTGCGGGTGAGTGGACGACGGCTCATCGTGCCACCTCCGTGGACAGCACTTCGACCTGGGTGGGTGGCAGGCAGAGTGTGGCGCTGCAGGCCTGATAGCGCACGGCCAGACGTGGCGCCCGACGGAAGAGCGTGCGTCCCTGGCGTTCCAGTGGCACGAGAATCACGGCGCCACTGTTGTACCACTCCACGGGGATGCCAAACACCGAGGTCGGTTGCCGCTCCGGCGCAGGACCGCGCGGTGCGCCGCGCAGTTGCCACCCGCTGTCCTCGCTACTGCGGATGCGCAGCGGGTAGGGACCACTGGGTTCCTGCGTGAGCGCGTACACGTGCCAACCCGCATCGATGTGCAGCGTGAGCCGCGCGACGGTGGTGTCGTGCACGGCCGCTGTGTGTGTGGCGTCCCATCGCACGGTGGGCCCCTGACGCGGATGTCCGGCGGCGCGAGTGCGCGAAGGTGAGGCGAGGGCGCCGGCCGCGAGTGCCGCGTCCAGCGACAGGGGCAGGGTGAGACCGAGCGCGAGCAGACGAAGAGACATACGAGATCCTGGCGAAGTGAAAAACGACGCTCAGGGGTGCAGCGGTTCATCGCGCGATGAACGGCCAGAAAGCAAAACGCCCACCCCTGAGCAGGGGCGGGCGTGCACACACAAGTGAAACGGGGAACGCGCGTTCAGCTCGTCATGCCGATGCTCACCTGCTGGCGCATCACCGGCAAAGCCCTGCCGCGTGCTGCATGGTCATGCAGACGACAGGGACAACACCCGACCACATGGGCCGGAGGCATCGGTGAGGTGCGGCGCGAGGGTTCGATCATGATTCAATGCCTAACGCCACATGTGGCCTTTCGTCAAGCGCCGCGACGTGCTGCACGCTTGACACCACTCCGCGATCGCGATAGGGTACACAGACAACCGAAGGTCCTGCAGCAGTCGTCCGTGGTGATTTGCCGCTATTGCCGCCACGTAAAACAAGGTGCTAAAACGCAAACACGCCCGGCGGCGCATCGTCCGGGCGTTTCTGTTTTGGTCACCTCGTGCATGCCACTCCCGCTCTCCGAGGTGTTCCATGTCCGAAGTGTCGACGTTTCGTGCCCCGCGCACCCGTGCCGTGCGGGCGGGCATCGATCGTGATGTTGCCCATGGCGCGGTGGTGCCGCCCATTCACCTGTCGTCGAATTTCTCGTTCGCGGGCTTTGCCGCGCCGCGCCCCTTCGACTACACGCGCAGTGGCAACCCCACGCGCTCGCTGTTGGCGGACGCCATCGCCGATCTCGAAGGGGGCGCCGGCGCGATCATCACGTCGAGTGGCATGAGCGCCATTGTGCTGGTGCTGCAGCTCGTGCCCACCGGTGGCCGCGTGCTCTGTGCGCACGACTGTTACGGCGGTACCTGGCGACTGCTGCACTCGCTCTCGCAGCGGGGCCACTTCACACTCGACCTCGTCGATCTCACCGCGCCCGAGGTGGGGAATCGGATACGCGAGGCACAGCCGGATCTGGTGTGGATCGAAACGCCCAGCAACCCGCTGCTGCGCATCACCGATCTGCGGGTCGTCTGTGGCGCGGCGCAGGCTGTGGGCGCCGTCGCGGTGGCTGACAACACCTTCCTTTCGCCAGCCCGCCAGCGTCCGCTCTCGTTGGGGGCCGATGTCGTGGTGCACTCCACCACCAAGTATCTCAATGGCCACAGTGACGTGGTGGGCGGTGCGGTGGTGGCGCGTGATGCCGTGCTGCTCGAGCAGCTCGGATTCTGGGCCAACTGTCTCGGCGTAACCGGCGCACCATTCGACAGCTATCTCACGCTGCGTGGCCTGCGCACCCTGCACCCCCGTCTTGCCCTGCACGAGGAGAATGCCGACGCCATCGTGGCGCGACTGGCACAGCACGAGGCGGTGGAGACGGTGTACTACCCGGGCCTCGCGTCGCATCCGGGGCACGCCATTGCGCGCCGCCAGCAGGATGGGTTTGGCGCCATGATCGGGGTGACGCTGCGTGGCGGCTACGAAGCGGCACGCATTGTTGCCACGGCGCTCGAGTGTTTCACGCTGGCCGAATCACTGGGTGGCGTGGAAAGTCTCGTCGCCCATCCCGCTACCATGACACACGCGTCCATGGCACCCGAAGCCCGTGCGGCGGCGGGAATCACCGACGGGCTGCTGCGTCTCAGCGTGGGCATCGAAGACGCGGACGATCTCGTGCGGGATGTCACGCGGGCGCTCGATGCGGCGGCCAAGGCATCGCCTAACTCAAACCCTCGATCGTCCCGTCTGGCCGAAGCCGCATGCCCTCGGCCGCCGGCACCTTGGCCAGACCCGGCATGGTCATGATGTCGCCGCACTTGGCCACCACGAAGCCGGCACCCGCTGATCCGTACACCTCGTTGACCGTGATACGGAAGCCCGTGGGCACGTTGAGCTTCGTGGGGTCGTCGGTGAGGGAGTACTGCGTCTTGGCCATGCACACCGGCGTGTTGGCCATGCCGTTGGTCTCCAGCCAGTCGATGGCCTTGTCGGCCGCGGGCGAGAAGTCCACGCCGTCGGCGCCGTACACTTTCTGTGCCACGGTACGCACCTTGTCGCGAATGGGCAGTGCGGTGTCGTAGAGCGGCGCATATCGGGCCGTGCGGCGATCCAACAGCGTGAGCACCTCGCGCGCCAACTGCTCGCCGCCCGCACCGCCCTCGGCCCACACATCGCACAGGGCCACCGGCACACCCAGTCCTTCCACATACTCGCGGACCATGCGCAGTTCGGCGTCGGTGTCGGACAGCCGACGGTTGATGGCCACCACCACCGGCACGCCGAACTGCTGCACGTTGCGCACGTGATGCGCCACATGCGGCAGGCCACGTTCCAGGGCGGCCACGTTCTCCTCGTTGAGCTGCGTCTTGGGCACACCGCCCTGCATCTTGAGCGAACGCACCGTGGCCACCAGTACCGCGGCTTCCGGGTTGAGCTCACCAAAGCGGCACTTGATGTCGAAGAACTTCTCGGCGCCCAGGTCGCTGCCAAAGCCCGCCTCAGTGACCACGATGTCGCCCAGTGCGAGCCCGGCGCGTGTGGCCACCAAGGAGTTGCAGCCGTGCGCGATGTTGCCAAACGGGCCGCAGTGCAGAATGGCTGGCCCGCCTTCGAGCGTCTGCACGAGATTGGGACGCAGCGCATCCTTGAGCAGGAGCGACATGGCGCCCGTGGCCTTGAAGTCGCGCGCGCGCACGGGGGTCTTGTCCTTGCCACTCGTCGTGCCCACCACGATCTCACCCAGGCGCCGCTCGAGATCTTCGCGGCTGCTCGCCAGCGCGAGAATGGCCATGATCTCGCTGGCAGGAATGATGACCCAGCGCTCTTCGCGCATGGTGCCGTTGCCGGCGCCCACGCCAATGATGGCGCTGCGCAGAGAGCGGTCATTCATGTCGATGGTGCGCGGCCAGGTCACGGCCTTGGGATTGAGCCCCAGCGCATTGCCGTGATAGAACTGGTTGTCCACCAGCGCCGAGAGCAGCGCGTGGGCGCTGGCTATGGCATGGAAGTCGCCGGTGAAATGCAGGTTGATGTCGTCCATGGGCAGCACCTGCGAATAGCCACCGCCCGCCGCGCCGCCCTTGACGCCAAAGACGGGCCCGAGACTGGGTTCACGCATACAGAGCACGGCATTGTGTCCCAGTCGGCGGAACGCCTGTGAGAGGCCAACGCTCACGGTGCTTTTGCCTTCACCGGCCGGTGTGGGATTGATGGCCGTAACCAGCACCAGACGCCCCTTGGCCGGCTGCGAGGCCAACTCCAGCGGCAGCTTGGCCTTGTACTTCCCGTACAGGTCGATGTCGTCTTCCCCGAGCCCCAACTCGGCGGCGACGTCGCGGATATGCCGCATGCGGGCCTGCTGGGCGATCTCGATGTCGGAAGGCACGACCTTGTTGGGTGCTGTCATGGCGAGAGTTGGCGTCCGAGTGCAAGTTCAGGGGATATGTACCGCCCTCCCCTCGTCGATACCGTTGCCGGTGATTGTGCCTCCGCACCCGGCTTTGCACAACAGGCCCCCGCAAACCGGGTGGTCACATGATCATTGCACTGTTCGGCGCCTCCGGGCGCCTCGGACAGTGTGTCATTGAGGCGGCCACCGAGGCCGGCCACACGCTGCGACTGCATTACCGCGCCAAGCCCGCCGAAGACGTTCCCGAATTCAGTACCGTGGTGGTCGGGCGTCTGGATGACCCCACGGCCGTGCGCGAAGTGCTGCGTGGATCCGACGCGGCGGTGGTGGTGCTGGGGCACAAGCCCGATGCCCGCGTGCCGTACATTGCCGAGGCCACGAAGCTCATCGTCAGCACCATGAAGACGCTCGAGCAGTCACGTCTGCTGGTGGTGACGGGTGCCATGATCGGTGAGCAGACCGGCGCCGTCGGACTCGGCATGCGTCTGCTCGGCATGGCCACGCGTTCGCGCAGCGCCGACGGCATGATGGAAGACCGCGACGAGCAGGAGCGGCGCGTGAAGGCCAGTCGCCTCGACGGCTGGACCGTCATCAAGCCACCGCGTCTCTCCGACGGACCGGCCACCGACGTGGACGCCGGCGCCACGCAGGGTGTGGGGTTGCGCAGCTCGGTGTCGCGCAAGGCGCTTGCGCGGTTCATCGTGAAGGAACTCGAAGCGCCGCAGTTCAAGCAGCAGGTGGCCTACGTGGCCGGTCGCTGAACACACCTCGCTGAAGCAACCTCGCTGAAGCAACCTCGCTGAAGCAATCTCGCGGCTCTGTTTCACCCTCCGCCTCACCAACTCATGTCCGACGTACGCAAGCATGTCTGGGACGACATGCCCATCGAGGAACTCACGCCCGACATCGGTCGTCGCCTCATCTGGTCCGAGCAGCAGATGCTCGCGCATGTGTACCTCAAGAAGGGCGCCATCGTGCCCGCGCATGATCATGTGAACGAGCAGTTCACCTATGTGGTGAACGGCTGGCTGCGCTTCTGGGTGGGTGAGCACGCCGATCATCCGGGCAGCGAGTACATCGACATCAAGTCGGGCGAAGTGCTCGTCATTCCCAGTCACGTGCGGCACCGCGCCGAGGCCATGGAAGACACGCTCGACGTGGACATCTTCAATCCGCCGCGTCAGGACTGGATCAACAAGGAAGACAGCTATCTGCGCACCGGACTGCCCATGGGCAACGTGCCCGACGGTTCGCAGGGCGCGCGCTGATGGACTTCGGCATCAGGGGACGGGTGGCGCTGGTGTGTGGCGCCAGTCGCGGCATCGCCTACGCCACCGCGGAGGAGTTGGCACGTGAGGGCTGCGATCTCTTCATCTGCTCGCGTGATGAGGCGTCGCTGAACGCGGCGGCCAGCAAGCTGCGTGCGCTGGGAGTGCGGGTGGAGCAGCAGGTGGCCGACCTGGCCACCGCCGACGGCATTGCGCAGGTGGTGGACGCGGTGAGGCAGAGCTTTGGCCACGTGGACATTCTCGTGTGCAACACCGGCGGTCCGCCAACGGGCGCTCCGCTGACGCACGACTGGGCCGCCTGGACCAAGGCCAGCGAGTTGCTGCTGCGCAGCGTGGTGGAGCTCACCCGCGCCTTCGTGCCGGGCATGCAGGAGCGAAAGTGGGGACGGGTGGTGACCATTACGTCGCTGGCCGTGAAACGCCCGCAACCTGCGCTGGTGCTGAGCAACAGTCTGCGTGCGGCCGTGACGGGCTATCTGCGCACGTTGGCCAACGACGTGGGCAAGGATGGTGTGACCGTGAACACGGTGCTGCCGGGCTTCACTGCCACCGAACGACTGGATGCGCTGGCCGAGGCCAACAGCAGCCGCACCGGGCAGTCGCGTGACGCGATTTTCAGCGGCTGGGCCGCGGAATCGCCACTCGGACGCATTGGACGTCCCGAGGAGTTGGCGGCCGTGATAGCTTTCCTCTGTTCGGATCGTGCGGGGTTCATGACGGGGCAGGCGATTCTCGCCGACGGCGGCGCCATCAACGCCCTGCTCTGACCTCGTGTTGTCGTCGCCTCACTATCAGCAGCGATTCCCATGAGCCGCATCACCGAGACGCAGTGGATCTGGCGCGATGGCCAGTTCATCCCTTGGGCCGACGCCACCGTGCATGTGCTGGCCCACTCCGTGCAGTTCGGCTCTTCGGCCTTCGAGGGCATCCGGGCGTACAGCACGCCCAAGGGCCCGGCCATCTTCCGTCTGCGTGAACACCTCGAGCGTCTGTACCACTCCTGCCGCATCTATCGCATGGACATTCCGTTCAGCATGGATCAGCTGGTGGAAGCCTCGCGTGATCTGGTGGTGCGCAACGGACTCGAGTCCTGCTACATCCGGCCCATGGTGGTGCGCGGCTACGGCACGGCGGGCATGGTGCCCATCGGCGCGCCCATCGAGGTGTACATCCCCTGCTGGCCCTGGGGGGCGTACCTCGGTGACGAAGCGCTCGAAGCCGGTGTGGACGCCTGCGTCAGCACCTGGCATCGCGTGGAGCCCAACACGATTCCCGCGATGGCCAAGATTGCCGGCAACTATCTGAGCGGTCAGCTCATCAAGATGGAAGCGCTGGCCAACGGCTACGCCGAAGGCATCGCCCTCTCGCCCAGCGGCATGGTGAGCGAAGGCTCGGGCCAGAACGTGTTCATCGTGTCCAAGGGCACGATCATCACCACGCCACTCGACGGCAGCATTCTGGGCGGCATCACGCGGGCCACCATCATGCAGCTCGCGGGTGATCTCGGCATTCCGGTGCGTGAGTTGCATATCCCGCGCGAAATGCTCTACATGGCCGACGAGGTGTTCTTCACCGGCACGGCGGCGGAACTCACGCCCGTGCGCAGCGTGGACAAGATCACCGTCGGTGCCGGCAAGGTGGGCCCCATCACGCGTCAGCTGCAGCAGCAGTACCTCGGCATCGCGAAGGGCACCATCGAAGACCGTCACGGCTGGCTGACGTACTGCAAGTGAGCGGTGATCGTGGGGACGTGAGCGCAGGCGGGTATTGAGATGGCGCTCACGTCCACCATGTATGTGCTCTCGGTGAATCTCTCGCACGTGGACCGTCACGTGTACGAGTCGTTCGAGCTGCGCATGGCCATGCATCCGTCCGAATCGCCCGAGTACTTCGTGGCGCGGCTGCTGGCCTATTGTCTCGAGTACGCCGAAGGCATCGGCTTCTCCAAAGGGGTCTCAGACCCCGACGATCCCACGGTGAGTGTACGCGATCTCACGGGCAGCATCACCACCTGGATCGAGATCGGGGCACCCGACGCCGCGCGCCTGCACAAGGCCAGCAAGGCGGCGCCGCGTGTGGCCGTGTACACGCACAAGGAGCCCACACGCTGGCTGGAGCAGTTGGCAGGCCAGCGCATTCACAAGGCGGAGCAGATTGAAATCGTGGCGCTCGACCGCGATCTCATCGACGCGCTGGTGGAACGCCTCGACCGGCGCATGGCGTTGGACGTGAGTGTCACGGACGGCACGATGTACGTGACGGTGGGTGGGGCGGTGCTTACCGGGGAGCTGCTTCGCGTTGGGATCTGAGTTCTGGTGAGGATCCAAGGAACTGATGGTGTGAGGATTGGAGGATCTGGGGATAGGAGAGGCGGCCGGCCGGGGCTCGCCTTCGTTGGGAGCTCCGGCCGGCCGCCCCTCCAAGCCTCGGATCCTCCAATCCTCACACCTTCATTTCCCGGATCCTCCAGTCCACCGAGATCTCCGAATACGGCAATGCGTCTCCTCCCCCTCGCTCTCCTCCTCCTCTTCACCAGCGGCTGCGCGGCCATCAAGCGTCCGCCGGCCACGGTCGCCTCGCTCACCGCCGAGTCGACCACGCTGGCCACGCGTGACCGCACACTGCGTGACTCGGTCATTGCGCGACTGGTGCGCCGGGCCGAACGACGCGGCGATCGCCACCTCGATGTGCTGCTGCTCTCGGGTGGTGGTCAGAACGGAGCCTATGGCGCGGGCTTTTTGCGAGGGTGGCAGCGGCGCAGTGAGGGCGCCATGCCGCGCTTCGACCTGGTGAGTGGCATCAGCACCGGCGCGCTGCAGGCGCCGTATGCGCTGCTGGGTACTCGCGCGTCGCTTGATACCATTTCAGCGCTGTACGCCCGCGCGGCGACCAGCATTGCGCCCACCTTCGATTGGTGGTTCTGGATTCGGCGCACCGGCGGCCTGGTCAACACCGGTCGCTTCGATCGCACGCTGGAGCAGGCCATCGACGGAGATTTCCGCACGGAGCTGCGCGAAGCATTTGCCGATGATCGCCAGATCGTCTTTGGCACCACGGACTTTGACCTGGGCATCGGGCAGCTCTGGAGTCTGGGTGATGAGCTCGACAGCAGTGAGGCCGGGCTGCGTCGGGCGCGCATGCTGCTCAAGGCGGCCACTGCCATTCCGGCCATCTTCCCGCCGGTGGTGGTGGACGGTCATGTGCACGCCGACGGCGGCGTGGTGGAGAACGTGCTGCCGGTGCTCGGCCTGGCCGACTATCGCCGCCTCGGTGAGGCCCTCACGGCGCGCGGACTGCGTGACGTGACCGTGCGATTGTGGGTGGTGCTCAACGTGTGGTCGCACGCCGACCCGCGAGTCATCGCGCCGTCCAATCGTGGACAGATGGATGCGCGCTCCACCACGCTGTTGTTCTATCTGCACCAACCCTCCACGCTCGAGAAGCTCGATTATCTCGCACGCGCCGTCTCGGCGGAGGTGCCGGGACTTCGCCTCGAGATGCGCGTCACGGCCATCCCGTCTGAACAGTCGGTGGCGCCGGGCGCGGACAAGCTCTTCAACCGCAGTTTCATGCAGCGTCTGGACTCGCTGGGCTTTGCGCGCGCGCAGAGCGGCAATCCGTGGGATGTGGTGCCAAGCGCCTTCGTGCGACCGGAGGCACAGCGCCGGTGAGTGAGAACCCGTCGCTCTACGTGGTGCGTGCGCATCCACTCTGTGCAGAAACACCGCCGGCGGTGCTGACACTGCCCTACACGCCAGCCGCCAGCGTGTATGTGCGCAGCAACTTTCCCACGCCCGCCCTCGATACCTCGCATCGCGTGATGGTACGTGGCGCCGTGCAGAACGCACGCGAGTTTGTCGTGGCGGAGTTTGCCGACTGGCCGCAGCACGAGTTGCTCGTCACCATGGAGTGTGCGGGCAACTGGCGACTGGGCATGGAGCCGATGCCCGAAGGGGAGCCCTGGAGTTGGGGCGCCGTGAGCACCACCCGCTGGCGCGGTGTGCGACTGGCCGATGTGCTGGCAAGAGTCGGCGTGCAGCCGGATGTGGTGGAGGTAGTGGCCGTTGGTGCCGACAGTGGCCCGCGTGATGATGCCACCGAGCCCGGCGCGGTGACGTTTGCGCGTGCGCTGCCCATTGAGGTGGCCATGCACCCCGACACGCTGCTGGCCACGCACATGGATGGACAGCCGCTCACGCCCGATCACGGGGCGCCGCTGCGCCTGGTCGTGCCAGGCTGGTATGGCATGGCCAGTGTGAAGTGGGTGGCGGCGCTGGAGCTGGTCACCGCACCGTTCACGGGATACTTCCAGCGGCAGCGCTATGTGTACCGCACCAGCAACGGTGTGGAACCGGTTACGCGCGCGCGCGTCAAGAGTTTTGTGGTGTCGCCGGCGCCCAACGCCCGCTGCGGTGCCGAGGTGATGTTGCGTGGGTGGGCGTGGTCGGGTTATGCGCCCATTGCCGAGGTGTCTGTGCAGGTTGGCGACGGTCCCTGGCTGACGGCTGCACTTGCACCGTCCGCGTCGGACTATACGTGGACCGAGTTCACCTTGGCCCTGTCACTTCCAAAGGGTGCCATCACGGTACGTACCCGCGCGCGTGATGCCGCCGGCAACGTGCAGCCTGATCGGGCGGAGTGGAACGACCTGGGCTACGGCAACAACGCCATCCGCTCCTTTACGCTGCATGTCGCAGACTGAGTCTGCGCCGGCTGTGCACATTCGTGCCGGCACCGAGCAGGATGCCCAACAGCTGGCGCCGTTTGCGCGGCGCGTGTTCCATGCCACCTTTGCCGCCGACAACGACCCGGTGGCGCTGGGCGCGTACATGGACGGCGCCTTCAACGTGGCGCGCCAGCGTGAGGAGTTGTGCAATCCGGCGTGCACGGTGCTGCTCGCATACGCCAACGATGAACTGGCGGCATGGGCGCTGCTGCGTGATGACGTGGCGCCACCTCAAGATTGTGTTCCGCCCGGTGCGCGTCCGCTGTATCTCAATCGTTTCTATGTCGATCACGCGTGGCATGGCCGCGGCGTGGCGGCGGCACTCATGACGGCTGTGCACGAGGCCACGCGCGCGCGTGGGTATGATGCGCTGTGGCTCAGCACCTGGGAACGCAACACACGCGCCATCCGCTTCTACGAGCGTGAGGGCTTTGCCATTGTGGGCACGACCTGGTTTCAGCTGGGCGAAGAGTTGCAGCGCGACTACGTGCTGGGGCGCACGCTCGACTGAATCCGCAGGCGTTTGATGTCAGTGTGGTAGCTGCACCCGCAGTAGCGGACCATCGGCGCCGAGCATGATTTCATCACCGTGGGTGAGCACGCGCAACTGCACGGGCTGACCGTTCACGCGTGTGCCCGCGGTGGACGCGAGATCGAACAGATGCCACGAAAGTGGCGAATCGCTGGCCAGCCACAGCAGTGCGTGCCGGCGGCTGACCGTACGCGGCGTCTCGTCCTCGAACGCCACCACCGCCGATTCGCTGCGCCCGATGAGTGCGGTGCCGCCGCTGTGGAGCTGTACACAATCCACCGCGCCGCGTCGCGGGCCCTGCAGGTGCAACAGACGGAGTTCTTGCATGTCGGTTGACGCGCAAACCTGCGCACGCCGGGGTCAGCGTTCTCCGCTGTGCGCCCTCCATTCCGCCGCTTCGCGTTCACGCCCCGTGGCCTCGAACAGCATCACCAGCCGGCGGGCAATGGCCACGGAGTACGGCGCCGAGGGGCCGTGTGTGGCCACCACACCCTCGTAGCCCCGCCGCAGCAGGCGCTCGGCCTCGGCGTAGCGTTTCACGAGTAGCAAGTGCGCGCCAACGGTAGCCTCGGCACTGGCCACGGCCCAATGACCAGCCGGCATGCCCTGACGGCGCAGCGCCCAGGCGCGGCGTAACGCGGCTTCACCCTCCGCATATTGACCCAGCGAATCGTGTGCAGCGGCCACGAACTGCAGCACCGATGCTGATGTGGGGTCTGTTGCGGGCAGCACCGTGCCAATGGCCTGCAGCACCGGCTCCGCCACCTCGAGCGCTCCACGGTAGTCGCCACTGCGCACACGCAGGCGCACCGCATTGGCTCGCGCGCGCAAGTACGTCGTGTGCTCCGGCCCCAGCGATGCTTCGAGGACGGGCAGCGCGTGTCGCATGAGAGAGTCCGCCGCCGCATACTGACCACGCTCTTCAAGAATGCTGGCGAGGCCCCGTTCGAACTCGGCGTAGCGCGGGCGTTGCGTGGCGCCACGCAGCGAACTGTCCGACAAGGCCACGCGCTGCAATGATTCGGCCTCGGCCAGCTTGCCCTGGTACACACGCCAGATGGCCAGATTGGACAGCGCGAGCGGCACACCGGCACGCGTGGCCGAGTCGCGACTGCTGCGCCTGAGCGCCAGCTCTTCCTGTGCGAGTTGTTCGGCGCGCGCCAAATCGCCGTTGCCATCGAGCAATCGCGCGAGATTGCCCATGGCGTCGGCGAGACGACGTTCATCGCGTGGCGTGTGCTGCCGCAGCATGCGCACCGCACTGTCCAGCAGGGTCACGCCGCGCGGAACCTCACCCAGCGCTTCGGCAATGTTGCCGCGCAGCGCCAGCACCTCGGCTGTGCGCGGGTGCGCAGCGCTCAGCGTGCGTTGCCGGAGTGCCAATGCATCGAGCGCCTGGCTGTCGGCCGTGGCCCACTCGCCCAGGGCGTAGTAGGCGTTGGCCAGCGTGAGATGCAGGTCGCCGGCAATGTCCGGGGCTACCTCACTCGTACGCAGCCGCCGCGCGGCGGCGTCGAGTGTACTGCGCACGCTCAGCGCGCGTCCTCCGATATCCGGGTCGGCCGAGGCCAGCATGTCCTGCAGGAAGCTGTTCACTGTGGCCGTGCGCTGCTGCTCACGCCGGGCATCCCGCGCGGCCAGCGTGGACCACCAGGCGGCACCAAGCAGGGCGAGCAGCGCAATGCTGGCCGCGGCTGTCTCGAAGGGTCGGCGACGCAACACACGCCACACGCGCTCGGCGCGCGAGGGCAGACGGGCCGCCACACGTTTGCCGTCGAGCCACGCGGTGAGATCCGCGGCCAACTGCTGCACGGTGGCGTAGCGATCACGCGGTGACTTCTCGAGAGCCTTGAGCACGATGGCATCGAGATCGCCTCGCAGTGCACGGGCCCGCAGCGCATCGGGCGCGGCCTGCGCGAGGACCGCCCGAGACGGTGGCGCGACGCTGCGCTGCGTGACCAGCTCGAGCTGTTCGGCCCAGGGCTTGCCACGCAGCGTGTACGGGCGCGTGTCCGTCAGCAATTCGTACAGCACCACACCCAAGGCATAAACATCGGTGGTCAATTGCGGGGGCTCGCCCAGAAACTGCTCGGGGCTCGCGTAGTCGGGTGTAAGGGCACGCAGGTTGGCTTCAGTGGGCGGCAGCGCGTCGAGGTCATCGGCCTCGCGCAGCAGGCGCGCAATGCCGAAGTCCAGCAGCCGCACGATACCGTCAGTGGAGACGAGGATGTTGCCGGGTTTGAGATCACGGTGCACCACCAGACGTCCGTGCGCGTGGGCGACGGCTGCGCACACGCCCAGCATGAGGCGCACACGGGCACGAGTGTCGAGCTCGGCGCGCTGCGCATGCTGGGTGATGGGCACACCGTCCACGTACTCCATCACGATGTAGGGCTGCCCATCATCAGTCAGGCCGCCGTCGAGCAGTGCGGCAATGTTGGGATGCCGCAGCGAGGCGAGGATCTGCCGTTCGTAACGGAAGCGCTGTACGGCCAGCGCCGAGCCGGCGTCGCGCCGCAGCAGCTTGAGTGCCACACGCATGCGGAACTGCGCATCGTTGCGCTCGGCCTCGAATACCGCGCCCATGCCGCCGCGGCCAATGAGTCGCGTGATGCGATACGGTCCCACGCTGCGCCCGATCAGGTCGTCGTCCGACTCAAGGCGCGCCATGCCCTGCGGCGGCGAGATCTGCCAGGGCGTGCCCAGCGCGTCGCCATCGGTGGCAAGCGCCAGCAACTCCTGCACGTCGCGCCGAAGCGCCGGATCGTGCGCGGTGCGTGCCTCCAGCCAGCGGCTCCGCTCGTTCGCGGGCAGGGCGTCGGCTTCGTCGAACAACTCGCGCACCAGGCGCAGACGCTCGGCGTCAGGGTCCGGAGTGTCGCGGTTGCTCATGCCGCACTGTGCAGGGCGCGCCGGAGAAAGGCTTGCGCGTAGCGCCAGTCGCGCTTGGCCGTGGACAGGGACACATCGAGTGTGGTGGAGACCTCTTCCATGCTGAGACCGCCAAAGAAGCGCAGTTCCACCACCTGCGCCGCGCGGGCATCGTGCCTGGCGAGATCGGCGAGTGCGTCGTCGAGCCGGTCCAGTCGCTCGTCCTGGTCTTCGAACCCGGCAAGCGTGTCAGGTGGTGGCGGGGCCTGACGCTTGAGGGCACGACGTCGGCGCGCGTGGTCGATGAGCAGACGCCGGATGATCTGCGCCGCGAGGCGATAGAACTGCGAGCGGTTCTGCCAGCTGACGTCAGTCTGGCGCGTGAGGCGCAAGAAGGCCTCGTGCACCAGCACCGTGGTTTGCAGCGTATGCCCGTCACCCTCGTGCCGCAGCGCATTGGCGGCCACGCGATGCAGTTGGCCGTACACGGCGCGGGCGAGCCGATCAAGCAGGGCAGGGTCGCCGTCGGCCGCCGCCTGCAGGAGCTGCGTGACCTCTGCCTCGTCGAGGGTGCTGGTCGACATGACAAACCGGGGGAGTGCGGAGACCCGCAAGAACGCTGTTGGCGCGGGCGGAGCAAAAGTGCAGGCCATGCTCCATGACGCGCAAATCACCCGCGGCGGGGGTCAGCGCTCGGCGGGGCCGTCCCCGCCGGCTCCCGGTAGGCTCAGCGCTTTTTGGCCAGCATGGTGCCACGGCAGGTAATGGCGCCGCAGTGGCAGGGGTAGCGCTTCTTGGCGGCCGGCGTGTGGCGCTCGGGCAGGATGAAGGCGTAGTCGTAGACCAGCTCCTCGCCCACCTCGATGTCGTGAATGGTCTCAATCCAGAGCCGCTGCGCGTCTACCACCACGTCGCAATTGGGGGCGCAGGAGTGATTGAGGAAGCGCGCCTCGTTGCCGTTCACCGAGGCGTCCACCACCACCTCGTCATCAATGGCAAACAGAAAGGTGTGATGCCGCTGCTCGGGGGTGTCCGGGTAGCGGGCCTCGGCCTCGGCGGGCGTGAGTCGCTCGCCGGCGTATTCAATGAGTCGCGTGCCCGCGGGAATGGCGCGAGTGGCAAAGGCGCCCAGACCCTGGATGGGGCTGGGGCGGATCTCGAAGGGAAGCCGGCCTTCCGGCGGCTCGGCGGTGTCACGGTGCGGGCCCATGTGGACAAATCTCACCGTTTGGGGCCGCGCTGGGGTAGATTTCAGGGCTACAGGAGAGTTTTACATGAACACATCAGACGCGGGCGCGACGCCCGAGAGCGTCGTTTCCGAGTCGGTCGGCACGTTTGCCGCCATCGGAGTAGATCCGCGCATTGCCCAGGCGTTGACGGCGCTGGGATACGAAGAGCCCACGCCGGTCCAGCGGGCGTCCATTCCCCCGCTGCTTGAAGGGCGTGACGTGCTGGCTCAGGCGGCCACGGGTACGGGCAAGACGGCCGCCTTTTCCCTACCGCTGCTGACGCGGGTGGGCAACGGGCATCGCAGCGAGGGCGGGCCTTCGGTGCTCATCCTCGTGCCCACGCGCGAGCTGGCCATGCAGGTGGCCGAGGCCGTGCATCGTTACGGCAAGCCATTGGGCCTCAACGCCCTGGCCGTGTATGGCGGCGCCAGCATGGAGTTGCAGGTGCGGGCCCTGCGGCGCGGGGTGGACACCGTCATTGCCACGCCGGGTCGCGCGCTCGACCACATCAAGCGCGGCACGCTGCAGCTGGCCACGCTGCGCGCGGTGGTGCTGGACGAAGCCGACGAAATGCTGGACATGGGTTTTGCCGACGAGCTCGAGGCCATTCTGCAGGCCACGCCGAGCACCAAGCAGACCGCCCTGTTCAGCGCCACGCTGCCGCCGCGCATTGCGGGCATTGCGCGCACCTATCTGCAGAACCCCGTGCACGTCACGGTGGAGCGCGAGGTGGTGGCCGAGGGTGAGACGGCGCGTGTGCGTCAGGTGGCCTACATCGTGCCACGTGCGCACAAGATGCCGGCGCTGGCGCGTGTGCTGGACATCGAGCAGCCCACGAGCGCCATCGTGTTCTGCCGCACGCGCACCGAAGTGGACGAGTTGAGCGAGACGCTCACCGGTCGCGGTCTGCGTGCCGAGTCCCTGCATGGTGGCTTGTCGCAGGACCAGCGTGACCGTGTGATGCAGAAGTTCCGCGCCAAGAAGGTGGACCTGCTCATTGCCACCGACGTGGCGGCGCGTGGTCTCGACGTGAAGCATGTCAGTCACGTGGTCAATTTCGACGTGCCGGCCGATGCGGAAACCTATGTGCATCGCATCGGGCGCACGGGTCGTGCGGGGCGTGAGGGTGTGGCCATTACCCTGGCTGAGCCACGTGAGCATCGTCTGCTGCGCAACATCGAGCGGCAGACCAGTCAGCGCATCGAGATGGCGCAGGTGCCCACGGTGGCGGACCTGCGCGCGCATCGCACCGAGCTGGTGAAGGCCACCTTGCGTGAGGCGCTGTTGGAAGGTGGACTCGACGCGCATCGCGGCATGGTGGAGAGTCTGGCGGCCGAGTTCGACATCATGGACATCGCGGCGGCGGCGGTGAAGCTGGTGGCCGCGCGTGATGAGGGTGAGGAGGCCGAGATCCCGGCGGTGGCGCCGCGCAGCGAGCGTCCCAGTGGTGACCGCTATGCCGATCGGGGTGGCGACTCGCGCTCGTTCGATCGTGGGTCATCGCGTGGTCCGTCGCGCGGCCGCGAGAGTGGTGGCCGTTCGCGTCGTGAGCCCGGCTTTGCCGCGGCCAAGCTGTGGATTGGCGCGGGCCGCAAGCTCAAGATCCGTCCGGGCGATTTGGTGGGCGCGATTGCCAACGAGGCCGGGTTGGACGCGAGCAACATCGGGTCCATCCAGATTGCCGACAACTTCAGCACGGTGGAAGTGCCGGAGGCGGCGGCTGAGGACGTGATTGCCGCGCTCAAGCGCAGCAAGATCAAGGGCCTCAAGGTGCAGGTGCGCCGGGACCGCATGGGGCGCTAAATCGTTGCAGGGCGGCGTTGAGATGATGCCGCCGGCGAACAAATGATGACGGGACATGCGCGGCGCGGAGGTATGGTGCTGGCATGTCCCGTTCTTCGTCTCCGCGGCTGGTGACGCTGATGCGCGATCGTGCGGCGGTTCGTCGCTACAGTCCGCGCACGGTGGAAGTGTATGTGCGTTGGGTCGTGCGCTTTGTGCGTTGGCATGGCCTGCGCCATCCCCGCGAGCTGGGGGCGGTGGAGGTGCGCGACTTCCTGACGTATCTGGCCAGAGAGCGGTGCGTGGCCGTGTCCACGCAGAACCAGGCGTTGGCGGCTCTCCAGTTTCTGTACCGGGACGTACTGGAGCAGGCCATGGGCGAACTGGAAGGCCTGCAGGCGGCGCGGCGGCCGCATCACTTGCCGAATGTGCTGTCGCGCGAGGTGGTTCAGCGCGTGCTACAGCAGATGCAGGGTACGCCACAATTGATGGCGCAGTTGCTATATGGCAGCGGCTTGCGGTTGCAGGAGTGTTGCCAGTTGCGGACCAAGGATGTGGATCTCGAACGCCTCGAGATTCGCGTGCGACGCGGCAAGGGGGATCGGGACCGCATTACCATGTTGCCCGCGCGACTGGTGGAGCCGTTGCGGGCGCATCTTGTGCGGACCCGGTAGCTGTGGGACCGGCGTGTGGCGCGCGGGGGCGGCAACGTGGAAGTGCCCACGGCGCTTGGGCGCAAAGTCCCCACTGCCACGCGGGACTGGAGCTGGTTCTGGGTGTTTCCCGCCGCGCGTGAGTACTGGCATGCTGAGAGCGGGACGCGGCGCACGCATCATGTGCACCCGACGGTACTGCAGCGCGCGGTGTCGGAGGCTGGACGCCAGGCCAAAGCGGGCCATCGGGTGGGTTGCCATACGTTCCGGCACAGTTTTGCCACCCACCTGTTGGAAGCGGGCTACGACATCCGCACGGTTCAAGAGTTGCTGGGGCACAAGGACGTGTCGACCACGATGATCTACACGCATGTGTTGAACCGCGGCGGGCTTGGGGTGCGGAGTCTGCTGGATGTGGGGTGAGGACATGGGTGAGCGTTGGACCTGTTGTGTGCGGGGCGTGTTTGGTGAAGACGCGTCCAGTGCAGGGATAAACTACGGCTGAGTTTGCTGTCGCAAGTTTGCAACCCATTGTCTGCATGACGCTTACTGGATGGGCTGCGGACCCATGACCGGTGCGCTATGTTGCTGAGGCGCGCAGCGTAAGGATTTGCGTGCAGTGATTTCACACAGGCAAATTCTCGTTATGCGCACCAAGTCCACATACACTTGCACGTGCCATGGATGACCGCAGGATTCTCGCGATATTCAATGAGAAGGTCGAGAAGCTCGATCGCTATTCGTTCACCAAGCACATTCGAGAGAGCAGCATCGGTTTCGCTGTCGACGGGGACCCCGAGGGTGGCTACACCTTTCAACTGCATGGCCCAAACGAGGAAGCGGTAGATGCCTTCGCGTTGACGCTTCGCATGTTCTTGCAGAACAACGATGTCTGCAGTATCGGGAGGCTCGGCGCGTTGTATGAGCGCATTCCCGTGTCTGAGCTGCTGAAGCAGCAATTCGCAGATGCGCGGTCGCAGCTCAACAGTTTCCTCGACCGCGCTAGCAGCATCGAACTCCAAGGGGAGAGGCTCACGAACCGCCTCATCCTGGACACGATTCTGTACGGCTTGCTCTCGCACACCTCAGTCAAGGGGCGTGCCATCGTCGATGAGTGGGCGGGCGATCCAGTTCGGTTTAAGTTGATCTACATGGAGTTTCTGAGCATTGTCTCAGAGATACTCCATTTCGTGCTATGGACACACGAGCACAACCTATTGGCTCTGTCAGAGCTGGGTTCCGCCGGATAGAGCTACGATTCCGCATAACGGCCGCTGCTACGGACGGGGCGGAATCAAGGAAGGCGGCTGGCTCGCTGCGCTCTCCTGCCGCATTGTTATCAGGCCCCGCCGCAGAGCTGGGCGTTAGCCCGACGAGAATGAGCCTAGAGCCCCGCGAGTTCATCCTTGAGTGTGGATACTGCGGCAAGGTTCTTCAACGACTCGCAGAGCCGGCCACCGAGGCACCTCCGCCGTGTCCGCGATGCGGTGCGACGTCCTATACGTCCGGATGGGGCGTTAACGGACGCGTCGGCGTCCGAGCCTCGCTAACGATCGAGTCCCGCCCTCCAGGCAAGAAGAAGTTCCTCGTGCAGAACGTCAGCGCCGAGGAGGAGAGTCGTAGCTCGGGACGGACCGTCAAGCGCCACCGGACGATTGATAGAATGAACGACGAGTATCACGAGCACGTGGTCGACGTTGAGACCGGCGAGACCGTCCACGAGTCCCGCGAGCGGTTGTCAGATCACCGTGGCCACGGGAGCGCCCGAAAGCGAGAACCGCCCGCCGCGGGCTAACGGCAGTTGGTGCAGATGGCCGGCTAGGGTGGCGGGTTGGCGGCCCCGGCCTCATCGTACTTAAGGGTCGGCCGGGGCCGCCAACCCGCATCTATTGAACCGGCCACAGCACAACTAGACGTTATGCCGATCCGCGCGCTCCGCTAACAGGATCTCGTCTCAAAGCCTGAAGTACTCAGTGCTCTTCCAGACTTAGCAGCGGTAGGCGCCAACTGCGCACGCTACCACTACGGACCTCGGACGGCACGACCAGCAACGAGTGCGGCCGAGCACGCTCCTTCCGCGCTCGGCCGCCGTCCCGACGACGCTAGAATGCCGTCACCGCTTCAAGCATCAATCCGCGAAACCTTCCTCCATTGCGAATGTCTGTCGTCGCAAAGCCGTCGTACGTTTGATTCACATATTCAGCCTTGAGCAGCAGGCTCGGCGTGATCCACCAGCCACCACCGAAGTTTGTGCGTGTCACCGTGATGTCGGTGCTGGCACCGCCTAGGT
>VFQN01002505.1_pt1 | contig 28130 bp, 42 predicted proteins | sample 3512371 | NCBI WGS metagenome assembly VFQN01 (sample SAMN10412370, study PRJNA504923) | tailings metagenome | isolation source: Replicate 2 from Balatoc abandoned mine | place: Philippines: Itogon, Benguet | collected 2017-08-28
TGCTGATGGGGTTTGATGCGCTTTCATAAACGAATCCTGCCGTCGTATGACATGTGTGCGTGACATGAAGGGACGTTTGGAAGGAATTGCACCAAGTGCCCATGAACTGAGTAAACGTACACCTAAGCACGCGAGTTACGCCAGTCTGACGTGCTAAGCCCCTGCCGTACGACACCCCAAACACTGTAAACTCAGACGTCGCGGCTCTGCCGGTCCACATCTTAAGCGGGGCGCTCAGGGGCACCTACCGCACGCGCCGGGGCAGGCACAAGAAGGTTATTGGTGCATGAGCATGTCCGCGCTTTGGCCACGCAACACCCTTGCTTGGAAGCCGTCAAATAGTATCTCACGCACGCAGGCCACCCAAACGGACACCTGCCGACCCTTGTTCGCACAGCGGTGCCAGCATCAACGATCTGCTGAGCGAGCACAGTGCAGTACTACTGCAGTTCAGGAACTATCCCGCGAGCATCCCACCCCTGACGTCCCAGTGGCAGGCGCAAGCACCAGCAGCACAGTCCCGCCCTAACGCCCACGCCCGACAGCGGTAGCCAAAGTGACCTTGTACACATGCTGACAATACCGGTACATGACGATGCACTGTCAAGTTCCACTGTTTCACGCAAAGCCAGCAAGACCACGACACGCCCGGCACCCTCCTGGCTCCTGCATGCACTCGTGCCTCTGCTCCAAGGCTGCTGCTGCGCTCTTTCCCCTGGTCAGGACGGTCATCAAAGCGGCATGCGCCATCCACCTTCGCCAGTACTGCTGCCGTACTGTAACGCATACATAGCCTCCATTCCGACAGTAACCCGTGGATGGGCTACACGTGGCAGCTGTGTCTTGGCTCAGGGCTGTGTCAGCCGTGTCGCACGGGATCGGATTCGCCAGGATTCGTGGGTGGTTAGCCTGCGACGACCCGTTTACTCCCCACCACAGACTTAGCATATAAGAGGTGACTATAAAGGCTGTGTGAGCCATAGATTTAATACAGGATGAGGAAGGACTGTAACGGCCTCTGCGCTTACCTCTAAGCCGCTGCCGCTGGAAATATGGGCGCGCCGACAGTATTAGCTCACACCAGTTATTTAGTATAAGATGCACTGGACACCAGGCGGCCAAACTCCCGCGCCCGGCGGGAGCTGGCGGGAGTCCGGGGCTCCATCGCAAGCCGCGAACCCCGCTGCGGCTTTAGGCGGCCAAGCTGCGTTACAGAGTGCAGCTGCGGCAGCACATACAGCTGCCGCTGCTGCAGCTGCAGCCGCCTCTGCCTCATATGGGCGTGCCAGCACCGGGGCCGGTGCCGCTGCAGGCGCGGGCGCAGGCCCTGGTGGGCACTCCGCGGTACCCCCACCGTACCAACCACCTGCAGATCGCATGGTGGCGGCACTCGACAAGGAGCTCAAGGCCGTGCGACAGCAGCTGCACAGGGCTGGGCAGTACGCGGGACTGACCCAGGCGCTGTCCAGTGTGAGAGGGCCAGTAGTTGGGAGATGGGCCGTGGTGCGGACTGCTGTGTGTCGCGTGCTGGCCTGGATGCCAGTCGCCATGCGCAAGCGCGGGGCCGCGGGGGCAGCGCACGCCTCCCTGGGTCAACCTACCGGACAGCAGCCCACCTCTGCCTCCGTCGTACTCCATCGTACGCTGCTCATTCCCGTATGCGTGCCATGGGCCCCCATGGCCCTTGCACGCCCCACCTGCCACGGCCCTCTCGCCAACCCCCCTTGCACCCCATGTCCTCCCTCAGGCCCTGTCCGACTTCCTACCACCTACAATCCTGTACATGACCAATACGTTACTGCTGTTTTTCAGCAACGTGTTGTTGTTCCCAACTCCACGCCGCCTGGCAGGCACTGGCCGCCGTGGAACAGCAGCAGCCCGCCGGCCGCGGCCCGCCCCTCATCTCCACCGACGACGTGTTCCGGCTGATGTGGCAGCGGCGGCTGCCGTACGCCCTGGAGTACTTTGAGCGGGAGCGGCGCGTACGGAGCGCCGTGGTGTCGTACCTGGCGGTGGAGGGCGCCGCCAGGACGCTGTACGACCTGGAGGAGTTCATTGTGGCCAGGGAAAAGGTGATTGCAATGTCCTAGGGGCGCACCTGAACAACACGCTGGTACTGCTGGCATTATGGTGGGCACGGTCAGTGTGTATCGTTGGTGTGCTCATGATGAGGGAAGTGGGCGCGGGAGGTGTGGGGCAGTGAGATATTGCCGTACTTTGATCTTGCGTTCCTGCCTCGGCTGCTGTGTTGCGTAGGGCTATGTGCGCGTGGGCGAGCTGGCGGAGCTAATACACAGCTACAACGACCTGCTGCTGGGGCCGCTGTGGCGCCACCCGGAGGCCATACGGGCGGGGCTGGCGCACGAGGAGATGACCGGCATGCCGACGCCCAAGGTGCGGCAACGTGTGGGGCTGTAGGGAGAGGGGAGCATGCATGTAACACATCAACAACACGGGCACTCCGACGCCCAAGGGGCGCTGGGAGGACCCTCAAGGGGCGCCGGAGGAGAGCCTTGACTGAGGGTGACCACGCAGTGACAAGGCGCCGGTAAGGCCACCTGAGGGTCCATTTTGACAACCCAGCAGTCGAGAAGCTCGAACGACGTCAAGCAGATGTGAAAAGGCGCAAGCGCGTAGGCCACAGCTCATGCGTGGTTGCGGCATGGCCGAACAAAGCCCCGTCCTCCCGCACCCACTACCATGCTTGCGTTTGTGCCGCCACACCGCAGGTGACGCACGCGGACGTGGTGCATGTGCTGTAGCAGGCCATGAGGCACATACTGACACACTGCTAACCCACACTGCACCACACTGCTAACCCACACCGCCACACCGCAGGTGACGCACGCGGACGTGGTGCAGGTGGTGTGGGCGCTGGTGCGGGCCAGGCGGCAGCACCAGGAGCTGACGGAGGAAGAGCTGCGCCTGCAGCTGGAGCGGACCTACCAGAGGTGAGGCCATGATAAAATGTAACGGTGCCATAAGGCGTGTGAATTTAAATATGAGCCGTAGAGCACAGATCTTCTTTTGGAACCCAGCACACGTGTTGTATAGACATAGGAATGCAGGGCCAAGCATGTACGACTACTCAAAGTCGTTATGGACTATAAAAGGTGCGGCCTGGGCCGCTAGTGGCTCATTACGAGGACCAAGGCAACTCGCGGCAAGCTGCGGGTCTGACCAGGTTCTGCGGTGTCTTGTCGGTGTACATGGGGGTGCTTTTTTTGGCGAACGGTTGCGGCGGTTGCACTTTGCGTGCTGGCGTCCGGCGTACGTGCACTGCATTGACCCCGATTCCCTCATGCATCCTACTGCTACTGCTACTGCCACTGGTGCCTCCCTGTGCCATAGAGCTTGGGTCTGCGATAACCACAAAGATAATCAGGTGGTTCGTTGCTGCTCTGCCCACAACAGGCCATGCCGGGACCTGGGGGTGGTCATCGGGCGCGGCTTCGGGACCCTCATCGGCCAGCTGCAAAAGGTCGGGCTATTAATCGCAAAACGCAGCGTGTGGGCAGGGTTGACTGTACCGGCAGGGCTTGTGGCCGACACCCTAACAACGTTTGTGGGCTGCTGTTTGTGTCAAGCACTGCCGTTGCCGCACTGTGCTGCTCATGCTGCGCTGTCCCATGGCTGCCGCGTGGCTGTGTGGCTGCAGCTTTCCTACCACAAGCTACGGTGTACAACACCATGCACCATGTTCCATGTTTGCAGCGGGCGGCTTGCTGTGAGCATGTGGACCCATCGGGGTGCTGCTTTGCAGCATTGCGGTTTCCCGCACCGTCACGACCCCCCTGTCGTGCGCTTCATTCCACACGTGCGTAGGCCTGGGTGGAGGCTACGGCCATGGAGCAGGCGCAACGCGACTTCCTGGTGGCTGCGGCCCAGCAGGAGGTCAACAGGGTGTGGGAGCAGGGACGCCGCCTCCTGCCGGTGGGTGCGGGTGCGAGTGCGGAAACTGTTGGTGTGGGTGTGGGGGTGTATTAGGGCAGGCACCAGCTGCTGTTGGTCGCAGCACGCACACGCACACGCGCACGCAGCTATGTACGCTGAGGCCAGTTCATTCGGGTCTTCACGGGCATTTATGGACGTGGAAATGCGTTATGTGCTTGTGTGCCATCCCCCATGACACTGGCTCAGCCCTGGCTCCGATCCACTGGCTTCCCGGCCGACAGGAACAGCCCTTGACCCCCTGGTCCGCAGGGGCTGCGGATGGCGTTGGAGCAGGACGCCATGGCGCTGTGGCAGCTGCTCAGGGTGCGTGGGTCCCACAGCGTAGGGGGGGGGGCGGGTGCAGCATGCGTAGGGCGCATTCACACCGTGTGGGGCGTCCGGGAGTCACGGGACCGTGCGTTGCTGCCTTCATGCAACGAGAAAGCGACTTGGCAGAGCGTGGGGGCTTGCAGCGGGTCTGGGCGCGTGGGGCCTTTGCCAAGGTGTATTTGGTCTGGAAGCAGGGGGGGGGGGGTGCAAGTGGCGTTGGGGACCAAGTAAACGCGTGGGGGCTGCTCCTGTGGAAAGGTGGTTGGGGAACCTTGGGGCGCATGTGTTGCGGTGAGGCAGGGGCGGTCGGGTGGCTGTGACCAGGCAGCTGAGGCAGCAGCTGAGGCAGGGGTACACAGGCGACCTTGCCGGGGTCTGACGCTCTGTACCAGGGCAGTGGGACGGTCGCATGGGCCAAACGAACGTTGCTTTAATTCTTACTATGTTACAATGTGTGTATACATATAGTTTATGCTACGAGATGATGCTACCCTAGGGGCGGAGCACAGGGAGGCGCACAAGAGGGCTTTATCCCTGTACCCTGTTGCGTTTGACGTTTCATACCTTGATCATAACGGCAGCCCTTGTGTACGTGTACACATGTTGCCCCCGTGCAGGAGCTGGCGACTGCCGAGGCAAATGTCCTGGCAGCCGACCCACCGACCCACGAGGGCGGCGGCGGCGCTACCGTACCTCCCCCCGTGGATAAAGCTCTGCAGGTGTTACAAGGTATGTACGTGCACGTGAATACTGCATGGAGCAACACATTCAGCTACATGTGGGCATGTGACAACACCTACGGCCATGACAACAGGACTTGAAGCAGGCCCGGCGCATCGGGGGCGTGCTGGTGCTATGGAAGCAGGCCTGGAGGCAGGCCGTACGAACATCGCCCCGTCCTGCGTGCCCCCTTAACCCACAACACAGCCGACAGCGCACAATCCACACAACCTGAGCAGTGTGGACTCATCGGAGCGTGTCATCCCCGTCCTGCGTGCAAAGTTAACCCACAACCCACGCAACCCACAACGCACACACTCCCCAGCGGTGACTCTGCGCATGGTGGACACCTCCACGCACGCGCTGCTGCTGGCGGCGCACAAAGAGGCGGGGACGGGCGCAGTCAGGGCCGGGGGCGGGGCCGGGGGTGGGATGGCGCTGGTGCAGAGGGCGGCGCAGATGCTGGTGGCGTGCGCCCCGCCCCGCGTGCTGGAGGCGGAGCAGAGCATGGCCGCGTGGCAGCGAATGGGGCTGCCGCTGCCAGAGGTGCGTGCGCCATGCACATATGTCTTACCATGACCAGGACACGCCCATACTCGTAATTGCCAGCCGGGTGACGGCGTTGATGGGTGTAGTGCGCACGTCGTACAAGTGCGCTCCATGTGACCTGCAGGCTGCCAGCCTTGCCACGCCTGCACCCACCCCACGCCTCGCCCCGTCTGCCCTGCACCTGCACCTGCACGTGCACCTGCTGCTGCTGCCTCTGCAGAAGCCGCCGGAATAAACAGTATTCCTTCCAAACTTCGCGCTGTGGCTGCGTAAGCGTAGCTACTCCTTGCCGCATTACACCCCGTGCCTAGCTCTCGCCTGCCCCTCCCCCTGCCCCTGCCCCTCCCCCTGACCCTGTCGTGCTGCCCCTACCCCTCTGCAGCTCATGTCCGTGGTCAAGAACACCCTGCCGCCAGGCTACACCGGGTGGTGGGCGGGGAGCCCAGAGGTGCGGCGGGCCCTGGCGGGGGAGGTCGCCGCCCCGCTGTACAAGGCGCTTCAGGTACGGCTGCGCAAGCGTACGGCAGACAGTGCGTGTACGGCACGTACGGTTGCGTTGTAGTTGGGCGTTGGTACGGCCGTCGGGCGGGCGGGCCGCGGCGCTTGGCGGCGTCGGCGAGAGCGAGGTTTGGCGATCTGGCGTGCACTGGGGGGTGCCCGCAGGGTGCTGTAGCTCTTGGTGGGGTGCGGAACGAGCAGTAGGATGCGCGGTATATGGGGTGTGGGAAACGGTGTGGGTACGGTATGCACATGTCCGCACGGCCTCGCTGGGCTACTGATGCCGTATCATTGTTGGTACTGTGAGTCGGCCCGGCCCTTTGCGCTCCAGCCCAGCCATAGCATAGTACCTGCCGTACACCATGTCGTACACCATGTCGTACACCATGTCGGACAACTTGCCGTACAAGTTGCCGTACAGTCTCACCCTCTTGAACATGTTGCAGGTGACCGCGGTGCTGGTGGCGCAGCTGCGTAGGTCCTTCGCTGCGTACGGCGTTGCAAACGTGGCGGCAGGGGCACAGCAGGACGGCCAGGGCCCAGGGCAGGAGGACGAGAACAAACGTCAGCAGCAGAAGCAGCAGGAGCGAGAGGGGGAGGGGGATGGCGGTGGGGGCGAGTGGGCGCGAGGCGGTGCTGGGGGGCGGGGTGCCGCGGGCGGCCCCAAGGTGGCCACCAGCAGGCAACGGCTGCGGGAGGTGGTGGCGGAGCTGAACCAGGTGCGTGTGTGTGTCAGTGGTAGCAGCCCAGGCACGCCTGTAGGAAAGATGGGACCTGGCGGTTTTGCGTAAGATGCCGACTGGTGGCGATGGCGTGGGGGCGTGGCAGCCTCCAAGGCAGCAGGTGCAGGTGCGGCCTGCGACGAGCTGACCTACCTCCCGGACAGGTGCACCGGTAATATTAGCTTGCCGACATATAGCCGCTGCGGGGCTGACGCAGTAGCCTCGAATATTCCCCCGGGGAGCTCCAGGGCCTGTCCTTCCGCTCGCGGGCCATCCTGGAGGGAAGCTTTCATTGGTTAGCCTCACAAAATGCGTGGAAGTAACGGTTCGCGCTGCAAAGCCAGTGCACAGCTGGCCCCCATCCTCTCCCTCGTTCGCCCTGCTTCCTCCAGGGCCTGTCCTTCCGCTCGCTGGCGGCCCTGGAGCGGGGCGTGGCCGCAGCCCTGGGGGCGGACAGCTTCGCGCAGCTGGGCAGGGGCCCCTCCCTGCTGGCAGGTGGGCGGGCTGTGCAGGGTGAGCACCTTGTGAAGGACTTGCTGTGGGCCCTCCTGGACGATAGGTGCATGGGAGGCACGTGACTGCGCTACAGTACGCGGGTTAAGCCACCACGAGCGCCCTGTGAGCGGACCTCCTACCGCGGCTGCACGCAGCAGAGGTCCGCTCACACGCTGTATGCCTAGTACGCGCACAGCTCCCACCATCATACGTACACGGCATGGTGACGGCGCTTGGTAGTGTGCTACTCCTGCCAAGTAGCGATAATTTCTGTGTGTCATGGCCCCCGCAGCCCTAGCGGAGGACCACCAGCTTGCGTTGGAGCTCACGGGGGGCGGGATGGGGGTTGGCGGAGGCATGGGGGCAGGGGCAGCAGCAGGACCGGCTGCCCACGCAGTGTGCGGTGCGGCCGCGGGTTGCGGCGGGGCAGACCCTGACGAGGTGCTGGGGCTGGTGGCGATGGTGCTGGCGGCGGGACGGGCCGCGCGGAGGCAGCAGCAGCAGCAGCAGCCGGAACAGGCGGGGCACGGCCAGGACACAGGTGGGCCATGTAGCGAAGCGTCCCGCCAATGCTGCCATGCGCCTGCAACCGCCTCCTAAGACCCTTGCCCCTGACAAGGATTCATACCGTACATGGCATATGCATTGCTTGGGGTGCAAGTTCCTCAAGTGCCGGTTGGGCTGTCCTTCGTCATGGGACCCTGCGCACTCCTGCATGCAGGTGGCCCTCATGCCATGAGCCTGCCATTGCCTAATTTAATCCATGCCTCGGTAATTGAGTTCCTCTTCCCAAGTAAGTCGATGCGTACCTCGCAGGCGAGGACGGCGGCCAGCCAGCCTGCGCCCACGACCCCGCGGCCCTTGAGGCGGCGGAGACGGCACTGCGCCGCCAGTACCGCGTGCCGTGCGCCGCCGCCCTGGGGCTGGGGCCCGTACGGCACCTGGCGGCGCTTGCCGTACAGTACGACAGTGCGGTGCCGGCGGCGGCCCGGGTGGTTCCGGAGTACGGCATCGCGACGGGGCGGGCGCTGCAGGGGGGCGGCATGGGAGCGGGTTGGTGGCTGGGGTGCGAGGGCGTGCAGAGGGTGGCAGCAGCAGCAGCGACGAAAGCAGGAGGAGCAGAAAAGGCAGTGGGGGCCGACGCAGGAGCAGCAGCAGCGGGCAGCGCGACGGCCTCAGTCGGGTGGGCTGAGTCGCTTGAGGGGGCTGCTGCGGTGTGTCTTAACTCCGCCCTCATGCTGGTGGACCTGGCGGAGTGGAGCTGCTGGGAGGAGGCGTTCGAGGGGGCGCTGGGGCCGCTCAAGACCTTTGTGGCCAGGTGGGCCGCGTGGACGGCTTGCGTCAGGTGCATGTGCCAGTCTAAACCAAACCCGTGCCTTGATGTGTAAGTGCCAGCGGGTAGTGCCCATGGCGATCATCCCGATGCCCTCCCCCTGTGTAGGAATGTCGCGCCCGCATGGGCCTTATGCGGCCCATAGCCCTTTCACGTCACCACTGGCGCTCATTTGCAATACCCCGCACAGGATGACCCCCACGGTTGGCCAGCCGGCAAGCAGCGGCAGGAGCGATGGTGCCAACGGCATTTCCAGGAGCTCATGGCGGGCGGTGGAGGCCCCGGGAGGGCGGCTGTACAAGATCCCTGCCGGACTAGGAGCTCAGGCGAGTGGTAGGCTTGCTTGCAAGGCCATCTGCGACCCCATCCGCCCCGCTCGCCTCCTGCCTCATAGCGCCGTCAACAGATATGCCCGCCAGGAACCGCCAATTCGCTAGCCCACGCCCTCTTATCCCACCTCAGCCTTGCACCAAGGGGGCTGCTTGGCCTGCTCCGAACTTGCACGGCGACTCGAGCTATGATTGTGATGCCCATGAAACTTCCTGGCATCCTGTTTACAACAGTCACAGAACCGTATTATTTAGCCAATTGCATCATCTCCAGGGCAGCACTGCCGCCTTCACCTCTGCGCTGTCCCTGCTGTCCCACACTCCCTCCCTCCCTCCCACTGCCTCATCCCCGGCAGGGCAGCACGGCCGCCTTCACCTCGGCGCTGTCCCGGCTGGACGGCCCCTCCATGGCTGCTGCCCTGGCATCCCTGGTGGCGGACTGCGGGGGAGCAGACGCCGCGCCGCTGCAGGCACGTGTGGCTGGCACGCTACGCCGTGCCGTGCCGCACGCTGCTTGTACATAGTGAAGTGTCTGGCTGGTTCGTGTGGGCCTTCCTCGTCCAACGCAGCGCTCCAGATCCCCTTTGGCACCATTCTCCTCCCCCTGCCCGCAGTACCTGGCGGGTGTTGTGGAGGGCAGCTGGGCTGCACTGGCGGACGGCGGGGCAGCGGCGGCGGCAGCGGTGCACAGGCGAGTGCGGCTGCAAACTCTCCTGTTCCTGTGGGCTTGTCGTGCACTTGCAGCTGTGTGCTGGCCCGCCTGTACTGGAGCCACAGCATGCGGTAGTTGTGCTTGAAGGACCCATGGCATCGTTCACAGGTCCTTGGCCCTGAAGCCTTGACACGGGGACGCATTGTGGCCTTGACACGGACTGCTGGGCCCCTATCGCGCAGGGCGGCCGCTGCGCGGTCCGGGCGCGGTGCACCTGTGCCCGCCCACATGCTGCCGCTGCTGCGCTGCTGCCTGGACTGCCTGGCGGCCATACCCGTCAAGACGCTGCGCCTGGTGGCGGCGGAAAGGTCTGTCTCGTGCGGTGTGCGCGTTGAAAGCTGAAAGATGATTGCCCGGCTATCGTATTTTTTTTTACATCCTGTTCGACAGCGCCGCACCGTTGCGTGCAGACTCCTCTGTTCAGGATGACAAAGTAAACATGTGAAAAGTGTCACCGCAGCGTCCCGCCGTGTACCAACAGCGCGCGCTGCTGCCCCGCTGCGCTGCTCCCCCTCCCCCGTTACAATCTATCTGCCCCTGTTGCGTTCGTGTACCGCCTTCTGTCCCCCAGGGTTCTGCTGCCCCCCTTGGAGAGCCCCCAGGTGGTGGGCAGGGGGTGGCGGGCGGCGCTGCTGGCGGCCGCACGACCCAACCCCGCGCACAGGTGGGCGCGTAAATGGGTATCGGCGAACTGCGGTGTCATTGTGACAACAGCGCATGCATGTCCCCATTACCTTTTGCACGGTGCATACAAACGCTGTAGCAGTTCATACAACCATGAGAAGCTTGTTGGGTACTCCTGGTGCATTGACCTTGTCCCCACAGGTCCGCGCTGCACCAGCTGGGGCTGAGCCTGGGCTACGAGGAGTGGTGCGCCGACTGGGCGAGGCAGCGCGTGGCGCCGCCGCCGCCGCCGCCAGCAACAGCGGCAGCCGCCGCAGGATGCACTCCCGCCGCCATCGTCGGATCCGGCTCTGCTGCACCTCTTCCGGCGGTTAACGCGGACTTCCAGGAAAGAACAGCCGCAGGCACTGCAGCAATTGTTGCCTGCGGAGGTGTGGACAAGGGCGCTAACGTGAGTGCACCGGCGGAGGCGGGCGTCGCAGTGGCAGAGGCAGCGGCGCCGCTCGGCGCTGTGTCGGACCGTGACACCACCACCACCACCAGCGCTGCTGCCGCTGCTGCTGTCGTAGACCGCGCGTTGACCCGGCACGGCGCAAATGTCCTGGATGTAGCAACGCCTGCAGGCGCCGACCAGCCGCACCAGGGCCGGGGAACGAAGGCTGAGGTGCAGGGTTGTGGCGGCTTCGCTGGCGGCAGTATTGGTGGCTTGGGGGAGGGCCCTGCTGGGGCCCATGAGTCCGACGCGGTTGCGGGTGCAGCGGATTGCATGGCTGCAAGGAGGCGGGAGTGCGCGGCAGTCGTGGACCGTATTCGACACGTGGGTGGTGAAGTGGGATGGGGCACAGCGACTAAGACGGTCGCAGAATTGTCTACAGGTTTTGCTGCGTTGCGGCGTGCTGTATGGTACTGGTGCTCCAGCCAAATGTACAGCCGTCGGTACAGCCATATGGCATGCATACTTGTGTACTTGTTGTTGTTGCGTACTTGTTGCTGTACTTGTTGCCGTACAGACGTACGGCGTCGACAAGCAGTACACTGACCCGGACGCCATCGAGACTATCCGCTGCAACACCGAACGAGTGGGGAACGCCGTGGTGCAGGTGGGTTAAAGGCAACGTGGTGGGGCAGGGGTGTGGGTGGGAAGGCAGCGCCGGCTGCATTGCGTTCAAGTTGGGTGCGCTGTGACGCAGGGAGGCAATTGGCGGGGTGGGGCGGGGCGGGGTGTGAAGCTGAGTCGGGTGTGGGGGTCTGTGGGACCAACCTTGCTCCCTGCCATTCCGGATCCGGTGTTACTGCACAATGACAGCAAGTTGCTGCTGACATAAGCACCGACCCATGTGCCTGCTTACTGATACACACCCGTTTCCCACTCCTTCTTCCCCAGCTGTCGGACCAACTGTACTCCAAGGACCTGCACTTTGTCATGGAGCTGCTGCAAAACGCGGGTGGGTGGTATGGGAAGGGCGGAGGGCTTGCCTGGTGGTCACGGACGCGCATCTGTCTCCACACCTTGAGGAGGGCTGGTGCTGGTGCTGGTGCTAGTAGTGGTACTGATACCTCCCTCAGAGCGCCTTGTGCTACCGTTATTTAACGGGCCCGAGAAGTCGTATTTCCCCGTGCGTGCTGCATACCCTACCTGGTATATCTTAAGCGCCGCCGCAGCGTCCTTCCCAGAGTTGCAGTGGCCGATGCCTGCCTCTTGGCGTGTCTGGTGTGGTCTTGCCGATGGCCTGCAAACCACCAGTCGCTAGCCACTTAGTGCACCGCATGCTAACCCACACGCCAACCCATGCTAACCCACACGCCAACCCACGCGCGCAGAGGACAACTCCTACCCCCTTGGCGTGGTGCCCTGCCTGGAGTTCGTGCTCACGCGGGACGCACTGGTGGTCCTCAACAACGAAACGGGCTTCCAGGTGACAGGGAGGCGGGAGAGGGATGTTCGGTGTGACGAAGCGGAAGTCTCATTACTTGGGAGTGCAGGTACAATTGGTTGCCATTCCAGAAAAAAGGAGACGGTGCGCTGGTGGTAAGGTGCCTTTAACAGAAACCACCGCCTTATTGGCGAGGTCAAGCACCAGTTGCTTCACCCGTGTCGTGCATGTTTGTCATCATTTTGCTACCCTTGCAGGAGGGCGACGTGCGCGCGCTGTCGGACATCAACCGCTCTACCAAAAGGAAGAAGCGGGGCTACATCGGCAAGAAGGGCATTGGGTTCAAGTCCGTGTTCAAGGTGGGCAGGCAGCGGTGGGGGCAGCTGTGGCTGTAGCGACCATGCTGCCAGTCTGCGTACCGTACATGACACGCTGCGGCAACATCTGTGACCAGCTGCAGTAGCCCCGACCCAGTTATCGACTGCACGAATCAAAGCACGAAATTACACCAGCTCCTTATATGTGTGCTGATACAGCATTTTTTGTCGGCAAAAAAAGCCGGTGGCACGCTGTATCATTGAACGCCATGTCTATGCTGCCCCTGCATCCTCCTCCGCGCTTCAGGTATCGGACGCCCCCGAGGTGCACTCCAACGGCTTCCACGTCGCATTCAGCCGTACAATGTACGGCAACCTGGGCATGGTACTGCCAACCAACGTACCGCCGTACGACGGATCGCAACTGCCCAGCCAGTTGGGCCTGACGCCCGCGCCAACCGTCATCCGGTTGCCGCTCAAGGGGGCCGGCGGCGCCGGTGGAGGAAGGGAGGCCTATGGCGCTGACGGGGCGGAGGCGGAGGACGCGGCTGCGGCTGCGGTGGCCGCAATGCGTACCGGTAAGGCGAAGTGCAGCCGTGGCAGCTAGGTCGCTGGATCGTGTGCGGTACTGTTATCGTCACTGTGTCGTTGGTTGTCCCACAGGGCATGCCGTGCCCCATCGAGGCCACCGTACGCTTCGTCTCGACGTGCACACGTCGTACGACCGCATGCCTTTATCCCTACTTTTCCCTACTAGCAGCCTTTCCGTCTGAATTGCAAGCCGTGCTTAACCCGCGCCCACGCCACCCCTTGAGCCACGTTGTATGAACCCTGCCCTGTTGCTGTTACTACGCGTGCCACCTTCCCTGCCCCCTTCCCTACCCGACGTCTAACCCACAGCCCTGCGCGAGGTTGACCCCTGGTTGCTGCTTTTCCTCAAGAAGCTCAAGCGCATCGCTGTCACTGACGCAACAAGCCCCGAGGCGGCGGCGGCAGCAGCAGTAGCCGCAGCTTCGAGCAATGGAGATGCCCGAGTCATGGAGGCGGCCGGCCGCAGGGACGGCGCGGTTCCGGACGACAATGATTCGCACGGCGTGTACGATGATGAGGACACGGCGGAGGGTGGCGGTGGGCCCGGTTGCGGGCTGAGCCTGCAGGTGCAGCGACGTGATCTGGGCGGCGGGCGGGTGGGCCTGTCGTACGGCCCGCCGGGGGCGCAGCGGCACCGCAGCTGGCTCATCGTCAGTGACTGCTTCCCGCCGGAGGTGGACCGGTGGGTGGTGTACGGTAGTTGGCGGCTGTTGGGGTGTTCAAGAGCTTGTGTCCTAACCGTCTTCTGCCAGGGTGCGGGTGCCTGAGGAGCACGCGGCGGCGTCAATGGTACAGGTTCGGGCACATGTTTTTGTGGGTGGTTGTGAAATTGAAAAGGGGAGCTGTGTCGCGTAGCCTTCCTGTGTCGGGGTGTGGGTGCATGATGTGGACAGCAGGCGGCGTCGGCGGCGTCAAGTGCGCGTAGATGACCGGAGGGTGGTGTCGGGTTTTCCCGGCACCGGGTTTGTTGATGTGCTTGAGTTGATCCGAGTGGGCCTCGAACCTGTTCCGCGGGCTCCCCGCAGCGGCGACCTGACAATCGCGGAGCTGGGCGAAACGGAGGTCTCCCTTGCATTCGACCTGGAGCAGGCGGCGGAGGTGGCGGCGGCGGCGGCGGCGGCGGCGGCAGCATCGGCGGCAGGTGGTAGCGGCGGCGGGGGCAACATGTACAAGCGTCCGCGGCGAGAGCAGGTGGGTGGATGTGTGATGGCAAAGCAGCAGGAAGGCACGAAGTGGCACACCCGATAACTTCCGTGCGCTAATGCGTCTGTGATTTGACAGTACGGTATTGTTGCACAGTATCGTTGCCCGCGCAGCATCACCGCACAGCTATCAGTTGCATGAAACAACATTGGGCCCTTCGGGTCATCATACGGCTGTCCTAAAACACATGCACCAGGTGTTCGCGTACCTGCCCACCCGCGAGTACGGCCTTCGCTTCATGGTCAACGCGGACTTCATCGTCACCACGAGCAGGTACGGCAGGGGCCGTACGAACGTACGTCACGGCCGTTACATACGCATGAACCAGGGCTGGGCCCGCTGTCCCTTGCAGCCGCAGGCTTGACCGGCATCGGCAAACGGCGTTAAAAAGGGCCGTTCCAAGTCAGTCGAGAGCATTTGCTTGATTTCACCCAAAACATGGCCATTCCTCGTGAAAGTGCGAGCAATTGGCCCATTGACAATGGCAGCCCGTGGAATGATGTGTAGTAAAAATAGTGTACAAACCCTAAAATACCGGTACAAAAGTTGAGGAATGTATTACGATTGCGTCCCCAGGGAGGCCCTCGACAGCGGCAGCCCGTGGAACAAGATGTTGGCGGCGCGCATCCCGCAGCTGTTCATAAGGTGGGCACCCCTCTAGTTGGCTGGGATGGAAAGGACTCTGCCGTACATGCATGCCGATACCGGGCATGGAAGTTCATAGCGGAGGTGGGTGCCGGCCGGCGTGCCGTCCTTTAGGCGGACTGCTGATCAAGGGGGCACCTCCTGGTGGCTGATGGCTGGGAGGTAGATTTCGACGGACGGTACGGATGGAGGTAGTTCGTCCTCACAGGGTGGTGGGCGCGGCTGGCGGGGCAGCACTCAAATGCCTAGTGCGCATGGGCGGTGATGCACTTGAAGCAGACTGGGGGGCGGGGGGTGTATAGCATCAGGCAGCATGGTACTCGTTCTCTCTGTGTGGCACCTCTCAGCCTGCTTGCGCTAACCTCGTCGATTGCACTCCTGCAGGTCGCTGGGCCAGCTGCGAAGTCTGTGGCCCTCTGCTCCGATTCAGGATTACAATGCGGGCGAATGCCAGCAGCAACGGCAGCAGCAGCAGCAGAAGGAGCAGCAGCAGCAGGACCCCGGGGGACCGGGGTCTGGAGGCGGCAGGTGCTCGTCCACGGCAGCCGTACCTCCACTGCCGTACACGCCGCACGCCGCCCTCAACTTCTGGCTCAGCTGTGTGCCGCTGCCGGAGGAGGCGCAGGTGGGTGCAGGGGCGGGGAGGAACACACAGCCGCGGACCAGAGCGCAACACCAGGGTGCGAGCTCTCGTTGATCCGAGTAACCAGCAGGATGCGTGTGTATTACCTACCCCTGATCAGAAACTAGCCCTCCGCTTATTTTCAGCCTCACTGTTTGTTGGTACGCTACGCTGTGTGCTGCCGCAGGACCCTTTCTGTCCTCTCCCAGCCGCCATCGGCCACCTGGCCCGCGCCCACGTGCGTCTGCCCACCGCGTGCGGCCAGCTGCTGTGCCCCGCCGCCCACCAGCTGCGCGTGTGCCACGACCCACGGGTCAGGGAGCTGCTGGCGGACACCGCCGTGCAGGTGGGGCAACGTGCACGTGTATTAGGGGCAAGGGGCCTTGTGTATTAGGGATGTACCACGACGCACGGGTCAGGGAGCTGCTGGCGGACACCGCCGTGCAGGTGGGGCCCGGTGCATGTGTATTAGGGGCAAGGGGCCTTGTGTATTAGGGATGTGCCACGACCCACGGGTCAGGGAGCTGCTTACGGACACCACCCGTGCAGGCGCGACCTTGATACCGAAAACCACTGAACGGTGCCGGTGCGGCTGAGTCCTTGCCCCAACAGGTTCTGGCCGCTGCATGTCTTGTGGCCGCACACAAGCTAACCCACACTTATGACACCGCCGTCTTTCACAAGTGCGCATGTGCCCCGTCCCTTCGTCCTGTTTTCCCTCCCCGCCTAGGCCGCTCTGCGCTCCGCCGGTGTGTACTTTGTTTCCGAGGCGGTGGCTCCGCTGCACGCCAGCCCGCAGCTGAGGGCGCTGCTAGGGGTGCTGGACTTCAGGGTGCAGGACATGGTGGGTTGCGTTGGCTAATACACAAGGAACACGACCTGGGTGCACGGCATGGTCGGGTGCGCGGGGACGCTGCGGGGGGTGCTGGCCTTCATTCTTCTTTCGCTTGCCACTTTCTCTTGCGATGGCCTGCAAGCTTCAGTAAGTACCTTGGCATTACCACATCGTACCATTAGTTAGGCCATGCTGCACTGCGTTGGAGTGCATACAAGTACCGCATTACCACATCGTACCATTAGTTAGGCCATGCTGCACTGCGTTGGAGTGCATACAAGTACCGCATTACCACATCGTACCATTAGTTAGGCCATGCTGCACTGCGTTGGAGTGCATACAAGTACCGGGGCAGAGCCCAATGCAGTTTATGAGACCATGAGATATGGGTGGGCGTCCCTAATTTGCAGGTCGGCATGCTGGACGTCCTGCTCTCAGGGCAGCAAGCCAACACACTCGCGCCGGCAGCCCCTGTCTCGGCCGTTGCCGAGTCCGCAAGCGGTGCCGCCAATGGTGGTGCAACAGAGCAAGGCAGCCAGGGCCCATACTGGAAGACGGGAGGGCACCTGCCGCTCGGCCTGCTGGCTCGCATGCTGCTGGTCATATTCAGTGCCCTCGGTGTGCGTCCAGGAGCAACACACGCTAATACACGCCTAGGGCCGGGAGGCAACAGCACCAGCAGCAGGTCAGCTGCCAGCGGTGGTGCCACTGGGGTTGGCCAAGCAGGCCGGTGGGGGCAGTACGGCGGGCATGGGGCAGGGGCAGGGACGGCGGCGGACCCACACCAGGTGCATAAGGTGTGGGCTGCGCTGCGGTCGCTGCGGCTGCTGCCTGTGCTGGGTGGGCAAGGCGGTTGGGTGGCTCCGGCTGGCGGCGGAGTGGGTGGCCAGGGGAGCAGTGCAGCTCCGGTGTCTGTGTTCTTGCTGCCTGGGTCGGAGGCCGAGGAGGAGAGCGCGGGCCTCAGAACTGACGAGCAGCAGCAGCAGCCTGCAGCAGGAGGTAGGCGTGTGGATGCCGGTAAGGGCAGCTCAGCAGACAGCAGCGACCTGGACGGCGTTCTGCGCGCTGTAGGTCTTCCGCCGGATCTGAGCCAGCTGCTGCAGCCGCTGCAGCAGCTGCAGGCAGCTGTCGGTGGTGGTGGTGGTGGTGGTGGTGCCGCTGCTGCACCTGCTGCTTCCGTCGGCGCCCCTGCACTGCTGTTCCTGGACCCCGCCCTGCCCCGCGAGCTTCCACCAGGGGAGCAGCGCGAGCTGCTGCTGGCCGGACTGCGGGTGAGGGCCATGTGTGGTGGGCTCTGGGGCCGCCGGTGCGGACGTCATTTTGTTGTTGGCACGATGCGAATGAGGCATGCCGTACTATGCCTCACGCAAGGTGGGCTGCAAGCTAGGCGCACCACAAGCAGTGAACACGACCCTTGTCGCAATAGGCATGTGCCGGCAGCTTCCCTGCGCCCTTGCCCTGTCTTTGTTCCTCCGGCTTGGTCCCGCCCCCTTCTATACCGCCCCCTTGCTCCAACCCCGCCCCTCCTCCCCCAGGAGCTGGGCGTGCGCCCCCTGGAGGCCCCCGACGTCATGGACCTGGCGGTGTTGTCCCTGCTGCGGGGCCTGTCGGCAGCAGCAGCAGCAGCAGCAGCAGCAGCCCAACAGGGCTCCGCCCCGACCCCTCCTCCCCCTCTGGCCCCTGACACGCTGGTCGCCTGCCTGGCCTTCCCCCTGGCGGCTGGCCTCGTGTCACCACCTCCGCCTGCGCAGACCCCTAGCGGCGCCAGAGCCAGGAACCTTGATACCAGCATTGGCAGCAGCAGCAGCAGCAGCAGGTGTGACGACCCGCACGCCACCACCTGCGCCTCCCCCGCCTCCCTGGCCCCTGGCCTGCTGGGCCAGCTGCAGCGGTGCGCCTGGGTGGTGCTGTGCGACGGAAGCATGGCCCCAGCGCCCACCAACGTGGTGGCCCCAGCCACAGCCCGCCTGCAGCCGCCGCAAGCCTCCGCGCCTCCGCAACATGTAATTGGGGCCAGCAGCCGCAGCGGCATTGGCACTGGCAGCGGCAGCAGCAGCAGCAGCAGCAGCAGACAAGCCGCAGAGCTGCTCCTTCCCGCCGCTCTGTGCCCTCACCAGGGGCTGGACTTCTCCAAAGCTTTCCCGCAATGGGACGCCGTACGGCATGCCGTACTGTCGCAGCTGTACGTCACCAGCTGTACCGCTGCCGTACCGCCTGGCTCCTGGGCGTGGCTGCTGAGGTGCCTGGGGGCGACGCCCTTCCCGCGGCTGAGGCACCGCACCGTGCTGCTGTGGCCCCAGGCGAGCGAGGCGTTTGCAGCAGCCACTGCTGCTGCGAATGTCGCAGATGCCACCGCCGCAGCCGCAGCAGCAGCAGCAGCGGGTGGTGCTGCACTTGCGGGGAGCAGCACCGGGCCACGCACCCACAACACCATGGCCGGCAGCGGCAGCGGCAGCGCCAACACAGGCACCAGCACCTCTGGCACACCCATTGCCATGCTCCTGGCAGACTCGCCTTGGGCTGAGGGCTGTTCAGCAGGCGGGACAGAAACGGAGGGCGGAGGAAAAAGTGGAAACAAGGAGGAGGAAGAGGAGGTGGAGGAGAGAGGGGAGCCCGTCCGGGTGCTGCTCCCGCCCTGTCCTCCGGGCCACGTTTACCGCCTGTACGACACGTACTGCCCCGGGCTGGACGAGCTGCTGGATGCCGTACTGGGAACGAGCAGTACCGGCAGTGGCAACGGTGGTGGCGGCGCTTTGTCGTCCGGATCAGGGCCTGCGCAGCAGGCCTGCATCGGCGAGGAGCAGGGGAGGCAGCTGGTGGAGGTGGCTAAGACACTGCAGGGGCTGTGGGAGACGGAGGGCTACGGGTCGGGGTTGCGGCTGCGGGGCCCTGTGGAGGTCGTACGGGAGGAGGAGGCGGTGAAGGAGCTGCAGGCAGCTGCCGCGGAGGCCACAGGGCGGGCGGCGGCGGCTGGCGTGGGTGATCATGCAGGGGCGGGGCGGTCCGTGCGGCGGCCGGCTGCAGGGGAGGAGGCGGCGGAGGCTGGCGGCTCCAGGAGCACGCAGCAGCTGCTGCCTGCCAGCACGTTCGTGCTGCAGCTCAAGAGGCGCAGGTGGGTGGGCGCCGGCTCGCCTGAGTGCGTTGGGGGCGCCCCGCTTTGCCGGGCACCGGCAGAGCACGAATGCATTCATGTATATGTGTTAGGTCCAATCGTCGCGCTGCTTCCTGCGCCGGCAGACCACTTGCCGGTAGTAATGCAAAGGACCAACCAGCCAGCCCAAATTACGCAGTGCGACTGAGGCACTCGCTGTTGTTTGGTTTTGTGCAGGTGGCTCCCGACATGCCTGGGTGTTGCGGCCAGGGCATCCGAGTGTGTGCCGCGGCTACCGCAGCTGGTGGAGCTCTTTGGTAAGCAAGCATCGGAACGGTCAAATCCTCGAGCCCACCAGCTTGTGATGAACGGGCTTCCTATCCACGAAGGCTGCACGCTTACAAACGTTACATGCATGCAACGCACCTCCTCCCTGCTTGCAAATGTCACCGATGCTGCGATGCAACTTAGTGCACGCCATTGGTGCCGTGCCTGTACCGTGTTCGTACGACCGTGCTACCCGACCACGCGCCACGTGCCCCTGCCGTACAACGCAGGCGACGCCCCACTGCCGTACCTCCTGGGCTGCCCCGGGCCGGGCCTGGCCCCCGAGGGCCCCTTACTGTCCGCCCTGGGCCTCCCCTGCCGCGCAACGCACACGCTCCTGCTGCAGCAGCTGCGCCGCCTCGCTTATACACAGACCTCGGGCAGCAGCGCGCAGCCCGGTGCACTCACTGCAGCCCCCGCCGCCGCCGCCGCTGCAAGTAGTGCCGCTTCTTCTTCTTCTTCTACTGCTGGTGGTGCCGCTTGTGCCCCCACGGTGGTGCGGCTGGACCCCGGCCGCATGTGTGCGCTGTACAGCCACCTGGAGCGCGAGGCCCACGTGTCGGGGCACGGGGCAGCGGTGGAGGTATGCAGGGCCTTCGCGGAGCACCCGCTCATCTGGGTGCCAGGTGAGTGCGGGCGGTGGTATGGGCAGGTAGCAGGCCAAGTATTCAAGGACCATTCAGTGGCATCCCCTGGTGGGTTGCCAGGCTGCAATTGGGCAGCAGGATGTGTGGTTGATCTTTGCGTGCGCGAAACATCACGATACGGTGCATGTCGTTTATGTGCCCTTCCTCGGCCACCTGGTTGCAGATGCGCTGGTCGCGGGTGGCCCCGGCGACTCGTCATCGGCTTTGACTCCCAAGTCCCGCTTTGGTTTGGCCACTAGCAGCGGCAGCACCTTCCCGGCCCAGAGCCAGAGGGGCGCGCCCACAGCTGCGGCCTCCTTTCCCTCCTCCTCGCGCCCCGGACGCTTCCTGCGTCACACCGAGGTGGTGCTGCATGACCCCACCGGCGTGCTGGAGCAGCTGTGGCAGTGCAGCAGCAGGCAAGGCGGCAGCAGCAGCAGCAGGGACACTGGCCACGCTGGCACGGCCAAGGCCAAGGAGGCGCCGGGCGTTGCTTCGCTCCCGAGGGTGCTGGAGGCGCACTACCCCGCAAAGGTGCTAGTGCCGTGCAGTTCCGTATGTCATACAGTGTTTGCCATGCTATTCAATTTCTACGCTTGGCATACATGGACGTGGCGGTATGGCACATGAATGGCGCGACAAGCACATATTTTGGCAGCGACGGTGCAGCTGCTGCATCAGCGTATCAACCCACGGTATCACCCTTCCTTACGTTGTGCGGTACTTCCGGATCGCACTGGGCGCCAAACGGCACCCGCGTATGTCCGACAGCACACGGTATTGCCCAGGGCCCCATCCCCCGTCCTGCTTCCCCTGCTGCTATCTGTTACCGCGCCACAGGTCATGTCGTTCTTCGAGGAGCTGTGCGAGGTCTCCCCTGCACGCCTGGCGCCCCGCATGCCCCAAACAACAACCCCAACGCCGCCAGGAGCCTGCCCCGCGTCCCGCCGCCGCCCTGAACCAGTGGCCTGGGAGCTGCGCCCCCACCAGCCCCTGCTGCCCCGCCAGCCCACCCTGGACCAATACGCGGCCGCACTGCGGCAGGTGGCGGCCAGCGAGGCGCGGCCGAGCCCGCGGGCGCTGCTGTGGGTGAGTGTCACGGTCTCAAGGCAGACAAATCCGTGCTCGGTCGCAGTTGCTCGGTGCATCCACGCGCAAGCAAACGGAACCCCTGCAACCCGTTTACCTACTACGTACATTGGAGCACTTACGGTACTAAGCGTGTGCCCTGTCAGGTTCGCGCCATCCTGCAGCCGTGGGCTGACGCCGCCGCCGCCGGCCGCCTGCCCTCCGACGGGCCCATGGGTCGGCGCCTTCGCGCGCTGCTGGCGGGCGCCGCCGTACTGCCCACGCTGGTGGGCGGCTGGGCCAGCGCGGCGGGCGGGCTGCTGCTCAACGACCGGCCGGATCTGGCCAGGCATTTCGGGCAGCAACAGGGTGCGTGCAAGGCGGACCTGGAAGGAAAGGATAACGCCATACAGTTGAATCCGGATGGGGTAGATGTTGATGCGATAGGCGTTGCTAAGTCGTCCGGCATTGCTGCTGCCTTACCCTTCTAGCAAACGTTGATTGGGTTCCACCACACCCGCCTGGCGGCCACCGCAGTTGGCTCATGCTGCTGAGTTTTTGTGGGTCCACTCATTGTTTGTCCTATCCACGCAGGGGTGCACATCCTGGACGTCACGTTCTCGGACACAGCCGCCGCTGCCGCCGTAGCGGCGCCCTTCGCCGCCCGCTGCACGCCAACTGCCGCCGCCGGCGCGCCAACTGCCCAACCGTCCGGCCCCGCCCCCCTGGAGCCCCTGCTGTCCATGCTGGGGGCCAAGCCGCTGTCGTACTACGTCAAGGAATCCACGTCGTACGAAGGCCTTAAGACAGGTCGGGTGAGCCTCAGCCCTGCCAAGCACGCAGCCGTCATGAGCCAGCACGTGTGTGCTAATGCGAGTATGCTGGCGTTCTCTTTGCCCGCAGGCTGGGCGGTGGACCGGCTGCTGCGCGTGAGCCTCACCTTCGTGCAGCGCTACCTGCTGCACCGCCAGCCGGGCCTGTACGGCAGCGTACGGCACCACGTGGCGGCGCGGCTGCCCAGGCTGCAGATCTTCGTGGTGGACAAGGGCACGCTCAAGGTGCATTACTCGTTTAAGACACAGGGCCAGCTGCACACGCCCGCGTCTGAAGTTGCAACATGGCAATGCATGGTACATAGCAGCTGCTGGTGACCCTGGTGATTGCATTCGTAGCTAGGCACACAGGGTACATACGGCTTAATGTGTGATTGCGGGAGTCTCGTTCCCTAACGCACACACCGTGCGTGTGCGCGCGCAGGTGGTGCATGAGCTGCACCTGCCCGGTAGGGACACGCCCCTGCTGTCGCCGCCCGAGGGCCGACCCGCGGTGCTGCAGCTGCGGCAACCTCCGAGGGCTGCTGCTGCTGCTGCTGCTGGTGGTGGTGGTGGCGGCGGCAGCACGGACGGTGCAGCTGCCTCCGCCCCTCCCGCCCCCGACCCATGGCTATACGTGGACGACGTCAAGGGGTACAAGGCCATGGTCACGGAGCTGAGCAGGTGGGCATGCGCGTGTGTGTTAGCTGTGTATTAGGGTGGCGGGTGTGCTGCTGGTGGAAGGTGGATGATGTCAAGGGGTGCAAGGCCATGGTCACGGAGCTGAGCCAGTGGGCTAGCGCGCGTGTGTTAGCTGTGTGTTAGAGTGGTGTGGTGGGCGGCAGGAGTGCAGCTGGTGGAAGGATGCATCCTATCTGTTCACCGTAAAAAGCAACACTTAGTTTGGTGCGGACCGTTGCCTCACAGAGCCGGGGCGCTTCCTGGGTGCCAGAAAGCGCAGGGCCTTAAGCCGCACCTTCATGCGCCTCCCCAGCACACCGCACGCGGCACGTGCTGTGGTGTCGACGTGTCCGGCAGTACGGCCACAGTGGCATTGCCTCTATCCCAGCTCCATCCCTGACCCCTGCGCTCGCTCCCCCGGCCCCCCAAAACCCCCCCCCCCCCCCCCCCCCCTTCCCACGTTTGCTCCGCTGCAGGACCTGTCCCTGTTCCTGCTGAACCTCATACACAGCCACGAGCAGGTGCGTGGGTTAACTCTGTACCGTACGTGTGGGCCTAGGGTGCTGCCCACCATGCACGCATCTGGCGATCACGGTCGTGGTAGGACGTCCATGCAGTATGAAACACGCGGCCGTGTGCGTCCGATTCCGTGTTTCTACCATCTTCTCTTTGTGATTGGCTGTAGTACCCGCGACAGCGACACACACTGGCCATGGATACGCGCCTCGCACGAAAACTGCGCTGCCTGTTCGGAGTCAAGCGGTGGCAATTAGCTTTCGCTCACTTGCTTTTACTTGAAAGCCTCTGCACAGGCCAAGGTGACAGACACCACGTGTGCACCCGAATGCCCACCGCCCGCCACCATGTACCAATAAAGTGAGTGAACCATTCCGCCAACCTCCGCCCGCAGGACCCTGACCCAGACAAGGACACCAATCGGGAAGCGGCGGAGGCGTGCGCTGCTGAGGACGGCTGTGGGCCCCTGCCCGAAGGGGAGCCGATGTGGGAGGTGGGGCGTTGAGTTGGCGCTTCGTGATGCGCGGCCGTGCGGGGGTCGAATGGTGCCTGAGTGGGCCCAATGAGTGAAGCCACCGGGTACCACACGGATGACATTTATCACCTAGTAAGCAATGCGTTCCGCCGCAACCCTACAACGCCCCCGGGTCCGCAGGTGTCCCTGGGCCAGCTGCTACCCGGCCAGGGCCCCGGCGGCGCGGCGCGGGCCAGAGGAGACCCCTCGGAGGCGGCCCCACAGCCGCAGGTGCAGCTGCCTGACGTGGACCTGGACGAGCTGCTGGCAGGGGTGGCGCGGCCGCCGCCCAAGGCCAGGGCCGAGGGGCAGCAGCAGCAGCAGCAGCAGCCAGGCGGAGGGTCATGGGACGGCGGCGGCCTCTCCTTCGGCGGCCTTTGGACGCAGACGACGGCGGGAGGCGGCGGTGGTGGTGGAGGCGGCGGAACACCAAGGGGCGGTGGTGGCGGTGGTGGCGGTGGCGGCGATGACCCTGACAGTGCCGCGTATGTGGGGTACGCGTCTGGCGGGTGCGCTGGTGGTGCTGGTGGCGGGGAGGGAGCAGCGTCTGGCGTTGGCATGAAGAGGGTTAGGCTGGAGGTGGTGGAGCCAGGGCAACAGCAGCAGCGGCAGCTGAGGCAGCGGCAGCAGGACGCGGGAGGGCGTCTGCTGCTCGGCGACTTCCATCATCGGGAGGATGCGTCAGTAAGTCCCGCTGCAGCTGCGGCAGCCCCTGTCGAGCAACAGGGTGGCCGTGGTAGTGGTGGTGGGGGCGGTGGCATCACGGCGGGGCGCGGGGGCCGTGTGGGCTTAGCGTCGATGTGTGCATTCGGTGAGCTGCTGATGCGGCCGGCAAGGACAGGAGCAGCACCGGCGCCAGCACCTGGGCCCGCACAGCACGGGAGTGGAGGCGCTGTCGGTCAGGCGGCGGCGGCTGGCGGCGGCGGCAGCAATGCGGCTGTTGGCGGAGCTCCAGGAAGGGGTTTCACCCCGCGTCTTCCGAGCGATGGAGACGTGTACGGCGGACCGTACGACCACGAGCCGCAGTACGGCACGGAAGGCGCAGCCCGGCTTGAGTGGGTGGGTACGGGTGGGCGGTTGGGACGTGGACGTGACGCGGTTGTGGGGTGGGGTTCTGCTGCAACGTGTCTGAATCTTGCCTGGTTGAGTATATATGCTTGTGTGCAAAGTGCCGGTGCAGCTGTGTTGGCTTTCCATCAAGGATAAGGGCCTTGTGCAGTTTGCGCCCCTGCCATAGTGGCCCGGAGGAAAACAGCGCCGCTTCGCCTCGCCGTTTGGCCGATGCACTGTGCCAGCCTCAGCTGCTAACTGCTGCCCCACGTGCTGCTAACCCACGCGTGCAGGTACCCGTCCCCGCGCTGCTTCCCTCCGAGGCCGTGTCACACCACCTGCAGACTGTCATGGCAGCAGCAGCTGCTGCAGCGGCCCCATCAGGGCAGGAGCAGGAGCACCAGCCCCCTGCTGGTGCTAATACACGTGACCAGGATAGGGACGTGGCAGATGGGGGTGATGGGGGTGCGGAAGGCCGTGCGCTTGGTCGCGGCGTCGGCGGTACGGCGGCGGCGCGGTGGGCGGAGGCGGTTGTGTACGAGCTGCTGCGGCGGGACCCGGGCGTGGCGGCGGGCGGCTGGGAGGTCACGTGGGTCAGCGCGCAGGAGGGCATGCGGTACGCGCCGTACGACATACTGCTGACCAGAGGTACGGCGCGGCAGGGGATGAGGGCTGCTGGGAGCTGCTCGGGCATTACCTCGGGCTGCACGCAGGTCGCCGCGCCTTGTCGTACGATACTGCACGCCACGGCTCCCGCACGTGTGCCGTACGCTGATGCGTCCCTGCCGTACTGGGCCTGTGTCGTACGGCAGGCGGCCCGGGCACGTGCCCCCCTGAGCGCGTGTACGTGGAGGTCAAGAGCAGCAGCAGCTCCGACAAGAGCGCCTTTGAGATGAGCGTGCAGGAGGTGGAGCTGGCCAGGGCGGAGGGGCACAGGTGCGGTGGGCTGGCCGGACCGCGAGTAGCGCCACAGCGGCTGACGCTGGGCCAAACTGACCTTGCAGTGTACCGTACCGTATGGAAGGACACAGCGGCAAGGCAGTGGAAACGGGTACAGCAGCCCACCGCCCGTACTTGCTTGTAGGTTAGGTACTCCTGGACAGAGATGCAAAGTAGTGACTCCCCAATCAGTATCATGCACAGCAACAATCTTGACCGCCCCCCACACCTGCCCTCGTGCCCCGCATGGCCCTTACCGTACGGCAGGTACGTCGTGTTCCGGCTGCTGGGCACGCGGCACGTGTCTGCCGCCCAGCTGCGGCTGCAGGTGCTGGTGGACCCGTGGGCCATGTGCGCGCGCAGGGAGCTGCAGCTGTGCGTGCTGGCGGGCTAGGGAACTGTACGGGTGCCGTACGGTACAAGGCCAAGGCACGCCGCGCCGGTCGAGCAGGGGCTGTACGAAGATAGGCGCTGCACGGCGGGCAGGCGCTTTGCGTGCTGGTTAGGCAACGAACTGCCAGGTGTCTGCCATTGGTGTGCACAGTACACGCGCTGCGGCCTGCGCCCCGGCGGGACGAGCTAAGTGATTGAGCAACCCTGCACGGTCGCCCTGCGTGGTAATTGGCCTGCGTGCTGTCGGTTGAGGACAGGGGAGAGGACAAGCACAGGCACGGCGGAAGCGATCGGTCTCTGCGGGATGCGCGGGTGTCAGGTTGTGAGCAGGCTAGCGTGCGTGCCTGCCTGTCCTTGCAAGTGAAACCAGCGGAAGCTGCAAGTGGGGTACCTCAATCCCCGAACACCGGCAGTGACGGCCAGGAGGTTGAGTGCTTTGCGCCTTTAGCAGGGATTTGCTGAAGCATTCTAAGGCAGTATGAGGCTCACAGTACGTCGTGCATGATTGAGTGATGTCGTACGTCACTAACTAGCACAGCATGCGTTAGGTATGCGTTAGGAAGCAGAGCCGGCGATTGACGGTGGAGGACCGACAGTCTGGGGGCGAGGTTGACAAAAGGGCGGGATGATGCACCGTACCGGTAGGTACTGCACCAGTGCAGCAGTGGTTACGCATCGGGTGCAAGTCTTTCATGTAAGCTTCATCAGGATTGCTGCAATGCCATGAACCGACTTGCTTGACCACCAAGCGTGATATGGCTGGAAGTGTTCGTATGCAGGAGTCGGCCCTTCTGCAGCTCCAACCGCAGGGCACAATTCGTTGTACACAATGTGCGTAGAGCAGTCCGTTACAGACCTCCGCTGTGAAGGATGCCTGGCACAGCGCCAGGACCCAGCCGCACGGCAACACACAGAAAATCACGCTCCTGTACTACATACACGCACACAAATAATCCTGCGGACAAAGTAATTCCACCAAAAACGGCACACCGACGAATGTCACACCTGCTACATTGCCGCTCTTCAGCCCCACCCTGCAGCCTGCAGCCCTCTCTTACCCCGTCATGATCAAGACAGGTGCATTATGCTCGGTACTACCAGTTTGCGGACACTGACGGCCTTCTCCAGTACGACGCTAGTGAAAAAATAGGCCTCATGAAAATACGGGACAGGTAGGGGCGGGAACCTCGGGTGAGGAACGCCATCCTGCTACAGCTCATCTCCGTGCGTGCATAAGTGTTGGGTGCAACCAGGAGCTGCTCCGCCGCAGCCACAGCGCTTGACCGTCGCCCCTGGTCTACAGGAGGGGCGTCAGCTGGCTGAAGAGCAGGATCTTGCCCACCAGGTTGCCCACCACACCCAGCACAGCGTCCACGACGGCGGTGACGGGGCGCAGCGACACAACGACCTGCGGGCAAAGGGTGGACGGGGTGGACGGGGCGTGCGGCGGAGTCAATGATCACAGCTGTGCGTCGCGTGCACGGCGACGGTGTTGGCCGTTGGGCATTGCAGTGAGCAGCTTGCAGCAGGGAGAGCAAACATATAGTAGGACACGCTCTATGTGTGCATGGGGGCGACAAAGTTTACAGCAAGGAGCAAGCCCGGTGAGGGAGTCCTTGGGCCATCCTTCCCCTTTCCACCCCTCTCGCTGTACGGTTGGGAGCCATTGGCTCCAACAGATTATGGCCCACCCTAGGCATACCCTAGTGCCACCTTCCCCCAATATCCGCGCACCTCGACCTTGACCGGGCGGGCAGCGTCGTCCTTCAGCTGCATGACGG
>VFQN01002506.1_pt1 | contig 28130 bp, 24 predicted proteins | sample 3512371 | NCBI WGS metagenome assembly VFQN01 (sample SAMN10412370, study PRJNA504923) | tailings metagenome | isolation source: Replicate 2 from Balatoc abandoned mine | place: Philippines: Itogon, Benguet | collected 2017-08-28
ACGATATACAGTCGGCCGCTGATAACTCCACCAGTGTTGCCTGGCAAAATGTTGCTCAAATAAAGTGCATGTATGATATAGAAACTGTTGGCTTTGTTCGTCGTTGTTTACCGAAAGGGATTGATATCTATGCCATCGCAAACACTGCCGCGCAACAAGCAGAGACATATGGTGTGAATACGACAGCTCTCTACGCCACTGCAACAAACCGAAATACAACTTGGTTTACTGATTTTATTGGTGATATCTACAGTCTTCTAGGTTATGTGTTTGGCTTTGGAATTGGTGTTACCGTTGGTGTTGCTCTTCTTTATCTCTTCCTCTTACAGACTAGAGGATTGCTCTTTCTAGTTCTTTGGACTGCGATCCTTGGAGTCCTGGTTTTCTTACTTCTAGGATCTTTTCTTCTATGGTCATTAGCAAATCGGTGGGATTCTGATGGTTTACACTCTCATAATGAAGTAATTACTATGAGAGTATTTGCATATTTTGGTTTGGGTTTAAGTGCTTTCTATTTTTGTGTTATTGTTGTTTTAAGAAAAAGAATTCAACTGGCTATTGGTATTGTAAAGCAAGCTGCACGAGCTTTAATGGCAATGCCGAATATTTTATTTCTTCCTTTGGCTCAAGCACTTGGTATCGTATGCTTTATGGTACCCTGGGTAATTTATGTTCTCGCGTTAGCATCATCAGGCAGTCAGGTCAATCATGATGCAACTTATACTTATCAAGGTCAAACCTTTACGTACACTTACAAGACATACAGCTATCAGACAAATACTCGTTGGGCTTTCCTCTATATGCTGTTTTGTTGGTTTTGGACTTCTGAATTCCTGATAGCTCTTGGACAGATTATTGTTGCTCTCTCTTTTTCACGTTGGTATTTTACCCGTGATAAGCCAGTCCATGGCTGGTCAACAGTTAATTGGGTAAGATTAGTGATTTTCATTTCTGAATTTCTTTTTAAAGAGTTGATTCTCATAGGCTTTCGGGGCGGGGATCATCTACCATGCAGGAACAGCAGCATTTGGTTCATTATTTGTCGCAATCATTAAAACCATTCGTGCAGTCTTATTATATCTACAAAAACAAGCGAAAAAGTCAAAAAATAAGATTGTAGAATATATTATCTGTATGATAGGTTGTTGTCTATGGTGTTTAGAGAAAATACTGAAATTTATTAATAAGAATGCATATATCATTACAGCAATTTATGGATATGGATTTTGTTCAGCTTCGCGAAAAGCATTTTGGTTATTATTAAGAAATATATTGCGGGTTTCAGCAGTGGGAATTGTTTCTACCTTATTACTATTGATTGGAAGAATCTTTATTCCATTAGCGACAACAGTTTTATGCTATTTTGCTATTGGTTATGGAATGTCAAGTCATAATGTTAGTGGTATTATCGCTCCTTTGGTATTTGTGTTCTTTTTGTCGTATTGGATTACTAGCATGTTTTTAGAGATTTATGGGATGGGTATTGAGACGATTCTCCTCTGTTTTATTGCTGATGAAGAAATGTTCGAAATACAAGATCGATTTGCTGAGGGTGAATTAAGAACAACAATAGAGAAAACGGCTTTCTTACATGCATCAATAAAAAGAAAGAAAGTAGAGGTTCGTTAAAGTTGCCTCTATCTAGTGTATCATTCAATTTTTCGTAGGACAATCCGAATCCGAATACCGTGGAAGAATTTTCCTCAGCAGATGATTCAAACCACAAAAAGAAGCCAAAGACTCGTGTTTAAATGACTGGATTTGTCTTCACACTGTTTTCTGTTAAACTTCTGATTTCTATCGAAGCACAAAAAACCCGAACAGTTCTTCCTGCAGTATTGTGTTCTTGTTTGTGAGAATCTTTAACTATGAGTTGAGGATTATTGAAGAAATTTAATTAAAATTATATTTAATATAAAATAATTTTAGAGGCGCATTCATTAATTTTTGTTTCCAATGATTATGCTCTCGCTATCCAGAAATAAAACTTAGACGCCAAAGAATCGGACAATAGGGCTTTCTATTTGTTCCTATTTAAACCCTAAATCTCACTGAAACCAGAGTGTAAATTCGTTGAACAAGTTCAAAATGATTTTCGGCCTGCCTGAGTATATTCTTGAAACCATTCAAGCGCTCTTTCACAGATCTTTATGTTCAGAATTTTACAGCGAATCTTACAACGCTATGACTGAGAGAGTTTCCTTTTGTTACACTTTGTTCCAAATACAGTTTTTTTTCTGATAAAAACTGCGGAATTTCTCCTGTTTTCCGCGATAAAAAGGAAGCGTTAATTTTTGATGAGCTTGGTTTTTCAATTGTTATTTAGAAGCGAGATGAATCGTTTTTATTATATCTTTTTCTGGATTCTGATTATATCTTGTACTTGTGACCTATGGTCGTCCTCTTTGACTCAGGAAGAGAAAGATCTCAACGATCTAAAGCTTAGAATAAGAGATGAGTTCGATTGGACAGCCTACTTGGAAATGAATCCTGACATTAGCAGGTATCACACAACACGTGAAGAAGCTGTTCAACATTTCTTAACACATGGCTATCGTGAAGGGCGAGTGTTTCCATCCCTCTACCCGAATCAACCAGGTTTCTCTATGGCTCTTCAGAAATTAATGAATTACATTCATGTGATGGAAGAAAAGAAAATCCCAAAAGAGAGTCGAACATTTATTATCTTTCATGTTGGCATGATTGATTCGAAGAACTCCTATGAAGTTGTTGTCAATAATTTGAAAATTTTCAACTTTTCTGTAATTCATGATCGTTCGACAAACAGCCAAAACTTTTATTGGTTTAATATAATTGGAGGTAAAGATAACAATATGCTTCCTTATGTGCCAAGTTCTGATCAATGGAATGTTGCAGCTGTTGAATGGTTAGTATCTCCTAGTGATATTTTAATGCATTTAAGAACCTTAAATATCGTCAAGAACACATTAGAGTTGAATTTTGGATCTGTTTTCTTCATGAACAATGGTGTTCGAGGTCCAATGATATTAAGAGAAGAAGGAAAGTGGATGGAAGAGTTTAGGCAGCTTCTTAACGATGAGCATAAAGTCGGTATGGCTGGTCCCGCAATAAGTTGTGAGGTATCACCACATGTCCAAACACATGCATACATCATACGAACATCTCTTATTCCAGCTCTTCTTACTGAATACACATCTTTTCATCGATTCACTGACTGGCCTGCACTGATTCGTCATTATGAGGTTGGAATGTCAAAGTTTGTTTTAAATCAAGGATGGAACATCTCGTCCTTACTTTACTATAAGCGGTTAGGGAAGAAATATTTTGATGGATATTGTATACCGGTACCTAATGCTCACAAGAATGGCATTTTAAATAATCCATCGAGATGGTGTGATTTGAAACCAGAGGAACTCGTCATTTATAAGTTTGGTGGAGAAACACTGCGAGTTAATGGATTTGTGTGCGAAGAAGTTAGAACTTACATGAGGAAAGAGGTTCTAAGATTAGCAGACAATGAAATGAAACACAGTGAATTAATTATTCCGGAGACACTAAAAGGTGGTCCATTATTTGATTTATATAAACAGTATGATTTAGAACTTCTCAGAGACCACGAAGCAAAGAAATTATGGAGAACAGTCCCTCATGTAAATCGAAAGGACCCTGCAGCAGATAAAGTTTGTTTTCTTGTTCGTACAGCAAAGATGCATGATGAGAAGCAGACTTCACCGTACGGAGACAGTATTACTTCAGGAAGTATTGAAGAGATTGTTGAATGTGAGAAATTTGATAATTTTTCTATTTTTAATTCCTAATTTTTTCGTATTTCATTCATAGCACTTGTTCGCCAAACTGACCCTAACTGGGAGGCTTTCTTTTTTCTCACGGACGAGAAGCCCTTTGAAGATCGCTTGCAAGAGATTCTCGGCGGGTTTAAAGATGAGCGTTTGGTTTATCTTCATGTACCATTAGAACATCGACCATTAGTAAGTCCGTTTAATTTCATATCTTCTCTCTCAGTTAGCAACTCTATCGTTAGTATTCACAAACAGACGCTGCTTATACTCCAACGGACTATGTATTGAAGCAATTGGTTAAAAGAAAGGACTGTCGATGGCTTACTTCAACAAATGCAGATAATATTTATGGTTCAGAAATTGTTGAAAGAGTTCGCCATGTTGTGAATTATCCGGAAGTATTTAAAAAGAAATTCAGATACTATCAAGCTGTTCCAGATCTTGTTTTAACTCCAATCGACAGTCGAAATTGGGCTGAAATAGGTAATGGCTCAAATGTTGCTCTCCTCTTTCCATTTTCACCTTTACAATTAGATTATGCCGAAAGAAATGCAAAGAATAATTGGGCGGATAATTGCTTGGGTATTATTAGCAATTTGAAGCTTGGTGGTTTAGCTGCAACTGTACAACCCCGCCCCATTCTTGGGAGAGTAGATTTAGCGGCTGCATTTTTTAGTCGACCAAAATTGGAAGCAGAGAATTTATTTTTTGGGAACTTCACCAATCCTCGCTTATACTCATGTAAAGGCTGTCAGGATGGCTATCTGACAGAGTATTTAGTTAACCATCGTTATTGGACTTATCGAAGATTGCCGATAGATGGATTAAAATCAATGGTTTTTCATGGACCATCTCCTTCGTGGTGTGTTGCTGCAGGGAATGTTTGGTTTGATCATCCTGATGTTGGAAAGGTGCGTTGTTATTCACAGAGGACAGTTGACACTCTAAGGGTCATCGATGTTCCTCCAAAGTATGTATTTGATTGGAGTCATTTCGACAAAACTGAAAAGACCTGTTTAAGATTTACTAATCATGGTTTTCATCGGAGTAAAAGAACTTATAGATTATCAGCTAGTGCTAGAGAAGCATCCATCTTACGAAATATTACTGATATGCAAGCAGCGTTGAATGATTCAAATACTCCTATATTTTCCACAGTAGCAGGGTGATGTAAAATAAGAAAAATTAGAAACGTTTTTTTTCTTTTTGACGGAAATTTCAACTTTGATTTTGAAATAATGAGCGAAGCTATTGATTTATCTGCTTTTCCAATTCTTAGATTAGATCAAATTAGTATTATTGAGACAGAATGTTTGATTAAGTCGGTGAAGGAAGTGGAGCAGATCATTCAACAAGGGGAAAATGATAATCCTTCGATGTACCGGTATTTAGTCAAACAGTTTGATCAGATGAGGAAGGAAATCTTGTCTAGAGAAGCTTTAGAAAGAGTAAATAATCTATTAACAGGAATGGAAGACCCTCTAAATCGTAAAATGGTTTCGAATATTACTTTGATAGAAACACCAAGAGAAATAAAACCAAAACGACGAAAATCAGAACCTGAAGGCGAAGGACAAGTTAAAAATACCACAAAAGACGAGAAAAGCTCTAATTTTGTTCCTTCTTCTTCGAGATCATTGAAGGAAAACGGAAATACTGTCGTTGAAACTACTCAACCGACATTATCCGCTGGAAATTTAAATGCGAACAGCCGTCCTTTGACTAAAGTTCTGCCAAACATGGAGCCAGTCCAGTTATCTCAAAAGGTAGAAGATCAATTTTCCAGAACAGATCCGCATGAACATCATACTCCGAGATCTATTATGAGCTCACACAGTAATCGTTCATCTCGGAAATCCCAACCGATAACAGAAGTCGATGATCAGCCATCCAAAAAGAGCCTTGAAGTTGTATATAAGAATTTTGGTAACGAATTCATTGTTGCTGCTACAACAAAGAAAAAGAGATTTTATCCGATGAAGAAGAACACAGAGACTATCGAGGAAGTGAAAAATAGAGAAAGATTAGAAAGGTATTAACTCTCTGACTTTTTCAAATCCATTTTAATGTATTTCATTCAAAAGGAGAAAGGTTGCGATGCAACGACTACTCCAACGAAAGGAAGAAAGAGAAATGCAAATTCAGGTAAAATTCTTGCCATATACATTACCTTATTTATTGAAAAACTTCTGTGCAGAAAATTCGAGAAAAAAAGCGATTAGAAAGAGCTGAGCAAGCAAAGAACGAGGTTAATAGGAAACAAGCTGATAGAACTCCAAGCAGCCCCAAGACTGGAGATAGCAGTGACTCGGAGTCAGTGTCAGGCGGAGATGACGACTATGTTAAGATTGAAATTTCAGAAAAAATGGTTGAAGCAGCGAAAGATATCATTATAAATCAGGAAGACCCTACCAATGAAGTAGAAAGCAGTTTCCTTGGAGATAATGAAGAGATTCAGTTAGATGGTTCAATCCTCCGAGAGGGTGAGAAGGTTGTGGACCAAGCAAAAACATTTGAAGATATTCCTGCGATTCAAAATGAAAGAAATCAAAATCTTTCTTCGATTCAACCAGTTGGTTCGAATGGTTCCGTCAGGAGACATGTTTCCAAAGTTAACCAAACTAGATCTAAAACTCTATTATCGTCCAAATCGAAGTCATCAATTGAGAAGGAAACTAAAATCAGTGGCAAAGAAGAAAACACGAATCGCAGGAAAACTGTCCATTCAATAGAGAATGCTTCAAAACAAGTCCCTTCTTCATCCGCGAAACTGGTCTCTATTATACGTCCCGGCAAGTTGATAAAAGAAGAAGATATTCAGAAGTTGGAAGAAGCTCGAGAAGTGAATTTTGGTGAAGATCCAATAGCCGATAGTGAACTTGCAGCAAAGAATCTTGCAGCTTTGGCAACAATTAGAAAACTAAAAGAACTTAAACTTGCCCGAGCGAAAGGCGGAATTTCAAATGAAGAAAAGCTTTTCGCGTCTGAACATAAAGATGACGCTCTGGTAGAAACTGTATTTGCTGACCCGCCCTCGAAGGATAACCAAGTCCATGAAAAACATATCAATCAGATCCCTTTAGACGAAGAAAGACCCTCATCTGCGGAGCTAGAGAAAGTCTTAAAGGAAAAAGAAGTACCAATGGAATCCAAATATGTGGATAAAAAGGAATATGTAATGTTTCATGACCCTCATGAACAAAAACTAGATTCTATGAATAAACCTAGTTTTGATACACAAGAAAAGGAGATTGGAGATTGTACGGAGGAAGCCCAGCCTGCTTTAAATAATTCCGAAGGAAACAACGTGAACGATGAGCAAAGTACAGAAGATGAAGACGACACCGACGACGTTAAAGATTTGTTCCTCTATGAAAATGGATGTTTTATCGCTAACTACGATCCTGAAGAGCTCCCGGGGTTAATATCTTGGAAATTGGTAAGCGGACAAACTGTTTCTTTTTCATGAACTAATTTTTGGATAATAGGAGAAAGTCCAAGGCATGAATCATGATTGGAGAATCGATTTGAGTCGATATCTCCCTATGAAGGAGGGGGAAGGCAGTAAAAAAAGCGATTTATTCCTATATCGTTCCACGAAACGACGAGTAAGAATTTGAAACCCCCTTTTTGATGCGACTCTTATAGATTCATCGATTTATTGAAAATATAGAACATTCCATCAGGGCTTATATTGATCGCTGTTGAATGCCAAGATCTTCTTTTGGGCTTAACGGATGTGGGAGACAATGATTCCTTCCTATCCGCATGGATTCAAAGAGTTCATTCCTTCGATGCAAATGCAAGCTCGTATGACGAGGGAGAAGAGAAGTTGCTGTTTACAAATCAGTCCATTTGTGGCAATGGTTATATGATATGTAAAAAAGTTGAAGATTTGATAAAAGACATATTTATAAGACTTTCTGCAACCATTCCACCTGTTTCTGAGCTTGTCGTTACATCAACCGATGCTACTCGATCTTATTTGATTTCTCAAGGGTCGATTGTATCAAGATTGAAGACAGAATTGAAGGAGATCCCTTATCAAGAGAACACTGTGGTAGAATTAGAGCAAAATCTGGTAGAAATACAACAAAACCATGTTTCAGAGGAAGTTGAAGGAGACGCAGCAGACCTTCTCCACTCTGAAAACTTAGAAAATCAAAATAGAGAAAGAGGAGAAAATCAAATGGCGAATTTAGATGATCAATTACATGGCAATTCTGATTCTGATAAACTTATACTCCCAACAACTCTTGTTCCCTCCGGTGACAATAAATCGAAACTTGGTCTCATTAAAGGACGAAGAGCAAATAAGACTGCAGTCCCAAAAGTAATTACGAATGCGAAGAGGTCCATACAGTCGCTTGATAACAGTAAAAATGGAGCAAGTTTAATAGAGTTTTACCCGAACTTTGGAATGATATTCCCCGTCGCTTACCATCATATTGGAAACAGGTATGACCTATTTATTGCATCAGATCTGCCTTTTATTCTAAGATTTTGTGTGTAATTCAATAGAGATGATAACTCCTCCGCCCGGGTATTAATTGAAAGCATGCATATTCAAGCGAAGCTCTACCAGGAATGGATTGATGTCATGAGAGATTATTCTACTGTGTTTTGTTCGGATGATATGGAGGATAATTTGAAAGCGATAGAACGAAGTAGCGAAGTTTACAGTGGAAACAGTCGTACATTACATTTTCGTGTGAAATCATCAAGATCTGAAGTCACCAACATTGTCACTGATGTTTTGACGAATGAATTAACCAATTGGGTTCAGCTCCCAACAGGACTGGGTCTTGGATTATCGTGGAATTTATTGTGGACGTGGTCAAAGCCTCATCTAAATAAAGAACACTTGGTGATTTGGCAGAAGGTCAATCATTTTGATGATAGTAAACAGCTTACACGCAAAGATTTACTAAAGAAAAATCTCCAGCGCTATACTGATATGAAAGAAATGAATAAATACGCAGGAGAATTTGAAATTATGCCTCAAACATACTTATTACCACATGAGTATACACAATTTGTTGCAAGCTTTAAAGAATTTGAAAGTATGAAGTCTTCCACAACCACAGAGGTGAAAGCAAAGACGGAGCCAGAATTTCATAATTACTGGATTTTAAAGCCAGTCGGTTTATCTAGAGGTCGTGGAATTAGTTTAATTAAAAATCTCGCGGAGGTGGTTTATTCTCAATCATCTGTCATTCAAAAATATGTTGAGCGACCATTATTATGTTTGAATCATTATAAGTTTGACCTGCGTTTGTTTATTGTTGTCACCTCCTTTAAACCTTTAGAAGCATTTATCTATCGTGATGGTTTTGCTCGGGTTTCCACTCACCAATACTCGTTAAACCCGAATGACACAGTGAATAAGTTCATTCATTTGACGAATAGCTCGATTCAAAAGCAAAATGCAAATGGTCCGACTGAAGATAATCCCATTAATGATAAAGAAGACGACCCAGATGCAGGAGGATCAAAGATTGCTTTGCTAGGGAGCAACGGGCTTTGGAAGCGACTAGAGCAATATGGGAAGATTCACACTGAGCAATTATGGAGCAGCATTTGCTTATTGGTGGTGAAGTCGCTGGTTGCTGTAGATGACAAGATGATCTTTCAGCCGAATTGCTTTGAGTTGTTCGGGTATGATATTTTAATTGATGAGACTTTGAGGCCATGGCTCTTGGAAGTCAATGCATCGCCGTCTTTAGCAAGAGAAAATGCCTTGGATAAAAGAATTAAAAATACGATGCTTAAAGATTTAGTGAATTTATTGGATGTGGCGCCGTTTGATCGAGCTGCACTAAGCCGAATAATTTCCAGGAGGCTATCGCAAATGAGTAAAAACCGAAATCTCATGGGAAGAAATGATGCAGAATTAGAAAAGGACTTAAAAGATATTTTAGGTGATTATATTCCGCGTAAGTATGGTGAATTACCAAAGAATATGGGAAACTTTGAGCGTTTAGCTCCAGAAACGGCTCATCATCAATATGTTCTAAAAGTGAAGAAGAAAATTGTTCGCACAGTGGATGATAATAGTGCAACTTGAAGAAATTGAATTTTTCTTTTTTCGTTTTATTGTTTGTTTTTCGATTTGCTTGAAAGTTTATTAGTGGTATTTACAAAATATTCTTCTCTTATCCATAAAAGGAGATAAAACATACAGAAAAACAAACAATTAGAACATGCAGAGAAATACATTGTAGAGAAAAGAAACTCCGAAATATAGTCGGAAGTATTGATTGAATGACAAGATGATATCAACGTGCAGAAAGTAGGAAGAAAGAAATAAAGAAATAGAAAAGCAATAAAAGAGGGATAGAGACTCACTTTAGGTACAAAAACAAATCAAAAAATTATTTAAATAAAATCCCATGAAAGGACACGACGATTTTATCAATTACTATTCGGATTCTTCTTCGATCATAATCTTGTTTAGAGGCCTTTCTATTCGAAGATATTTAAGGCTGGTTCAGCGTTCATTAAACCATCGATCAAGTTGAGGTTAATTTCGAAGGGAAGGTTGTTTATCAGGGCTGGTAAAATTGCGTCTAAATTTGTAGATGAAAGTAAACACAATAAGTGTGGTTGTTGTTTACCGCTTACCTTGATCCGAAGCTTCAGTCATTTGAAATTCTTCAAATGATTCAAGGTAATATCAAACATCAAGTGTGTTGTTGTGTGTTTAATGTTTACTTAAGAATTTTTGTTCTATGGTCTTCGTCATAAAAGTCTTCAACCTTCCAAGACAGACATTCAGGGAGTTTGAGAGAACTGGTGATAAATTATCGAGTTTTCCAATTCTCCTCTTTTTTATCATGTTGAACGTTGCGAGCATTGCGGAAGAAATTAGAAAATCAGAACAGTTCTTTCGCCACAAGCTTTTTCTTTCTGCATTTGAAAACGATCTAGATGGAGTTTCCTGCAATGAATGAGCTCCCTCCAGCTGGGGACCTTCAAGAGCCAGCAATCTCTGTCAAAGACGTGGATAAGTTCTTCACCCAGCTTTATAATTACTACGCACAAAAAGGTTTAGGAGTAATCGTACTCACCGAGCTTTGTTCTGTTTTATCTCTTGGATTCACAGTTTCTTTCACAACTTTTCTAATGGGTGTGGTCAATTGGTCAGTTCTATCAGAATGTTTTGACGAAAATACCTGCCAAAAGGTTGAAGAAGAACTGTTTCTCAATCCTTTCCATCAAGAGCCTTCTGCCTATAAATTCATTATAACGATATACTTCCTTCTATTTTTTTCTTATTGGGTATATGCTTGCCATTCTTCAGTACAGAGAGTCTTGGCTGCATGGGAGATGGAAACCTTTTATTGTGATTATTTGAAAATTCCTTTTAATTCAATCTCTGATGTTGAATGGTATCAAGTTTTAGAAAAGTTTATAGATTTATACGATAAAGATCAACTACCTTTTATTTTGTTTCCCTATCAGAAAGAAGATACTGTTTCCTCGCCTTCTGACCACCATCACACTCCATTACTTTCGACAGAAGGACAACAAAATCAACGCAATCACAAGCCAGAGTTAACGATCCAGCACATTATTTGTCGAATTATGAGAAAAGAAAATTATTTTATTGCTTTAATCAATAAGCACCAGCTTGATCTTTACCTACCATGGTGGCTTTCACCCTACACAACCGAGCAGCTTGTTCTCACGAAAACAATGGAATGGTCTTTATATTTTTGTCTATTTGATGAAATGTTTGTAATGAACAATGAAGGAAATTATATTATCCGAGATTCTTTCTTTGACGATGTCAATGGATTGCAACATCGATTTCAAATGATTGGATTAATAATGTTCCTTCTCATTCCGTTTATGACAATTTTCATGATCTTACACTTTTTCCTCGAGAATGCTTCTTATTTTCATTCAACTAAAGCATATTTAGGACCACGGCAATGGACTCCCTTTGCATTATGGCAATTTCGTGAATTTAATGAACTAAAACATTTCTTTGATGAACGAATGAATGCGGCTTACATTCCTGCGACTGAATATCTCTTATCTTTTCGCAATCCATATATAATTGTTTTAGCTAGACTTGTTTCGTACGTTGCTGGAGGAATTGTTGCGACAATTCTTTTTGTTAGTATCTTTCACTCAGAGGCATTAGTTCATATAACTGTCTGGGAGCATAATTTACTCTGGTATTTAGGAATATCATCTGCGTTGTTTGCTACCTCTCGTTCAATGTTACCTGACGAAACAAAGAAAAGCGAATTACCAGCTGTGTTACTAGAGAAGATGAGGTGTCACACGCATCAAGACGGATCAAATTGGTTGGGAAAGGAACATACAACTGTCGTTAGGAATGAAATTAGTGACTTACTGGTGTTTAAAATCCAATTATTCTTAACTGAAATATCTGGAGTATGGTTGACTCCTTTAATTTTGTGTTTTTCCCTGCCACGTTGCGTGCCGACTCTTTTGGAGTTTTTAAGGTTCGTATAGATTGATGGACGTTAACAGAAGTTTAAGATTTTCTTTTTCCTGTAGAACTCATTCAGAATATAAAGAACATATTGGAACGGTGTGTGATTATTGGTAAGCTTTCATCTCGTTTCTTTTTTTCCTTGACAAATATTTGTTTTTCAGTTCCTTTGACATCGCAAAACATGGTGATCCAACTTATGGTTCTATCACGGAGACAGACGGGGAGAACGCACCGAGTAGAATCCCAGATGATCATTCCTCGGGAATTCCGAATAATGTGGCTCCCTCTCAGATTCGAAGTGCTGCGCCATCATCAACTGCAAATAATACCAATAAGATTCGACTAAATGATGGAAAGTTAGAAAAAAGTGTTGTCAGTTTTATGCATCATTACCCTACCGCTCAACTTGATTCACGTGCTTTAACTTTCTTGGATCGAATGGACACATATAAATCAATGATGTAAGCGTCTTACAGATCCTGCTTGGTTCTTATTAGTTGTGATATTAATAGGAAAACGCGACGGGAGCGAGAAGTATCTTCTATGATTTTCGAAAAATCTATTTTTCCTGGTAAGAATGCTCTATAATGTTGTATCTGCTTCTTTTAATTATTGTGTTAGTTGGGACAGGGAGTGTCGGGAGAGCTTCTGTGACTCTTAATAGTGGAGCTGGTGATCGAGATCGAGTAATTCTACCACCAGCGCCCCCGCATTCAACGGAGGAGATTATTCATGAAAAAGACAATGTTCACGGAATTGCAATGACTTCTCCACCAGCTCTGACCTTCCCTGCCGTCGGACAAGATAAATCCTTCGGTAACAGTTCCCCTGATCGAGATTTAGTGAGTTCAGATTATTACCCTTACGAGGATTCTGCAACGTTCAATAATACGCAGGCTAATCGAGGAATGATCAATACGCAGCCCCCTTCAATACCGCCTCCTCCTTATGCGGGACAGAAGGTCTCTAATGAGAAACTGCCGGTCATCCGCGAGCAAATAATTTCTCGTGATGAAATGGGAATCGGTGAAGGGAATGGGACTGTTGGCATGAGTGGAGGTCAGGCAGGTGTTTCTATTTTGAAATCGCCCAATTATTCACATTATCCCCGAAGTCGGATGATTTTATCTTCTCGAGGCCATACTCCACGACGCAATCCTTCATCATCATTGTTTGGTGCTGGTAGCAGATTTCATCGACAACAGATTGGAAGAGGTCGCGAACAGAATGAAGAGGAGATGCCGAGTGTTTTGTTGTCTTTACTACAAAGACAAAACATAGATTATCAAAATGATTTTTATTGGCTCGAGAAATTTCATCGAGACAAATTAATGCACAAGGAAGAGTTGGATAAATCTTTACTTGACTACCAGCTTCAGCAGCAAAATATCTCTCAATTACATTCTCAACAAAATTTTAACTTTCCTTTTGCTATGCCTGGAGGTAGTACCTCACGTTGGCCGAGTTCCTTCCCTACTGAACCTATTCCTCCCCCTTCCCTCAATCAAGCCTTTGACCATAATTCTACTGCAGGAATGTATGCGGAGAATATTAATCGAAATATAATTTCCTCTCCAAAGCCTTCTGCTGCATACAGAAAAAGCGCTAATAGTGGAAATTCTTTGAAGAGTACGAGTAACCCGCAGATGCTCGGAGCTGCCCACAGTAGTGGGAGTGGTGATAATCTAGCGACCGTCACGAGTGGTGGAGGTTATTTCCCTTTTGAGACCAGTCGAGTGAATAGTGTTGACGAAAATGATCAAAGCTTTTCCCCGGTAATACAAGAACACTACACAAATAGTCTCACACCTCAAAAGCCCCTTTACAGACAAAATAAGGATACTTAAAAGATGTATTTTTGTGAATACCATGTTAACTTTGTTGATCTGGATTTGTAAATAAGAGGTACGAAATCAGATTTATTAGTCATCAACAAGTACTAAAGATTCATGTTTACAACAGATTAGAATAATTCGATGGATTATAACTCATTCATCAACCTGGACTATCAACATTAACCTCGATATTCTCGAATTAGTGGGATTCTTCTTTCATTTCCCTCCCTTATAGATTTACTATTCATGTTAACAATGACTCGGAATAGCATTGCTCTTTTGATTTCTTTCGCTCTTTATTTATTCTACAAGGTACTAATAGTAGCTTATTAATAAACAGACTTACACGAGAAGCGCCTTATTTCAAAAAGTGTTAGAGACGGGCAAAAATTAGGAATTATTAGAGGAATGCTTTGTGAAGTTTGCCAACAACCATTTTCACTTGAAAATGAACCTTATCTCCTCTATTGTGGTCATTCAATTTGTTGTAATGATCTTGATTCCTTCAAACTATCAAATTCTGCGTTTCAAGGAACTTCTTCGTTGAAGTTTCCTTGTCCCATTTGTTCGGAAATAATTGACTGTGTTTACTATGAAAATGATCTTCCCCCTATCAACCAACACTTAATGGAATATCTTGAGGAAGTCAATCAAACTTCTTATACTGATATTAACTCCAGTTCCAACCTGGGATCAACCTTATACTTGTCTTATGAAAATGTTACTTCCCCCGATCACCCACCAAAAGCACAAGTCTTATGTCAAAATTGTAGCACAACGGTTTCCTCTTGCTATTGTACTGTTTGTGGCTTTGATTTGTGTCTTCAGTGCGATCATTTAATCCATTCTAATAAAGTCTTTGCTTCTCATAGAAGAACGCCCAAAGGACTGAGCGACACCTACAACTCACAGTTAGAAGCTAATTCTACCTTATCAGTATCAAATGGGAGGAATAGTAGTATTCAACTACCATTTGTTGAGTTCTGTTCTTGCCATCCAGCAGAGATACTGAAGTTCTATTGCTTGGAGAAATCTTGTTCTGAAATTCCTTTTCTTTGCGCCTATTGTGTCATAGAACCTCAACACCGTCAACATTCTGTCGTTGCCATTGACCAAGCTTTTACAAAGTTAAAGAATGACTTAATCTCGAAAGAAGCTGCTGAGGCGGATCAATTAATAACACAGCTAGGGAACCTTCAACTCACAGCTCAACAGACCCAACAGCATAACCTCAATATGACAGAGATTAATCAAACAAATGTACTCCACGACTTTGAGCTAATTCGTCAACTATTAATCGCTTTAGAGAAGAAGTTGATCAATCACATAAAGAAAGAGTATGAAGATAGTGAAAGTGATATTATTAAAACTAAAGTTCTTTTAGCTAATTATTACCAAGAACTATATTATGCGAAACAAAGATTACAGCTGTTTCTTGACTCTTCTGATCCTTTAAACTTTTTAAAAGAGAGAAAAAAGACAATTGATTGGATCAAGGAGATTAATCGTCGAGTTACATCATTCTTAGAGCAATCTGTAGTACCCTCTGTTCAAACGACTTATGACTGCTCTCAGTTTGTTCTTTCCCCTGAACTTCAGTCCTTACTATCGAATTCATCCACGAAGAGCCTTTTAGGCGAAAAGATTGATCGAGATAGTGCATCGCCAATTGACTTTATCGAGGAGACGTGGGTTCTTCGTCAAGCCGAAAGAAAAGATGAAACTACAACATCTCTTTCAATTGTTCCTTCAGCCACAGTCGTCGTTGGAAATATTGCTCATTCTTTCTTAAATACACTTGATCAGATCGAGAGAAATATTCCTTTCTGTCCTCGCTTAGTTGTGAGTGGTGTTGTGACACTTGATGCAAAGGAGGTTCATTTATTTTCCTCGATTACTGTAAAGCCGCAAGGAGTTCTGACTGTAGCAACTTGGGACGCCATTAATGCTAACACTGGCTTACTCTATTTAATTGTTCAAGGTTGTGTGTTGGTTGAGCCTGATGGAGAGATTAATTTAGTTGGAAAAGGTTATCAAGGAGGGCAAGGGTCCAATCAGCTTGAGATTCCCAGTGAAGCCGGAGAGCCGTGTGATGAGGGCCATGGAGGAAGAGGAGGTCATGGATCTCAATTTTTTGGTACCATTGGAGGAGGAGGCGGTGGCTATATGACAGCGGGAAAGCCTGCAAAACCTAACACCTATAAAGACCAGTGCAATTTTGGAGGTTATGGTGGAATTGAATTGACAGTGGATCCATCAGACACTGTCTACGAATCTTATATGCGAATGGGTTCTGGAGGAGGTAACAGGATCGGACTTAATTTGAATTTTCTTTTAATCAACATGTTACAGGTGGAGGTTCGGGATACGGAGATATAATTACAGGAAAAGGTGGGAATGGGGGTGGGTTACTGATCATTCAAGCCGCAGAGTTGCGCAACTTTGGAAGGATTTCAGTCAACGGTGAGAATGGAATGGACGGAAACTGTCAAAACAACTATATTTCAGGTGGGGGAGGTGGCAGTGGTGGCTGCATTAAGATTGAGTGCAATAGTTTCTTTAACGCGGGACATATAACTGCACTCGGCGGGAAAGGGGGAGTTGCAACTATCTCGAACTCACCATTAAATAATTGTAGCAGCGGAGGAGATGGTGGAGATGGGTTAATCATCATGAAATATGACATAAGCACTGAATCTTCGACTATGCACTCAATTCTTCCGGAGCCAAAGGTAATTTTGAATTAATTTTGATATCAGATTAAACAGTTTCCATCCAACATCACCCATGAAGAATATTCTTGGGGTCTTTAGTTTGTTCATTTTCATCTTTCAAATTACTAAATCAATTTTTCTTCTTTTCATGATAAAGGTAGTGTAACATCATATTACCTATGATATTTAAAGGGCCTGGAGTGCAATAATGTAAACAATCTCCTCCTGCTGGGTGACTGTCTGGTCTAAGCTTAAGTGGAAACATGTCCAAGAAGGGAATCCCATAAATACCCGCATAATAGCGAGCTAGCTCATCATAGACAGGAAAGAGATTCCAGTCATAGCGGGTATTATCAGGCACAAAATGATTAGGTAAGTGGGTAGGAGAATCATAGCTCTCACAGTGTTGATGGGGAAAATTAATACTTCTCCAAATAATATGAAGGGAGGCGTTAGGACTGTTCGGTTGATGTAAAGTTCGAAGATCTCTCATTGCTTCCACTAAGGAGGCATTATATGCATCTAAGCGATGATAATGGGGACCGACTCCAACTATAATAAATGTTGGGGATTTTTTAATAATATTATTCCTGAAGTTGTAATTCTTTCGCCCCAGCTGAACAACTACGTCTAAGATAATCTGAGATGCACATTTTCCCTTTCCAGCAACGATGAGATTCATTAAAGTCCCAGCTGTTTGAAAAGAAGTAGAATCACCAACAAATAACATTTTTCGATCTCCTAGTAATTCACAAAAATAAGAAGCATTCCACTCCAAGAGACGACAATTTTCAGGCTTCCAAATCCATTTTTCTCTCGCTGAAGCCTTCTCAAGAGTTTTCCCACTACGATCACACTGACAAGCATGACCACCAATTCTTACTAATTCATTAGAATATCCTGTTAAAGAATATCGAATAGTGTCACTATGAGGATTTGGTATGGGGTTCTTCGCACAATACGCTTCAGGGCTTTCGAAATCGCAGCATTTGAAACTTTTTTCGGTCATCATGTGGTATGACCATTTCCCAGAGGAGATTTCATCAATCTTACAAATGCTTCGAGGAAGCGTTCGCCTGAAAGTGAATCCAAAGAGCAACACGAGAAGCAATAATTCCATCAAATTTCAAACAACCCGCGATAAAAAGGATGATGCTTTATAACAAGCGTAATTTCCTGACCCACTCCAACGCGGAATCTTCCCATCAAGAGTTCCGTTAGATAACATTCTTTGATCAACTCCCATAAAACTTTTTATTTGGTAGCGCTAACACGGTTCGAGTTTAAAATGAACTTTGATCACGTTGAGGATTGGATTCAATGCGCATGTTGCTCTATTGGTTATGCAAAGGAGGGAGAGCGAGCTCCGCATCTGCTGATTTGCGGACACTCCATTTGCTGTAAAGATGTGAAGACCTTGAATGAGAGCAAGAGTAATATCATTGGATGCCCTGTTTGCAAGCGAAAGACTGGATTACATCTATATAAAGATAATTTTCCTCCGAGAAATTTTGCCATTACGGAGCAACTGGACAAGATGCGAGCCATGGTTCCTGAACCGACCAATTGCCAAGAATGCCAAAAGCAAGTTTGCACGGTTTACTGCAAGGAGTGTAAGATTGATTTATGTGATGAATGTAATACTTCCATTCATCGAATGAGAGTATTTGCCACCCATGCGAGAATTCCTATTGTCGAGAAATCTCCTCTTCCTGCGGAGCAGATGTACTGTTCAATACATGAGAACGAGCCATTAAGACTCTTCTGTTTGGAAGATGAATGTCGTAGGCCTAGTTGCTTCTTGTGTGCAACTCATGGCATCCATAAAGGTCATAATGTCAGTCTAATTGCAGAGGCCGCCCCCACACAGAAAGAGATCTTTGAGAAGGAGGTATTAGCTGCATGTACAAACGCGAGAAAAGGAATGCAAGATATTACTAATAAGTTATTTTATGCTGATCAAAATCTTCAAGTCAATCGAGAGCTTTATCTCCAAGCCCTTCGTGAAGATTTCGCAGTTGTCCGCCAAGTATTAAATCTCTTAGAACAACAACTGTTAGAATATGTCAACCATGAGGCTGCTGAACTCTCAAAGGACATTTCTTCTCTTCAAATCGAGTTATCTGGCAAATTAGCTGAGATGAGAGCTATTGAATTCCTCGGGAAGATAACATTGAGCTCTGAACCAACCCTATTCCTTTCGAAAATTCGAGATCTTTCCGAAACGATGATTTCTCGCACCACTAAAACAAACGATTGCTTAAATAGAGTTATTGTTCCGTCTGTTGATATTAAATACATTCGCGACGAAAAATGTGAGGTTTTACCAGGAAAAGAACATGCAGTCGGTGTTTTAGCAAAAAGTATCGTAAAGTCCATTAGAGGATTTTCTGTCAATAATTTAAAAGTGACAGCTAGTGATGAGCTAGTTGTATCTGGATTTGTAGAGTTAGATTGCAAGAATGCATATGAGTTTTCTGCGGTTATTGTTAAGAGTGGTGGTATCTTGACGGTGAAAGGTTGGGATGGTAACGAGAATACCGGTTATCTGAACTTAATTGTCAGTGGAAATGTCATCGTTGAAGAAGGAGGACAAATCAATTTAACAGGAAGAGGATATAGAGGTGGTGCCTCGTGCGGTATCAGCGAGAGAAGCAGTTCAGATGGAGAGTCTCCACAAGGGTGTGCAGGCAAAGGTGGCAAAGCTTCTGCCCGATTCGGTTCAACCGGAGGTGGTGGAGGAGGATTGGGAACGAACGGATTTGATGCTGATCCAAACCGATTTAAAGAAGAGGTTCATCCAGGTGGAGTAGGTGGAAAGAAGCTCCAAGAGAAACTCGATAGAAACTCCATGTTAGTGAGGGGGTCCGGTGGAGGTATAATTTATTCTGGTTGTATCTGAGATTTGGTTAATAGAATTTTTCTTGTAGGTGGTGGCAGTGGATATTCTGGATCTATGGGTGGTCATGGTGGTTGTGGTGGGGGATTATTGATCATCAAAGCTCGTGAAATTAGAAATCAAGGATTAATTTGCTCCGATGGATTAACCGGTCTCAATGGAGAAGGTTGGCTTGCACTTATTGTTGTTTCATTATAGATATTAATCTTTCCATTCTTTAGGTATTTATAGTTCTGGTGGTGGAGGAGGAAGCGGTGGTTGCATCAAGTTGATAGCAAATATCGTCCACAACTCAGGTGAGATCAGTGCGTTAGGAGGAGCAGGAGGCAAGGCAGGACCATTTAATGGGTGCTTTGGTATCTGCTCGAACGGCGGTGCTGGCGGTGAAGGAATTATAATCATCGAGCTAGCTGATGATATCACTGGAACAGAAAAAATTGTCCCAAAGCCAATTACCAAATGGACTCAATAAAAAAATGATATAAAACCATTTATTGTAAATATATTTTTTAGGAAATTTGAAAGAATAATGATGAAAGATGGAAACCACACTCATTTGTTTCGTTGTTCTATTTTTATTTCATACTAATGCATCTTCAGCACATCTATCAAATATATAGTAGAGGTTAGTCGAATATATTGCCAGCTTCTTTTTTTTTTATTTCCATTTTTTTGTTTTAATTTTATTGATTTGAGTGTTTTGTCGAATAAGAAACGTCGTTAACTTTGAAAGATTTGATTAACTATTACAAACGAAACAAAAAAAGAAAAGGACAAATGATATCAGATCTCCAACAACTTTACACAATACTGGAAGAATTAGGAGAAGTAAAGTGGACATATTATATGATATTCACAATCCCACCAAACAAATTACTTCGATTATCAGAAGAAGTTGAACTCTGAAGGTTATTCTGCTCGTTCGTTATGAATGCTCCATCAATACTTTCATTGTAAACATTAATAATCTTATTTAAATGAAGATTTCTTGATTTCTTTTCTTCTTCTGTTAATACTTGTGCTGCTTCTTGATGAAGCTTTTTCATTTGAGATTGAAATAGTTCAGTGATTCTTCTTTGGAATTCAGGATCTAATCGTCGTCTCTTCATGAATCCTTCTGCATCAAAGTGTCGATCGCTCAAGCGTTTTACTTCAAATTGAACAGTTTCATCCACCATCATCTGTGTAAGAGGTAATGTTTTAACGACACTTGGATGTTGCCAGATAACGTCAATAGAGGCAGTTTCTTCCACAGGAAGAGATTGTAATTGTTCGATTAAACTTGCAATGATTTGTGTTGAGCAATCAATCCTTGCTTGATAAGATTTATCGAGGTGTTTTCCATTCTTACTCGACCACCCTGTTAGTAGGGAAAGAAGGTTATCGTATTTATCTAACCATACAGATCAAAGGATAAGAGGGAAGAGAAGAAGGTAGAAAAGAGTTCTTACTGATGAAGGTATTAATGGTAAATTTAGATGGTTTCTCAGACATTTTCTTTAAGAGAGATTGAAGCTCAATAATGATGATACCAAAGACACCATCTTCGAAAGGAGGCTCTGAAGGGGCTCTTGAAGAAATGGGATTTCCAGGGCCCAAAGGTTGGAAAGAGATTGATAAAGAAGATGCATCTCTCTTTAGCGATCCAGGTACACTCGATTGGGGTTGAATATTTTGTGGTAGTACTTGAACTGAAGTACGTTGAGGCACTTCCATTGGTGTTATTGGAGGTGCTATAGTTTGTGTTGGTCTCACAGCAACAGCAACAGCAGCAGCAGTTCCGTTATTATTGGTAATAGTGTCGCCAACAATATTCTTCAACTCAGCCATACAAATATGTACTTTATTTAAATCCTCATTTGTAATACCAAGTTCAGAAACAGGAGTTGATACAACTCGTCGAATAATTGCTAATCCAAGTTTCCCAACGCCAGAAAAGCGCGATTCTAAGTCAGGATCAGATCTCTTCCGATGATCAATCTTTGCACATATCTGTTCTAATCTTTCTCTCTTTTGAGTAATCCATCCAACTGGATCTTGCAATCTTTGAAGTCTTTTCTCTAAAGTGTCTAAAAACTCTTCTTTCGTTCTTGTGCTTTCATCAACTTTTGCAAGTAATTTCGTCGCTTCTTCAGCTGGAGAAGTTGTCTGCATTCCAGCATATAAAAGTTTGCAAACCCTTTGATGGAGTTGTTTGTATTCATCTGGTGGTAGCTTGGTTGCCATCTTCTCTCGTCTCTTCTGCTGGCAAAATCAAAAGAAAACAGTAATTAATGAATTCCTTAAAACTCCTTTCACGTAAAGCGTATTGATTTGAGAAAGTGTTGAGTTTGGTTTGAATTTATCAAGAGAGAAGAAATTAATTATTTTTCAAATGACACAACGAGTAACAGAAGAATGGTGCCTTCAATATTTACAACATTTCTATCGAGATGAAAAGATTTCTCCTCAACCAGCAAGGTTTTTAGGTGAACCAAGAGGATTTACTCGACTAGAAGATATTGCTCGATCTAGTGATCGCAGTTCAAGGGTTATGGTCGATGTTCTTGGGGTAAGATTGGAAATCATTGACCGAATTTTGTTTGAGTAATAATTATTGAATTGATATAGATAGTAGTGAACTACGCTTTCCCGAAACCATCCAGAGGAAGTCATAAGTTCTCTGTTTCTTTCTTTGTCATTGATCCTTCATATATCCACCCTGCACATTCCATTTCCTGTGTTTACTTCTTTAATGACCCAGAAACTCAATATAAAGAATTTAAAGTTGGTGATGTGGTGTGTTTAAAGAATTTTTTGTTTGGTAATTTCAATAATTTCCCTCAACTGACAGGACAAGGTGGGAAATGTTCAATCCAAATCTTTCGAAATCTACAAAATTATCAAGAACATGGTCTATACTCTTTTTATGTTCCAGAAAGATTTATTGAAAATCTTACCCATGAGACTCTTCTTACTGATAACGATGAATATCGCGCTGATAGTAGATTAAGCCAAGATTTCCCTTTCCTTGAGAATCAATGGAGAACTTTTTTTATGTACGCAAATCACAAAGCAAGTATTAATTCAATTGATGTATTAAGTAATTTTGTTATCAAAGCATTATTCTATTTTGGGCAGAGTATTTTCCTGAAAAGCACTTTGGCTGATAACAGCGTTCCAACCGCTCCTCACTGCAACGTTCATGATATCTTTCAGCTGCGATCAAGAAACATTGAATTTGATCAGTACTATGCGTCTATTGAACCAAAGAGTATAGCCAGTGAAAAGCCTCTCGAGTTCTTTGAAAGATGTGACCTCATCGCCCTTGTTCTAGATGCAAGGCCAGGCGACGAAACGAATGGTGGTGATCTCGTTGTCTGGGACGGGACCAGCAACGGGAGTGTTCTTTCATTACCTGCAGATACCAAAATACCTTTGCAAAACGCTATGAATCTATCTCAAATCTATAATGAAGTTCTGAATCTTCCCGAGATAGAGAGAGGCGATCCTGTCATCTTCCACGAAATTAAACTTAGAACTGAGGCAGCAGCAGCTGTAAGTCCATTAGAGAAGGTTTTGGGCCTTTCTCTTCTGTTATCTATCGAGAATACACAGAGAAACCATTATTTTGCGCGAATTCACCCAGGAACCTGGATTCGTGTAAAGAATTTGAAAGTTATCAACGACCCTAATGACCATTTAATAAAAGCGAGCATTGCCCCAGATACTCATGTGACAGTGTTGGATAACTTCTTTTTGTAAGTATCCTTTGTCTGATGAAACATCCTTCTTTATACTGTTGGCAGCGATCCTGTGAATATCATCAAAGATTATAGGCAAAGGCTTGCACAAACTATAGCACCCGCTCCATCTTCGAGTCATCAACTTGTTGCGGAACAAGAGGATCAGCCAATAGTGAAGAAAGCACGGAAGGAGAGTAATGACGATGGAATTCCTTTTACTCCTTTGGTAAGGGACAAGCTTTCGATTGCATCTGGTACATTTTAGTTGTATTTAGGCATATTGTGTTTCAAGAGTTGCTCCAAACAAGTACGCTTGTTTCGGTCAGGTTCTTGGATGGTTTCCACAAAACCCAAAAGAGTAAGTTTAGTAAATTAGCTCATTTCTTCCTCCTTTTATCAAAAACTTCTAAAGATGGGTGCGGCTTGTGAATTCTCGTACTCGAAGATCTCCTCCAGTTCATTCTTTTTCATTTTGTATCAATGTATTTGATGGAACCTTTGCTTTACCGGTTATATTACATGCAGAAGCAGCAGAAACATTTCTCGGCGTGAGAGCACAAGAGTTCTCTGAAAATGAAGAAATCCGAAATAAAATACTCGAAAGACTTATAATGATCAAAGAAACTAAAGAATTTATCGATTTTTACGTTCAATCATATCTTATTTCAACCGAATCAGCAAACGGCGGACGGCAAACAAAGAAAAGGTGAGGAAGGCTAAGAACACTCTCATAATTTGATTAACTATTATCTCTAGTATTGCATCTCAGGAAAAGCGATTTGCTATTTTTGATACAAAATTATTGAATTGATGAAGAATACCAGTAGGGTTGATCATCTCTTTTTCTTGAATTAAGGAATTGCTTAATAAATTGGCTGATAGCTTTTTTTTTCATTTTGTTTTTGATGAAAGAAAGATGGGAGTGAAAGATCTTTGGCAGCTTCTCTCTCCTATTGGTCGCAGGATCTCAATTGAGACTTTAGAGGGAAAGGCATTAGCGATTGATATGAGCATCTGGTTGACACAGTTTATTAAGGCTATGAGAGACGAAGAAGGGAAGATGATAAAGAATGCTCATTTGATAGGAACTATTCGAAGGATTCTGAAGATTCTCTTTCATAAGATACGACCAATTTTTGTGTTTGATGGTGCTACACCAAGTTTGAAAGCGAATACGATTCAAAGGCGAAGGAAAACTCATGAAAGACATGTAAGCTCTCCGTTTATGATCTGATTCACTTGAAGCCTTTCGTAGGAATCCAATCGACGAGCAGTAATTCACAAACTTTTACTAAATCATGTGAAATCTCAACAGAAAGAAAGAAAGATAGAACAGAAGTCTAGTACCGACAACGGGCAATACGCAAATAACTTTAGCGCTCCGCCTCAGACTAATCCTTTCGCAAATTCTTCGTCTAAAGAGAAGGTAGATGCTTTATCAATACCAGAAGAGGAAACGAAGGTAAGACGAAGAGGTCTATCTCTCTTTCGTAAAAGCGTGTTCTTCAGAGAGACGAAGGGAAGAAAATGAACCTAAACTCGAGTTCTGTGAGCGATTTTCAATATGTTGATGGGCTTGACGAAAGCATTGAATGGGAAGGAGGATATGAAACACTTCGTGCAAAGGATTTGAATGAAGAGAATCGTGGAAGCGATTCAGAGGATGAAATGGAATATAATTTGCCCGAATCCTATCAAGATCTGAGTATAGAGGTTCTTGCTTCTCTCCCTGTACATATGAGAAAGCAAATTGTAGAAGAGTTAAGAAGAAAAGAAAGAATAAAGAGTCGTACAAATTATATCCCGGTTGCTGATAATCCTTTGTTGTATTCACAAACTCAATTAGCGAACTTTTTAAAAACTAGGTAAATGTTCCTATGTTGAATAGAAATTCCCTTCCTGACTTTTTGCAGTAAATTGAATCGGAAAGTTGAAGCTGCCCAGAAATTCATTGATGGAGATGTTCAAGGAAAGCGGGTAGCATCAGAGGGGGGAAAGAAGATTCTTTTCATTCCAAAAGATGAGCCTACATTGTCAAGAACCTCGATCGAAGAATCAGGTCTTTCTATCGCTGAAGACAGTTTTGAAGAGGTTGAAGGACGTGGATTCTTAACAGAAGAGCTTTCTCCCATTGCGAAGAAGAAAAGAGGCTTAAGCGATCTTCGCTCACCAGACAAATCTCCCAAAAGGAAAAAATTGCAAAAGAATAGTTCCTCTAAGGATATAGAAGTCAGTCAGGTTCCACTTCTTGAAAATGAAACGATTAGTGGTGGTGGTGGTTTCTTTCCTGAATGTACTGATGATAGGGAAGAGTCTCTTCAAGAAAGCCAATCAGACTTTCTTCCAAGCCAGATTTCTTCATTTCATAGAGAAGAACATAATTTCTACGATGACCTTCATGATGACTCAGAAGCTGAGAACCTGGACGATGTGGCCTGGGAGGCTGAAGAGCTCTCTGAAACTAATGAAATCCCAAATTCTGAGGATAAACCCGAAGATGGAGACTTCGATCTTCCAGTCGGAAATGAAGTTGACGAGAATGTTGAAGGGGTTAAGATGTTTCACCGTTCGAATGCAATTGATCTTTCACCCATAATGAAAGGAAATCAAACATCTGATATTTTAGTTAAGACAGAAACATTACAATCAGTAACGTCACTCCTAGAAAGTCATCCAAGTACTGTTAGTCATAATTCAACTTCCACATTAGATCGTGCGATTGCAACAGCTTCTAATATGGCAGATTGGGCTGGTCGAGCTGTTCGGAAAGCGCTGAAGGACCATCTGAACAAGGAACAACAGACATTACCAAGCCAGACACAGCCGATGACTTCTATAGCACCAGCATCGATCGATCAGTCAAGAGATCAACGACTTGATGAAACTACTATACAGCAACCAAGCAAAAGTCGAGATCGAACCTTGAACTGGAATGAAATTAATGAGCGTATAGCAGAGTCCGAAGAAGAGGAGCAGTTTCTGAATAGTGAATTGGATAAGGGAGTGGAGGCTCAAGTAACGAACGCTTCGCCAATTTTAAACTCGATAGAAGAAGAGAAAGAGAGACATCAAGCTTTGCATGACGGTCATGAGTTGATGATGAACTTCGTAGATTTTGCTGAAGGAGATGAAGATGAAGATGATGAAGAACTGAAGAAAGCTTTAATTTCCTCAACACGCGACACAGAGCGTCTGACAGAAGACATGAAAAACGAAGTCATGGACTTAATTAAGGCATTTGATTTGCCTTACCTTATTGCACCGTTTGAGGCAGAAGCGCAATGCGCGGTATTGGAACAGGTTAGTTACTGTAAACTATCTTTCATAATTAGTATTTATAATTCTTTAGTTGGGGTTGGTGGACGGTGTCGTTACAGAAGACTCCGATGCATTTTTATTTGGATCACGGGCAGTTTACAAGAATATCTTCAATGATAAGAAGTTTGTTGAGGTTAGTTGGTTGTTTGTATTGATTTGATATCTGTTTACAATCATGGTAGGTTTATTTAGCGGACGATGTGGAAAAGGAACTAGGAATCAAACGAGAGGATCTGATAGCTCTTGCCTATTTCCTCGGTTCTGATTACACAGAAGGAGTAAATGGTATTGGAATTGTCAATGCCATGGAAATTATTCAAGCCTTTCCTTTTGGTGCTTCAGAGGAGGGGATTTTGGTAGGATTAGAGAAATTTCGAGAATGGTTACGCGGATATGATTTTGTGAAGCAAACTATTGAAGAAATTGAAGAAAGAAATCAGAGAAAGAAGGAAAAACAAGCATCGGTTTCGACTACACAAAGTAAGAAGAGAAAGAAAAAAACGGAAGTGAATGATGATGATGAAGATTGTGATGATTCTCGAGAATCTGAAGGGAAAGATATGATCTCAGAGTTTGAAAGGAAGGAGGATGAGCGAGCCGAACGATTGGTAGGGTTTTAATTTTTCGTTTGCCTTTTCTTTTTTATTTTCCCGCCTTAAAGGTAGTATTTGATAAGAAGCATAAGTCAGGGCGAGCAAAATGGACGATTCCAGATAGTTTTCCTGATCTTAGAGTCTGCCACGCATACATGCATCCTATGGCCAATCGTGAGAATGAAAAATTTTTGTGGAAGTATCCTAATCAGAAGAAGGTTCAGCAATACTGTCTCGCAGTTTTAGGGTGGACTGAGGCGGAGGTAATTTGAACTATCAAGGAATTTTTTTGACTTTTATGTAGGTGGAAGCTCATGTGAATCCTGTTTTGAAGAGATTTGCTGAGAAATCTGTACAAACCCGTATTGACCAACACTTCATGATCTCTTATGAAGATGATACTCGATTTGCTCGAATCGCTAGTGATCGTTTAAAGAGTGCTGTCGTTCAAAAAACGGGTAAAACAACTAACTTGGCTCTTTTTGGTTCGAAAAGGACAGCAAAGAAGAGAAAACAAAAGGAAGATGAAAAGTAAACTGGAACAAATTCGCTTCACACATCGCCATTGAGAAAAGTGTTACAAAAGCTTAGCTTCGTTTTTATTTTCACACAACCAAAGTTTGGCGAAGGTAGGGGAGGCTAATAATTTCAGTTTATGCATTTGCATAAAAATTAAGTACCACAGTATCAGAAGCCAATAAGCATGCCGCAACCAATTATAATCCAACCTAAGTTATCCAATACTGAGTTCAACTCCCTCCATGATTTCTATAATGCTACCAATGGACCCT
>VFQN01002507.1_pt1 | contig 28128 bp, 21 predicted proteins | sample 3512371 | NCBI WGS metagenome assembly VFQN01 (sample SAMN10412370, study PRJNA504923) | tailings metagenome | isolation source: Replicate 2 from Balatoc abandoned mine | place: Philippines: Itogon, Benguet | collected 2017-08-28
GCGTTCCTAAAATTAATGCAATACCAAGTAGCATATCCACTTGTGATGAATCAATATTTTGAACTGTTTTTAGGAAATTCATCGCATAAAATTGTCCCGTGTACCAAACAACTCCTTGTCCCATCGTTGCTCCAAATAAAGCTAAAAGAACGAATTTTAAATTGTATTTGTTTCCAAAACTTTCCTTCAACGGATTGGTTGCTGTTTTTCCTTCGGCTTTAGCTTTAGCAAAAACTGGCGATTCATCCATATTTTTTCTAATCAAATAGGAAACATACACCATCAAAATAGAAACCCAAAACGGTACTCTCCAACCCCAATCGTCGAAAGCTTCTTTGGATAAAAGACTTTTTGTAATCAAAATTACCATCAACGAAATGAATAAACCAACTGTTGCAGTCGTTTGAATCCATGAAGTCCAATATCCTTTTTCACCTTTTGGTGCATGCTCTGCTACATAAGTTGCCGCTCCGCCATATTCACCTCCAAGTGCTAAACCTTGTAACAAACGAAGAATTAAAACCAATACTGGTGCTATAAATCCGATGCTTTCATAACTTGGAATACATCCAATAACAAATGTTGCTCCTCCCATCAACATTAAGGTTACCATAAAGGTATATTTTCTTCCTATTAAATCGCCTAATCTTCCGAAAAATAATGCTCCAAACGGACGAACCACAAAACCTGCCGCGAAGGTTGCTAATGTTGACAAAAAAGCAGCTGTTGGATTATCAGACGGGAAAAATTTTGTAGACAAAACAACGGCCAAACTTCCGAAAATATAGAAGTCATACCACTCAATCATCGTTCCCATTGAGGAAGCGGATATTACTTTCCAAATTCCTTTTTTTGATTTGTTACTCATAGTATATAATTTTTGGTTTGATTAATTTTTTATAAATAAATTTGAAGTTGTAGCGTAAATTCCCCTTTTGAACCATCTTTATCTCCAATTGCTTTATAAACAGGTCTCGTCGAATATTGAGCTGTTATTTTTGCATGATGTCCATCGAGTAATAAATTGGTTCCAAAATCAAATTGAGAACTCGGCGCATCCAATCGTTCAAAGTTTTTGTAGGTATAAGCTGCAAACGGCTGCACTCTTACTTTTGGTTTATCTACAGAAGAAGGCAAAAGTACTCCGGCTTGTGTATACCAAATATTTCCTGTTCCTATCATTGGCTGAGCATTTCCTACTCCAGCCAAAGCCGGTGTTCCTGTAAAGGTTGGATCAACTGAAGACACGTTCATAATTCCTAAATTTCTAAGATAATTTGGTCCAAAATCAAAATTGTAGAAAACACTATAAGCTGTGATTGCTGCTTTGTTTTTTGCTGTACCAAACGGCATGTCTAAAAAGGTATCTACTGCAAATAAATTGATATTGTGCTTTTTAACTTCTCCTGCTACTGAAGTTCGAGTAGCATCCGGAGCGGAATAAAATCCGGCACCAACATTGAAAACTCTTTTTGTTCCTAAATATGTTCCTACTTTGAACGGAAGGAAATTAGATTCCTGATCCAAAAACTGATATTCAAAATAACCTGCTTTTGACCATTGCGTATTTCCACTGTTATCAACCGCTACTGCTGCATCTGCTGCTGGCACATCAGTTGGAGCTAAATTAGTTGCAAAAGGTTTGTTGAAACTTATGCGGTATTCTAATTTTCCATATTTTCCTTTGGCAAAAAGTCCAATTTGTCGGGCAAATTGATCGGAGTTTTCGATTAACGGCCAATTAAAAATTGGTGCATCAACTGCTAAAAAATTGAGCGTTGAAGCCATTGTCATTCGTGATAATCCCATAAAATAATGCAATCCACCGCCAAGAGAAAGACTGAAATTTTTGGATTCTTCAGGAAGAATAACTGCATACTCATTCCATGCGTCATGAAAAAACATTCCCGGTTTTTTTCCGGCACCATAACCTCCTGTTCCTGATGTTCCCGAAGCACCACCATTAGTAAACGTTTGATTATTGATACCAAAGTGTGTCAAAACCATGTATCGTTTAGAAATTTGAGCATACGCTAAAAAACGTAATCGTCTGTTACCAATATCAAAACTGGAAGAAGCTGATTCTCCGTTTATAGCCGATCCCGGATTGTTATCTGTTGATCTTAGCCATATTTGATTCCATGCTATCACACGCATATACTTTGAACCATCTGGATTGATATTAATTTTTAAACCTGAACCGTAATCGTTAGAACCCTGAGCAAAGCTTAGCTTGGTAAACAACAGCAGTACTACACTTAATGCTATTTTTTTCATACTTTTAATTTATTGGTTTAGTTAGTTTTTGGTTCAGCCAAATTCCAATAAATACTTTACGAAAAAAATTATGATATATAATTTTGTTAACTACTATAGTTAATCTTTAAATCGCTCCCATTTTATCAGCATAAATTTATCGCCCAATTCAGTTATAATCATGCCTGCGCCTTTCAAAACTTCTTTATTTTTAAGAAACTCTACCAGTTCTAAATGATTGTATATCTTATACGTTGGATGATAATCGGTATGATTGGGCTTTGAAATTTTGTACTCTTTTACCCAATTGCTTACTGTAACGTGAGAAACACCAATAATTCGTTCTATTTCTCTATAACTTAAACCTTCAAGATACAACTGAAGTGCTTTGGTCACATAGTAACTATCTATCTTTTTGCCGAGTTTATTGACTGTAAAATAATAATTACACTTTTTACACAAAAACCTTTGTCTGTCTTTGATTATTCCGCTTTTTACAATAGTATTACCTTGACATTTGGGACAGCTTAAAACCTCCATATATATAAATTTTGCATAAATATACTATTTTAGCAAAAATATAAAAACAAATAATTAATTTTTTTTACACATTATTTACGTATTATTCAATTTTACTACACTTTTATTACATAGTATTAAATTTATATTACTTTTAGACAGAAAGGAACTTGGAAGAAAAAACAAACAAAAAAGGAACTGCTATTTGCAATTCCTTTTCTTTTGACTAAAAAATGATTAGGGGTGGTTATACCTCAAAATCTTTCTTTATCTCTTTTACAGCTTTTTCAACTTGACTTTGAATGCTTTTAAATGTATCTTCAATTTCTTTACGTTTTCCTTCTCTTTTTGTCCAAGCTTCTACTTGAAGAATTTCCTCAAAAGCTACAGTCATTCCTAATAAATCTAAAGTTGGTTTGATTTTATGAGCAAAACTATAGGCCAATTTGTGATCTTTATTTTCTATTCCTAATTCAATTTGCTTCATGTCTTCGGGAACTTCTGTTACGAACAAAGTAATTATTTGTAGTACAAATTCAGGATCATTATCTGAAAGTTCATAGACTTTTGCGAGGTTGTAGTTTATTGCCATTATTTAATATGTAAGCTAAATAGTTTTTTTTCGTTTAAAAATCCTTCCAAAATATCATTTTCAGATACTTTAGCAACACCTTCCGGAGTTCCTGTGAAAATAATATCACCTGTTTTTAATGTAAAATATTGAGAAACATAAGCTATAATTTCATCAATATTCCACAACATATGACTTGTATTTCCTTTTTGAACCGTTTTTCCGTTGTTTGTCAACTCAAAAGTAATATTTTCAATTGGACTTAAAGAATTTTTCGGCAGAAAGTCACCAATAATCGCTGAACCGTCAAAAGCCTTTGCTTTTTCCCATGGCAAACCTTTTTCTTTAAGTTTATTTTGCAAATCTCTGGCCGTAAAGTCAATTCCAAGTCCTATCTCATCATAATATTTGTGGGCAAACTTTTTATCTATATACTTTCCAACTTTAGAAATTTTAACTAAAACTTCTACTTCATGATGTATTTCATTACTAAATTCAGGAATAATGAATGGTGTTTTTTGATTTAAAACAGCAGTATCAGGCTTAAAAAAAATCACAGGTTCATCAGGTCGTTCATTTTTCAATTCTTCAATATGATTTACATAATTCCTACCGATGCAAATAATTTTCATATAGAATCTTAATTCAGTTTATTATTTAATTTTCTCAGCTTAATTGCCGTCAGTACTTTCTTGGTATATAATGGAAAATCTGCATTTTGTATCCAACCAAAATAACCCGGTTCTTTTTCAAAAACATCATCTACCAATGCTCCTTTATGTTTTCCGAAAGTAAAAATTTCTTGTCCTTTATCATTTAAAGCAATAAATCCGGCAAAATCAACTGATTTTTTTCGGGTAGTAAACTCGGAAAGTGACTTCATATCATTTTCTAAATCATCATACCTATCTAGCTGCGCTTTCAATATTTCATAAGTTGCCATTGTATCGGCTTCAGCAGAGTGCGCATTTTCTAGTGTTTGATTGCAGTAGAATTTATATGCTGCTGAAAGCGTTCTCTCTTCTTTTTTATGAAAAATAGTTTGCACATCAACTGAAACTCTATTTTTCATATCAAAATCCACTTCAGCTCGTAGTAATTCTTCTGCTAACAAAGGAATATCAAACCTATCAGAATTAAACCCTGCCAAATCAGAATCTTTAATCAGATTGTGTATTTGACCCGAAAGTTCTTTAAATGTAGGCTCATTTGCTACTTTTTCATTGGTGATTCCATGAACTTCAGTCGCATATACAGGAATAGGAATCGTAGGATTTACTAACCACGTTTTACTTTCTTTGTTTCCGTTAGGATATACTTTGAAGATTGCAATTTCAACAATTCGATCTCTTGCTACATCTATTCCGGTAGTTTCAAGATCAAAAAAACAAATAGGTCGAGTAAGTTTTAATTCCATTTTTAAATTATAATTTTATCAAAGATAAAGCTTTGAATTTTTAATCACAAAAAACCCCGCAATGCGGGATTTTTTGATTAATTATGACATGCAGGATCCAAATATCTTTTTTTCCCGTTTCCTGAACCGCCACAAGTTGGAATTTCATCAAACGGATAAGTATAAACCGGAGTTGCACTTAAATTTTTAATTTCATAACTTGTTAAATATCCATCTCCATCATCATCGGCATCAAGGAAATCAGGTATTCCATCTCCATCGGTATCATTAGGATTTGTAACTCCTTTGGGAAGCAAATACATATAACCTTCATCGGTAGAGCTAACATTTTCAAGATATGATGGTATACCGTCACCATCTTGGTCCGTTCTTTTAATTTCAAGTAATTTAACTGTAAATATTAACGGTGAATATTTAGGAATAGTAACTCCACTACTACTACTTGTTCTGGCTGTTCCAAAGTAAGCTAAACCAGAAGGAATAAACATTACTCCTGCTCCAAAATCATTATATGAAATGGTTCCATCAGGATTTTCAGAGTAAGTTCCTGTTTTAAATTGAGGAAATATTTCACTCCAACCTCTGATTACTCCATTATACAATGATAAAAATAAATTAGGACTTTTAATTTCTTCAAATTGATTTCCTAAAACCTCGGAAGTTGAATTTCCTTCTTCATCTGTTGTCGTTTCTTTATAAACATATTCTCCTCTGTATCCTGGTAAAACATCATCAACATTACACGGTTTTTGTCCCGAACCTTCTCTTAACTTTAAATAATAAATTTTATAAGTTATGTCTTTACTATCTTGAGTAACCGTTATTTGTCTTGTTTGAACAGGATAATCAGTTTGATTCCATATTGATACTTGTGTTCCGCCTTCTGGGATTTTCGTAAATGCAACATCCATATCATCCGGTTGTCCCGGATTATTAATAACAGTCATATAATGGGTTTGCATAAATTCTTCTATGTTGGCAATATCAACTGCATATTGCTCTTCATAATCTCTTAAAGGCTCTGTACTGTCTCCATCGCTTTTGTTACAAGAAAACATTACAACCACTGCAAATGCTAAAGAAACATATTTTGAAAAAGTATTCATTTTTATCTGTTATTTGGATGCGCAAGATACAATATTGATTTATTTTTGTAAATAAATTAACGTCGTTTTTAGAAAAAATATGAGAGTTGATAAATATTTATGGTGTATTCGTTATTATAAAACCCGAAGTATCGCCACAGAAGCCTGTAAAAAAAACCACGTAATGGTGAATAATCAGATTGCAAAGCCTTCAAAAGAGGTTTTTCCTTCGGATAAAATTACTTTTAGAAAGGATCAAATTACCTATATTATCACTGTTCTGGATATTCCTGCCAATCGGGTTGGTTCAAAATTGGTTGATATTTATCGAAAAGATGAAACTCCCGAAGAAGCTTTTGCCCATTTTGAAATGATGAAATTATCCAAAGAGCATTACAGAAAGCATGGTGAAGGAAGACCAACTAAAAAAGATCGACGCGATTTAGATGGTATTTCTTTTGATGACGACAGGGATTTAGACTAAAAAACAAAACCTGATAATGTACATTATCAGGTTTTGTTTTTATTAAATGTTTTTCTTAGTAAACAACTCTTTTGGTCACTACATTTCCGTCCTGCGAAATGACTTTTATCAAAAGTACTTGCTGTGTTAATGGTAATGTGGTAAATACCGTTGATGTTGCATTTATTGCCTTTTGATTGGTTAACAATCTGCCGCGAATATCATAAATTGATACTTCTTTCATTGGTACAAGTCCTGAATTGACAAACAATCCTTGCGAATTATTATATACAATTACTGTATTTTCATTAAATACCGGATCATTAATACCAAGTGCACTATTGGTATAACGAAGTACAAATCGGTCTTCAAATGTTCCTACAATAGTTGTAAAAGTATAATCAGAAACTTTTAAATCGTGAATTATATTCAAAAGTTTATCTTCTAAATAAATGTTCTGTGTCATAAATAGTCCATCATAATTTGACAAACTAATTTTTAATTGTCCGGCTGTAGTTGATTTATAAGCCAATGGTATTTGCTCGTTAACATCAAATGCTAATGGCTTTCCTAAAATACTCAAATTGGTATTACCAACTTTTGTATAAAGAGCAATAGAATTATTGTCCATCCATTTTGCGTCAAAAAGCCTATCAATATCGTTGGTTGCTGTCTCTACATATCCTACCAAAACTTGTTTAAACCCAATTTGATTATCTGATATATCAACCCAATAACGATGTTTTTCTAATCCTTCTTCACCATTGGTTCTGTAAAATTGAGTATTATTTCCAGCTCTTCGCATCGCATTAGTGTACGTTACATTTCCACTGGAGACACCTTCTACGAAGAATCCTTGTCCCGAAGCAATATAACCGGTTGGCACCGAATTATTCCCTGCTCCGGTTGAACTTGCTGTCGCTGTTCCTCCCACTAAATTAAATAATGCATAATCGTTTTGACTATATTGATATGGCGCATTTTGTTGTGTATTATGTGTCCAGAAATACAATGTCCCTCCCACTACAAGATTTTGCGTGATAAAATCAACCGCACTTAATGCACTCGGATAAGGATTTCCTAATAAATTTAATTGACTTGCTCCACCAACAACTGGAATTGTAATAGTTCCGTTATTAGGAACACCATAAAACTCTGCAGTATGCACTAAAGGTAATCCCGGAGTTAAATTAAATCCAATAGGAGCTCTTAAGATATAACCTTTCCCAGGTCTCATAATGCTGTTAGGGTTAAAATAAATCCAATTGTTGATCGTCGGACTGAACTGATATGAAAAATCAGTTGGTGTAGTCGGTGAAATGTTGATAAAAACTTGAGGGTTTACCGGAGCTGACCAATAGGTATAATCATATCTAAACATTGGAGCTGTATCACGCTTTAATGTTATATTACCTGTATTTCCTCCCGAATAAACTCCTGTTATATTGACTACATCTAAAGGTTGATACAAACTGGCATCATCTTCAAATATCAATGTTCCTCCGTTTACTGCAACTCCATTCTGAACCGTTAATGCATGACCTGTATCAATAACAACGTTTCCTGAAGTAACAGTTACACTACACGCCGATATATCTCCGGATGATGTATAATCTCCTTGAAATTCAACTGCTTTAGTCGCCGCCGGATTTCCATTGGACCAAACACTACCATTCCAAATTGTTTTGTTGAACGTAATTGTAACCACATTAGAATAAGAAGTACAAGTACCAACAGTTATTACAGCTCTATAATATCTTGATCCGTCAAAACTACCTATTTGTGCCGATGTTAAAGTTGTAGAAGCACTTGATGATATATTCACAATTGTTCCTGTTGTAAAAGTAATATCAGTAGCATTATACTGCCACATGGTAACCGGAGCTCCGTTTCCTGTCAACGTTAAATCTGCCGCAAAACCGGAACATACCGACTGATTGGAAGATGCTGTTCCCGGTGTTGTATTTACAATAGTAAAAATAGCCGGAGTTCTACAGGTTGAATTAGCAGAGCATGCTGCATAGAACGTTCTGGTGATAGGTGTTGTATTATTTACTATTCCTGAACCTGCCACACCAACCGGATTAAATGTTCCATCAGTTGCTGAATTAGCTAAAGGTGTTCCTCCTGAAGCTAAAGTATACCATTGTATTTGTGAATTCTCATACAATAAAACAGAACCTCCTGCAGGAGCTGTTATTGCCCATGTACCATTTGGATTAACAGTTGTATCAGCAAAAAGACTATACGTTGTCGTAAATAGAATATACTCAACTCCTACGGTTAATGTAGCATTCATTCGTGGATTTAAACTTCCAGCACTATCATCATCTCCTACTACAAAATTAGTGGAGCACGTCCCGGGAGTAAATGGACTTCTAGTTATATATCCCATTGGATCACTACTTGTTCCTGTAAATCTGAAAATATAGTTTCCTGTTGCATTTACCTGAAACGGTATGGCTATATAATTCCTTCCTAATCCTGCTATAAAACTACACGCTGCGGAATTAGTTGAAACTTCAGGTCTATTTGCATTTCCGGTAGTACCATTGACTACAGCAAGATTGATTGTTCCGAGATTAATTGATGAAACCGGTGTTATATACCCTCCACAAACAGTAGAGCTTGATAATGCTCCAGTCCCTCCTATACATATTGTAGCGTCAGTAGTAACCGGAGGTGGAGCTTGTACTGTAAACGAACTTACACTCTCTCCATAAGAATTTGCATTGGTCAATCGTATTCTTCCAGTTTTCACTCCAGCAGGAATGGTCAAAACAACTTGAGTTGCTGTATTTGACACAATAGGTGCTGCAATTCCTCCAACAGTCGCTGATGTTATTCCTGATAAGTTTGTTCCTGTCACAGTAATGGTTGTCGCTGTTCCACAATTATTGTTCAATGGTGTAAAACTAGTAATATTAGGCACTAATACACAACTTACAAAAGCTGACCAACCTGATCTTGTTACGGAAATATCACTTCTAAAACGGAAAGTTAGCGAGCCATCTGATGCAGTGGATAATATGGTTCCCGGCGAGCCTGTACCTCTAAACGAGCCCGCAGGACATGTTGGGACAGCTCCTCCAAAAAAGTCAACCCCTGCTGGTAATCCTGAGGAAACTAAAGGAGCTCCCGTTGAGTTTCCGTTGTAAATAGACAAACTATCATAATTATCTTCGGTGGCAAAAGAACTAAACACTACTCTTAATTTAGTTCCCGGAACCGATGGATACATAGTTAAAGTAAAATCCTGATTGTCATTATAATTCCCTCCAGCTCCTCCACTATCAAAGAAACCATAATCACATTGTGTTACGGTTGTTGTAGACATTAAAACCGGGGTGGCACCTGCCGAAGTAGTAAAAGTTAACACATCAGACCATGCACTATAAGAGCCTGAACAATTGGTACGTATCCAAACGTAAAATGTTGTACTCGCAGGCAAACCACTCAATTGAAAAGAATTACTTCCTCCAAAAGGAATTGTTCCTGATGCTGCCACACTATAACTTGGAAGTGAGCCAGACGTACTGATATAATATTGGTAGTTATCTCCTGTTGACGGTGCAGTCCAATTGAGCGTAGCCATAGAAGCTGTAACTCCAGATACTGTAAGCAAGGTTGGAGGAAAACAGTTCTCTTCTACTATCCTTATATTATCAATATTCACAGCACCTCCGAGTACATCTGACAATTCTAATAAATTAAATTTAACATAATATGTCCCGTTAGAAGGAACAGTAAAATTCATCATTTCAGACTGTAAGGTAGAAAAATCAAGATTGGTTTGTATTAAATAATACGGCACCGAAGGATTATTGGCTGCAAGAATCGTTGGTCCGTTAGTCAACGAAACTCCTAAATCAGCATTACCGTTTAGATTGGAAGAAAAATCATAAGACAATCTATACGTTACTCCTGCAGATAGCGTTACTCCTTTAGTATAAAAAGCGGTATTGACTGAATTACAATTCAAGTTACCGTTAATATTATTTACACCCCATGCTGAACCTGTATCTTTTGTAGTACAAGCTGGGATTTGTCCTAACGGAACTCCATTAAAATTTTCCAAATAAGGTACTGTAACTGGGCTACATAATGGTATTGCCGTTATAGGACCTACCCAATCACTTCGATCACTACCACAAACCGAACGTACCCAAAAATAATAAGTAGTTCCGGCAGTTAACCCCGTAGCACTATAACTGGTTGCAGCACTACCTACCGTATTGGTTGGCGTTGTTCCGGAGACTGGCGCAGTTGTAGTTGTTGAACGGTAAATTTCATAATCTGTAGCCGAGCCGCTTCCTGTCCAACCAAGATTAACCTGATTAAAAGTACTGACTACTGTTAACGAACTAGGGTTACTACAACCAACTGCTTCTACTTTTATTTTAAAACCCGTATTTGTTCCCGGATTATTTGCGTTTGAAACAAATGTAAAAGATAAAGAACCATCGACTGCTGAAGATGTATATGGTGCCGGTAGTGAAGAATTCAAATTTCCATAATAGTTCCCTACAGGAGTACTTGAAAAATTATTATTGTTATATACCTTTAAGCTATGAGTTGTCGCTGCAGGTGTAAGAAACTGCTCAACTGTAATTTTAATTTTTGAGCCCGGAGTATCCGGAGTAAAAATCATTCCTTGAGACTGATTTACAGAATAATTATCTGAATCTCCTCCATTATCATAAAAATAATAAGTTGCTCCCATGGATATCATATAAGGAGTTGTACAATACCCATCTCTTTGTGGCACCAAAATAGTATTTTCCGAAGCAACAGAAGACGTCCATGCAAAATCATCTAAATTTATATTTCCTGTCTCTCCAGATGTTCTACTATCAATTATCTTAAAACGATAGCCTTGAGGCGTTGTTGGGAATACTGCCGAAATTTCCGCTCGCTGATACAAATCGGTCAAAGCTGGTAGAACTGCCGTTACTGAAATAGTATTATAAAAAGCTGTTATACTGTTTGTACCATTAGGAATAGTGTACCAATTTGTTCCACCATTATCTGAAAACTGTACAATATAATTGGTCACCACATCATACTTTTTAATATAAAAAGAAAAACTTGCAGGCGTCATAATGACTGGTGTAGTTATTGCCGCATCAGTCGTTGAGCTTTGACCATGAAAAAGGTTTCGCACACCAGAGTTAGACTCTGCAGCACTATTCGCTCCCCATTTTATAAATGAGGTAGTACCTGTAAACTGCCATCCTTCAGCCGTTAAATTTGCAACTGTTTTTGTTCCAATACTCTCAAAATGTTTATAAGGTCCAATACATTGAGCGTTTGTTTTTTGGAATAAAACAAGAGAAAATAGCAAAAAAAACAGACCTATTATAGGTTTAGTTTTTGAGTTTAGTAGTTGTTGTTTGTAAAAAGAAGTAAGTAATGTTTTTTTCATATGCTACATTAATCTTATTAAGTTGAGACTTAGTTAGTTTTACACAAATTGGTTGCTAAAAGTAATGGCAAAAATTTATTTGTTAAAGTTTTATTAATGTTATTTTAAAACTATTCGACAAACCGTAAAAAAACACGACAAAACCTACATCAAACAACAGTTTATCGTATAAATATTCATTTAATCTGTTAAAAAAATATTTATTGTAAAACTTTTAGCAAACAAATTTACACTTTAATTTAAATCGAAAAAAAATAAATTAACAAATTATTATCTTTTTAAGCCAATTGTTAATAAATTATCACACAAATCATTTTTACATTCATAAAACTCCAGTTTTATAATCTAAAACATTCATTTTATTTATTCTAAAATAAGGAAAAGCGCAACCCTTTTCCGGATTGCGCTTGGTATTAAAAGCGATTACTCTTTTATGGAATTATCGAATCACTTTTTTATTTACTTTTTGTCCGTTTTCGGCAATAATTTGAAGAATTAACACTTGATTGGTTTCTCCACCGTCAACTACAACCGAAGTAGCATTGATATTATCTACCGTTTGTAATAATCTACCTCTAATATCATATACTTTAACTGTTTGCATTGCGGTTTGTCCTGTAGTAATAACAAAATCCTGATTACTATTTTTATATATTATAGCATTATCAGCAGTAAATTGATTTACCGCTAATGCAGAAGATGTAAAGTGAAGCTCAAATCGCTCTTCAAATGTACCTTCATTTGTAGCAAACTCATAACTGCTTTGTTTCAAATTATGTACAACATTTAACGTTTTGTCCACAATGTAAATAGCTTGATTTTCAAATAATCCATCAAAATCAGCTAATCTTATAGTAAATGTTCCTGCCGAAGTTGCTCGATATCCTAAAGGCACAACATCTTCTACTACAAACGGCAATGCTCTTCCTTGAATTGAAAGCTTTTTATCAGCCTGAACGATATACATCACTACTGGATTACCAATATCCATCAATTCGCCATCAAATCCTCTGTCTATTCCATTGGTAGCATTTTCAATATAGGCAACTAACAATTGTTTGAAAGCACCGTTTTGATTATAAATATCCAACCAAAAACGATGTTTTTCCAATTCTTGTGGCGAATTCTCATTTAGTTCAGATAAAGAATTATCCATTCTAAAAAACTGTGTATTATTTCCTGTAATACGCATACTATTTGTAAATACTGCATTACCGTTAGCCAATCCTTTTACGAAGAAGCCTTGTCCCGAAGCTATTTTACCATTAGGAATAGAACTATTCGGTGAAGGATTTATGGACACAGTTCCTGTTCCTACTCCTCCGGAATAGTTATACATTGCATAATCATTGGAAGTATATTGATTCCCCGTAATCGGCGTATTATGAGTCCAAAGATAAATGGTCGCATCGATAACCGCTACATTAGAAGGATTCGACAAAAACAAATCGGCATTGATTGCGCTTGGATAAGGATTTCCCAACAAATTAGACTGATTTGTTCCTCCGATTATCGGAACTGTAACATCACCTGTATTGGGTACACCTATAAACGAACCTGTGAAATAATTGGTTGTTACGGTATTATACGGAGCTACATCGGGAGTTCTGATGATATATCCTTTTCCTTTTCGCATAGGAACTGTAGTACTGGCTTGCACCCAATTTTGTATTGATGAATTATAAGCATAAAATGCAGTTGAATTGGGCGAAAAAGCGGCTAACGTTTGCGGATAAACCGGAGAAGACCAATAGGTATAATCAAATTTTTTAATTGGTGTAGTTGTTCTCTTATAAGTAATATTTCCTGTGTTTGAAAACTGAAGGTTTTGATTGTCTAATGTGTTTATCTGAACCAAACTCGCATTATTTTCAAACGTTAAATTACCTCCCGTAACTTTCACATCATTCTGAACAATCAATGTATGACTTGCATTAAATATTACGTTACCCGAAAGTACCTCAACAGAACAAGCCTGAACATTAGCTGTAGAATTATAATTACCATTAAAAATCACCCTTTTGGTAGCATCAGGTAATCCACTACTCCAAGAAGTTCCATCCCAAGCCGTAACTGGTTTAGTAATCAAAACCGAATTAGTATATACTACGGGACAAGTACCGTTTTGCAATACAGCTCTAAAATAGCGATTGCCTGCAAAAACTCCCATATCTGCTCCTGTTAGTATATTATTTGTATTTGGAATAGAATTTAAACCTACTGAAAAAGCAGAATCATTAGCGTATTGCCAATTCACAATAGAATTAGTATAACCCGTAAGTACAATATCATTAGGAGCCCAATTAGCACAAACCGTTTGACTGCTTGAAAGCAATCCAACAATTGGTTCAGTAACTACTGTAATTGTAGTTTGTCCGGTAGAAAAACATCCATTTGAACCAATGGCAGTTCCTGTATAAGTAATTGTATCTGATGGTTTTGCATAAATGGTAGCAGCAGGAGTTCCTGCAATATAAGGATTTGTAGCTGTTGCGTCAAAATACAACTCTGTTTCTGGTGTCCAAGCCACTTCTATAGCAAGATTTCCCGTTATTTTAATGTTATCTATTGCCCAACCATAATCCCATGTTGCATCATAATAAAATCTTATTTTAACTGCAGAGTGACCTATTAAACTACTCATATCAACTGTAGAGTTAAAAAAGTTTGCTGCGGTTCCTGTTGAAGCAACATAACTGGCAATAACCGTCCAAGTAGCTCCATTATCAGTAGTTGCTTCAATTCTGGCTCTATTTCCGGCAATAAACCTTAAATAATGCCAAAAACTTAAACTTGCACTGGTATAACCTGTCAAATTAAATGTAGGAGATTCTAAATAAGTTACCGTTCTATTACTACTTGGTCCTCCTTGAGCATCTGAATTTGTAAAATAAAATTGTGACGAATCATTACTTGTAAAAGTATTATTTGTTGCCCAATAAGGACTTGAATAAACATAAGGACTGTTACGAAGCGTCCATGAAGCATTAGCTACTGTTCCTCCAGTAGAAAAATTTGTCGCTATCCAATTATTTGTAGGAGCATTAAAATTTTCTTCAAAAATAATAACCGGTGTTGACGATGGTAATGCTGCATTTAATATCTGAATTTGCCCTTCACATATAGTAGCACTTGCAGGAACAACACTAACCGGAGGTGGTTCGGGCTTTACAGTTACATCAAAAGCAAAAGTTGAAATACACATACTTCCCGAAGTTTGCGAAGCAGTCAAAATATAGTTTGTTGTAATTGTCGGATTAAATACATAACCCGTAGCTTCATTACCAATAATAGCCGTTGACGGCGACCAAACTATACTGTCATATGCTGCATAACCTGAAATAGTAATCAATGATGTTGAATCTCCAAAACAAATTGAAGCCGACGATTGACTTATAGTCATTGGTGGTGCCGGAGTTACTGTTGCTGTTACAGGAGTTAATAAAGAACGACAGATATTAGAGAACTTCCAATTATAAGCATACATATAAAATGTATTGTCGAAATTATTTCCTGTAATCGTAGCCACCGAAGAAGAATAAGGATAAGCAGCATTATCTACATTTATCATTAATCCTCCTGCAGGCACAACTTCTAAAGTCAAAATATAACTTCCGGGGATTAAATTTACCCCAATCGGAATAGTTTGTGCACTATTTCCTCCAGCAACAATAGTTGTATAATTATAAGACCCAACCAAAGCATTTACCGAATTTTTAATTGTAATAGTTCCGTTTTGACCAGATACCAAAGGAAAAATATCTATAGATTGTAAATCTGTAACAGTAGAAACATTAAAATTAATGAATGTTGAATTATTATCTGACCCTAAAGCACCTCCTTGAACAACAGGCGAACTTGGTCCTATAGCTATCAACCCTCCTGATGCTTTAGATTGTGCATAATATGTAGTCGTTGTTCCCAAATTTGGAGTGGTAAAAGTATCTCCGATTGCAATCAAATTTGTTCCTGAGGCATCTGAAAACCATTCAACAACAGCACCCGGAGCTGCAGTTGCTTGCAATGTTGCCGAACCACCGCCGCACAAAGTTCCTCCAACTACAGGTATTAATGTTGGCACTGCGCAATCTGTACTAAATGATTGAACCAAACTCCAAACACTCTGATCAGCCAAATCACAATTTCCTCTAACCCATACATAATACAATGTTGCTGCCGAAAGTCCTGTAATATTAGCCGTAGTAACACCTGCTCCAACAGAACCCGTAGGTATTTCAGTTGCTAATGGCATAATATTGGAAGTACTTACATAATATTGGTAACCATTAGCTGGAGCCGGATCAGATTCATCCCATGATATAGAAGCATTATTAATACCTATTGAAGTTACAATAACATTTGTAGGTTCAAAACAAGTTGGAGAAACTATAACACTAATGTCATCAACTATGATTTTACTCTGATTAGCTAAACTATATCCTTGAAAACCTAAATAATAAATTCCATCGACAAAAATTGTAAAATCAACTACCGCTGTTTGATAAACAGTATTTGTTGTACTAAATAAATTCAACAGTGTAAGATTCATATCATTAACTGTCGCTCCTAATCCTAATCGAACTCTTAAGTTCTCCGCAAAAAGCCCTGCACTTTCTGTATTATATTTAAAACGCAATCGGTATGTAATTCCTGCCTGCAATTGCAATCCAGGAGTAAAAAACCAATCATCATTATCTACACTTGAATTGGTATTCAAATGAATCGAATTTGGCACAGAAGCTGATAACGTATTTTTAACTTGCCATATATTAGAGTCCGTATTCTCATTTGTAATAGTAAAACAAGTCGGAACAGTATTTACAGGTGTTGTATCAAAACTTTGGAAATAAGGTATTGGATAAAAGCCACAGACAGTTGTAACTGAAGCGGTAGCACTATTAAAAAAACAAGCTGAACCAACACCTCTTACTCTGAAATAATATGTTGTAACTGAATTTAAACCGGTTATGGATATATTTGTATTCCCTCCTGTAGAAAGTCCGTTATAAGCCGGTAAAATTGCAGTAAATGTATTTGTCGTCGATACATCAATAAGATAATCTGTAGCTCCTACTACAGAATTCCAAGAAGCTGTAAACGAATTTCCTTCTACTGTAGATGCTATAACACCTGTAGGTGCCGCTACACAAGTTGTTTTCGTAGCAGAAGCCATTCCCGAAAAATTATAAAACGGACCTCCTAAACAACCTGCGTTATAAGGAATCACCCAATAGTAATAAATCGTATTAGGAGTTAATCCTGTTTGCGTAAAAGTAGTTGATGAAGAAACACTTACAACAGTATAAGTTCCTGAAATTACATTCCCATTAGAAAAATAAGCCCTGTTTGGAATATCAATATTTGTTGGAGGAACGTTAGTTGTACTACGCACGACCAAGTAATTAGTAGGTGCAGGTGATGCCGCAGTAAAAGAATTACCGACAAAAGTAGTAGCAGTAACACTAGTTGAACCTATAGATAAATTACTAACATTTCCCGATGGTAATGAACATGGTAATGATGGCGTAAAAGTATAAAGCAATCCATTATTAGGGTATTCTGTCGTACTTGTTCTTACAGTACTCGAATTTGCTGTTCCTTCAATTGTCTTTCCTTGCCAAGAGGTATTTATATTTGTTCCGTTCTGCAATCTATTTTTAGTATTTCCTTGTGCAAAAACATTTGTTTCTCCCCTAATACCAACTTGTGTATTAACAGCTGAAGTTCCATCCGGAACACAAACTCCATAAGAAATTTGAACTATGCCTGAAGTTTCATTTAACCGGATTTGAAAATTAAAATTGCCCGTTGATGCTTTCCTTACTGCATTAGTCCATTGAACTACAAAAGTTCTGTTTGGCGCTGTCCCAATAGTATTATATATAACATTGCCTGACGCAGAAATCAAATCCATACCCAAAGCACTTATTGCACCTCCAGAGGTATATGCTGTTGCCACACTTAAAGGCAAATAATTTGTTGCTGTTGGCTGCGTACCAAAAGTTATAAATCCGTTCGGACTAATATAACATTGTGTATGCGTCACTCCATCATAAACAAAATTAAAACCAATATTAGCCTGATGAGCCGTGCCGTTAACATGATTGTCCCATGGTGCCGCATATGCTATCGTAGCTCCGGCATCCGGCAGAACGGAATAAACTGATAGTGTTTCATTAAAACTATATGTATTTACTTGAGAAAAACTCAAAGTAGAGTAAAGAGTAAGTAAAAAAAATATTACTTTATAATTATGTTTCATAATTTTTATGAAAAATACTAATCTTGAGATAAAAAATATAGACAAAAACAACCCGCTGTTACAAAATTAGTTAGACAAATAACAATGTAAAATTAAAAGATTTGGAATAACTTTTACAAAAGAATTTATAATTTGACAGAAATGTTAAAAAAAAATTAAAAAAACATGTCAAAGACAATAATCAACCGAAAAACTGTCTTTTTTTTATTACAAATACAACTTAGAAATCATCTCAAAAAATTAACAGTCTTAAACTGAAAAATGTCATCAATAATTTAATATTTTTGAAAAACAGAAAACAACACAACTTATGAATTCAATTACTATATTGGAAAACAAAGATATCGAACAAAAAACACTCCGCATAGCTTATCAAATCTATGAGACACTGGGAGAAGACGAAGATTTAATTCTCGCCGGAATATCTAAAAATGGTTTTATTTTTGCTCAAAAAATCAGCGACTCGTTAGAGAAAATATCACAAATAAAGGTTACTTTATGTGAAGTTTTCATCGACAAAACAAACCCACTAACCCCCATAACAACGTCTATTCCAAAAGAAAATTATACCAATAAAAATATCGTTCTAGTAGATGATGTTCTAAATACCGGCACTACGTTAATATATGGAGTAAAACATTTTTTAGAAGTTCCGACAAAAAAAATAAAAACTGCTGTACTTGTTGACAGAAACCATAAAAAATATCCTGTAAAAGCTGATTTTAAAGGAATCTCACTTTCAACATCTTTAAAGGAACATGTTCAAGTAGTATTTGATAATAATAATAACTTAGCTTATCTAACTTAGTCTATCTATTATTTCCTGAGTGATTTCTGAAGTTGATTTTCCATCAACCTCAACAACATTCTTTGCTTTGTTGTAATAATAACTTCTTTCAAACAAATGTTTTCCAATAAACTCCAAGAGCTCTTCATCAGTAAATTGAGCTATCATGGGTCTGGTTTTTTTTTCGGTTTTTAATCTTTCTGCTAATGTAGCAATAGATGCTTTCAAATAAACTGAAATTACATTTTCTTTCTGTAGTGATTTATAATTATCATAATAACAAGGAGTACCACCACCTGTACTTAATATAAAATTTCTATCCAGATTTAGTAATTCTTGAAAAGTTTCACTTTCTACCCGCCTAAAATAAATTTCACCTTTAGATTTAAATATTTCCTCTATACTCAAATTGAGCTTTTGCTCGATAAATTTATCCAAATCATAAAATTCAATTTCAAGTCTTTCTGACAATTCTTTAGCAATTGTTGTCTTTCCGACACCCATATACCCCACCAACACAATTTTATTAGCCACGATAATTCCTTATAAATTAGAAGATTAAGAAAATGATAAAAAAAAAGGTAAATTTATAATAAAATTGCTTTGAATTATAAAGAATAACATCTTATATTTGCACCCGCATTCAAAAAATAAAAACAGACTCGATAGCTCAGTTGGTAGAGCACAACACTTTTAATGTTGGGGTCCTGGGTTCGAGCCCCAGTCGGGTCACAAAAGTTGTTCGCTAAAGCGAATGACTTTTTTTGTTTATGGCTACGTGGAGAAATTGGTAGACTCGCCATCTTGAGGGGGTGGTGTCGCAAGACGTATGGGTTCGAATCCCATCGTAGTCACTTAAAAAGGTAAATTCAATTATGAATTTACCTTTTTTATTTTCTATAGCATCAATTCAATATCTTTTTATTATTTTTGTTTAACTTTTTTCTAAAAAAGATGAACATTGTAAAAAATATATTCAGTATAAAAGATCTTGAAAACCTTTCAGGGATAAAAGCTCACACCATTAGAATATGGGAAAAACGATATAATATATTGGAGCCCATGCGAACTGAAACCAACATCAGATTATATGATTTAGAAAACCTTCAAAAGTTACTAAACATCACATTATTGCATAATCATGGTTATAAAATCTCTAAAATTTCAAGATTACCAAAAGAAAAAATTCCCGCATTAGTCAATGAAATTGTAACTGAAAAGAGTGCTAAAAATCATGCTATCAGTTCGTTCAAAATGGCTATGATGAATTTTGATCAAACATTATTCTTCAAGACCTATAACGAATTACTATCGGAGAAATCATTTAGAGAAATATTTTATGATGTTTTCATTCCTCTTATTCAGGAAATTGGTTTTCTATGGCAAACTGATACTATTTCTCCGGCTCATGAACATTTTATCAGCTATTTAATCAAACAAAAAATATTGATTAATACAGAAGAACTTCAAATCAAAGAACCGGTACGTAAGGACAAAATATTCATTTTGTATTTACCAATGAATGAGATTCATGAACTTGGCTTGATGTATCTCAATTATGAAATTCTTTTAAACGGATATAGAACGATTTATCTTGGTGAAAGTGTACCAATTGACAATATCAAAGATGTTGCTAAATATTTTGACAACATTACCTTCATTTGTTATATGACGGTTGAGCCAACACCGGAAGAAGTAAATAAATATATCAAGGAAATAACAGAACAATTTGATACTAAAAAAAATAACTTTTGGTTTATAGGACGAATGGTTGATAATATCGATCCAAAACTATTAACTGATGAAATCCGTAAGTTTGAATCAATAGTTGACTTAACCTATAGCTTATAAGATTAATGACAAAAAAAATAAACATAATAGGTTCCGGATTTTCTTCATTGGCAGCCGCTTGTTACTTAGCAAAGGCTGGAAATGAAGTCACTATTTATGAAAAAAACGATACTATTGGAGGAAGAGCAAGGCAGCTAAAAAAAGACGGTTTTACTTTTGATATTGGACCGACATGGTATTGGATGCCGGATGTTTTTGAACGTTTTTTTGCTGATTTTAGCAAAAAACCATCTGATTATTATGAATTGATCAAATTATCACCGGCATATCAAGTTTATTTTGGCGTAGAAAATTTTGTAACTATAGCCGACAATCTTTCGGAGATTTGCGACACATTTGAAACCATAGAAAAAGATAGTGGTAAAAAATTAGAAAAATTCATCAAAGAAGCCCAAGACAATTACAATATCGCTATAAAAGATTTGGTTTATCGACCGGGAGTTTCGCCAATGGAATTGGTAACGTTCGAAACCACTAAAAAAATCAATCAATTTTTTGGCAACATTTCCAAAGACATTCGAAGAAAATTTAAAAACAAAAAACTAATTCAAATCTTGGAATTTCCGGTGTTGTTTCTTGGCGCCAAACCATCAGACACGCCATCGTTTTACAGTTTTATGAATTTTGCCGATTTTGGACTTGGGACTTGGCATCCCAAAAACGGAATGTACAGCGTTATTTTGGCTATTGAAAAATTAGCCCTTGAACTTGGTGTTTCTATTCATACCAATTCCTCTGTAGAGAAAATTGTGGTAGAAAACGGAACTGCAAAAGCCATTATTATTAACGGAGAAAAATTTGAAGCCGACATTATTATAAGCGGTGCCGATTATCATCATAGCGAAACGTTGCTTGATGAAAAATATCGCGTTTACTCAGAAAAATATTGGAGTAAAAAAACATTTGCACCGTCTTCACTCCTATTCTATGTTGGTTTTGACAAAAAAATCGAAAACGTGGAACATCATTCTTTGTTTTTTGATGTTGATTTTGACGCTCATGCTTCTGACATTTATGATTTTCCAAAATGGCCGGATGAGCCATTGTTTTATGCTAGTTTTCCATCAAAAACAGATAAAAACTCAGCACCAATTAATAAAGAAGCAGGAATATTTTTAATTCCATTGGCACCGGGTTTAGATGATACTCAAAAACTTCGAGACATTTATTTTGAAAAAATAATTTCACGTTTTGAAAAATTAACTCAACAAAAAGTAAAAAACTCTATTATCTTTAAAGAATCATTTTGTGTAAATGATTTCATCAAAGATTACAATTCGTATAAAGGGAATGCATACGGTCTAGCCAATACCTTATTGCAAACTGCTTTTTTAAGACCTAAATTGAAAAGTAAAAAAGTAAAAAACTTATATTTTACCGGACAATTGACTGTTCCCGGACCAGGTGTTCCGCCTTCTTTAATCTCGGGAAAATTAGTATCTGAACTTATCCAAAAAAACAGTTAAAAAATCTTGCTATGAAATCTCTTTTTGACACCGTATCGTTCGATTGTAGTAGAAATGTAACCAAATCTTACAGCACTTCTTTTTCTTCTGCCGTAAAAATGTTGGCTCCAAAAATCAGACAGGACATTTACAATATTTATGGCTTTGTTCGTTTTGCCGATGAAATTGTAGATACTTTTCACGATTACAACAAAGAAGAACTTTTTGAACTTTTTGAAAAAGATTTAAAGAAAGCTTTGAATGATAAAATCAGTTTAAATCCTATTTTAAATTCGTTTCAACATACTGTCCATAAATACAATATTCCAATGGTAATGATTGATGCTTTTATGAAAAGTATGCGTTTGGATTTGCATAAAAACGAATACAAAACGTTTGACGAATATAACGAGTACATTTATGGTTCTGCCGATGTGGTTGGATTAATGTGTTTGAAAGTGTTTGTAAATGGTGATAATGATAAGTTTTTAGAATTGGAGCATTCTGCTATGCGATTGGGTTCGGCGTTTCAAAAAGTAAATTTTCTTCGCGATTTAAAAGCCGACTTTGAAGATTTAAACCGAACTTATTTTCCAAATACCGATTTATCAAAATTGGACGAGTGCTCTAAAAACGAAATCATCAAAGAAATTGAAGTCGATTTTCAAGCCGGATTGGAAGGTATTTTAAAATTACCTATTGAAGCTAAATTTGGCGTTTACACGGCTTATATTTATTATAAAAAATTACTTTCTAAGCTAAAAAAAACACCATCGCTGGAAATTAAAAACACACGCATTCGTGTTCCCGATTATGAAAAAATTGGATTGCTTGCCAAATGTTACGTCAATTATCGTTTAAACTTAATTTAAAATTATGCTGCTATATATAATTGTTTTCATTCTCACCTTTTGCATCATGGAATTTATGGCGTGGTTTACCCATAAGTATGTTATGCACGGTTTTTTGTGGAATTTGCATGCAGATCATCACAAAAAAGACCATGATTCATGGTTTGAACGAAACGATACTTTTTTCATTTTTTATGCGATCGTCAGTATTGGTTTCTTTTTGCTTTGGCAACATGATATCCTACAAATAGGTTTGGCTATAGGATTGGGAATTTTTGCCTATGGATTGGCTTATTTTCTTGTACACGACATTTTTATTCATCAACGTTTTAAAATATTTAGAAATGCCAATAATCGTTATGCCAAAGCTGTTCGAAGAGCACATAAAATGCACCACAAGCATATTGGAAAAGAAGATGGAGAATGTTTTGGAATGCTGATTGTTCCTTGGAAATATTTCAAAAAATAAAAGAGAATGTTTTATTGAAAAACATTCTCTTTTAACTAACTAACCCAAATAATTTATTTCATAAAATTTTCCAACGGTTTTAACTGTTCCATATCAAGTTTCGCATCTTTCAGTACAGACATTAAGTTTATAACATTATTTGGGTTCATATTATCTCCTAAAACGCGAACAACTGCAAAACCATTATCTTTTCTTTTCGCATAAAAAACAAACTCATTGATATCATCTTCACTGCCAACAAAACTTACAGAAGCCATATCACTTCCCGAACCTACTTTCATCAATTCTTGATAATTCTTTGATTTCAATATCTGACTAACTTTTTTACTTTCCGTTTCAAATTTTGCTGCATTAGAAGAATCTTGTTTAAAAGCTAAAATATTTAACTTGTCAAAAGACTCTAAGGCTGTTTTTTGTTTTGATGACAACTTAGCCTTGTCTACATTCAAAATAGTTGGTGAAAGATCCAAAACAATAAAATCTTTGTTCTCAGAATTGTCAACAAAATAACGTTCTAATGTTGGTTCTTGATTACAACTCAATAAAAATGAAGCAATCAAAACAGCAAGTATGAAAGATAATCTCATTGTTTTATTTTTTAGATTTTGACGCTTTTTTCAAATCATCACCACCTGGTAAATTCATTTTTTCTGTCAAAACGGAAAGTTCATCCAAATCAAAATTACCGGTTAACGACATCAATACAGTTTGTTCTTTGCCTGAGCCTTCAATAAACATCAGCAATTCTTTTATCTGCGAATCAGTCGCTCCTGATTTTACATAGATTTTAACGCTTTTACCTTTTTCGTTGATACGCATCAATTCTTCCAAAGTAGCTGTTTTCAAATACTTATCTGCTGTTGCTTTCATTTCGGCTGCTTTTCCGTCATTATCAGTAACAAAAACCTTTAGATTTTCCAGTTTTTTGATAAGATTTACATATTGTTGTGTTTCTTTATCTTCTACTTTCATTTTGCTCAAAAGTGAAAACATCTTCTTGTTTACAATAACCGAAGTTACTTTGTCTTGACCATCAAACTTATCAAAAACCGATTGCTGAGCAAAAATGGTATTACTGATAAATACTAATGCTATAACTAAAATTATTTTTTTACTCATGGTTAAATAATTTACTTTTTGATATTTATGAAGCGTTGATTTCATGATTTCTTTTTATTTAAAAATTTTGTTTTTTGATTCTTGATACTCATTTAGATAACTCACACTTTCAATACCGGTATTTACATGTTTTGAAATTAGTGCCAATGCTTTTTGTGTTTCTCTAAATGCTACTTCGGGATCGTCAATAACGCCGAGACTTTCTTGATTGGTTTCACTAACATTTTGATAGGTAAAATAACCGATACTTAACATCACTACAACAGAAGCTGCTATTGATAACCAAACCACTTTAGTTTGTTTTTTAGATTGTAATGGTATCGTTGCGCTAAACTGTTCTTGTTTTGCTTGAGAGAAATAGCCAAAAACGGCTTGGTATTGTTCCAAATGCTGCGCAACATCCGGTGAAGAGAAATACTCTTTTAATTCTTTTTCTTCGGCAATACTGGTTTCTCCTTCAAAGTATTTGTCAACTAATTTTTCTATTCTATCCAATGCCATAACTATGTGTTTTTGTCATTTTTTCTCTTATCGTTTTTCTGGCTCTCGATAATGCCGTTCGTATCGCTTGTTCATTCATTTCCAAAATCTTCGCCATTTCTTCAAACTCCATTTCTTCGATGTCTCTCATTTGGACTATTAACCTTTGTTGTTCCGGCAAATCGTTGATGATTTTTTCAACCCATCGCCAACTGTCATTATCTTCCAATTTCTGTTGTAAACCGGCTTGCCTATCGGTAAAATTATTGTGAACTATCGTCAAATTACTTGCTCGTTTTGACTTTAATTGATCCAAACAATAATTTTTTGTCATCGTCATTGCAACCGCTTCCACACTTTTATACTCTTCCAAACTCTCATTTTTATTCCACAACTTCACCAAAACTTCCTGAGTAGCATCTTCGGCTTCTTCAGTACTTACCAATAATCGTTTGGCAAGTCTGAAAACTTTGTCCTTAAATGGATTAACCAGTTGCATAAACTCTTTTTGGTTCATTATTTTCAATTGAGTTATATAGTCAAGACGAGCTACAATTTCTTTTGTTACAAAAAAATATTTTTTTCTAAACTAAACTTACTAAATTTACGTTTATAAAAGAAATGCCCGCTATGAAAAAAATTGCAATTCCCTTATTATTAAGCTTCTTATTCTTTGCTATTATTAGTTGCGAAGATAACGATGATAATGCTGTTCCAAAGGCTTTACAAAGTAAAGATTTTGTTTGGAAAGGCATGAATTTATATTATTTGTGGAAAAGTAAAATTCCGGATTTAGCTGACGACCGATTTGCTAGCCAAGACCAATTGAATACTTACACTGAAAGTTTTGCAAATCCGACTGAATTATTTAACGGATTACTTTATGACAGAGCCAATGTTGACAAATACAGTGTGATTTATAGTGACTATTCTGTTTTGGAAGGTGTTTTGACCGGAAATACAAAAAATAACGGTGTTGACTTTGCATTACAATTGAAACCGGGAAGTTCTACCGAAGTTTATGGTTGGGTTCGTTATATTATTCCCAATTCTGATGCTTCTACAAAAGACATTCAACGTGGTGATATTTTTTATGCAGTAAACGGAACTACTTTAACTGTTGAAAATTATAGAGCACTGCTACTTAATACTGATAATTACACTTTGAATTTAGCCGATTATAATGGCGGAAATATCACTCCAAATGGTCAATCGGTTGCTTTAACCAAAACCAATTTAGCTGAAAATCCAATACATTTAAATACCGTGATTACACAAGGTGAAAAGAAAGTTGGTTATTTAATGTACAACGGATTTTATGCCGCTTATGACAATCAATTAAATACTGTTTTCGGTAACTTTAAAGCACAAGGTATCACACATTTGGTTTTGGATTTACGTTATAATTCTGGCGGTTCGGTAAATACTGCAACCAAATTAGCCAGTATGATTACCGGACAATTTCCCGGACAAATATTTGCCAAACAACAATGGAACGACAAAGCTCAAGCTTATTATGAAGGTAAAAATCCGAATTCGTTGATCAATAAATTCTACAGCGGATTGAACAGTTTAAACTTAACTAAAGTATACATTCTAACTTCCCGATCTTCGGCTTCGGCAAGTGAATTAGTCATTAATTGTCTAAAACCCTATATTAATGTGATACAAATTGGCGATAAAACTACAGGAAAAAATGTAGGTTCTATCACTTTATATGACTCACCTACATTTGCTAAAAAAGATGTAAATACAAGCCACAAATATGCTATGCAACCTATTGTGCTGAAAATTGTGGACAAAAATGGTTTTGGTGATTATACTGCCGGAATTCCACCCAATACTGAAGTAATTGAAAATCATGGAAATTTGGGAGTTTTAGGGAATCCTGATGAACGGCTTTTAAATGTTGCACTTAATCAAATTTCCGTAAGTGGACGAATGAAACCAATAGATAATTCAAAAGTCGGAAGAGATTTTACAGATAGTAAAGCACTAAATCCTTTACGAACAGAAATGTATGTGGAATTGGAGTAAAACAAAAAAATGACTTTTAATCAATCATGTTTCCTTTAGACAGTGGTTTTTATTCATTTTTTTTAGTGCTATTTCTAATCGTAATTCACCATTACTTAATAAAATCTAAATCAATTCAATTTTAAAATATCTAATTATATAAATTATCGTCAGAATATTAAAAATTAATCCAAGCCAATAATACTTATTCCAATCATCTCGATTGACAATAATTTCAGTAATATTAGTAAATAACAAAAGTATTGTTACAATGTAGATAGCAATCCACTAAAGGTAATGAACTATTAATAATCTCAAAAGATTTATCACTAGTTAAAATTACCATCAAAGTACTAAAAAACACAATTATACTTAAACTTAGATAAATTTTATTTTTGACTGTCATCTTTTAAATAAATTTGAGAATATAAATATAGATATTTTACTTTTCATTACTATTGCTTTTAATAGTAATTCATACGCTTTACATATAAAATAATGATTAATTCTAAAACAGCAATTTACACATTCAGTTTTCTTTGGATTCTATGTTTCCCTTTTAGTATTTTATTTTATATAAGTGATCTTACTTCATCAATAATTCCCGGTTGGCATACGACAGTAAATTACTTTTACTACCTGAATTCTTTTTTAAAACTTTTACTATTATTTTTTGTAATTTTCAGTTATTGGAAATTATCAAAAAAACAAGACAGATTGAGTTCAAAATTCTTCTATTTCCATTTTATTTTGACTTTACCATCTATTCTATTTTCAAAAATTCCAATGTCTTTTTTAATAGAATTTGATACCAATATAGATAAAATGATTCAACAATTTACTACAATTAATAATATTAAAATGACCTTATTTATATTATTCTTAATTGGGCAAATACTGTTTTTTATTTATTACTACAAAACAAAAAAACGGCTTTCAAATTGAAAACCGTTTTTGATATTAGAATAATAATTTTTAATTAAAATAAAATCCTGCCGGAATAACACCAACTGTTTTACTTGAAAGTAAAGCTCCGGTTAGTGAATACACATATACTTTTCCATTGGAACTGTAATCTACAGCATCACCAACATAGATTTTATTGTTTTCTA
>VFQN01002508.1_pt1 | contig 28126 bp, 52 predicted proteins | sample 3512371 | NCBI WGS metagenome assembly VFQN01 (sample SAMN10412370, study PRJNA504923) | tailings metagenome | isolation source: Replicate 2 from Balatoc abandoned mine | place: Philippines: Itogon, Benguet | collected 2017-08-28
TCCAGCTGCCCCCGCCCGGGTCCCTCCTTGCCGCCTCCCGCCCCCCCGTCTCCCTTGCCCCGCCCCACCCCCCTCCTCCCCAATCAACCCTTCCCGCTACCTCCACCACCAGCTCTGCCCCAAACCACGCACCCGCACCGCACTACCCCTCCCGCCCCACCCGTCTCCCCCGCGGGCCCCCCTCCTCTCCACTCACTCCTCCCCGCCACCACCACCACAGGCTCCGGCGTCTCCTTGTCCTTGCGTGTGTCCATGAACACCGCGCCATTGGAGGCCAGGTAGCCCACGTAGTGCACTGGGGGAGAAAACGAGGACAGCAACACAACAGCGGGCTTCATAGCTGCAGCTGCAAGTCCTGTTGGGGTATATGCACTTTGAGGTAGGGGCTCGAAAGACGTGCTGGGGGTGGGGCAGGGAGAGCTGGGAGTGTGCAACGGACAGCGGAGCAGTGGGGGACGGGGGGGGGGCGCGCGAGGTGTATGGGGACACGGTGCGGACCGTGGGGTGTGCGGTGGGGGGAGGAACAGAAACGGGGAGAGCGCCGAGCGTACAGGCTCACTCGCAAGACATAACCATAGTTGTTGAACCGCAATCCTGTGAACGCTTCATTTGCCCGAGGGTGCCGGGTAGGCACGGCGGTTTGCCAAGCGACAACCCCATACCCCATACCCAACCCCATCACCACCACCCTCACCGCCCGTCGACCCACCCTCGCCCGTCCAAGCGGCCTATGCCTTCACGGCTTGTTCCTTATGCACGTAAGGGGCTGCTCACCTAGGCATCGGGCGTGCAGGCTCGGCTTGGAGCCCTCCTCTCCTGGCTCCAGAACCTTCTTGAGGACCCCACCGTCTTGCGTGACTGTAATGCAGTCCTCTGGTGGCGTCATGGGAATCGGGGGCTCATCTTCTTGTGTTTCTTGTCTGTTTTCATCTTCAGCTGGAGCTTGCGGTGCCTCCTCCGTTGTACTTTGCGGTTCATCGCTTTCGGTACTGTTTGGCTCTGAGGAAGCAGGCTCTTCAGCTTGGCCTTGTGATAGCGCTTGGGGTTCAGATGGTGATGCAGTATCGGCATTTTGCTGCATGGCATCCTCAGCGGTAGGTTCGCGCCCAACCTCTGCACCGTTTTGCGAGTGTTCTGCTTCGAGCGTCGCCATGTTACAATGTGCGACAAGGCGTGTCGATAGTACAGGCAACAATCACGTTTATTGTCACTGACATGAATACCTGCGTGGCTTGCCTGTGGCAAGCCCTCCAATGCACGGCGGTTAGCTGTGCCAACCCTCCAATCCAGTAAATTTTCCAACCACCACGACACAGCACAGCGTATCCCTCACCAAATGCTCATGTCCTCGCAGTACCTCAAGCTCTATCCTCGTCATAGCAATCCTCGGAACTCCTCCTGCCGTTCGCTCCCCACCAAATACCAGCACGTCACCACCCTCCCACGGTACACCTCTCCTCACCACCTTCACTCCACGCACGCCCCACGCCTCTCCCCAACCATACCGGTAGCCCGCTCCCCAGCACCAAGTGCTCCCCGTTCACCCTTAGGACCCGTTTGCTAATCGCGATGCGCCACGTCAGGTCACGGGATCCCCTGGGTACAGCCCAGAGATGACCTCGAACGAGTCCGGCGGGTCGAACACCTGCGGGGGAGGGTTGGGAAGCACGTTGCAGCCATACGCCGCCGCCGCTGCTGCTGCTGCTGCAACATTCTCCCTGTAAAATACGATTGGTATGTATTCTTCAAGGACATTCGTGTCTTGAGCTACCCAAAACAGCTCCTGCAAGCACTGTAACCCCCCGTTCCGTCCTCCATACACCCAAGGCCCCACCCCCGCTCCTGACCGCTCCTTCCACCATGAGTTGGCCTTCCTTTTCCCGCTCCACCCTACTCCCCACTCCCCACCCCCACCCCCACCTACCTCCAGCTCCACCTCCTCCCCCAGCACGGGCGCCGCCGGCCCCACGTGCCTCCGCGCGCCCACCACCGGCCACCCCATGGGCGGCACGTGGCGGCGGTAGTACGTGCAGTTGCGCTCCGGCGGCTCGTACGGAGGCGTGAGCAGGTCCAGCACCGCGCAGGGCGTCTCAGCAACAAACTCGTGCAGGTTGCCGCCTGCGGGGGAATCGTGATTGTAGGCAGGGAGGGCGGGAGGGCGGGAGGGCGGGAGGGCGGGGGTTTGAGGAATGGGGGACGGGGGGACTGTGCAGGTGCGTGCGTGCATGGGGGGTGTGCGGGTGTGGAAGCATGCAGCATCCGGCGCCGTAGCAACAGCACTTGGCTTGGGCGTGGGTTGCGATGTGAAGCTGCTGAGCATTGGCCGCCGGCGAGGCAGGATGCATGGTTAAGCACCACCCATAAAGCCCTAGGAAGGCTCCGGAGCCATCCTATGTGCTGCGGCCTTCAAGCAGCAGCACGAGCCAGCCTCTTCCGCTGTCCCGCACTACCGCATGCCACCAGACCCAGCTTTCCAAACCCACACACACATCTGCAAAACCGCCGCCGCCGCAGCCGCAGCAGCAGCAGCCAAACGCCTCCCTTCCATCCCAGCACCCCTCCCCGTACCCTCTCCCCGGCCCCGCACTGTCCCCACCACTGCGCCAACCACCAACGTTCCAGTGCAACCGCCAACCTCCGCGCTACCTCTGCACCATCCCCGTCCCCTTCCATCCGGCATGGCTCAGCCAGCACCGCACAATGCCCTGCGCTTCCCAAGTTCCCCTCCGCTTCCACCATTTCCCTCCTCCCACATCTTCCCTTCGTCCCCCATCTCCCCTCATCCCCGCCTCCAAACTCCCATGGCACCTGCATCCCTCCCTCCCCGCTCCCCAGGCCGCGACCCTCCCTCCCCAGCCCCCAGCCCCTCGGCCGCGCATCATGTCCTCCGGGGCCCCCCGCCCCTCCCCGCCGCCCTCCCCTACCTCGGGTCGCTCTCCTTCCCCCCGGCCCCTCCCCCCCGGCCCTCCCCGCCCCCTACCTAGCGGCGCCTCCGACGCACCTGACGCCGGGAACAGCACCACGGGGGCGCTGGACGGCCCCAGTACGGCATCGCACACCAGGCGGGCAGGCCGGCTGCCGTACGTCACAGGGGCGGGCGGGGGCACCACCCAGTCGTACGCCGTGACGCGCAGCCGCCCGAACACCAGCCTGGGGGCCAGGGGGACAGAGAGGGCCGACGGGGCGGTGTGTCTTTCTGCAACTGCTGTTGTTCTGCAACTGCTGTTGTATGACGGCTTGGAGGTGTGAGTAAGCGGCACACAAGGTCATCCGTGCTGCAGTTGGGATGCACATGCTTTCCAACGTTCTACGGCAAGCACCATCGCCACATTCGCCGAACCAACGCGTGCCATGGCCGCCCCCGGCCTCCGCGCTCCGACCCTCTGCCTAATGAACCAAATCCACCCGTTGGCAATGGGCTGCCCCCACCCAGCCTCGCCCCACCCTCCCGCACCCACCCTCGTCCCAGCCTCGCCCCACCCAGCCTCGCCCCACCGGCCCTCACCTGGAGAACACGGTCATGCCTGGGTGGTTGTGCAGCGGGATGGTGGCCCCCGCGGGGAAGCAGAACAGCCCGAAGGTGAGGGAGTCGTCCTCGTAGATGCGCATGTACTTGATGCGGCTGGCGAGGGGCGGGTGGGGGTGGGGAAGGGACAGGAGAAGGGGCAGGTGAGGGGGCGCGTGCGCGGCGGTGAGGGGTGCGTTGTGGGTCCGGGCGGGAACCGGGAAGCGCATGAGGGGCGGGGAGCGTCCCTGTGCGAGACCCCCCATATCTGACACCGTATCCGATAGGCCGGGAGGGCCCCAAAGGAAGCGGACATCAGGCAGTCCGTACGTGGCGCGTGAGCGTACGGCAGCAGCAGGACAAGTGCCGTACAGGAGTACTCAGGCACGTGTGTAAAGCTGGGGGCTGCAGGCCAGGTGGTTGAAAGCTGACGCCATCGCTTCGCAATGTGCGCCGCTGGCTCTAGCATAGCTCCCTGCGTACGCCTATATATTCCCCTCCCCTGCGCCGTAACCACCGGCCATGCCTGATGCGGCAGTAAGGATGCTGGTGCCATAGCGAGTAGCAAGCCGCCTGGGCCTGTCCCTGGGCAGCCCCGAAATGGTGAGTCGTACCCTCATGCTGGGTCGTACCCTGACGCTCAGTCGTACCCTCATGCTGGGTCGTACCCTTCACAAGCGCCAGGGGGTGCGCCGTCATGCCCACCTGTCCCTCAGATGCAGCTTGAGGGCGCCCAGGAAAGGGTCGCTGACCACGTCAGGGTCCAGCCCCAGCTCCTCCACGCTGATGGCACCTGAAACACGTACGTGTGGCATTTGGGGTTTGGGTCGGGTAAGGCGCAGGGGATGCTCGACTGCGATGACGCCCCGAGCGCCAGCCCGGCAGGCCTGATCACATGCGTCTCGCCAGCCAGACAAGCATGAGGTATCAGTCCATAGCGCCGTGGTGGCACGGGTGCTGAGAGGGGATGCCGCGGGTGGACGGTGCACCCCCAACTTCCGCTGGCTCACCCACGAGGGCTGCGAGGCGAGCAACCGTCTCGGGGTTGTGCTCGTTCACCTTCCCCTCGCGAACCGCCTGTCGAGCAGCTGAGAAGAACTCCTGAAGTGGCCTAGCTGGTGGCCCTGGAGTCGTTGCGGACGCGTAACTCGCCGCGGATGGCTGCATATTGGTTGCATAGTGGCCGCGGGAGCCCGCGCCAGGCGTGGCGCCAGCAGCCAGAGGCAACGATGTACGCAAAGCTTGCCGAAAGGCTGTACCGGTTATCCGTAAGGAGGACGGTAGCATGGAATCGGGGGCTCCGCGGAACGGCCTTTTGGTCCAGCTCGGGGTCACATGAAGTGGTGCTTTCGTCAAACACACCCTAATCGGGTTATGTGTGTCCTGAGTCAATCAGGTGCCCGTGCCTAAGGTGCTGAGAAGTTTCGGGGTCGGAATGCTTGGCAGCGTTTCGGCGGGGGTTGCGTGCTGCGCGTGTGAAGCTTAGGTCAGCAACAGTAGACTCAATTGAAACATTAGTAGCATCAGCATGGTACCTAGAGCACTGTGGCTCCAACAGCTGGGCTGCAAAGTGCCCCGGATTTGTACGGCCTGTAGCGTGGGGCTGTGCGGCCTGGGGCAAACCCTGGCACTGCACTACTACAGGTTAGCAGGCCCAAACCAAGGAGAACATCCCAGTCCACAGTTCTCTGATGTCCGGCATGCTCCGTAGGCAGCGGCTACGTTTTGGAGTCCAGGTGCAGCCAGGTTATGGTGCAAGGACCAGGGAGGTGTTGCGTTGTGGGCGCACCCTGGCGCACCCCTGCACAAGCAGGCGTGCAAGGGTCAGGGGTGCCTGCGGCAGTGTCACCGGCGACGTCACTTTTGGCAAGGGGACGGCGCACGCTTGGCAAGACCGGTCAGAGGTGGCCCATGCTCTCGGCATGCTCTCCGCACCCGCCTGCTCATCAATTGCAGTGGGACGCCAGCAGTCCTTGTGGGCATCCAGTCACTCAACTTGCCCGGTTGTCGCCCCGTCACATGCTTACCGGTGAGAACAGAGAAAGGGGACGCCAGGGCTGCATTAGGCAGCTCCTCCGCGCACACTCCCCCGGCTGCTTCCATACTCCATTGGTGTCCACATGCACCGCACCCTGACGGCACCCTCAAGGCTGTCGTACGTGGGTGTCTTGTGGGGCGGTTTAATTACACCCTCGGATCCTTACTGGTGCTGCCTGGGCCGGTCGCACGAAGGCCTCGTCAGGGTTATGGGCCTCGAGATCCTTTCAGCCTCCCCACTGCCCCATTTCCCCAGCTAAAATGCTGCAAAGTAGGCGTCCTGGGCCCCGACCGACCTCCGGCCCCCTTGGACCTACCATAGACCCATGTTGGCTTCCACTGCCCTGGGACCCAGTACCCTAGCTTCTTGGGCACCTCCCGATACTGTTGGCACAGGTTGGCAACACGCCGGCAAAGACGGGGGCACGTCCGCGGGTATCTGCACGCCGAAAATCCTGGACGGCTCCCTCAGGGAGAGGGCAGACCCCTGACCGTCACTCTGTGTCCGGGGAGAGGGCCCCGTGATCAACAAATAGCCGCAGACCAGTGCAGACTCTGGTGTAATGACGGGGAATGGCACGCCTGCGCACGCCTGACCTGATCGGACCCGTGCAGCTGCGCGGCCGTAGGGGCTTGTCCGTGACCATCAGATACCGCCCCCCCTCATTATTATTACTCTGTGAACCCAGTGCCTGCTGCGTCCCGAGCAGGGTCCCCTGGTCCCAAGCATCCCCTTCCTCGCGGGAGGAGCTCGAACGCCAAATGTCCCATGCATGCTCCCGTGCCTTGACTCTGTCAGTTCTGCCGTGCCTTGCCTCTGCCGATGCTCCCTAGCACACGGTAGCCCTAGCACGTTAAGGACGGGTGCTAACCAGCTTGCTGCCCTACGTGCCACCGTCCCCCCTGCCTGTGACTGCCTGGATACCGTACAGTAATATTCGCGAACGATACATGTTATCCCTTTCAGCATACTGTGTTCCACGCTGATTGGTGACAGCATGTAGCGTCACACCGAAGGGACACGGTTTCCCCACTGTCCTCCCGTGGCGCCCCTGAGTGTGGAGCCTGGCCGGGACCCTTGGGCCGGCAAGCGGCAAAACATTGGGTTTGGGTCCTGATACAAATAGCCGTATATTTACCATGATTGGGAGCCGTCTGCCGGTCTTCCCTGATGTGCAGGGTACAGTGAAGCTGCATGCGGCTGATGGTACTTCTTTGTATGGAAGGTAGTGGCGCGCACTGCGCAAATGCTTCATAAAGGGCAATAGTGCCCTGGCTGTTAACACCAGTATTAATAACTGCGAGCGTATTGTTATTAGGAACTACAAACGCGTATAACGCTCACTTGCTTGACTTCCCGCCCACTGGTGCCTCATCCATCATGGCGTCAGTAGACGTGGCCGCCGAGCTGGCGGTACTCGTAGGAAAATACAGCGTCCCGCAGCTTATCGCTGCTGCTAGCGCGGTGCTGGCCCTGGCGCTGATCGTCGGCCGGGTGCTCTTCAATAACTTGCCTGGCAAGCGCCCTCCCATCCTCGAGGGCATCCCATACATCGGTGGACTCGTGAAGTTTGCAAGGGTGCGAATTCAAGCCTGGCGCGCTCTGGCCGTCACGGTCGGCGACCGTCCGCGCTTGACCGTCCGCGGCCCATCGTCTGCAGGGTCCCTGGCAGCTGCTGACCGAGGGGTACAGCAAATGTGGAGAGGTCTTCACCGTACCAGTCGCGCACAAGCGCGTCACGTTCGTCATCGGGCCAGACGCGTCGCCCCACTTCTTCAAGGCGCTCGACGAGGAGATGAGCCAGTCGGAGGTACGCGCCCCAGCGCAGCAACGCTGAGAACCCCTTCGACCGATAGTATCCTCGTTGTAGCACGGTCAACCGTGCTTCGTCCGCGGGCGCTCGCGTAGTTAGCAGCAGCTGGAAGGTGACGCGGCTGCCCCGCCATCGACGCAGGTGTACGACTTCAACGTCCCCACCTTCGGCCGCGGTGTGGTCTTCGACGTGGAGCAGCGTATCCGCACGGAGCAGTTCCGCATGTTCACGGATGCGCTGAAGAAGGAGCGCCTCAAGTCGTACGTGCCCCAGTTCGTGCAGGAGGCCGAGGTACGTGCAGCTGGTACCTGGCTGTACCGTACGCAGCTACCCCCCCCCCCCCTACCACCACCACCACCACCCAGGACGCTGCAACACCCGGCACCATGCTGGTGACCCTGAAGACTACTCGATATTATGCTTATGCAGCAACCATTGTGATTATCAGGTTGTCATAGGTGCTACCAGCCCCATCGCCAGGCCGCGGTGGTAGGCACTGGCCCCTCACCACTCCAAGCTTCCACTTTCCGACCAACGCGTTGGTGTTTTCGAATTGCCATGCTACCGCCTGCTGTCGTGTCCTCTCCGCAGCAATACTTCTCTAAGTGGGGCAACGAGGGCGTGGTGGACTTTAGGGACGAGTTCAGCAAGCTCGTCACCCTCACCGCCGCGCGCACGCTGCTCGGTGGGTACGCGCACCGCGCGAACCACGCGGTTATCATAGGGCACAGGGCCACACTGCCTGGGTGCAGCCAGGGACACAGGGGCGTCAGGCATGGGGCCAAATGTTGGACGTGGGGAGGGCTACACCTCGGCACTGGCGGTCCACGGGTACACAGGGATGCTCAGTCGTCCCCAAGCACGTCCCGGATATGTGCACCCCGCTGCAGTGCACCCTTGCCGTAACGGGCAGCGCCATCCCCCTGCTGCCCCTCGGCATCTCGGCCACAGAATCGGGCGGTTCCGGTTACTAGGTCCTGTTTGTCACACCAACACAAGCACATTCTCGCCCACAGGCCGCGAGGTGCGCGAGAACCTGTTTGAGCAGGTGGCCGACCTGCTGCACGGGCTGGACGAAGGCATGGTGCCCATCTCTGTGTTCTTCCCCTACCTGCCCATCCCCGTGCACAAGAAGCGCGACAAGTGGGTGTGCGAGGCGGGGGCCGGGGGGAGGAGCAGGCGGGAAGCCGAGGGAGGGACATGGGCAGGCGGGTCGGGGATGGGGCGAGGGAGAGAAGGATGACCTGGCGCTGGGCCGGGCGTTGCGCCGGATGGAGCAGGAGGGGTACATGCGGAGGAGAGCGCGTTATGGTGGGGAGAGTACGAGGGCTAGTGAAAGGAAGAATCTTATGCAGGATGCGTGAGCGGCACGGTGCGAGGCGCTGCGGCGGCACGGGGCGGTGGCTGTGCTGGCGTGCTGCACACACTCGCCTGCGCTGGCCCTCTTGTACGATACTCACCTACATGCCCCGTGGCCCCTGCAGGTGCCGCAAGGAGCTGTCCGTCATCTTCGCCAAGGTCATCCGCGGCCGCCGCGAGAGCGGCACGCGCGAGGAGGACGTGCTGCAGCAGTTCATTGACGCCAGGTGGGCAGGAGAGCGGGGGGTGGTATGGGGCGGGGGCGGAAAGTCCGGTGGCGCAGCAAGCTGCTGAGATGGAAAGGCGAAGAGTGTCCTTGCATGGATGCCATTCGCTTCTGGTGGCTATGGCCCTCGTGTGGCAGTCAGCGGGACCCGAACGCAACAGCAGGGAGTAACAGGCCAGACTGCTCGAGGGTCCCTGACACCAGTCACGTCCGCCACAACGGTGCCAAGGTCTCGGGTATCCATGCTGTTCACTGCGCAGCTCGTGGCTCCGCACAACCCTGCTGACTGTGCACTTACCCTTGGCGTCCCCAGGTACTCGCAGCACGTGCTGGGCGGGCGGCAGCTGACGGAGGAGGAGATCACGGGGCTGCTCATCGCGGTGCTGTTCGCGGGGCAGCACACCAGCTCCATCACCACCTCGTGGACCGGCATCTTCATGGCGGCCAACAAGGTGGGGCTGAGTGGCGGTTGGGCTGGAGGACATGAGGGTAACAGGGCTGCTGCAGGCGAAGGTGGCTGGGAGGGGCAGGCGTGGGGGGGTGCAGGGGGTGGGAGGAAAGGGCGGGTTGTATGCGGGCCAGGCGGCGGCGTCCAGAGTGCACCAGCAGTGGTCGTTTGCTTTCAAGCGCGCCTAACTTTTGCCATTGACGCACCATGCCACCGTCAAACGTGCCCACTATGTGTCCGTGCGGATACCAGTATCTGTGTTGCTGCCGGCGCAGCAAGCTTGTGCCTGACGCCCCTGTTGCCCCCTTTCCCGACTACCATGCACCGTGCAGGAGAAGGCGTTGCGGCCGGCGGAGGCTGAGCAGCGCGACATGATGGCCAAGCACGGCAGCGAGCTGTCGTTCGAGGTGCTGTCGGACATGGAGGTGCTGCACCGCAACATCACCGAGGCGCTGCGCATGCACCCGCCGCTGCTGATGCTCATGCGCTACGTCAAGAAGCCCTTCTCCGTCAGCACCTCCTCCGGCAAGACCTACGTCGTGCCCAAGGTGGGGCGATGTGGGGCAGTGGTTCAGCTTGCTGCAGGCTGCGCCTTCTGCGCGCGGGTGAAGGAAGGGTACAACACTGCAGCCACTGGACAGGAACCTCTGCCGGGAGCGTGCGAAGCGCGCACTGCACGCCGTGTGCACCGCCCCTTCCACCGCCGTCCCACGCTCTCAACACCCAGCTGTTGCTGCGTTCCTTTCCCGCCTCCCATACCCTTACCCCTCCCCGCAGGGCGACATCGTGATGGCCTCCCCCAACTTCTCCCACATGCTGCCCAACGTGTTCACCAACCCCGCCGCCTACGACCCCGACCGCTTCGCGCCCCCGCGCGAGGAGGACAAGAAGCGCCCCTACAGCTTCATCGGCTTCGGCGCCGGCCGCCACGCCTGCATCGGCCAGAACTTCGCGTACCTGCAGATCAAGGCCATCTGGTCGGTGCTGCTGCGCAACTTCGACTTCGAGCTGCTGGACCCCGTGCCCGCCGCCGACTACAACAGCATGGTGGTGGGGCCCATGCCCTGCCGCGTCAAGTACACGCGCCGCAAGCTGTGAGGCGTGGCGTGGGGTGTGTGGCACGTGGCGGTGGTGGCGAGGCACGCCAGCGTGCGCAGTCCGTGCCCTGCCGCGTTGAGTACGCGCGCGGCGGGATGGGCTGCGGCAGCCGTAAGTTGTGACGCCAGGCAGTGGCGAATAAGCAGTGGGGGCCGTGGTGCGGGGGAGGAGGCATGGCTCACGAGGGGAGGAGGCGGGGGGTTCGGACTGCGTCGGTATCCAAACGGGAGCGATGCGCAGGTGGTGACTGCTGAACGGTTCAGGAACACAGGGGAAGGGGGTACCACTTTTATGACTGCACATACAGCTAGGCTGGAAAGCACTAAGGGACAGGGCTAAGGAAGCAGCGGATCAGTTGGCCTGGTAAGGGACGCGTCAAATTGGTGAACCTGGGGGTTGAGCGGCTGGGATCACGGTGCCCAGGGATGCGGGCAAGAGCGTGATGGGTCCGGCTATGATACTAGGCGGGTTTGACTGATCAGGTTGTGTTGTGCTCATTGGCACGTATGCGTGTTGCGGTGCCTCATGGTTGGCAACGTTTTTAGAGGTCCAATTTTCGCCGCGAGCTGTGGGTCTCCATGTGGCAATCACGTATTCAGTCGCGGTGGCGGTAGGGGCGTAGGGCCCAGCCTGCCACAGAAGTGGTGGTGGGACTGCCTTGACGCTTCGGACTGTGCAGGACACCCGGTTGTCGTCAATTTAAGCTTATTTACGCCGCACCCGGCTGTGAGGATGTACATGTGTTTCCAGAGAGATCCTCCTGGAGAGGAGGTGCTCGGGACAAGCCGGCGGACCTCTCGGGCTTTGCTGGGAGACTTGACACGGGAGTGCCTCAGGGCTGCGGGGCCTTGGAAGCTGGGCAGGAGCGATTACTGTCGTACCGTGTGCGCGGGACAGGGTGAGGCCCCTGGGTACCAGGGTGCATTGGAGCGCGCGTTCGGCTGCTGGCGAAGGCCACAGCTTGCAGCAGTGTGCTGCAGTGTGGCGTCCTATCAGGTCAGGTGCAATGCACATTGTAACACCCGTGAGCCGTGACTGGCCGTGCGCTGTGTGGGACGACCCTTCGATACCGTATGGCAGTGGGGTAGGATAGGGACCTGCTGGTTCACACTTTGATAATCAGAATGCGCTGCGTTCCTTCCCCTTACCTGGCATTCGAATGTTTGCCGACGATGGGGAGACTTACGGCGCGTGGCCCGCTTTCCTCCGCATCCAGCGGCATCTCATACCAAAGCACCATCCCCTGCTATTCCCCTGTGCACGTCAGTGGCTCTGCGGTGGAGCGCTTAACCCACATGCAACGTTGCGGGCTTTGTGCCGATTAGGCAGAAGCGCGTGTTGGGGGCTTGAGCCAGCTTGAGCCAAAAAGCAAGTGGTTAGATGTGCCAGTGAATGGTTCAATCAGCGCACGCGAGTCACATCGGAAGGGGATTACCTCCCCTGGGCACCACGTGCTTGCAATGTCATCGTAGCAGGGCGCCCAAGGCGCACCAAGACCATGTGATCACAGGCACGTAGAAACTCGGTCCCTTTGCCGCGAGATGATGGTCAGGGTTGAGCTTAGGGGATCCACGGGGAGCTTCCACCACCTGCCGTACGTCCCAACCTGTCCCAACAACGTCAAGGCGCAAGGGGATCTCCCCTGCTGCTCTGCATTCCTAGGTGCGTTTTGCTAGGGGAGGACAACCGCTAGTAATCTGCACAACCATCTATCCATAGGTAGGCCTGCGCAGTTGATGAGACGCTGTTGCGGTGCCCCGCGTGATGAGGGGGTAGGCATGGGCCGAACTACGGCAAAACGTTGGTCAAGTTTGACCTGAGTCTTACCAATTTGTTGTTTGTACATTACGATAGTTGCGTATCACTGACCTAGTTCTGCCTGGGTCGTCGTGCCGCTTGCGGCAGGGACTGGCTCCCCCTGTTATCGCGTTACCTCTGCATTCTTTGCAGATAGATTGATAGGAGATCAACTCTGGGGCGCTGCTGAACAACTTCACGTGGACGCGGAGAGCATTCAGAGATCCAGAGATGGCAGCAGCTCAGCCGAACGCTGGCTGGGTACGTTGTTGCTTCAGATCAGCTTCGTTATGCTGATATGTGTGACTGTCGGTGGCATATGTGGCCCAGAGCGCCGCCCCGCGCTTCTATAGCGCCTAAACTGCAAGTTTGGTTTCACGCAGGTCGGTGACCAGTTTGTCAGCAAATACTACGACGTTTTGGAGAAGCTTCCTAAATATGTGCACCGCTTTTACAAGGAGAACAGCACCCTTACTGTCGCCGACGTGCAGCCCGACGGCCGCACGGTCATCGAGTCCGCGAGCGGCGACCTGGAGGTTTGTATCTGTTATAACATTGGTGGCAAAAGCAAATGCCCACCAGATCAGCCACCCTCACCGCTGGCTCTCGGGTTGCCCTGCAGGCCATCCAGGAAAAGGTCATGAAGACCGTGGCTCACGGGGTGGTGGCGGCCGACAAGTGTCTGGATGCACAGATCTCGTTGGGCGGTGGTGTGCTGCTGCAGGTCACCGGCGTCATGACGCTGCGGGTGGGTGGGCAAACCCTGCGGGAGTCCCTGGCACGTGTTGGGGTAGACTTGACTGCAGTCCAGTGTTTTCCTGGGCAATCACCCTCCAGCGGCAGTACGATAGCCATCAACAACACAAGTGTGCTATCTCCTTGTTCGCAGGGCGTGGAGCGCCAGTTCGTGCAGACCTTCTTCCTGGCCCCCCAGGAGAAGGGGTACTACGTGCTGAACGACATGCTGCGCATCTTGGCGCCCAAGCCTGTGGGTCCGCCCGTGGAGAACGGGTTTGTGGCCGCCCCGCACGTTGCTGGCATGCACCCGCCGCCGTTCGGAATGCCCCCCATGGCGCCTGTAAGTCTGTGGGCGGGGTGCGGCAAACAATGGGGCACCGCAGTTGCGAAGTTAGGGTTGTTGCAGCGACAAACACCAACTTGCTTTTCGTGCACCAACTCATCTTGTTTTCCTGCGTTGCCCGTAACCCAGATGCCGGGGCGTATGGACATGCCGCCGGGCCTGTCGCTGGGCATGCCTATGGCGCCGGCCACTGCGGTGGCGACGGTGGCGCCCATTGAGCAGCCCGCGCCAGCTCCGGCGGCACCCGCAGCGGCGGCAGCACCCGCTCCGGAGAAAGCTGCTGCCCCCGCGCCCGCAGCGGCTCCCGTCCCGGCCCCGGAGGCCGCGCCGGTCCCCGCGCCCACCCCAGCGCCGGCCGCGCCCGCCCCCGCCGCTGCGGCTCCGGCGCCAGCGCAGCCTAAGCCAGCTCAGCAGCCCGCCGCTCCCTCGCCGGAGCCGCAGCCGGCCCCGGTTCCGCAGAACCTGACCTGGGCTGAGCGCGCGAAGCTGGCACAGGCCAGCCCCCAAGCTGCCCCGGCTCCGGCGCCCGCTAGCTCTAAGGCGGCGGCGCCGGCCAAGCAGCAGGCGGCGTCGCCCTCGCCGGTTCCGTCCGCACCGTCCTCGACTCCGGAGGAGGCCGGTGCCGCGGTCGACTCGGGCGCGGAGGGCGGTGACGCTGGGGAGGGGCTCGGGGACGGCAAGGGCCCGGTGGGGCCCGTTCCGGGGGAGGACGACAACGCCGTGTACGTGCAGGGGCTGCCGCAGACCCTGGGCATGCCTGAGCTGAAGGCCCTGCTGAACCAGGAGCTGTCGAAGTTTGGGGCCATCAAGGAGGGCATGCGCGGCATCAAGGTGGTGCGCTCGCCGCGCTACGGCCACGTGGCGTACGTGTTCTACGAGGACCAGTCCTCGGTGGGCACGGCGCTGGCGGAGAGCGGCAAGCTGCGCCTGATCGAGGGCGAGAAGCCGGTTAAGATCCAGCCCATCCTCAAAGAGTTCGCGCAGGGCTTCTCGCAGCGGGGTGGCCGGGGCGAGCGCGGCCGCAGCGGCGGCGTGGGCGGCAGCTTCCGGGGAGGACGGAGCGGTGGGTGCTGCTTGGCTGTTCAGGGGTGTAAGGGGACGCGTAAAACGAGCGAAACCGTGTTCAGGGGTGTAGGGGGTGCCACAAGAGGCATAGCACACGCTGCGCTGAACAGTACTGTGCACTGCAGCCGAAGTATGGCAGTTAAGACTGCTGAGTCTGGCGATGCGACTAGCAGGACAAACGCCCCCTGGGTCGTTCCATTGTCCTGTAGTAACGAGAAGGAGACTGAAGGTTCTTTGCCGCACGCCGTGGGGGTTTCCTTTGTCAGCCTTGGCTGCATGATGAGCGGAAGGTTGAGGGATACCATGTTGCCCCTAAACGTTTGCGCAGGCGGCTTCGAGGGCGGGCGCGGCAGGAGCGGGCGCGGGGAGGGCGGCCGTGGGGAGCGGCCCTCCAGCGGGCCAGGCGGGCGTGGCGGCGGCGGTGGCCGCGGCGGGGAGCGCAGCAGCCGAGGCGGCGGCCCGGGCCGCGGGCCGCGCGAGGGCAGCGGCGCCGGCGGCGCGCCCAAGCAGGCGTAATCCGGACCCATTTCTCGCAGCGTTTTGAGCGTGTGTAATGCAGGTAATGCGCAGTTGCCAGTAGTGATTCCAGCTGCAGCTGCTATGCTATGGTGCAAAGTGCGGGGCATGGGGCACGAGGGTTCGATGGTGCTATGTCCGCCCGAGGGTGCAGCTGTGGGCTCCGGAGTCGAGGGAAGGCCTTTGGCCGTTTCGTGGGCCCGGCTCTCGGGGCCGGGGACCGCACATGTGCCTTTGCAGAGTCTAGAGTAGCGGCCATGCGTTGTCAGGAGTTCAGGCAACGTGGCGCACGGGGCAAACCCGGGATTGATTTTCGCAATGCCGTACGAAGGGACTGCTTGTGTCGACGGGAGCGCTGTAGTGTGCCGAGTGCGCCAAGCACATGAGCGGGGCTGCTTTTCGTTGGCGGGATAGGATGACGTGGATGGGGACGTGGATGGGGATCAGCGCAGTGGGGCGACTTGGTACGTGAGGTATGCATTGGGGCGGGCGATATGCGTGAGGGCAGGTCAAAGCGGAAGGACGGCTATCAGTATGTGCGGCTGGCTGTAGCGGGCGGCACGCTGCTATGGCAGTAGGTAGGCCTGCGATGTGTTTGGCGCGGGCGTGAAGCCAGAGAGCGGTGGCGGAGCGTGGATGAGGGGATGTGGCGGGCGCAGCATTCCGCGTCCGTGTGTTTTGACTTGTGAACACGCAGGGGCACGGGAGAGGCTGTGGGTCGGGTGGACGGTGCTGGGCGGGCCATGGGCTTGCCATGTTTCGTGTGCGCTTGCACTTGGACCAGAGGCGGTGGGGCGGGGTCGCCTGCTACTGCTTCATCTTCCAGTTTTGCAGTGCAGGCTGTGGTGCGCCCCGATCGGTGTCCTGCACGTGTATGTTGCACGCATGTGGACGGATGCCGGCGGGCCTTGTTTGTGATGTGATGCGCATGCCTTGAAACCTTTTTTCAGATACCCGGAGAACTAGTAATTTAGTGCATTTGCTCTGGCTTCGCTTACTCATTCACGATTTGACTCCGTAACTCCTTCATGGTGTTGCGCTGAATGGCACAGAGTCACTAGAACCTCGTCGCATTCCTGGTGAGACGCCATGCAGACAACGCAGCAGTGCGTCAGGGGAACGGTGCGGGCTGTGTGCCCCATGTTTGCGCAAGAGTAGCCGTCATGGCCCAAAGCTCACCCGGTACGACAGGCGTACGCTCGCACTCGACTCCACAGAACTGGCAAGCGACTACCATGCACCCGCGACCACCGCACTTCGACACCTCGTCCACAACACGCAAAACTGCAAAATTGAGACCACTCGCACAAAGGCCACGGACAAGCACTCACTTTGCGTAGCCGGCAAAACTTAGGAGTGCAAAAACGGCTTTGCGCACGTCACACGGCCACTACGAGTTTCCCTTCAGAATGAGGTAAATGACGGGAATATCCCTTCCCATGGCGCCAATTGCGGGAATACGATCCTTACTGGTCCACCGCCCAAACCACGGTTGTGTTCTGAAAAGAAAGTCCGGATGCCCAACCGCATCTCCGCATGACCGCTGCATGACAGACTCCAGCCCAGCGCAGGAGCTCCTCCCTGCGTTTCAGTTTCTCGAGTTGCCTCGCGTCTTGTCAAGCAGCTCCTCCAGCTGCTGCTGCCGCTGCAGCAACGCCGTGGCCTCCACCCTGCGCAACATGTGGTGGACACGCCATTGCAGTGTCGAGGCAGAGCCACACCCATTATGGCGCAAGTTGACATGGCAGTTCAGCCCACAGCCCCACACACCCCAGCAGGAGAACACCCGAATATTTATGCTCTGCCTGTCGGCGCCAGCCTCCCGCCCAACTTCCCACCCCACTCCCCTCCGATCCGTTCATCCCCTCACCGTCCTGCCAGGCCCCTGCCCCCACAGCCTCCTCGCATAACCCCACCCTTGTTACTCACGAGGTTCCCCTCAACGCAAACCCCTGCCCCCACCTGAGCCGCTCGTTCTCCGCCTCCAGCACGGCAATGGAGGCGCTGTCGTCCGGCCGCTGCCGCGCGTTTACACCCCCGCTGCGCGCCCCCAGCACCCGCTCCACCTGCACAGCACACGTGGCACACAGCGCAAGGCCCACAGCTTGAGCGTGCGTCCCGCAGAGCATGCAACACAGCTCATACCGTGCGGTGCCCAGCACCACCCAGAACACGCTCCGCTTGCAATACATCAGCACGCTGCACTACACACAACACCGTACTGCGGCAGGGTGGGCTGACGCCTGCCTCTACCGGTATCAAACCGGCACCAAACGGCCCCTCCACTCCGACCCCGCGCCCCGTGTTACTCGACCACCGCCGTCCGGCCCTGCTTCCTCCGATCCCATCCCCTCACCTCCAGGAAGGCCTGCCGCGCCCTCTCCGCCAGCTCTGCGTCGTCCACCGCCTCCGCCGCGCCCCGCGCCGCCGCCCCCGCCGCCCCCCCGCCGCCCATGAGGGTGGCCAACCGCTCCTTCATAACCGCCACCTCCTGACGCATGGCCGCAACAACGCCCGCCTGGAATGGAGGATGGTTTTGCGATTTGGGTCAGACGCAGGAACATCATACAGCGGTGTGAGTGGGAAGTAGGAGCAGGAGGTGGCGGTCACCCTGAGCAGAAGGGAAAGACTGTTTCGGGGTGAGGTTGGATATCGGGCAGGCAGAAGGTAACAGGGGTGCCCACCCGCGGCATGGGCTTCCCCGGCTCGAACAGGGCGGCCAAGCGCCCCTCAGCTTCCAATAGCTCCTCCGTCAGACGTGCAATATCTGCCTGGCTGGCACCCGAGCTACCAGCAGCTGCGCGTGGCCGTAGCGCCACCGGCAGTTGCACCCGGGCGGGACAAGGCCCCAGCCCTCTGAGTGTTGTTGCACGGCCTGCAATGGCAGGCATGCGTCCAGACATCAGAGCCATGTCGTACGCGGGTAGCGAGGGGCTTGTGGCGCCAAAGCACCGGGTCCGTGTGCCTGCCACCCCGGACGGGGAAGCGTCGGCTTGGGCTCAACAGAAAGGGACCCGTGCGGACTCCCACGCACCCGGCATACGACAGGCTGGCCGCCTTAAACATGAGCTCCTTTGTGCTATCATATTGGCAACTTTGAGTTGCGCACTGAGCGGGTTGCTCGGTGATAAGCTGGGTAGATGTGTGTTGCTGATAGAAGGCTCCGAACGGTACCCAAGCCGTGCTGTCAATTACCAGCCTCGACAAGTGTACAACTGCTTTAGCTCAGTGCTTGCGGTTTAGGGTTCGCCCGCAACAGCGTTAGTAGCGCGTTTAGACCGTTGGCACGGCCGTTGGAACAATGCTGGCACTTCGTCAACCACCTGCAAAGTCGTATGCATCCCCTTGCCTGGGATCTATCTTCGGAATTGCGCATCTCAACACAATGATTAGCGTTCGTCGTCGCGCAGAACCGCTGTAAAAGTGGACGCATCCGAGCGCGACGACGACGTGTTGCATAATCCTATTACTGCATGCAATAGTTGTAACTTCCGGACATCCTAACTAGGAGAAAAGCTAGCGTCAACACCCAAGTGCAGGATCCCTGTGCGGCGCCCAGAATGACACAGCCCTACACGACCCAGGCGTCTCAGGTGTTGGATTTTGGCTTCAGCAACTATGGCGATGGCGCAACGGGTCTTACCTTTCAAGACTTCGGCGCCACCCAGGACCACGTTGGCACCCTGCAGTTCAGCGATTTCACCCAGGCACGTGGGGCTCCCTGGCGTTTGCCTTTGACCAGCAGACGGCGTCCCCTCCTGCACACACAAATACTCCTCCCTCCACGCCCTTGAGCACCCCATCTCCAACCACAGCTGTGCTGCAGCAGCCCCGTGCACCCACCACTCCCAGCCCCATTTAAGCTCCACCGTGCCGCTCTCTCTGCAACCCCCAACCCTCCCATCCTACAAACCCATTCTTACCCCCACCCATCCTCCTCCCCCAACAGGGCGTGAGCCAGAGCCTCTCATGGGGCGCCCCCGCCCCTGCCCCTGGCATGACGGCAGCCGCGCAGCGCAGGCAGGCCGGCGCCGCCGCCGCCGCTGCGGCTGCTACAGCCTCAGCATCAGGCACTGCCCTCCAGCACCCGCACCCGCACGCACCAAACCCGTTCGATGCCCCCCTGGAGGCGCTGACGGCCGGCTTCCAGCAGCAGCTGCAGTTCGAGGGCGCCTTCGATGAGGCGGAGGAGGAGGAGGCGGTGCAGCAGCAGCCGGAGAAGCTGCCGGAGTGGGCGTGCGCGTGAGTGCAGGCCGACCCACATGGGAGGGGTTCGGCGTTGAGTTGTTAGCAGAAGTTACCGAAAACTGTCGGAAGTACGCACGGCCTTTTCGGTATTCAGCGCCGGCCTTTTATCGACAGACAGAAAGTCAGAGGGGATGTGCGGACGTGGGGAGGGGGAATTGGACTGGCGCTGGATTCGCCCAATGTGGCGTTGTGCGGTCGGGCGCAAGGGGTTGGGGCAGAGTGGGCCAGGCGCGGGCCTTGTTCCTCAACGGGTTCTGGGAAAAGGAGAAGGGGAAGGGAAGGGGAAGGGGGAGGCTGTGGGCCCGAGCACGGGTAGGTACCCAGGGGAGGCCGGGTAGAAGGGATGTGGGTTAGCGCAGACGGCGGTGCATGTCTGCAAAGGGGTTTTGGCGGCAGCGCGGCTGCACTGGGGCCAATGCGCGTTCGCTAGCATTTGGCCCCCGCCGTTAACCCACGCCCGTACTCCCCCCTCATGTCTGCAGCTACTGCGGCATCCACAACCCCGCCTGCGTGGTCAAGTGCATGACCAGCGGCAAGTGGTTCTGCAACGGCCGCGTGCACGGCTCTGGCTCCTGCATCATCCTGCACCTGGTACGTGGGATGGTGGGGTGGGCTGCGGTGGAGGGCGTGTGCTGGGGTATGCGGGTGTGAGTGTGTGTAGGAAGGAGCTGTCCTGGTCGGGGCTCCTGTTCAGTCCTGCACCTGGTGGGTGGGGGCGTGGGCGTATGCTGGGGGCACGTGTGCTGGGTTGTGAGGTGCCGGGTGGGCGTGTGCCGGAGTGAGCTGCTGCCATCGGGGCTCCTGCATCATCCTGCACCTGGTGCGTGGGGTGGCGGGGTGGGCGGGGCTGTGCGGGATGTCGGTGTCTCGGGGGCAGCTGCTGGGTCGGGGCTCCGCCATCTTGCGCATGGTGGGTGGCGTTGCGTGATGGGGGGACTGGGTTGTGACCTACGACATATCTTCACATGCGTGGGATGTGGCTGTACAGCGTTGGACTACCCTGTCGTCCATGCGGAGCTCGCTTATCTTCTCGTTTCCTTCCCCTCTCAGGGGTGCTAAGTTTACCGTAATGGACTGGGCACCGTATTGTCTTGAAATTACAGTTCTGTTAAGGGACTTACAGAGATGGATGTACACGCGTGATTACAGACGCACACCTGCCCACCCCCGCTGCAGGTCAAGTCAAAGTGCAAGGAGGTGCAGCTGCACAAGGACTCCCCCTTGGGGGACACAGTGCTGGAGTGCTACGCCTCCGGCTCGCGCAACCTGTTCGTGCTGGGCTTCGTCCCGGTGCGCAGCGAGAACACGGTGGTGCTGCTGGCGCGGGACACGCCGCCAAACCACCCCACCATCAGGTGGGGCTGTGAGGCCACGCGCCTGCGGGTGCTGCGTGCTGCGTGTGGACACGCATGCTAAGCCTGGCCGTGCGTTGATAGGAGTGCGGATTAGGTGGCTCAACTTGCTGTATTGTTCCCAGACGCCTAACCAACGCGCCCTTTTGCACCCTGTAACCCCCAGCGACCCACGGACCTGAACCTGCGCCTCATGCGCCCGGCCCCCGCCACAACACCTCTTGGCAGAGTAAATCTTAATACACACCCTCGGCCTCTGCACCCCTAACCTGGCCCCCTGCCCCTGCCCCCTGCCCCAGGGACCTGAACCTGGACCTGGCCCAGTGGCAGCCCATCGTGGAGGACCGCGGCCTGGTGCCGTGGCTGGTCAAGCAGCCGGGCGAGCAGGACCTGCTGCGGGCGCGACACCTCACGCTGGCGCAGGTGGGGAAGGAGGGGTAGGGGAACGCAATGCGGCCCCCCCTGCTTTAACTCAGGTCCGGCATTGGCACAGCTGGTACCGCCGGATGCCGTTATGGACATACGCGTGCGTGTATGGTAACCAGCGAGCGACGAGCCGGCCGGCTGGAGGAGCTGTGGACGGACGTAACTTACCCACATCCCCTGGACGCGCACTCTGCACGTCAAGAATTCCATCCTGCACACGCGTGTGTGGCACCACCACCCGCAGGTCAACAAGCTGGAAGAGCTGTGGAAGACGCGCCCCGCCGCGGGCGTGGATGACCTGGACGGTAACGCCAACGGTACGGCAGCCGGCGAGGCGGGCGCCGTACAGCCCGTGGCGCTCAAGTACGACGACAGCGCGCAGTACCAGGTGGGCCGGGGCCAGGGGGTGCGTGCCGCGTCCCATGGCTTGGCGCACGGGGGCAGGCGTGTGGAAGGCGGTAAATGAATTGGAGCCTCGATTCAGCAGCCTCTAGCCAAGCCGCATGTGAGGCGCGTGATGCCGCGAAGGCGGACTTGGACTTACCGGTACCTTTAGTCCGTCCGCGGCGCAGGGTGCATAGTGCAGAGCACGGACAGGAAGGTACATATCTTACAGGAGTGCTGAACTCACTCCTGCGCACTGACACGAGCACCCGCCTTGCACATACGCCGCTTACGCCCCCGCCAGTCTGTGTTCGAGCCACTGGTGAAGCTGGAGGCCGACTACGATCGCTCCATAAAGGAGAGCCAGAGCCGCGACGACATCACGCTGCGCTGGGACTGGGGGCTCAACAGCAAGCGCGTGGTCTACTTCTACTTCCCGCGCGACGACAACGAGCTCAAGCTCATGCAGGTGCGCGAGGGCGTGTGTGCACGTGTGTGCGGCCTTGTGATGAATGACAGCAGTAGGCAACAATGTCAGTTATGAGGTAAGTGCAGTTACACGCTCGTGCACTTGTGAAATTCCAGCTCTTCGTTAATACTCAGGGCAATCACAACGCGCAGCAAATGCCGGCGAACACGTGTACGGCGCCGTCCTGGTGCGCTGCACTTGCCGTAAATAGCACACCAGCACCTGCAACAATGTGTCCCGCATGGGCCTACAACTCGTCCTCTCATCAGGGTTATCCCTATGCGCGCTTCCTGCTGCAGGGTGACGAGCTGAAGCTGCGCCACAAGAACGCGGGCAACCGCGGCCCCTGGGAGGCGCTGGGACACGTGCTGACGTACCAGCAGAGCGAGGAGGTGTGCCTGGAGCTGTTCACAAACGTGAGGCCGGGGGCCAGGGAGGGTGCGGGCTCGGTTGGGTCGGAGGAGAGCCCTAAGGGATTGAGGGCGTATGCGAGGTGGATGGGGCCGGCTGGCCCACCTTTGCACCTCCGATTGGCGACTTGAGCATTCTCGGCCCCCCAGGAGCACCCCTCCACACCCGCATCCGGAGAAGGCAACAAGTGTCAGGACCAGGACGTTGTATCACGTAGTTGTGAACGTATCCAAGGAGTGTGTTACAGCAACTGCTATGTACGCCTTGCAACTATGGGCATGTTGTTTCTCCACCTCCTGTCCTCCTCCCCCCAGGACGTGCCCGAGGACTGCACGGTGGGCTACCACGTGGACTTCGTGTGGCGGGGCACCTCCTTCGACAGGATGCGCAACGCGCTCAACACCTTCCGCAAGTACTCGGCCTCCATCTCGGGTGGGTGGTGGACAAACAGTGGAGTCCAGTTAGGCAGCCTAGTGGGTGGCACACGGGAAGGGGAGCAAGAAGCGCATCCATCCCAGGTGGGTGGGTGATGAGTGGTCGGGCGATGGAACGTTCGCGGTGGGCGTGGGAACCAATTGCACAGTGGGTTGCGGGCAGCTGCTTGCATGGGAGTGCCACTGAGCTTCCCGTTCCGACTCCCAGGTGCACGGCCTTGCAAGCCTGCACTATCCCCGCCACTGACCCTATCACACAGCATAACCCCATGACACACCCAGAACACACCCCGTGAACACACCCCCACACCCCCACACCCCCGCACAGGCTACCTGTACCACCTGATCCTGGGCCACCCCGTGGAGCCTGTGACGCTCAAGATCCCGCTGCCCAAGGCGGGGCTGGGCGTGCCCACCCTGCCGGAGCTGAACCACTCGCAGCTGCACGCGGTCAAGTCCGTGCTGCAGCAGCCGCTGTCGCTCATCCAGGTGGGAGTTCTTACCTCAAAGGAACGGGTTAAGGAAGACGCAGCGCGAGGCCCCCCACATTCCGGCTGCCACCAGACGCGATTGCGGACGGCAGGTCGGGTGCATTGGCTGCATCGGGCCCCCCGTGTCGGCTTCTGCGTGCCCCACGCCCCGTCCCCTTTTGCACCGCCCCTGCGCGCCCCTACGCCCTGGCTGTGTCCCGGGCGCTTGGTTGGCAACAGTGGCAGATCTCACCGCCATCCTGCTGCTTTACCATTCTTCATTACCCTGATGATACCGTTCCTCAGGGGCCCCCCGGCACCGGCAAGACGGTCACGTCCGCCGCCATCGTGTACCACCTGGCGCACAGCGGCACCGGGCAGGTGCTGGTGGCGGCGCCGTCAAACGTGGCGGTGGACCAGCTGGCGCACAAGGTGGGGCGGGTTCACGTGTGGGTGAAGGTGTGTATTAGCTGCTCGGCTGCGTGGCGGTAGTAAGCAGGTGGTGGTGGATTTCTCATCCAGTGTGGCGGCGGATAAGCTGGCGCACCAGGTGCGTGGAAGGGTGTGGATAAGGGGGCATGAGCGGCGTTGCGAGTTGCAAGTAGGGGTTTTGGCGGTGTCTGTGCAACATGGCATGAAAGAGAGCAACAAATGGATTGCCTTGCCTCCCTGCCCTCCCCTGCGCCCCGCAGATGGACCAGACGGGTCTCAAGGTGGTGCGGCTGTGCGCTAAGACGCGCGAGGCGGTGGCCTCCCCCGTGGAGCACCTCACGCTGCACTACCAGGTGCGGGCAGCAGGTTTTACTTGTTTTTAAGAAAGGGGGGATGGCTTCCCGGACTAAGTCCTTGTAATCAGCGGCGGGCGGCTGCACGTGCGCGGCCTCCCTCACGAGCTCTGGAACAAGCATCGTAAGAGCATATACCTTGGGCCCTTCCCCAGCGCTTCGCCAACACGGAGCAGCCCTAGCAACCACCCGTGTCGGCGCCCTTCGGCTCCCCCGTGCTGGCCCACATGGCTGTGCCCGAGGGCCAGCGGCTGACCCCTCAGCACGCGCACATAACCCTTGATACACTCCATACCTCCACCTAAACTCGCCCCCAGGTGACGCACATGGCCGTGCCCGAGGGCGTGACTATACACACCTGACACACACCTAACTCACATGTCCACCTCGCCCCCAGGTGACCCACATGGCCGTGCCCGAGGGCGAGCGGCTGCGCAAGCTGCTGGCGCTTCGCGGTGCGCAGGGCGGGCTCAGCGCTGCGGACGAGAAGGAGCTCAAGGGCCTGCGGCGGCGGCTGGAGATGGAGGTGCTGGAGAACGCTGACGTGGTGTGCTCCACCTGCGTGGGGGCGGGGGACCCGCGGCTCGCCAACTTCAGGTTCCAGCATGTAGGTGGTGGGCCGTGTAATGGGGACGGGGGCGGGGGTTTTGGCGGTAGAACCTGGGTTCCGGCATGTGGGTGGCAAGGAGTGGGGGCGGGCAGGACAGGACGGGGCGGGCGGGTGGGGCCAGTTGCCGCAGTTGGGGTGGGGTAGGTTGGGATGTGGAGCATGACATGGGCGGGGGTGGATGGGAGCGGGAGGGGGAGGGGGAGGGGAATTAGGCAGGGAAGGTACGTGATGTGGCGGGGGGCAGGCATGGGGTGGGGATTTACTGGAGCAGGCGGCATTTCGTGGGGGCTGCTGAGCGCTAGCAGGGTCGGATGGTTGGCGTCTGGTATGGAAGAGTTGTCCCTGACGAGGCTGCGCGGTGGCCTGATGCGTCTGACGACAGACTTTGCGTCCGTATGCGCTATTGAAACGATTGCCGACGTGCGACCTGCCTCGTGCCCCACGCGTCGTGCAGGTGCTGATCGACGAGAGCACGCAGGCGGCGGAGCCCGAGTGCCTCATCCCCATGGTGCTGGGAGCCAAGCAGGTGGGCGTGCGTCCACTGCGCATTTGTATCGTGGGGTTGCGGTGGTTTGTGGTCGGGGTTGGGCAACTGGCACTGACTGGTGGTGCTGGGCGTGCAGCAGGTGGGCCAGCATTGAACCCCCAGTCCTGAAACATGTCTCCTGGACCCAAACCTTCCAGCTGCGCAGCTTGTCGGTCGACTGGTGGCAGGCGTGGGGGTCCACAAGCATCCAGTGCCCAAGAACGCAACTTGCTTCCCCGCCGTACCTCCTCCTTACCCGCACCGCACCGCCTCGACGCCCCTCCCCTCCCCCACCAGGTGATCTGGTGGGCGACCATCTGGTGGGCCAGCAGTGTGTACCATGCGCAACGCACCTTCCTGCCCTACCCCTGCCCCCTAACCGCCTCCCACCCCCCCGGCCCCAGGTCATCCTGGTGGGCGACCACTGCCAGCTGGGCCCCGTCATCATGTGCAAGAAGGCGGCGGAGGCGGGGCTGTGCCAGTCGCTGTTCGAGCGGCTGCGGCTGCTGGGGGTCAAGCCCATCCGCCTGCAGGTGGGGGCAGGCAGGGGCAACGACCTGGAGCGGGGAAGGAGGGTTCAGCGATGTGATGACCCCAAAGGCCCTGACCCCTGGGTATGCTCTACTATTGATGGCTTCGTACATCCGCCAGCAACAGGTACCACCACCACACCACACCCGCAGGTCCAGTACCGCATGCACACCTTGCGGATGCCCAGCTCACAGGCTTAACCCACGCGCATCCCTCCTTCCCCCACCCGCACCCCCACCCTCACCCCGCAGGTCCAGTACCGCATGCACCCCTGCCTGTCCGAGTTCCCCTCCAACACCTTCTACGAGGGCACGCTGCAGAACGGAACCGGCATGGGCGAGCGGCGGCTGGCGGGCGTGGACTTCCCGTGGCCCAACCCCGACAAGCCCATGATGTTCTGGGTGCAGCTGGGGGCGGAGGAGATCAGCGCAAGCGGTGGGCAGGGATGGAGGGGGCCGGGCGGGGAGTTGGAGGGGCGGGGAGCTGGGGAGGGCTGGGTGTGGGGATGCGGTACGGGCGGGACTTGGGCGCCGCGAAGAAATGTGTGCTGTCGGGTAGGGGGACCAGGTTCAGTACAGGGAGGAGGACTTTGGGTGAACCAGACGTGAGGAGGTCACAGCGTGTTCTTGCCACTATTCCTGGCGGCAGCTGCTTCGCACTCCTACAAACTGTGCCTCTTCCCTCCAGGCACCTCGTACCTCAACCGCACGGAGGCTGCTGCTGTGGAGAAGGTGGTCACGCGCTTCCTGCAGAACGGCCTGGCGCCGCACCAGGTGGGGAGCGGGGGTGCAGCGTTAGGCATTGGAATGCTAGGCGGGTGTGGGTGTTGTAGGGGTGCAGGGGCGCAACTCAACGCGCATGGCTTTACACGGCCTGGTGAGCGGATAACCCGTGCTCCCGTACGTCAAAACTGTCGCCTGAGCAGAGTGTTGATTGCCGTCCTCCCGTACAGATTGGCGTGATCACGCCGTACGAGGGCCAGCGGGCGCACGTGGTGTCCGCCATGCTGCGCACCGGAACGGCGAGGCAGGACCTGTACAAGGAGATCGAGGTGCGGCGGGGAACATGCACCACAGGTGGCCTCCCACAGCCTGCTTTCCTCAACACCCTACTTTGCTTATGTATTTCTCCCTCCATCGCCTCCTCGTTCAGGTGTTTGTGGTTTTCGCATACGTCTCATGAATGGCCACGTCCATCTGCATGCTTCATCTGTGTATGTGTCTTCCGAACGCCAAACCTCCCCCTCCCCACCTCATCCCCCGTCTCCAGGTGTCCAGGTGTCCAGCGGGGTGTCAGCAATGTTATACTTGAGTGTCACTAACATTGTGCTCCCTCTCCCCCACCTCATCCCGCCCCCAGGTGTCCAGCGTGGACGCGTTCCAGGGCCGCGAGAAGGACATCATCGTGCTGTCCTGCGTGCGCTCCAACGAGCACTCGTCCATCGGCTTCCTGGCCGACCCCCGCCGCCTCAACGTGGCGCTCACACGTGCCAAGTACGGACTGGTGGTGCTGGGCAACCCGCGCGTGCTGTCCCGACAGGTGGGGGGAGATGGAAGTGGGTGTGGGGAAAGGGAAGGGAGGTAAGGGGGGCCGGGGGCGTGGGGGGCCGGCAGGTGGTGCTGGGCAACCCGCGCGTGCTATCGCGACCAGTGGGGGGCGAAGGCAGAGGGTGTGGGGAAGGGGTGGGAAGAGGAGGGGGAGGGGGAGTGAGCGGGGGCCAGGAGGCTGGGCCGGAGGCCGGACGGGAGTCGGGGTTAGACGGGGAAGTCAGTGAGGGGCGGTACAGGGTGGCCTGACGGCCCGTGCACACCGCCGTGTGTGGCGTGCCCCTGCTTCCCTGTGCCCCTTGACGCTTTACCCACTGCTACCCGCTCTGCACACTCGCCTTACCCCCCCCCCCCTCCCCAGGGCCTGTGGAACACGCTGCTGTCGTGTGTGGCATGCAGCTGCTTTCATGTCCCGCTTGGCATTTTTACCCACTACAACCCGCTCACCCACACACGGTGTCCCCTCGCCAGGGCCTGTGGAACACGCTGCTGTCGTACTTCAAGGAGAGCGGCTGCCTGGTGGAGGGCCCGCTGACCAACCTCAAGGCCTCCATGGTGCAGCTGCACAAGCCCAAGAGGGTGCGACCGGGGTGGGGTGGAGCACCAGAGGGCTTGCATGCAACCGGGGGTGCTAACGGCTGTACGGCAGCGTGACGCTGTGCGTACCGGAGCACTCCTGACCGCTGTCGTACTGACGGACTGGTGGCCGTCGCCGATTACACGAAAGCGTATGGCACGAGCGATGCCGAAGAAGTGCAGATGTAGGGACCCCTGCGGCGGGTGCGGCTTGGCTGTACCACCGCGGGGATAGTACAACAAGCACAGCAAGCACGAGACCAGGGGGGGGGGGCAGAAAACTCAGAACGTGAACATATGCTGGAAATTAAAGAGCTCAGTACGAGCATTCCAGTCGTGTTTTCAAATTTGAAAATGGTGTACGACACAGGAAGTTACGGGGTGTCAAAGTCGGTTGTACGGCAGGGGGCG
>VFQN01002509.1_pt1 | contig 28109 bp, 42 predicted proteins | sample 3512371 | NCBI WGS metagenome assembly VFQN01 (sample SAMN10412370, study PRJNA504923) | tailings metagenome | isolation source: Replicate 2 from Balatoc abandoned mine | place: Philippines: Itogon, Benguet | collected 2017-08-28
CCCCAGCCATGTTGTCCGCTGTTGGCCATTGAAGTTCCTGCCTGTTTCCTATGGCCCACACTCCTGTAGCATCAGTCCTTGCACCACTGGAACTGTATCCACAATGCAACGGTGCATGTCCTGTGCCCGTCCTTCAGCACCTACCTAGGCCTGCGCATCTCTTCATTCCGGCCTACATGCACAGTGTTAGCTACCGTCCGTCTACAATCCATCCCGTCTTACTTGGGACCCGTCAAGTACTATGCTGTACGGCTTGGCTGCCCTCCACGCTGTACCCCTGCAGAACTCCGCGGTTTGCCTTTCACACCCTGCTCCCAAATTGCTCCGCTTTAATCCCCAAACCGTATGCGGTTTCAGCCCTGTGTTGCACCTTTCCCTGCGCGTATGCATCACCATGGGATGAAGTGACTTCTTTTTTTTTTTTTTTTTTGACTGCCACGGCTGCCATTTGATAGCCATAGGGCATAGTGGCCCTCGCAGCTGCAGATCTGGATATGCATCGTTGAAGGTTGGCCTTGGCGACAACAGCAGCTAGGCGCAGTCTACCTGTGCATGCGCAGTTGGCTCACCGGCCGTCCCATGGGTCACCCTGGCTGCCGCGGAGAACCGCCGTCCCCGCCAGCCCTTTGCCGCACAGCCTCGACTGCTCTGCAGCGTGGCTGCAGCTACAGCGATAACAGCCCTAGCGAGCCGGCGCACGGCAGTTTGCCGGCCGCCGATAGCCCATCTATTTGCGTCCGACTCCAGCAGGCGCCCCCTGGCGGGGGCCAATGCACACGTGGCGCCGTCGCCATCGAGCCGAGTTGCCGCTGCCGCAAACGTAGCTGCTCCTAGCTGCAAAGTCCAAACACAAGGTACCGGTACAACCGATTGGGAATGATCTTCTGACGGCAACTCAAGGAGCACGGCAATCACGCGGCTCCATCTGGCGCCCGTGTACGTACCGATGCCCAGCAGGGGAGATCTCCCCTGATTTTTTTTTTTTTTTTTTTTTTTTTTCTTTTTTTTTTCTTCGTGATGCCCAGCCAGCTGCTGTGGTGGAACGGGTAAGACCCCTCCGCCCATATGAGGTGAACATGCGATTACACATGAGCGCGTGAAAGTGCAAGCATGCATGCTTGCTCTGGCTTATCTTTTCGTGAGGGTGTGGCATCGGCATAAAATTCCGTTGTAGTTTGGGCTTCGGCTGGTGCCGTGGTGGCAGGTGGGCCACCAATGCAGCGCGGTGCAGCAAGCACCAAGCAGTGTAGGACCCGAGTACTGTGTAGTAGTGCATGAGTGCTCCTGTTTTAGGTTCGGACCGCACTGGGGAACAGATCTGTTGTACGCAGTGCCCGTACAGGGTAACAGACAGGGACAACTCGGAACAGGGATAGTGCAAACGCGAATGCGTATTGCTGCACTAATGCAATCTCAGCGCATATCCGCTGTTAGTAGATTGGCCGGCCAGGGGAAGCCTCGTGTATCGGAACGCATAGCCGCGGAGTGTCACCGTTTGAGGGTTGGGCCACGTCCATCCAAAAGGTACTTGTATACTTAGTAACGTGTACTTGCGTTCACGCCCCGTAGTATTGCGTCCATACATGCTACCTATCGATGACCTTCGCGACTCACGCGTTCGACATCTGTGCAACACAGAGTAGCAATACATACATGATATCAGGTACCCAGTGCCGTTGCAATGGCAACATACCCGCACAATGCTCCTTTTCTCCCGTCCACTTGTGTGCAGGCCGTGCGGCGTGAAGGCACCTCAACCCTCAACCCGCAGTTTCACACAAGATGGAGTCACACCCGGACATCTGTAAGCAGCAGCCTGAGCAGCGGCAACAACCGCAACAACAGCAGCAGGTTCCCACCACAGCGACGTCCGAGCCAGGGGTCCCTTCGCCCCAGCTGCCCCCCGTCCTCCAGCTGCGCATCCTGTCCTTGATGCCCCGCAACGCCCGGGTCCTCAACGGCCGACTGGTGTGCCGCGACGCACACCGCGAGCTCAAGGACGAGGACTGCACCGCCTCCCTGGCGGAGCCGCTGCCGGACTGGGCCCACGCCTGGGCGCAGGAGGCGGGGCGGGAGCCCCTGAGGCACATGTCCTTCCAGCGGAAGGTGCTATTGCTGTGCACGGCTGCCGCCAGCGGCAGCGAGGTCAACCTGGAGGTGGCCTGGGACCTGCTACTGCCCAGCATCTTCGCGGAGGTGCTGCAGAGCAAGCTGATACTGGACCTGCCCGATCCCGGCCAGGCGGCGGTCAGGGCGGGGCATGCGCAGGTGCTGCCCTGGCTGATGCGGCACTGCCCCGCCCTGCTGCGCCCCGTCCGCGTACTGGCGGCGGCAGCAAAGCGCTGCGATCTGGCGGGGCTGCAGACGACCTGGGAGGCGCTGCAGGGCGAGACAGTTATCCTCCCACCCGCCATCACCCAGGGGGTGCTGGACGCAGCGGCTGAGTCGGCCACCGCCGACGCTGTGGCCAAAATGGAGTGGGTCCTGAACACGGGGCCCGGCAAATGCCGCCTGCAGGACAGCACGGTGGAGGCCGCCGCCCGCTCGGGGGACGTGGGCCGGCTGCACTGGCTGCACGACCGAGGCTGCGCACTGAGCATCGGCGCGGTCACCAACGCGCTAAGCCACGCCGACTTGTCCGTGGCGCAGTGGCTGGTGGATGAGGCGGGGTGCGAGCTCCCGCAGGCGGTCGGGCGTGACGAGGCCGACCAGCACGGCAGGCGCTGGAGGCCGCTCCTGTTCGCCGCGGTCAAGGGCGCTGACGGGGTGGCTAAGCTGCGCTGGCTGGAGGAACGGGGCTGCGTGCTGACGCGCGACTATCGGTCCCTGCACGACGAGGCCCATGCAGCAATAGAGGCGGGGCATGAGGAGACCGTGCTGTACCTGCTGTCGCGCATGGGGCCGGGCGCGTTCCAGGGCTCAGAGGGCTTTGAGTGCTTGTGCAGCTTGGGAGATACTGCAGTAAGGCTAGGCAGCATCCCCGTGGCGGAGGCCCTGCGCCAGGTGGGGTGCGTGTACACCAGCTGGGACTCGGAGGGCTACAGGTCGGCCGCTCGGCGGGGCGATGTGCGCATGTTCCGGTGGCTGGCACGCACGGCGGGGGTGGAGCACGCGGAAATGCGGAAGTACGTCAACCTGTGGCCCCGCGGGACGGCTGCTGACCTGTCGGGCCTGTGTGAGGTCATGCAGGTGCTCCTGGAGGCGGGGCAGTACCCCTTTCCCGAGCCGTGCAACTGGAGGCGTGACTACGTGAAGGGGCTGCTGCACACGGCCGCAGGGACCGGCAACCTGGCCGTGTTCCGGGAGGTGCTGCAGCCAGGGGAGCTCCTGGACGCGTCAGTGGCGGGGGCCGCGGCGGATGGCGGCTGCAGGGCGCTGCTGGAGTGGCTTGGGGGACGGCCGGGCGGCCTGGACGGCCTGAGGAGCGGCTCGCCGTACGTGAACGCGGCTAAGAAGGGCGACCGCGGAACGCTGATCACCCTGCGGCGGCTGGGCGTGCCGTGGGGCTGGCAGGACTCGGTGGCACGGGCGGTGCAGGAGCAGTGTGGGGTGCCGGCTCTAAGCTGGCTGGTGCAACAGGGAGCGCCGGTGGGCAGCCGCGAGGACATGGACCGAGCGACACGCTGCGTGAGCCACAGCAGTGACGTGGTGGTACTGTTGAGGGCCCTGGCAGCGCGGGAGTTCTTCAGCCAGGCAGCCGCAGCCCGGGACGGGAGGTAGCCAGGACAGGGGGCGGTGAGGACCGCCCGGGGCCCTGGGCACGTCCACGGTCAGGCGCCCGGGCGGCTTGCAGTTGATACTGACCCTCGGCCCGGGGAGGACGTACCCGGCCCTGCGCTGGCTGGTGGAGCAGGGGATGCCGGTGGGCAGCACAGAGAAGATGGAGGAGGCGCCGCAGATGCAGGCGCACTTTTGCGACGGTAAGGAGGCGGCGTGGCTGCGTGGCTGCAGCGCCTGGCAGCACCCGATGCCGTCAGCGGCGTAGGCCCAGTCTGTGGCGTGCTACGGTGGGTTGCTGAAAGGGGTAGCAGCAGCCGATGTGGGGGTTGGGGGGCGAGACAGCTGGTGCTTGCATCCGATTGCGCATAAGGTGCATGGCGGCACGTGCATGACGCAGGAAGGAACAAGCAGTCCTTGGGGCTACGTGGATGTACTTGGGGCGCAAGTCAACGGGGAAACAGTGACGACGTTTTGATGGCTGGGTCTTGATGGCTGGGGTGCATGCTTGCGTGGGCTGCCAGGCGGTGCAGTGTATGGTGCTATCTTAGCAGGCGATTGACAATGGCTGACGCGTTGCCGCGCTGGTGGACAAGGGACGCCGGACATGGTGGTGCTCTAGGGCTGGTGCAGCCGTGTCGCCGGGTGTGGCATGGGGGCAGGCCGCAGGCCTCCATGGCCACAGACGTGTCGACTCATGCCGCCTGTCGTTACAAGACACGATTGCATCTAGTAAGGGTTAACGCTGTCTGTGCCTGTTCCTGTGTTACTGACTCGTGTCCGGCCTTTTGTTGTGGCTCTCCTGCTGTGTCAGACGTTGGCTGCGGCAGGTTTGCCACATACCTGCGGGCCCCGGCATAGCCACGGGGAGTCACAGGCCAGGCGGCTGTTATGCTGTGCAGAGCAGTTTCGTTAGCTCAAGGCTGCTGTTAACGGTGTGTCACAGCGTGTGCAACTGCGCATGGTCTCAAGGAGTCCAGTCCAGGCGTCCTCTGGTCCAGTCACTCCATTGGTAACTGCTACTGGTACCGTACGGCAGCCGGGTCGCGCACGGCACTCACTCTGGTAGCACGTCAGCTGTACTCCTCCTACTTTGTGCTTTCCTTGCTCATCAGTCCGTCACTAGTGTCCCTTGCATGCAACACACCGGTAGTGTGGCCCGGTGTGGCCCCACTTCTCTGCCAGTCCCGATGCAGCCCAATGCGACGCCCTGGTTCGTGAACCTCAGTTTCAGCGAGCCAGAAGCTTGCATACTATCCATAGTCCACGACAGCGGGGTCTTAGACCTAAGCACACAGCATCCATACTTCCATAGTAGCCAGCGACAGGCTGTGGTACTAGGCATCCACATACATGACAACGTGCTCTTGTAGCTTTAACAGCACACTTTGGTGAGCGCACAGTGGCACAGACTCCGTCACCGCTTACTGTCCACATAGCCACTACAGTGCACTGGAAACTATGTGGTATGTATGTAGCTTGTAGCATTGGCCAGCAGGTGGTCCAGGATGGGTGGTCGGGGGGAACACGCACATGCGCCCTTTGAGACGACTTGGGACTGCACACTTGGCCGCCTCAGCCGCAAACGTCTTCCCTGCGGACCACCTACCCCACCACGCACCAGCGACAACTCATCTCTATTGCCTTCGCCACGCACGTGGCCACTACCGGTAACGTTGTCGCCACATGGCACCTTCACCTCGTCCCATGCCCAGCATGTGCACCCCAAAGGTCCCAAGCACCAATGATGGACAAGGCTATCGACGCTTGTCGTGTCCCTCCCTAACCCCTTCTCGCCCCTCGTCCGGTTCCACGGCATGCCGCCGCGCTACGTACTGCAGGCTAGCCATGCTAGCCATGAGCCCCGGGCCCACCATCAGCGGTGCACTCCACGGGCCGGGCACTTGGGCTCTATGTTGCCTGCCCAAGACCGCCCACAAGGCGCACTCCGTGCCCGCCGAACTATAGCGCACTTGCTAGCGCCCTGCCCTGCCCATGCATCGCGCAACGACCCTGCCACGACGGGGGCATGACGCTGCCCGTCACCCACGCCTTGTCACGCCTTCTCACGCCGCCACCACAAGTCACCTCGTGTCAGCTCAGCGCCTGCGGATTCACCACACCCAGCGGCCCCAGCGCCAAACAATGGCACCGTACGTGACCATACACAGTAAGTGAAGCCATGCCAAGGAGTCGTCAGGACGAATATAGCCCGTAACGTCAAAGACGCGCCCGCCGGTATGCAGTCATCCAAACTCATTCAAACTCGAAGCGTGATGATGCGAATCCCTCATCCACGGCCCGTCTACCCTGGACAGCCGCAGCCAGCCGCTGACACGTCTCCCGAAACCGCCTGGCAGTCACACCTCCCGAGCCAGGCGCTGTATCTGCTCGCCCTGCTGCTGCTCCGCGCGCTGCATGTGGTCCAAGCACTCCGCCGTGCCCCGCCGCTCCGTATCCACCTCCCTCGCCAGGCGCTGCAGCGCCTCCGCCAGCAGCAGCGTGGAGCGCGCCTCCGCACCGCCCCAGCCCGCGTTGCCGTCGCCGTCCCCTGCTGCCTCGGCCCGGGCCTGGTCCAGCAGGTGCTTCTGTGAGAGTGGGGCGGCAGTGGAGGGGGAGCGGTGTGGATGTGGGGGATGTGTGGATGCCGGTAACGTGCGATGGCGGCGACGGCGTGCCCACCTGTGCATGGACGAGTTGGACTGACGCAGCTGTAGTGGACGGAGTGCTGTTGCACCAACAGACGCGCCAATTGACGTGCACCCTGGCTGGTAAGCGCACGGGTACGTACACACCGCTCACCATAATCCACATACAAGGCAAAAGTACGATACTGTGCATAGTGTCGTACTGCAAAAGACACCGTGCAGCCTGCTGGCCGCTGTCCTCACCAGCCCGGCCTCCACGCTGCCCATGCCGCTGCGGCCCGCTGCCTCCACGAACGCCCTGCGCGCGGCCTGCAGGCGCGGCATGACGTCGCTGGTGCCGCCCTGCTCGTCCGGCAGGCGGCGCGGGTCCACCTGCTGCAGCACGGGCCCCACCGCCCCCAGCAGCTGCTCGCAGGCGTCCACCACGGCCCGCAGCCGCGAACGCGCCAGCCAGGACGACGTGCAGGGTGACACCTCCGCCGCTGAGGAAGAAGGCGAGGGCACGCACGTGGAGCAGCATCGGTGTGCGAGGGTGTGAGGGCCAGTTGCACAGGAGCGGCGGGCTTGGGCGGTCAGGCGTGCACGAGGGGTGTCCGTGAGCGCTAGCACCCTCGTGTGCCGCTACGCAAGCATGCTGTTCAGGCCCCATGGTTTGGGGCTGCACACAGGCGGCTACCTGGCGGCACAGCATCTACGCCCTGGAGCTGCAAAGTGGATTGAGCAGCCTCCGGTCCCACTCTTACCCGTACGCCGTTCCCTGCTGCCCACCATCCCCACCATACAGCACCCACCCGCGCCTGCCGCCTCGCTGCCGGTGTCCCCTTGGCACGGCGGCCCTCCTTGCTGCTGCGCCAGGCAGCTGCACGCCGCGGCGCACAGCTCCACGGCCGCCTCCGCGCCCAGCCGCCCGACGCTGCGCAGGAGGTCCCACGCGCCGCCAAGGTGCTGGGGCTCGCCCGCTCCCGCCCTGCCCCAGTGCACCCTGCGCAGCTCGTGCACCGCCGCGCCAATGCCGTCCTCGGCACCGCACTGCCGGACCAGCTCGCCCACCAGCCACGCCCGCGCGCTGGGGCAGCCGCCGCCGACAGCCCCCGCCCGGCCCCCGACCCCCAGCGGCAGCTCCAGGTGGTCAAGCAGCCGGTGCATGGCAGCCTCCGCCGCACGGTGCACCGCAGCTTCCGGCTGGGCGCCTAGGCCGGCAGCGCCGGCGCCGTCGGCGCCCGCGCCGTCGCCCCCAGCGCCACTGGCCGTGCTGACAGCAGCAGCTCCTGCCGCTCCCTCCGCGCCAGCGGCACAAGGGGCAGGAGACTCCACAGTACCTCCTAGGGATGCTGCTGGCGGTGGCGGCAGCGGTGGTGCTGGTGATGCTGGTGCTAGGGCTCGTGCTGGTTCCAGTGCTGGTGCTGGCTGCAGCAGGTGCGCGGCCAGCTCCTGCAGGGCGCCGCGCCAGCCGCCCAGCCACTGGCGCGCGGCGCCCGGCAGCTGCTCCATCCATGCGTCGCCGTGGCCCTCGCACAGCCCCCGCTGCAGCTGCACCCCCGCCCCCTCCGCCAGCGCCACGCCCAGGCCGAACACAGCCATGTCCAGCATGTGCGGCTGTGCCGCCAACCACCGCGCCCAGGGCCACAGCGAGGGTAGGACGGGTGACGAGCGCTGCCGGCCACCGCTGATGATGGTGGTGGTGGTGGTGACTGCGGCACCACAGGAGCCCGACGCTGCGCGCTGCAGCTCCCTCGCCAGGCTGGCGCACACGGGCACCTGCGCCAGCAGCAGGGCCAGGCGGCCGCCACGGAGCAGCCCGTCCGCCGCGTAGACCGCCATGCTGGCCTGCACCCCCAGGTCCAGCGGGGTGAAGGCACGGAAGCGCTCCCGGTCCGGCGGAGGCGTGGGGGTGGGAGTGGGGGCGGGGCTGGTTCTACTACCGCCGGGCGTGCTCCGCCGCGCCTGCTGCTGCTGTTGCTGCTGCTGCGGCTGCTCCATGGCGGCTTTGCGCTTGGCGTCCTTTGCGCGCTGCCTCATAGCGCGCTGCCGCACCGTGGCCACCAGCCGCGCGTGCGCCAGCGCCAAAAACACGGCGCGCTCCGTGGGCCGGCCCGCCCACGGTTCTCCAGCGGCGTCCTCCTGCAGGTGCTCCCGCAGCCGCTCGCAGGTCGTCTCCACCAGCGCCTCCGCCGGAACACCCCACTGCTGGGCAGCGCCGCGCAGGGCGGCCTTGGTCCCCTGCAGGGGCAGGGGCAGGGGCAGGTGGGTGCCGGGGGTCATGCATGTAAGCTTCTGGGTGCGTCTGTGGTGGGGCACCCTGGCAACGTTACCGATGCTGTGCCACAACGGTCATGCACTGTCGTAACTTGTACGGAAGTACCGCGCAGTGCCGTACCTCATCGTACCCAGCAGCGGCTTACCTCTTGGAACTGTAATGGATCCTGCACGGGATCCAGCGTACAGAAGATTGCATCCGTGCCTGCGTCAAGCGGTCGAAAGACCGTGCGCGCGTCGAGCCGATGTGCCTCGGCCGCCATGGCCCGCCAACCGCAGCTGCTGGGTCTGCTACAGTAGGGCGCAGTGGCGGCAGCAGGGAGCTCCGCTGGGCGGCAGTGGTCAGCCTCGGCGGCCCCCGGACCCAAACCTGCACCTCAAAGCAGCACATGCTCGGCAGCAGTTGATGGTCAGGAGTTGCTAGCACTGAGTTGTGCATTGGTGTGTTGTCAGCTTGCTCATATACCTCGAAGGCATATCAGTCTCAGCAGGCATATCACGACCCGGCAGGGACCCATGGGTCGCACCGCCTTCACTCGCACATGCTTCTGACAAAATTGCTCACCTTTTGACAAGTGAGAGCCAATGCTAAATACACCCTTGGTGCTGCATTAGGGTGCTGGCAAGTTGTTTGCGAGTTGTCGGGGACAGCGCAGTCGGTACCGGTATAACGCGTTCTGCTCGTATGGAGCCAGAGGATCCAGTAGAGAAATTGAGAATGTGACTGCGTGAAGGGCCTGCTACTACTAAAATGTCCGATCGAGATGTGAGTAGCGGAAGCGAGCGACACGCCCAACTCAATGCTGCCCGAGCACAACCACCAGCCGTGTCAGAGCATAGCTCAACAATCAAGCCATTTGCACTTTGCACAGAAAAACAGCGACACAGGTGCGAGCCCCCGGAGGGCTTGCTCCGAAACACATCGCGGCAGCCGTTCTGGTGACGTCAGCCGCTCCGTCTCCTGTCCGCTGTGCAGATGCCGCCAGCACGTGTACGTAGCGTGGCATCAAGCAGCTACCCGGACCCCCCACCGGCCAAGGGACACCACACCCGCACTGCACACCCTGAGCAAGAGCCATGACACATGCATGCAGCGCTTCTATGCCCTTGAACCCGAAAGATTGTGCTCACTTCACGCCTGCCGCCGGTTCATACCAACCCAGCAGCGACACTGCGCCATGCAGTGCATCCCGTTGTATTTACCCGTGTGCGCGGTCCAGCTCCTCCCGTGCACCCCTGGTCCCCTGCCCTGCTCACTGCATCCCCTTGATGACCATTGGCGATTGCACCTTGGTCCCTTCACCAGTACCATACAGACCCCCAAACACCTCTTCCAAGGGCATGCTGTTGCCGTTACTCCCCGCCGCCCTTCCCCCTTACAGCTCTTCCCCCTCCACGCCGCCAGCTACCAGTCTATTGGCGTCAGGCCTTGTGCCTCCAACGCAGCGTAAGCCCCTCCTCCCCATACCCACCCGTGTGTGTCTGTAACACACACATTGCGGACCCTGACATGCCCTACTGCTCCCGCCCCCCCGCTTCACGCCGCCGGCCACCAGTCTATGGGCGCCAGGCCCTGCGCCTCCAGCAGCGCGTTGGCCCTCGAGAAGTGGCGGCAGCCGAAGAAGCCGCGCGAGGCGGACAGCGGGCTGGGGTGCGCGGAGATCAGCACGTGGTGCCGGGAGCTGCGGGGTAAGGGGAGGGACGGGGAGGGGGGACGCCGTAGGTATTGCGGGTCCGTGTGGGCGGCGCGAATATGATGGCGGGCTTCCGGCACACCCACCCGGTTGGTGCTATTGCTCCATCAGAGGGCGTAAATCTCGGGATTTCAAGTAGGCTGTGCTGGGTGCTGCTGCCGCCGTGCCGGGCACACGCAGCAGCCGCCGTGCACCCCCACCCCCTACTGTACGCCCGCCTAGGCCCTATTCCCATCCCCCCACCACCCTGGCCCTCGCTCACCCGTCTATGAGCTTTGCCTTGGCCTCCGCCGGCTTGCCCCACAGCATGAACACCACGCCGCTGCGCCCCCTGGACAGCGCCCGTATGGCCTCGTCCGTGAGGTCCTCCCAGCCGCGCTTGGAGTGGCTGTTGGCCTCGCCCTGGCGCACCGTGAGGCACGTGTTGAGCAGCAGCACGCCTGGGGGGCAAGGGGGGAAGGGGCAGGGTTGGGGAGAGGATGTCGCTGGTTGGGGCGGTGGGCGAAGGGCCGATGGGAGTTATGAGCACGAGGCGCAGGGGCGGGCGGGTCGGGAGGGCGAAGGTACAATGATAGCTGCTACACGGACAGGACAGGACGGGAGGGGGCACGGCAGGTCGAGGGGCGCTCAGGTGGAAGGATAAAGGGCAGAGGGGCACTGCTCCGGGGGCCCGCCAAGGGCCACCGCAGCTCCGGCCGCTGGCCCACTACCCGTAGTCCAGGACCCGGAACCGTACCAACTTGGCACAGTACCAAGCCCTTACCATACATCACGCAGGACCGAAAGCACACGCGCAACCATAAGCAACGTACTCGGGACCCCATCCCCTGCCCCACTCCCGCCCCACCCTGCACGCTCCACGAGGTGAGGTCCCCGTGCTTTGGCGTGTCGGGCCAGCCCAGGTCCTGCCTGGCCTCCTTGTACATGTTGAGCAGCGAGGGCGGCAGCGGGCGGTGCGGCGCGGGCACGGAGAAGGACAGCCCCATGGCCTGGCCGGGGCCGTGATAGGGGTCCTGGCCCAGGATCACCACGCGCACCTGGGGGAGGAAAAAGGGAGGGGGGAGGGGGCCGAGGGCAAGGTGCTGATGGGTAACGGTGGATAATGTGTGCGTTCGTGTCGACAGCGGTGCGGGCATGTGCTCCTTGATGTGTGCGTCAGTGGTCAAAGGGGCGCACGGGTACGGCGTTAGCCTCCTGACGACACGGGGTAGCGAGTGAGGGCGAGTGGGGTTGAGCGCACGGGGTTCCTGGCCCAGGCGCAGGCTGCCCTGGGCCCTGCGCCCCACGCTGCACGGCCGTGTGCATCGGTCGCACCTTGTCGAAAGGGCAGGCGTTGAAGGCCGCGAAGACGCACTCCTTGGGCGGGAACACGGGCTTGCGGCCGGGGGCCCACTCGCCGTGCAGGAAGGACTCGAGCTGCGGGAGGCGGAGGGAGGCGGGGGGAAAGGGGTTAGGCGGTAGGAAGGCAGACGAACGGGGGTCTGGGGAGACTTATTCACGGAGGGCGGTGTTGCAAACTGCGCCGCGCGTCATTTTTCAAGTGTCAAAGAAGTGAGGAGGAAAGAAGTTTTTTCATCGGTACGATTGTGCCGTGTCCTTGCACGCCCGCTGGCTATCTTTTAGGCGTGTAGTTCAGCTAAGGGCATGCTGTGGCCCCTCGTCCCCTGAGCCCTGCCCCCTGCGCTCCCATCTCCCCTTCGCACATCGTACCCAGCGCGCCACACATACACCCACACACACACGTCGTCCAGCAGCCCTGGCAAGGCCCTCCGCGTTGCCACTCCGCTGCAAGCGCACCCGCGCCCCCCTTGACACGCACCCGCGACCGCCTGCCCACCCGCTCCTTGCTAGCCTCCACGGGCCTCCGCCAACCCACCACCTCGGCGCAAGGCAAAAGGCACAGCCCCGACCCGCACCCACATCCCACACCCTGTGTACGTGTACTGGTCATGCCGTACATGCACTGTTGCACCACGCCACTACACCAGGTCCCCTAGCCCCATGTTCCCTCGCGGCCCCACCCTCATAGTACTGATGAGGGAGCAGTTATCTGTTGGTCACGGGACAGGCCCCACCTTCTTGATGTACGGCTTGTGCAGCTCCGCCCCCAGGCTGTCCCGCCACGTCGGCTCCACCAGCAGCGTGGACAGGGACAGCGGAGGAGGGGCGGACCCGGCCCCCGCCTCGGCCCCCGCCGCCGCCGCTTCGGCTATGGCTCGGCGCACAAGGGCGCGGTTGCGGTTGGCCTGGATCTGAGGTAGGGAAAGGTGTGGGGTGCAAGGCAAAATGCAATGAGTCGAGAGGGGTAGGCATATGACGCTTTAGAGTGCCTAGGGACATGCAGTTCGTTTTGATTGAGGGGGTGGCTGTTTTCACAGGACTAGGAGGTCGGAATAGCTCAAATGTTGGTTGCCGTTCTGCGGGGAGCGGCCCAGTGGTCCAAGCAAGTCCAGGACTCTTCAATGCCTCAGGTGCCTTAGGTGTTGCAGGAACAGTGGGAAAGTGCGGCCGCCACGACATGGGAATGTGTTACGAATCCCAGCGTGCGACTGTACATGCTGAATAGCCTATAAATTGTGACCCGGTGTGGCACGGAGTCCCCCGGCCTGCTGGCACGTGACGTGCACCCAAGGGCCCAGACCACCCCCAGAAGGAACATGTTTATTCTGCGAAAAACCCAGAGCATCCCAATGGCCTAGCACAACGTGCAATAGTTCTACATGTGGTACGACCTGCGACTGTGTAGCATACCAAGCTCCTGCCTGCCAAGCTCCCTGGGCCCCGTGCCAAGAGGGAGCGCAGGGGCTGGGCCCTGCAACCCGGCCCGGCATGGCGGGAGGCCAGCCCGCAGGCGGGGGCCACCGGGCGCCCTGCCCCGGCTGCGCGTAGTAGCTCCAAGCGATATGGCACTTTGTGCTGGCACTATGCTAGCGCCTCGGAGGCCTAGAGCCGGCTAGGGTGCGAGTTTTGGAGCTGGTTGGACTTTGCAGTTCGACATTTTGACTGCAAACATGTTGTTGGAACAACGCCGTGTGTCACAGGCAGGAACTGCGCGGATGGACCGACATATACTACTGTATAATGTCATTAAATTAAATGTGCCCAAGTACATTTTAGCACTGCCTAGTAGCCTTTCCATCCCTTGCTGTGCCTCACTCTTGCCTTTCGCGGATCATTTCGGCAGCCCGTCCCATGCGGCCTGCCCCTCGGGCCTCTGGCCGGCCGACCCCTGCGCGCTGCCCCCAACGCCAGGCCCTAAACCACCCCTTACCCCGCCCCCCTCCCTCCCTCCCAATCCGCACCTTAGCCCGCTGCAGCGGCGTGAGCCCATCGTCGGCGCCCTCCGCTCCGTCCTCTGGGCCGGCTGCAGCCCCTTCCCCTCCCCCTGCCCCTGCCGCTGCCACCTGCCCCGCAGCTATGCCCGGACCTGGCCCCGCCCCTGCTGCTGCCCCAGGTGCCTCCGCCCCTGCCCCCTGCCCCTGCTCCTGATGCCCCTGCTGCACAGCACCCAGGACGGCGGCCTGGCCCGCAGCGCCCGACCCCAGGGAGCCCCCGGTGACAACAACAGCAGCTGCCACTGAAGCACCGGCCGCCCGCTTCCGCGGACTCAGCCGCGCAGCTGCACTCCCCTCCCCTGGCGGCCCCTGGTCGGCACCCGCCCCATCGCTGCTCGCGCGCCGCTTGCGCCTCCCTCCGCCCTCCTGCGCCGCGGCCTCCGCCCCGCCAGCCCCCCTCCCATCCACCTGGTCCACCGCCTCACGACCCGCAGGCCCGACTGGCTCCACCCTGCCGTCCGCCACGGCCGCACCTGTCCCTGGGGAGCCTGTGAGGGCAGCTGATGGTGAAGTTTGCGACTGGTTTAGCTGCAGTTGCTGCTGCTCCGGCTGTGCGCTGTCGCCACCGCCGCCCTTTGCCGCGTGGGCAACCAGTGCCTGCTGGGGCCGGGTGAGGGGGGTGTGCGGAAGAGAAGGCAGGTGGTATGGTACTTTCGTCAGCGTTGATGGCATCCAATTGTTAACACAGAGCTGAATAGGTGTGCATATAGTTCTCGATTTGGGCTGTAGTGTGGGGTTCTTGTGGCAGTGTGGATATTCGGGTACGGGGTGGGGCGCAGACGTGGCCCTTCACCGCTCACCGCCGAGTCTGCGCACTTCTGGCGCGCGCTTGCGCCCCCAACAGCGGAAGGCTTGCGAACAAAGAAAGCGTCGATGGTTCTGGGGCGCTTGGCACTCATGACGGCAAGTGCCGGGCTTGGCAGCGCGCAGTAGCGCCCCGGAGCCGGTGACGATGCTTTCCCAAGTTTGAGACAGCGACTCCGGGCTTGGCTGCTTTCAATGTAGCCTACACGGTGATTGTACAAGTGTTCCGTAGTAAACGCTTTATTGCTAGACGCTCTGGCAGTGCGCCTTAAAAGTTGAGCTAAAACAGAACGCGCACCACCCGCGTCAACAAGTGCAGCATGCATAGAGGCCTTGTGTAGCCTTCAACAGTAGTAGATTACACGGCCTTCGCGGAGTGCCTGCCTCGCCAATACGGAGCAGCGGAGCTGCTGGCGCCCTTCCCGCCCGAAATTCGGGCAGCAACACCGTACGCAATGGCCGAAAAGCCCCCGGGCTCGTGTACTCCTAGCATGCTCGCATCCTAAGACAGTGCAAATACATATCACTTGACCCAAAAGGCCCTGACCAGCAAACCAGTATCGGCAGGCTTGCATCCGAAGCTGCATTGCGGATGTCGCGCTTACAGCGAGGCATCGACCTCACAAACGCTTCCAGAAGTGACAATGCACGTCCTTGTAAGCCGCTGCTAGCGTTGCGGCACGCGCAGCACGGGTCGGCCTCACACGTCCGGCTCCATCCTGGGTCCCAAACCCCGCTTACTGTCACCACACACTGTAACAACGAGAACAGCACAGCTGCGACTGAGCGCTATGGTGCATCGCGGCGTATGGCGCTGGCATGTGCGGGCGCGGCGTTGGTCGCCTGGAGGGACCCTCCAACCGCTAGGTGGGACACGAGCATTGACGTGTTCTGCAGCCCAAGCCGTTGTACAGGTAGCAGCACCTTATCAAATCTTTGGGTTAGCGCCTTGATCACGTTAGAGCTTATGTTGGGCCGATGGCTGCCACACCCTGCAAGTCCACGGTGTCTAGCCCCCGTAGCCAGCATGCTGCACCGTACCCCACATCCATGCGGCCTTGCTCCGCCGCTTGGCCACCTGCCCATCACCGGTCGCCTGTCCTCCCTGCCTCCCCCGCATCCCCAGGGCTGAGAACGGCCCGCTCCCCGCCGCCTGCCTGACAGAGGCCGGTGAGGCGCGCTGAAGGGTGGGTCAGCGGGGGGCACGCGTGGACCGCGGGGAACCTGGGGGCACGGGACACGTGGCTGTGTGGGCGGCACGCGGCACACGGCGAGCAGCATGTTCCCAGCGCTGATACACCCTCCACACAATTTCTGTGCCGCACGCTACATTTGCGGACAACCCTTGATATACTGATGCCGCCACTCACTCCCTCCTTCTCCTAGGCGGCGCTCCCGGCTCCTCCGCTGCCCCTGTGCTGCTGCTGCCCTACTCGGACCCCGAGGGCCGCTTTCGGATGCTGCGGCCGTGCGGCTGGAGGCAGGTCACCTCGCTGGCGCCAGGGTCGTGTGAGTAAAGGGGAAGGAGCAAGGGCGGCGGCAACGTTCGGGGGCCGGGCGTCTGCTGGGTTAACGTGATATGAAGGGCCGATTGAGGAATGCAAGGGCTTCGCATGGCCAGTTTGGTTGCAGTGGCTTTGGGAAGGGCAGAGGAGTGGCTTTGGAAAGGGCAGAGGAAGGAGTGGTACGTGATAATAAATCCTATATGTGACTCCATTCGTGAGGCCACACGCCCACACCTAAAGTTATGTCTCGCGACGTACCATGTTTGATAGCTCGTCGCACGTGGCACTCGTCCCACGCCCTGGTAGCGGCCCTCCTCCTTTTTCGCCCACACCAGGGTCCCTGCACGTGCCACTGACCCCTGCCACACTGGCTTCCTTCTGCAGCCTGTGTTCGCTCCCTCCCTCAACCCCTGCCCTTCTTCCCCGCCCCCCCTCTTCCTCCACCCCAGCCGTGCTTGCCTCCTTCTACAACCCCGAAGAGCCCGGCGCCGAGACCCTGGCGGTGTACGTGGGGCCGCCCCCGGAGCTGCCCGAGCGGCAGCGGGCCGTGACCACCACAGCCGACCTGGGCAGCCCAGAGGTGGGGAGGGCCGGGACTGGGACTGAGAGCGGGCTGCTCGTGCCTGGCTGGTCCTTACGTCGCATGTCGTCAACACCAGCAGCGCCGCAATTGTGTAAGGTTTGACTGTCTGGAGCCCTTTGTGGGTGCTCCAACTCCCTAACCGCCGTACGACGCTGTGCTCGCAGGCGGTGGCCGCCCGCCTTGCCTCCTCCGCGCCCAACGGCCAGGTGGTCGACGCGCACGCCGTCTCGCGCGGCGGGCGGTCGCACTCGGTGGTGCACGTGCAGTTCGGGGGCAACACGGCGGGCATGTTCGGGGCGGCGAGGGAGATGCGGAGCGTGGTGGTGGTACAGGTGGGGCAGGGGGGACCTGGGTGGCCAGGGTGACTGGATGGGCAGCTGCCAGTACGGGGCCCTGGCTGAGGGATGGGACCGCCTTGACTTGAGTGGGACCACACCGCCTGCGCTCAAGGCAAACTGCTGCAGCTGCTGTTCCAGCCTGCCGCCACGGCACGCCCACATTAAGATAGAGCCATCACGAGTTATGATCACTTACATCACATCGCTCCCTTCCCCCTCCCCGCCCTCCACCCCCCAGGGCGTGCAGTACACGCTGCGAGTGACCACCACGCGGTACCGCTACCTGGCATACCCGCTGGTGCGTCAGTGGATCAGGGAGGCGGCGGACTCGTTTGAGCTGCTGGCGGCGTGACGAATGGCGATTTCTCATTTGCCCTTGGCGTGGGCGGGGCCGAGATAAGATGGGGCCGGACAGGACGTACAGAGGCGTGGCCACCCGGCAGCCTGGGTGTGTTGCGACGTGGCGAGCCCGGACTTCCCAGCTGAGGCAGCAGTTGCCTCCTGCATGCGTATCGGGCCGCTAGGATGCGCGAGGGGGACGGTCGCGGTGCGTTGCGGCGGCAGTCGGGAAGAAGGGGGCAGGAGGCTTGGTGGGCATGGCAGGGCAGCGAAGGTGTTGCTCCCTGTGCAAGCTGCTCAACGTGCCAACCCACACGGGCAAAGTGGCTGGCTGCTTCGCCATGATGCCGTACGGCCAATGGGGCATGTGCCCATTTGTTGCGCTGGGGCGTATTGCGTCGTGGCATGCAGGAGCGACTTGGTGTGTTGTCGTAGAGGCGTAGGGACTGTGTTTTGCTGCTACGTAGGGCACTGGTGCTCGCACGAAATTGCTCGCTTCTGAGGGCCACCAGTTGAGGTTGAAGGCCACCAAGGCGACTTTCCTTGGGGTTCAGGGTTGGGGTGCGTGTGTGGCGCAAACCGCGCGTACTGCCCAATCAAGTGGTTATGGCGAGTGTCGATTGCAAGCCACTGTCCAACGGAAAATCCAGATATCGGGTATCGGTTTCCGGTGCGGTTGCGCGGTTGGTCGGCTTGTGGAGGGGAGTGCAGGGGGGGAAGCGAACGGGCATCCCAACCCAAGGCGCAAGCAACACGGGAGCACGGACGACTGGTGGAAGGCGTGGGCAGTAGCTATGTAGTAAAACGAAGTTGAGGCTGCTGGACTGCCACAGTGGCCATGCGGTGTGCACCTTCAGCTGCCTTCAGCGCCCGAACTTGGACTGTACTTGCGTCGGGCACGTGGCAGCCGCAGTGCTGCCGCATGATTCAGGGGAGACCTACCTGACCAGAGTCAAACAAGCAACCATAACAGATGTTTGCACCGCTGCCATCGCTACTCTTACACGTACTTGTGTATCCTCACGAAGCTGCGTGGGCTTTCGGGTAGGGCGTAGCAAGCGAGCTTTGCAGCTGTCGCGAGCACCCAAGGATGACTCGCCTTTGAGACGTTTGGCCCTAAATACTACTGCCGACTTTATCAGCTGTTTTACATCGCAAGTAAATCTGCTGACGGGATGCCCCTCGGCGTTCCGGTCGCGATATTGTGTCTTGCCGAGTCTGGGGAAGCTTGGGCCGTGACGGCATGCCCCATTTAATGAAGTTGTCTTGAGGACTTAACAAATGTCAAAGCCATCAACACCGGTGCGGAGGAGCAAAGTCGGGCCCGGGCGGCCCGGCAGCGCAGGTGAGCCCCCTTTGCAAGCAGGGTATCCTTGTCATAGTCATATGCAACATGTCGTTCGATCGGGGAACCACTACCTTGAGAAAGGCACCGGGCGACCGAAGCAACATGTCCTCGCAGGTGGGGAAATTCCCCTTACTGCGTCGATGGAGGTTCTCCCGCCCGATCCCTGGTAAGTCCTACAATTCAACACGTTGGGCAGGAAAAGACACCCTACTGCCTTTCCACTGACAGCATACTGCCCCTGCCTCACTTGCATGTGTGCAGTGCGTCACCATCTGTGAGCTCCGCAGAGCTTGCCTCCAGCCGGAACCATGGTGCGTGCAGCATTAATTACACAACCGGTCACACTGGTATCTGGCCTGGTGTATTTGCTGTACAACCGTGGCGATCTGTGAGGGCGGGGCTGGGGTGAGGGCGGGTGCAGCTGTGGGGCCTGCATGGCTCTTCCTCTGGCCCTGCTGCATGGCGTCGCAACTTCGCTCCGCCCCTCCGTCCTCACCGCCTTCCATTTTCGTAACAACGTGATGACTTGCAGATTTACACAGCAAGCCCAGGACGCCGGGGTCAACTCCCCCACCCATCGGCAGGTAGGCAGGGGTCAACGCACTGAACCTCGGTGGGGCACGAGTGACCCGTTGGGGCAACACGACCGGAAGAGTATGAACAGGCAACCAGCCAACTACATGTATGTCAAATCAATGCCTCTGTAACATCTGCCACGCTTATGCGGATTCTGCATGCACTCTCTGCTCGCAGGACCCGCAGTATCGACGGGCGGCGCAGCGCCCTGGGCCCCCACAACCAGCCCCACCACCACCAGCCGCACGGGGTCATACCCCTCACCTCCACCACCAACAAGTCGCTGTCAGCGTCGCACTCGCAGTCGCCAATACCGCTCAGCCTGCCCCCGCAGCTGTCGTACGGGGCAGGGGTGCAGGGCGGCGACGGCGCCACGGCCGCCGCTGCAGGCCTCGCCGCCTCCCAGGCGTCCACCATCCTGTCGCGGTACAACCCCATGACGGAGGTGGGACGGGGAGGCAGGGGGCATGGGTCTGCTGCACGCGTGGGCGCGCAAGAGTCTGGCCCGTGGTCGCCCCGGTGTCATGCCATGCGCCATGCCGGCCACCAACGGGCGTACCAAGGTGACGAACTCGCCTTGTGACGGCGCAAGCGATGCACAGCTGCACTAGTACGGTAGCTATGCGCTGGACGTACGCCCTGTTGCCTCGTTTAAAGCGTGTCGCACGTCTTTGCCTGCAGGGTGACGAGGACGTGGCGGGCCAGCAGCAGCAGCAAGCGGGCGCGGGGGACAGGGTGGTTGTGAGCGCTGGGCGGGGGCCGTCTGCTGGCGCGGCCCGGCGGTACGCTGCGGGCGGCAGCGTGTCGGCGTCCGCCGCCTCGCTGGGGGCGGGGCAGGGGGCGCAGGGGCCGGGGGGCGGCGGGGGCGCGGGCGACGACGGGTACGGGGAGGTGCCAGGGACACCCGCGTCCGTGGCGTCAGGTGGGGGGGAGGAGCTGAAACGGGGTGGTGCTGGGTGAAGGGGGATGGAGGCCGAGTACACCGCGCCGTGCGCATGCCCTGCGTGAAGTGCTCTTTTCGCGGCGCTTAGCAGGACAGAAGGGACGCCATCAGCCCAGCGAGTCCACAAACAGTAAGCGATGCGTGACCGCATCCGCGCTTCCTGACTTTTGCACCTGCGCCTGTCTGCGCTCCGCTGACGCCTACTAACCCCTCACACCCAGGCCGCGTTGGCGTCGGCGGCGGCACGTTCTTCACCGACCTGCGCCGCTCCTTCGCGGACGGAGAGCCGCGACCCGGCAGCAGCGGCGGCGGCGGGGGCGGGGCGGGGGACGGCAACGTGAACGCGTCGCAGGAGCTGGGGCCGCTGGGGGACTACGCGCCCTCGGAGGCCAGCCTGGGGCTGGGGCCGGGCGGGCCGGGGGCGGGGGAGGCCTCCCGGCTGTCGCGGCTGGGCATGGGGCCCTCGGTGCGCAGCAGCAGGGCCAACCCCATGCAGAGCCCGTCGGCGTCCTCGATGGGTGAGAGGGGCGTGCGGGGCCAGGGCGGGGTAGGAGAAGATCAGGTGTAGTGGAAACGAGGCCAGGCTTTGGCATGGGCAGCTGCATGGACTGATCGGGGTGGCTTGTCGGCGAAGGAGGAGTATGGCGGTGCTCCCGTGGTACCTGTCTGCTGGCGGCGGCAAGTATGCAGTGGCATGATTGCACCTTGACCCTCTCCACAGCGTATATCCTCATGCCCCTCTGTGCGCCCTCCCCCTCGCCGCCTGCAGGCGACGGCGAGGCGGACGACGACGACTCCTTCGCCGAGTACGCGGGGGAGGTGGCGGAGGCCGGGAACGGTGCGGGCGGGGCGCAGGCGGGCGGCCGGCCGCAGTCCAGCGGTGGCATGACAGACTACGGGAACCCCTTGCTGGTGGGTTGGGTTTGCGTGCGAGCAAGGGAGCTCGTAGCGCGCTGCCGCGTTGCCTTTCGGGCCGGGCTGCTGCAACGAGATGAATATGCTGGGACATATGCTATGACCTATGAGCTACGTAGCTTTGGTTGCCTGAGAATGGATCCACGCCCGCAAAGTACTTAGGCACGCAGCTGAACCAACCTAATGGACCCCTGCATGCAGACCCCGGAGCTGTCCCGCGCCGCCACACCGGGACCTGCCCCAGCCGCCCCCGCCCCTCTCGACCCCGACCCCGCCGCCAGCCGCCAGTCCCTGCTGCTGGTCATCCGCGACCTGTACGTCACGGAGCCGCCGCCGCCGCCCTCGGCCGAGAACAGCCGGCCGGCCACGGCTGCGACCGGTGCAGGCGAGCAGGAGGGTGGGGAGGAGGGTGAGGAGGATGGGCGGCTGGCGGCGGACGACTCGTCGCTGCTGGCCGCCAGCCGCGCGGCGGTGGCTGCGCTGTCGTCCCGGGCGGACGACGAGCAGGCGCGGCGGCGCAGCGAGCTGGGGGAGTACATGACGGAGCTGCAGGTGGGGGGACGCGGGGCAGGAGGTGCTGCGGGTGGTGCGAGGAGGGAGGGGCCGGGAGGCAGCGCGCACACCAGGGGCTCTACGACAGGGGAATGGTTGCTAGGTTGCAGTTCAGCAATGTACTAGAGGAGGATGCCGGTTCGGCTCAGCGTGGCCCTGACATCCAATAAAGGCTCTGGGAGGCGGCCTGGTGTTGCCCGTTCCAGCCTCATATCCGGTGCTCACACTATCCCACCATCTGACTGGACCCCCTCGCACCCCACCCCGCCCCTGCCGCCCCCACAGGCTCGCACCGACGACTCGGGTGCCAAGCTGGTGGAGCTGCCGCGCGACTGGGCGGTGCAGCTGGAGCGGCTGTTCCGGCAGCGCAGGGAGGAGTACGCCACGCTGCAGGGCTGGCTGGGGCCCAGGCGCTTCGAGGGTGGGGTGGGGCGGGCTGGGGTGCAGGCGTTTCCAAGCGCAGCAGCCGTGCGTTGCATGGCGCTGTCAGCTATTTCCGCTGGCACTGGCAAGGTTTGCGTGCGTTGCTTACATCCCGCTCGATGCTGCTGCGTTTCGGCGCCCTCGCAAACCCACAACTCTGCATCCCGCTGCCCCCTCCCCCAGACCTGCCCATCCACCAGCTGCCCGAGGAGCACCCCGACCCTCGCGTGGTGGAGGGCCTGCGCCGCATCCGCCAGCTGGACGGCGTGCTGTCGGACCGCCTCATCGCAGCGCTGATCAGCCACCGGGAGACCTTCCCGGACCAGGCGGCGGAGCAGGAGCAGAGGCGCATGGAGCGGCACACCAAGGCCGTGGAGGAGGCGCTCAAGTGGGTGCGCGCGTTCCGTCCTGTGGACAATTTCGGTTCCAAGAGTGGATACCTGCTTGCCGTTGTTGCCTTGTGCTATGTTTGGCATTCTCATGTCAGGGCGTGCCCAGCGGTGCCTCAAACCACAAATATGCCAAACGCTGCACCGCTCCCTTTGCATCTTGTGTGGCCATCTCTTGCACCGTTACGGCCCTCCCCCGCTCATGTTGCTTGTCCTTGCCCCTCCCCTACGCCCTTCCCTGCTTTCTTTTTGTAGGCGCGAGCGGCAGCGGCGGCTGCGCGCAGCACGCATTGCCCGCGCCGTGACCTCCCTGGACGGCCCGCCCGGCTCCGAGCTGGGGCTGGACCCCTCCACCTCGGGGGCCTCCCTGCACTCGGTGGGGCAGGGCCCCACCCCCGCGTCCGCCTACTCGCGCTTCTTCACGCTCAACCCTGAGGTGCGTACCGCTTGGTGTAGAATCGGCCAGGCGTTTCGACGGGCAGGGTACATCGCAAGGTAGCACACCTTCATGCTGCGCCGACACGCTGGCGCGCTCCTGCTCTCAGCCCTACCCCAAAGTTGGCTTTATCCGTCAGGAACTCGCCGCGTGTGCCCGCCATCCCCACACCATCTCACTTCCATTCGACAAGCACTTGATCATGCTATCGCCCTACCGTCCCGCAGGAGGAGGCGCTGGTGGAGCGCGTGCTGCAGCGGGCCGAGGAGGAGGAGGAGGCCAACCCCTTCGACCTGGACCTGGGGCTAGGCCTGGGGCTTGGGGCGGGGCCGCAGGGGCCAGGCCCACAGGGCCCTGGCGGCGGCGGTGGCGTTACTGCCCCCGACGACATCGATCTGGAGCTGGACGCGCTGCTGCCCTCCGCCGCAGCCTCCCGCTGCGCCACGCCCTCCGCCGCGCCGCCAACGCTGCTGCAGAGGCCCTTCAGCGGCAGGGCGCAGGGGCCCCAGCCGGCGGCGGCGGAGCCTGGCGGCAGCCCCAGCGGCGACCGGCCGACGTCGGCGTCGTCGTCCGCGGCGTCGCAATCGCTGTCGCGGCCTGGGACCAGCAGCGGCGCGGGCGGTGTGCAGACGGGAATGTCGCCCATCGCGGCGGCGGCCCTGCACGGGCATCCTGTGCTAATGGCGGCGGCGGGCGTGGCGCCGGACGGCACGCCGCGGGCCGGCGGCGGCGGGCTGTCTGGCGGGCTGCTGCCTGCGCACGTGTACGAGGACCCGCCCGCCGCCGCCCGCGCGCTGCGCGCCATCAACGCACGGCTGGCAGCGTTCGAGGCGGAGCACGTGTGGGACGAGGGGGGGCAGCTGGCGGACTTCAAGGCGCCGCTCAAGCAGCAAGGTGCGGGGGCTGCGGAGCTGGTTGGTCCAGTCCGTGGGTTACATAGTACTAGTTGCCCTACGGGCGGGAAGCATGGGGCCCTTGGGGCTAGCTAACTGGGGCGTCGTTGAGTTGAAGGGCGCCTGGCGCTCATAGCGACGAGGCAGTACGTACCAGTCCTGCGGTGCAGGCACGGGTCAACCATGGCAGGACTGCCACGCGAAAGCGCCTTTATTTTTCGTTGCCGGCATGGGAACAGGACGCATATCTGCCCCCGCATTGTGACAAGCATACCACCCTGGTCCCCCGCGTTACCCCGCAGCTTCGACCTCTGGGCGGCCGTCTTCCCCGACCCGCAGCGTGGCGGGAGGGGCAGCCGGCGGCGCCCGCTCCATTGCCGGCGGGCCCGCGCCCTCCATCAGCGGCAGCGGCGTGTCCGTGACGGCGGCAGGGCAGCGGGACTACCTGCGGGAGGAGCGCACGGCCAAGGAGCTGGCAAACAGGTGGGAAACACGGGGGCGCAGGCGTAGGCTTTCAGGTAGAGGCAGCCTGTAGTTACAGGGGGGCGCCCCGCTGGTATGTCGGCGGGTCGCCTAGGCCACATACCGGTACGCATGTCCCCCGCGTCTTCTTGAACCAATAACGTCGGGAGCACGCCTGTTTAGGAAAAATGTCATCCTGGAGCACGCCTGTTTCAGCTCCCCGGCCTGTCCCTGTCACCCCACTTGCCCTGTTGCCTTACCCACGCCTGCCATTGCCTCTAACCCCGCCCAGGGAGCGCGACCTTGACGCCGCGCTGCGCTCCCTCAAGACGGGCCAGGTGGAGCGGCTGGGGCAGCAGCAGCTGGCGGCGCTGGTGGAGCAGTGCAGGAGGCTGCAGGAGCTCAACGACCTGCGCCGCAAGGAGGAGGAGGAGGCCGCGGCGGCGCGCAGGCAGCAGCAGCAGCAGCAGCAGCAGCAGGCGGCGTCCGCCAGGGCCAAGTCCCAGCGAACAGCAGCGGTAGGTACCCGCACACACGGACTGATACCGGGTTATGACAGTCACATGGGAGTGAACTTCACACACCGTCGCTGTCGCTGCCACTTGGGCCTGTCGCCTTGCGCATACCGCGGCACGCCCCGTTGCCTTGACTTCCCAGTTCCCAACAGCCCAACGCCGGCCGTCGTGCCGGTTCCACCTTGCAGGGCGGGCCCTCCAAGGCGGGGTCCGGCGGCCGGCCGCCGCCCCTGTCCACCGGCTCCTCCTCCGCCTCCCCCGCGGCCCCGGGCCTGGCGCCGGAGCCAAGCACCGCCTCCACCGCCTCACGCAGCGCTGGGGCGCCGCGGCACAACAGCGCAGGTGGGGGGGGGCCAGGACTTGACGATGGGGCGAAGGGCATTGCTGAGACAGGAAGCCCACCTCATCTTCGGCGGTTGCACGGTATCTAGTGCACGCCTGGTCCTGCTGCTGCACCACGCGTCGTGCCGGTAGCTACCTTGTGCCACACTGTGCAGCGCTTTCCTTGCTCCCAACATACCTCCTGACTCGTCCCACAGGCAACTCCCGAACACAGCACGGCGACCGCGACCTGGCGGGGGCAGGCTCCGGAGCCGGAGGCGGCGGCGGCAATGGCGCCCACGCTCGCAGAGCCAGTGACCCCGCCAGCCCCTCACAACCGCCATCGGGGACAGGAACAGGGCCGGGGTCGGGCCAGCGGGACAAGGCGCAGCACCGGGCGGCGGGCGGCAGCGGCCCTGGCACGGCATCCAGCGGCATCAGCAGCAGCGGCGGCGTGTCTGGGGCCGGGAGTGGGGGCGGGACACACTCCAAGGGCGGCGGAGCAGGGACGTCCTCAGCGACCAAGAAGCCGCCACCGGGGCCTACGGCGGCGGCGGGGTCGGGTGCATCCGCAGCGGCGGGGGCGGCGGGGGCCAAGCATGGAGCGTCATCGGGGCCGGGCCCCAGCGGCGACAAGGGCCCGGCCCTGAACCTGGCGTCGCTGCCAGGCCCGGGGTTGCCTCCGCCGCCACCGCCGCCGCCGCCGCCTTAGAGGCGCGGTGCGCGGTGTGGGTGCCTAGCGGCAGTGGTTCGCATGCGGCTGGGTGTAACGTCGCCTGACGGAAGGAGCAGTGTGCCGCTGGCGGTATGATATACTGTAGGGTGCTGGTGCACCCAGACAAGCAACACGTTGTAATTCATAAAGCCATTGCTTGAAGACCGGCAGCACTGCCGGAAAGCCCTCCTCGCTTGCTACTGCGGGGGCACGGCACTGCAGCACAGCGACAGGAGGACGGGGATCGGATGTGGCCTGCATGTGCTGCTGGCCTTGCTGTGATGTGGACGTATGGACCTGGTTCCTTCAAACCGAGAGCGACATCGCGTCAGGTTCCAACGCCACCCATTGGTGGGCACGGGTGCGCAGGAAGCACCGTAGTGCAGAAACTTGGTGTTGCGACCAGGGTTCCTGGTTGCGACGGGAGGGTTCATGACGCAGGGGAGACCCCAAGAGGGTCATCCTGGTCCGTCCTCCACCATGCATGCAGCTTCAGCACCACTAGCAAGCCTCGGGCCTTACGCCGGCCCACGTAACGAGGCGTTCCCCGTTCGTTGGTAGGCCTTGCTTTTACTGTTCGGCTGGAGCCTCTCGTCATTGCTCAACTCACCAGAGCACGCCTCCATAATTCCCCTTCCCTTGGGACATTGCAATCCTTGCCCTTCCCAACCTGTTACCCCTTTCTCCTTTGCCCGACCTTAGGCTGCCGCATGCCCCTGTCTGCACCATGGGCTAACCTCAGGCGTGAACAGGAATACGGGTCAACCGATAACCAGTGCGTGTCCTACGGTGTGCCTCAGCTGTTCCCAAATCCCAACGCCCCAAGCATGCCTCCATAGCAGCCAACACCAGCTAGGTCCTAGGTCCTTCCTCCTTGTGCACCCTTCATGTGGTCCTAGGTCCTAGGTCCTAGGTCCTAGGTCATGCCTCCTTGTGCTCTCTTCATCCTGCCCTACCACTGCAGCCTTGCGGATGCTCGTAGGTGGGCTCTTGAGATATGGACCCTACCTCTCGTGCCTCGCTCTGCCAGGCCCCGCCGCTACACTCTACTACCGGTACCCTTTGCTTCTTGGTTGGCCCCTACCCCTTCTCCGTGGCCACAGGCCGGTCCACGCACCCTCCAGCTCTGCCCAGTCTTGCCCTGCCGAACGGCTCATGTGCGGCCTCCTTATGCCGGCGTCCGTGCGCCCCTAAGCGCCTGCTTTCTGGTGTCCTCTCGGCGGCGCTAGAATCCTGCACACGTACGCTTCCTGGCACATATGCATGCTTCAGTATCTCGCTCCGCACCGCATTCTCCTACACGCGGCCCCTGGCGGCCCTGGCACGCCACCTGCCCCGCGCCACCCCCCCTCACACGTTTTCCCTTTGAGATCCCCATGCGCACTTGGCGCACTGGTACTGCGCTATGGTGAGGAAGAAGGCTGCTTGCTTCTGAGCACCAGGCCCAGGCTGAAGCTTGTTGCCACATCACATCGCTGGCTACGACAAAAAGGACAGTTCCGTCTGCATCCTGCCTATTATGTGCGCTAATCAAGTACGTTAAGCTAGCACAAAAAACGCATGATGTCTCCGCCTCGCTGTCGGGATTAGGGACGTGATCGGGACCTGAAACCATAAACGCACACGACACTATAATAACTTCGCTATGGCTCTTGAGAAGCAGTGCCGCGTAGACGCCCCTCCTCCCAGTGTCGAGACCCAGGGGCCGTTAGGTGTGTCGAGCCTCCGGACCGCAGAGACCTAGACCTAGCGTTGCGCCCTCTCTTCCTGTCCGTGCCTGACTTGCACTACAAACGGGAAGTCATCAGAACCATTTTGAACCTGATCTAGTCATGGAACGGGCCAAGCTAAGCAGATCATTAGAGCGCGTATTGCGCTGCACAGAGGACCTTGCCCGTGCTTGCACAGCGGTAGATGTTGTGCAAGCCGAAGTCGACAAAGCCCTAGGGCCCTACATGAGAGCTGCAGCCGGGTTCGAGAAGGACAGGAAGCGGGACAGCCACCTCACGCAGACCAAGAAGGTGGCAGCTGTCGCCAAGGACTGGCTGGACGCGTACCAGGATGCACAGGTGTTCGACAAGCTGCCGGCGCTCCTGGCGGTGGTGCAGCGCAGCGCGGAGATTGCGGCGCTATCCACCAACAGCCCCGTGTGCAGGTACGTATGAAAGGCATACGAGCAGGGTAGTGCATCCCCTGGTAGTGCAGCATGAGCGCGAACTAACTGCATTGTGCATTCCCCTGGGCGGCACTCCATCTAGCACTGAGGGAGGCTGGGCTGCACAGTACGTTGTACGCGTACATGTACGGAATACGTACATGTACGGAATACGTGCGTTTTTGGCGTACTGCGCGAAAAATACGGCCTGGCAGCTGGCTGGCAGCTGGCAGCTGGCTTGGGGCTA
>VFQN01002510.1_pt1 | contig 28101 bp, 25 predicted proteins | sample 3512371 | NCBI WGS metagenome assembly VFQN01 (sample SAMN10412370, study PRJNA504923) | tailings metagenome | isolation source: Replicate 2 from Balatoc abandoned mine | place: Philippines: Itogon, Benguet | collected 2017-08-28
CCGAGCACGACCTGACGAAGCTGGAACAGGCGCTTACCGGGGCCCGGGCACGAGCCGAGGCATTCGCGGCCGCCTGACAGGCTCCGCGGTTCCAACAAGAGAGGCGGCATGCTCCTGCATGCCGCCTCTCTGTTTTCGTTCCCCGAGCTGCCGGCGCTCCGTCCGGCCGATTGGATCAGGCGAAGGCGCCGACCAGGATCGCTTCGTCCGCCGGGTCCTTCACGCGCCGCATCAGGGCGCTCTTCAGCTTCTGCAGGGCGCGATGCTCGATCTGGCGCACCCGTTCCTTGCTGATGCCAAGGCGGCGGCCCAGCTCTTCCAGGGTCGAGCCTTCCTCGCGCAGCCGGCGCTCGCGGATGATGATCTGCTCCCGTTCGGAAAGCTCCGCCAGCGAGCTCGCGATCCAGCGGGTCCGGGTGCTGCTGTCATGGCCGTCGGCCAGCGCCTCTTCCGGCGTCGGCCGGTCGTCCGCGATGAAGTCCTGGCCGACGCTGTCGCCCTCGAAGCCGACCGGCGCGTTCAGCGACTGGTCGGTGCCCGACAGACGCTGCTCCATGGCGAGCACATCCGCCACGCCGACGTCCAGCTCCTGGGCGATCGTCAGGCGGTCCTCGTCATCCATCTGCTGCTTGCGACCGCCCTCGATCCGGGCGCGCAGGCGGCGCAGGTTGAAGAACAACGACTTCTGCGCGGCGGTGGTGCCGGTGCGCACGATCGACCAGTTGCGCAGCACGAAATCCTGCATGGCGGAGCGGATCCACCAAGCCGCGTAGGTGGAGAAGCGGACGTCCCGTTCCGGCTCGAACCTTGCGGCCGCCTGCATCAGGCCGACCATGCCCTCCTGGACCAAGTCCGGCATCGGCAGCCCGTAATTCCGGTAACGCCCCGCCGTCGCCACCACCAGGCGCAGATAGGACGTCACGAGTTCGTGAAGTGCTTCCTGGTCATTGTTTTCACGCCAGCGACGCGCCAGTTGCAATTCGTGGTCGCGGTCGAGCATCGGGGCGGCCATGGCACCCTGCACGAAGCGCCGGTCCGCGCGCTGCGCCGACATGGTGTCGATCATACTCATCTGGTGCCTCCGATCGAGAGCCCGGATCCTTTGAGGGCGATCACCAACCCTGATCCGAGCGGCGCGTCAGCGCGTCGATGCAGGCGTGATCAATCTCCTCAACAAGGCCTGAACGCGGGGCAGGTTCCACCAACAAATTGTAACGGGTATTGTAACGATGCCGGCTCTTTCCGCCGGCGACAGCCGCACCAGGTCCTTCTCCGTGGTGACGAGCCGTGCCAAGTAGTGCCCTGCTGCCGCGCGCAAGTCGCGGATCTCGCCTACCGAGAATCGGTGGTGGTCCGGAAAGGCCTTCGTAGCCACCACGCGCAGGCCGTCGGCCCGCAGGCTATCGAAGAACTTGCCCGGCCGGCCGATGCCGGCGAATGCGAGAACCGCATCCTCACCCACGTCTACGAGCGCGTCCGGCGGGTGGATCAGCTCGGCCTGGAGAACCGGCAGCCTAGTCTGTTCCGCCAGGTGCTGGTGGTCCTGGCCAATGACGACCAGCGCGTCCGCGCGCGCCACCGCATCGGCGAACCGCTCGCGCAGGGGCCCTGCCGGAAAGACCCTGCCGTTGCCGATGCCGGCCGGCCCGTCCAGCACCAGCCATGAGCTGGTCTTGGCCAGGACAGGGTTCTGGAAGCCGTCGTCCATGAGCAGCAGCCTGGCGCCTGCCGCGACCGCCGCCCGGGCGCTGGCCAGCCGGTCCGGCCCGGCCCAGACCACCGCGTCCCGCGCCAGCAGCAGTGGCTCGTCGCCGACCAGACCGGCGTCATGGACGTCCGGGTCGACCCGCACCGACCGCTTCACGCTGCCGCCATAGCCGCGCGTCACCACGTGCGGCTCGATCCCGAACTCGTCGCGCAGCATGCGGGCGAGGGACTGGACCACCGGGGTCTTGCCGGAGCCGCCGAGGGTGGCGTTGCCGATGCACAGGACCGGCACCCCCAGGTCGATGCCGCGACGCTTCGCCCGCCTGGTCACGATCCGGCCATACAGCAGGCCCAGCGGCGCCAGGATTGCCGCCAGCGGGCCGCCCGCCGTCCAGAATGCCGGCGCCTTCAACGGCGTGCCGGCAGGATCGGCAGCAGCGCATCCAGCATGCGCTCGAGCACGCCGGCGCGATCGGCGGCGAAGCGCGCCGCAGCCTTGCCGAGCTGCGCTGCCGCGGGCGGGTCCGCCAGAAGCCGGCCCACCTGTTCCGCCAGCGCCGCCTCGTTCTCCACCTGCACGGCCCCACTGCCGGCGAGGAGCCCGCGAACGATCTCGTCGAAGTTCCAGGCATGCGGGCCCAGCAGCACCGCGCAGCCGAGCCGTGCCGGCTCCAGCGGGTTCTGCCCGCCATGCCGCACGAGGGAGCCGCCCACGAACACCAGCGGGCAGGCGCGGTAAAGCAACCCGAGCTCGCCCAGCGTGTCGGCCAGATAGATCCCCTGGCCCGCGGGCATCGGTTCACCGCGCGAGCGCTGCGCCACCCGGCAGCCAAGCTTGCGCAACGCCTGGGCGATGTCGCCGCCACGGTTGGGATGGCGGGGGGCGATCACCGTGAGCAGGTTGGGGAAGGCGCCGACCAGCGCCCGATGCACTTCCGCAGCGGCCACTTCCTCGCCCTCATGGGTGCTGGCGGCAAGCCAGGCGGGCCGACCGGCCAGGGCCGCCTGCATCGCCGCGAGGTCGGCCGGCTCGGCCGGCAGCGGCGGTGCCGCGTATTTCAGGTTGCCGGGCGTCACCACCCGGCCGGCACCCAGGGCGACGAGCCGGGCCGCATCCTGCTGGCTCTGTGCCAGGATCAGGCGGAAGGAGGCGAGCAGGCGGGCGATCGACTGCCCGGCCCAGCGCCAGCGGCGGAACGAGCGCTCCGACATCCGCGCATTGACCAGCACCGTCGGCGTGCGGCGCTCCGCCAGCATCGAGAGCATGTTCGGCCAGAGCTCGCTCTCGACCATCATGGCGAGGTCGGGACGCCAGCGCTCCAGGAACCGGGCGACCACGTCCGGCAGGTCGACCGGCGCGAACCGGTGCAGCACGCCGTCCGGCAGCCGCTTGGCCATCAGCGCCGCGGAGGTGACCGTGCCGGTGGTGACGAGGAAGCGCAGGTCCGGGCGGAGCTGCAGGAGGCCGTCCAGCAGCGGGAGGATCGACAGGGACTCGCCGACGCTGGCGGCGTGAATCCAGACCAGCGGGCCGTCCGGCCGGATCGAATCGTCCTGGCCCAGCCGCTCCGGCCATCGCTCCGGATGTTCCTTGCCGCGGCCACGCCGTCGTTCCAGGTGGCCCCGTACCAACGGAGCGGCCAAGCTGGTGGCTACGCGCCAGCAGGTGAGCAGCATCAGGCGGCGGCGGGGCCGCCCAACGGTTCCTCCACCCGTGTTCGTCGTGGTGCTGGCGGGGTGGGGAGGCGGCCACAGCGCCGGTCGGCCTCGTCCATCAGCGCGTTCAGCGCATCCTCGTACTGCCGTTCCAGCCGTGCCATCTCGTCCTTGTCGGCGTCCTTCGGCACCCGGATCGGCGCGCCCAGCATCAGGACGCCCTTCGTCCCGGGAGTCGGGATCAGCATCCGGTCCCAGGTGTTCAACTGCTTTCCCCAGCGGCAGGATCCGGTGGTCGGTATTACCGGGCAGCCGCTGTGCTTGGCCAGCAGCATGATCCCGCCCTGGACCCGCTGGCGCGGCCCCTTGCCCCCGTCCACCGCGATGGCGATGCGGCCCCCGGCCTTGAGGGTGCGGCGGATCTCGCGGAACGCCTCGGTGCCGCCGGCGCGGCTGGAGCCCATGATCGTCTTCACGTTGAGCATGTTGAGGGCCTTGGCCATCATGGCGCCGTCGCGGTGCGGACTGCTCAGGGAATAGGCGGGGGTGTTCGGGTCCTTGCCGGCGGCGCGCAGCACGCCCCACCACAGCAGCGGCAGGAACAGCAGCCGGCCGTGCCAGTAGCCGGCCAACACGCCCTCGTCGCTTTCCATGATCTTCTGGGTTTCAGGATGGGCGTGGAACTCCATCCGGGCGGTCCGGTGGAGGAGGCGCACGGTGCCGGCAATCGCACGGGCGGTCCGATCCTGCCAGGCCGGGTCCCGACCGATCCTTTTCAGCATGCCCATCGAAGATCAGGCCTTGAGAAGAGCGGGAACGGCAACGCCCGGCAGGTCGGCGCCGCTGCCTTCCTCGAACTGCAGTTCGTACAGCCTCGCATAGATCCCGCCGGCCTGCACCAGGGAAGCATGGTCGCCGATCTCGACGATCCGGCCCTTGTCCAGGACGGCGATCTTGTCGGCATGCACGATGGTGGACAGGCGATGCGCGATCACCAGCGTGGTCCGGTTCTCCATCAGCCGCTCCAGTGCCACCTGGATCTGCCGCTCGCTTTCCGTGTCCAGGGCCGAGGTCGCCTCGTCCAGGAGAAGGATCGGTGCCCGCTTCAGCATGGCGCGCGCGATCGACAGGCGCTGGCGCTGGCCGCCGGACAGCCGCACGCCCGAGCCGCCGATCCGGGTCTCGTAGCCCTCCGGCAGGGCCGTAATGAAGTCATGCGCCGCCGCGGCCCTGGCGGCGGCCTCGATCTCGGCATCGGTGGCGTCCAGCCGCCCATAGGCGATGTTGGCGCGCACCGTGTCGTCGAACAGGCTGACCTCCTGGCTGACCAGGGCGATCTGCGCCCGCAGCGAAGCCTGGGTGACCTCGCGGATGTCGTGGCCATCCACGGTGATCTTTCCCTCCTGCGGCTCCCAGAAGCGCAGCAGGAGGTTGATCAGGGTCGACTTGCCGGAGCCGGACGGCCCCACCAGCGCCACGGTGGACCCAGCCGGCACGTCCAGGGTCAGGCCCGAGATCGCCGGCACCTCGGGATGGTAGGCGAAGCGGACGTCCTGGAAGCGCACGTCGCCCCTGGCCGGCGGCAGCACCACGGCATCGGGCGCGTCCTGGATGGCCGGGCGCCGGTCGATCACCGCATAGACGCGGTCGGCGGCCGCCAGGCCTTCCTGCAGGGAATTGTTGAGCTTCGCGATGCTCTTGAGCGGCTGGTAGGCCATCAGCAGTGCTGTGATGAAGCTGAAGAACGTGCCGGGCGTGGTGTTGCCGTTCAGGACTTGGCTGCCGCCATAGCCGATCACCGCGGCGATCGCGATGCCGCCCAGGGTTTCCATGACCGGCGAGGTGGCCGCCCGGATCCGCGCCGCCTTGAGCTGCAGCGCATACTGCCCCTCGATCAGGCCGTGGATCCGCTCGATCTCGAACGCCTCGCGGTCATACGCCTTGACCTGACGCACGCCCTGGAAGGTCTGCTCCAGCCGGCCGGTGATCCGGCCCATCTGCGCCTGGGCCTGGCCCACCACCTTGCGGACCCGCTTGCCCAGCCGGGTGATCGGCCAGTAGGCGAGCGGGAAGCCCAGGAAGGCGATCGTGGCCAGCTTCCAGTCCTGGTAGAACATCAGGGCGACCAGGAAGATCACCGACAGGCCGTCGCGGGCCATGCCCGTTAGGACCGAGGTCAGCGCCACCCGCAGCGCCGCCACGTCGTAGGTGATCCGCGAGATCAGGCCGCCCGTGCCTTCGCTGACGAAGAAGCCCAGATCGGCCTTGATCGTGTGGCGGAACAGGCGGGCCTGGATGTCGGCGACGATGCGGTTGCCCGCATCGGCCATCATCCGGTCCTGGAAGAACGAGGCCACGCCCTTGGTCAGGGCCAGGGCCAGGACGGCCAGCGGCACGAGGGCCAGCATGGTCGCGTCCTGCTGCAGGAAGACCTTGTCCAGCACCGGCTCGATCAGCCAGGCATTGCCCGCGGTCGTGGCGGCCACCAGCACCATCGCCACCGTGGCGATGACCAGCTTGCCGATCAGTCCCTTGACGTGGTCACGCAGGAGGCGGCCGAGCAGCGCCCGCCAATGGCCGTCCGCATGGCGCGGTTGGGTCGCCCTCTTGATGGTTCAGACGCCCTGTTCGGTCGCGCCCGTGTACTTCCAGACATAGGCTGGCGGCATGTTGTTGAGCACGAAGCCCGCCAGCTTCGCGTTCAGGCCGTAGCGGCGGTGCGGGATCGGCGAGATCGGCGAGTAGGTGTACTGCAGCATCACGCCCTTGGGGCCGACGATCTTGAGGCCGCCCTTGTAGATGGCCTCCCTGAACCCGTCGGGCATGCCGACCATCGGCAGGCCGGAGATGATCGTGGAAACCTTGCGGACCCCGTGCTTGCTCAGGATCTGCGCCAGCTTGGTCGCGTCGCCACGCACCACGGTGGCACCCATGAAGCGGGTGCTGAGGTACTTGTGCAGCTTCTCGTCGAGCTCGACCACCACCAGCGCCTCGCGCGGGATGCCGGAATCGACGAGGCCCTGGGTAATGGCGCCGGTGCCACCGCCGAGTTCGACGATCTTCTCGCCAGGCTGCCAGACCACCTGCTCAGCGATCTTCTTGGCCAGCGACTGGGACGAGGGGATGATCGACCCCATCGACTTCGGCGACCTGAGCCAGGTCTTGAAGAAGAGCTCGCTCTCTTTGAACAGCTCGATCCGTTGCATCACGTCTCCTCGGACCGGCTTACGTGCCGGCCGCCTTTTGCAGGCGACACCACGCGTCCCTGCGTGGTTCGGCAGATGAAATAGAAACGACCCACCTTCAGGTCGAGGGCAGGGTCGCGGCGAGCGGTAAATAGGCATGGCGACCCGTCCATGCAAAGTGGCGGAACAAGAAACTTCCATGAAATGTGGCTAATGCATCAATCGTCAGGTTCGAGTCCGGCAGGCATGGGACGGGGTTCCGGTTGCGACGCTGAAGCCACAGTCTAGCCGTTGGGGCAACCGGCGTGACAGGCGGGAAGGGCCGTTTCGCCTTCGTATCACTGGCGGCCGGGACAAGACGTCATGGCCGGCAGTTCGTGCGGCAAATCATGACGGCGATTTCATGATACTCCACACGGTGCCGCCGGCCACGGCGCCCGGAACCGCCGCGATGCCTCCTCCGGCCGGGCGAGGACGGGAGGAAGCGGTGGCGGTCAGCTCCTGCGGCGGCGCCGGATCACGGGGACGCAGCGCCGTGGGCGGCGTGGCCGCCGCCGTTGTCGTCGGTCTTCTTCGCCCCGGCCTCCTCGACGGCGAACTCGATGTCGACGGTGCCGGCCTTCTCAAAGGTCAGCGTGCCCTTGAACCGCTTGCCTTCCCGGATCGGCTGCTTCAGGTCGAAGAACATCAGGTGGTAGGATCCCGGCTCGAAGGCGACCTCGCCGTCGGCCGGCAGCTCGACCCCCTCGGGCTGCGCCCGCATCCGCATGACGCCGTCGGTCATGGTCATCTGGTGGATCTCGGTCCGCCCGGCGACCTCCGCGGTGGCGGCGACCAGCCGGTCGGCTGGGCCGTCGTTCTCCAGCAGGAGATAGCCGGCACCGGTCTTGGCCCCGGGCGGAGTCGCCCGCGACCAGGGATGCTCGATCTCGATCTGGCCGGCCTTGAACTCGTGCGCCGATGCCGCCGTCGCCAGCACGGGCAGGAGGAGGGCGGCGGCCAGGAGGGTGCGGTGCGGGGAAAGCATGGACATGGAACGCTCCACGAATGATCGGCGGTGATGCCGGATGGGCTGACGAATGGAAGTCAGGCGATCCGGGGTGGAGCACGTGGAGCGGGAAGGGTGTGGTCGGGCAGGCGTGCCACATGCCGGCCGGGCGCAGCCGGCGCGGATGGCATCCATCGGGAAAGGAGCGAGGGAAGGCCCGGCCCGTCCGCCGCCGGTACAGCCAGCGGGGCCAGCATCGGGCAGGCGGCGGTGCAGCAATCGAGCGGATGGGCGGTTGGGGCCGGCAATTGCGGCCGCGCCGGAACGGCGGCGGGATCGCCCGGCCCGCAGATCACCCCGACCGGCAGGCCCGACGCATCGGCGGCAGCGCTTGCGCCCAGCAAGGTGGCGCCCAGCATGGCCTGCAGGACGAGCATGTAGGCGACGACCAGCGCCAGCCTCGACCTCGATCCTGCCTGCCGCAAGCGCACCCCGAACCGTCCAGCATGGCGACGCAGGTGCCTGCCTATCATGCCGCCCATGCCTCGGTCATCCCTGGACGGATGGTTGCCAACCTATCGGGATATGCGCGGACGATCTTCGTTCTGCCGCGCCGGATGGCCGCCCCTTGGCAGCCGGATGAAAGCAGGCCATGGCTTGGACATGCGGGGGACATGGCCAGCATTGCGGGCAGGGGAGCGTCGGCGGCGAACATCGCTGGCGGCTGTCTGCCTGTTCGCCCTGCAGCTGGTCCTGGCCGGGCTCGCGCCGTTCCTGGCAGCGCCGCCGGCCTCCGCCGCCGGGCTGCCGGTGCCGATCTGCACCGATGGCCATCTCGCCTGGGTGGATCCGGCCGGCCTGCCGGGGCAGGACGAGCCCGAGGACCGCTCCAAGACCGGTGGTCCCGGCGACTGCGCCAAGTGCTGCCCGCATGTCGTCAACGCGCTGCTGCCGCCGGCACCGGGCTGGCTCGTGCAGCGGCGAGTCCAGCGGCAGCGCCGTTCCGCCCTGCCGCGCCTGGCGGTGCGGGTCGGCCGCCCCACCGCACCCCCGCCACCATCGAGGGCTCCGCCGCACGTCACCCACTGACCCGATCGCCCGGCAGCCGGACGGATTTTCGCATCCGCCCGGCTGGCCCGATCCCAGTCCATGTGAGTGACGACGATGAGCGACATCGCTATCGGCACCCGCGCGGCGGCCGGCCTGCCCGCCCGCGAAGCCATCTACCGCGCCGTGTGGCGCTGGCATTTCTACGCTGGCCTGTTCGCCCTGCCGTTCCTGATCCTCCTGGCCATCACCGGCGGGCTCTACCTGTTCCACGACGCGCTGGACGGCTGGTTCCACCGGGACCTGCTGAGCGTGCCGGCGCGCAGCACGGACCAGTTGCCGCCCGAAGCCCTGGTCGCCCGGGCGGTCGAGGCGGTGCCCGGCACGGCCTACCAGTATCTTCCGCCGGCGGGGCCGACCGCCTCGGCCGAGGTCGGCATCATGCCCCAGGACGGCGGCAAGCTGGCGGTCTACCTCGATCCCCATGACGGCCGCATCCTCGGCACGCTCGGCGAGAAGTCGTCGGTGATGTGGACGGTGCGCCAGCTGCACAGCCTCGCCTTGTTCGGCAGCTGGCCCGGCTACCTGATCGAGATCGTCGGCGGCTGGGCGGTGATCCTGGTGGCGACCGGCATCTATCTGTGGTGGCCGCGGCGGCGACAGGCGGGCGGGGTCGTGTCCGTCCGCGGCAGGCCGCGGCAGCGCCTGTTCTGGCGCGACCTGCACGCGGTGACCGGCCTGTTCGCCGGCCTGTTCATCGCGTTCCTGGCGATCACCGGGATGCCCTGGTCGGCCTGGTGGGGCGACCGGTCGCTGGCGATCCTGACCGCGCTGGACCAGGGCTTTCCCGCCGGCGCCATGGGCGACACGCCGGTTTCCGCGCTGCCGATGCAGGCGGTGGTCGACGATGTCGGCTGGACCATGCAGCAGGCGCCTGTCCCGACCTCGCCCATGCCGGAAGGCCACCACCATGGCGAGGCCGCGGCGCCGGCGGCCCAGGCCACGGACCTGCCCCCCAGGATCGGCCTCGACCGGGCGGTCGCGATCTTCGACCGGATGGGCCTGGCGCCCGGCTATGCCGTGGCCCTGCCCGGCACGCCCGACGGCGTCTATACCGGCGCCGTCTACCCGGACGATCTCGACCACGAGCGGGTGATCCATCTCGACCAGTACACGGGCCAGCCGATCATCGACGTCGGCTTCGACGATTACGGGCTCGGCGGTAAGGCGATCGAGTGGGGCATCAACGTGCACATGGGCCAGGAGTTCGGGCTGGCCAACAAGATCGTCATGGCCCTGGTCTGCATCGCCATCGTCGCCATGTCGGTTTCGGCGGCGGTGATGTGGTGGAAGCGCCGGCCGGCCGGCTCGATGGGCGTGCCGCCCTGGCCGGGCGAGCGGCGCGTCGCCGTCGGCGTCACCCTGATCGTGCTGGCACTGGGCGCCGTGTTCCCGCTGACCGGCCTCTCGATCCTGGCGATGTTCGCGATCGACCTGCTCTGGTCGCGGGCGGCCGCGGCCCTGGCCTAGGCGAGGTCGCTGCCCGGGCCGGCAGGCCCGGGCAGCGCCGCACAGCCCTTCGAAAGCCACATTCCAATGGCTCTTTCGAGACAGTTAACCAATTGATACAAAAAGATAATTTGTTGTTCTTGGGTTTGTTCGTGCAAAAATGGATTCGTGACGCTGACCCGGTCCGGATCGATGCCGGGCGAAGCGGGGGAGCATAGCACGAATTGGCCCGCGGGCGAGATGTTGGCCGATCCGGCTGGCGGAGCCGCTGCCGGCATGCCTGTTCCTCCGTTTTCGCAGGTGCGGTGCCGCTCCACCGCTGCTAGGTTCCGCCGCGATGGGGATGGAGTTCCCCCGACAACCGCCGCGAGGCTGATGACTCCTACCGGACGCGCTGGTCGCGGCAGGTAGGCTATCCTCCCGCATCGACCGCGCCCCTTCACCCAGAACGGAAGGATGACGCGCAGATGCAGCCTTTTCTCATCGTCTTCCTGGGCGCCGGGCTTGGCGGTGCCGCCCGGCATGGCGTCAACGTCCTGGCGATGCGCCTGCTGGGCACCGCCCTTCCCTACGGCACCATGCTCGTCAACGTGGCCGGCTCGATCGCCATGGGCCTGCTCACCGGCTGGTTCGTCGCCAAGGCCGATCCCGGCCAGCACTGGCGCCTGTTCCTGACCACCGGCCTGCTCGGCGGCTTCACCACCTTCTCGACCTTCTCGCTCGACCTGATGCTGCTCTTCGAGCGTGACCAGTACGGGTTCGCGGCCCTCTACGCCTGCGTGTCGATCACCGCCGCCCTGGCCGGGCTCTATGGCGCCCTGCTCGTCACCCGCCACCTGATCTGAGGCAGCATCATGCGCACCGCCTTCGCGGCCTGGCAGTTCTGGGCGCTCCTGTCGGCGCTGTTCGCGGCGCTGACCGCGATCTTCGCCAAGATCGGGATCGAGCATGTCGGCTCCGACTTCGCCACCTTCGTCCGCACGGTGGTGATCCTGGTCGTGCTGGGCGCGATCCTGGCCGCGACCCGCCAGTTCCAGCCCCTGGACACGGTGGCGCCGCGGACCTGGCTGTTCCTGGTCCTGTCCGGTCTCGCCACCGGCGCGTCCTGGCTCTGCTATTTCCGCGCGCTCAAGCTGGGCGATGCCGCCAGGGTCGCGCCGATCGACAAGCTGAGCGTGGTGTTCGTGGCGGTCTTCGGCGTGCTCGTGCTGGGCGAGCATTTGTCCCTGCCGAACTGGCTGGGCATTGCCCTGATCGCCGCCGGTGCGGTGCTGGTCGCCTATAAAGGCTGACGCCCACCCGGTTCAGGCCTCGATCGCATCCAGGAACGGTGAGCGCGACAGCAGCTCGGCACCACCCTGCGTGACCAGCACCTGCTGCTCCAGCTTCACGCCCTCATGCCCGCCGGCAGTGCCGATATAGCTTTCCACCGACACGACCATGTTCTCCTCGAACACGCCGTCATAGCCCCAGTCGGCGAAGTCCTGGGCGTAGACGATGCCCGGGAACTCGTCGACCATGCCGACGCCGTGGACCAGCGTCATGTAGCGGTTGGCGACATAGGCGTCCGGCACCTGCCAGGCGCGGTCGATGAAGTCGCGGAATTCCAGCCCCGCCCGCAGCAGGCCCAGATTGTGCAGGACCTGTTCCTGCGCGATCTCGTACAGGGCCCGCTGCGCGCCGGAAGGCCGGCGCCCCGGGCAGACATAGGAGCGGGAGATGTCGGCGAGGTAGCCGTGCGGCCCGACCATGTCGGTGTCGAAGCCCACCATGTCGCCTGGCCGGATCACCCGGTCGGAGCATTCCTGGAACCAGGGATTGGTGCGCTCGCCCGAGGCCAGGAGCCGGCACTCGATCCATTCGCCGCCATGGGCGATGTTGGTCTCGTGCAGGATGCTCCAGAGCTGGTTCTCGGTGATGCCGGGCTCCAGCGCCGCGCGCATCCGGTCCACCGCCAGGTCGCACACCGCCATGGCGTGGCGCAGGCAGGCCACCTCCTCGGGCAGCTTAACCATGCGCGCCTGCTCGGCCACCTCCTGCCCGTCGAACAGCGCGATCCCGCGCGAAAGCAGCCGCGTGGCGCCGGCCGGGTTGCAGCGGTCCACCGCCAGGCGCCGGTTGCCGCCGCCATGGCGCTCCACCAGCCCCGCCACCTCCTCGGCCCAGATCCCCGCCTTCTCCTCCAGCCGGGGACCGGCGATGAAATAGCTCCAGCCCGTGCCGGTGCGCAGCTCGTCGACCGCCGCGAAGCCTTCGCCCAGGTGCCTCGTCCCCGCGAACTCGAACAGCACGACCGGCCCCTCGGTCGCGACGAACAGGTAGCGGCCGCCTTCCCGCATGGTCCAGATCGCCATGTTCCGGGCACCGCAGGCATAGCGGATGTTGATCGGGTCGGAGAGCAGGGCGCCGACGTAGTCGCGCTTCTTCAGCTCGGCGCGCAGCCGCTCCAGCCGGCCGAGGTTCAGCGCGTCCGCGTCGATCGTGGCGATCCGGTCGAGCAGCCCGGCATCGACCGGTGCCGCGCGCCATGCCGGCAGGGAAGGGTGGTCCGGCACGGTCCGGCCGGTGCCGGCGATCCGGCTTGCATAGGAACGATCCGCACCGTCCGCCATGGCTGCTCCGCCCGAGGCCGGGCGCCCGGATGCGGCCGCCCGATCTCATCCATGCGGTTTGCGGATGATCCTGGCAATAGCGCCGCCCGGCGGCCCAGGCCCACAGCCTGAACCGCAGCCGATCCTCCGGCCGCTCGACCATATCGAGTGCCGGAGTGCACCATTGAACGAGGACAGGACGAGGGCGCAGTGCCAGACGCGCATGATCCGCGTTGTCAGGCGGGGTGGCCTCCGTCATCCGTCTTGTAGGCCTGGGTCTTGAACTTGTTCAGAAAGGCAATGAATTTCCCGGTGCTGGTTTGAACGATCGTAGCGCCATCTTGCCAGACACCATTCTCGGCGGAGAACGGCGAGCCGGGCGGATCACCCTGGTTTTGATGAATATTGTGCACACCGAGACCCGTCGTGAACGGCTCGCCGAAAACGTAACAACGCACGGCATCGCCCAGGACGGCTTCAAGATCCTTTAGGGCGTTGATCCCTGTGCCTTTGTTCCACGGCGGGTTCCAGCGGACGAACTCGAGAAGGCGCGACAGGCAACTGTCGTAGCGGACGAACACCACGCCGAGCGGCGGGTGGAGCATTCTTGAGCGGATGTAGTCGAGGGAGCCGGAAAAGGGGCTGGACGGAAGCGGATGCCATCCGTCCGGCAATTGGCTGAACTGCACCATGTCGGTGACATTCAGGCTTACCGTCCGCCACTCTATTCCATCTGGCATGTTCTTCGGATCGACGTCAATTGCGCAGTGAAAATTACCTTGCGGCGTCCCAACGAGCAAATTGCCATGATAGAATCGGCCGAAGTCATCCGGATCATCCCGGAAATAATCCGTTTTATTGCCGATCACTACTCCATATCCGTGGTCCAGTGCCATGTCGTGTTGTTCCCTTGCCTCCCGACGGCGAACGGGACAGCCCTGCAGGCCACCGGCCGGCATTCGATGATCTACAGGAAGCCCTGAGACTGTCCGATGCCAGGACCAAATTGCCGTACCAACCAGTCCAGGTCCGCCGTTAAGGTCCGTTAGCTCCTGAAGCCTGCCCCTATCTGCTATGCCCTGAGCAGCAGATGGATGGATTCGCGACTGCGGCTTGTCGGCGTGAGGTTGGATAATCACGCGAGCGTCAGCTCGCGAAAATGAAGTCTGCCGGCGTCAGGGCGGCCTGGATCCCAAGCGACGTTTCGACCGAGACCCGGTCCGGCCCCGGGCCGACCTGGTCGAAGGTCACAAGGCCGACGCCGACATGCGTCGCAAAGTCGGCGGCGGTCAGCCGGTCCCGCTCACGTCGATCACGTCCTTGCCTTGCTCAAACTCAAGGATGCTGTCCTCGCCGCTGTGCGCCCAGAACATGAAACTGTCACCGCCGCCGATCGCACCGGCGCTCCGGAAGCCGTGCGCTCAACTCTAGAAATCCTCGAACCACCACCTCAAACGCCATGGCCCGTCTCGCGCGGCCGCGAGCTACGCGACGAAGTCGCTCGCCGTCAGCTCGGTGACGCCGGAGATGGTGAGCACGCCCGGCGTCGGCGCGACGTCGCTACCCTCCGGGATCCCCATCGCGCCGAAGTCGATCACGAGAGACCCGCCCGCCACGCGCACGCCCGCATCGCCCACCCCGACGCGCCCGTCATCGTTGCTGTCGAGGAACGACATGCCGGAGAGGGTGAACTCGTGGTCGACGTCGGAGTGCGCGTCTGGATCGAAGTCGGAGTGCGCGAAGCGCGCGTACACGTCCAGCCGGTCTTCGCCGTGGACGAAGTCGGCGATCATCGCGTCTCCGCCACTCTTATCCCTCCCAAAGGTACCACCGTTCCCGCCGGCATCGTAGGAGAACAAGTCCGTCCCGCTGCCACCGACCGCCGTGTTGGTGCCGTCGAAGGCCGGCTCCGGGCCGCCCGAGTCATGCCAATGGTGGGACAGGCCGAACGAGTCGCCGCCGGCCCCGCCGTCGGCGCTCCACCCGCCCTCGCCACCGTCGGCCAACCGGTCATTCCCAGCGCCACCGAAGGCCGCCTTGAACCCGGACAAGGTGTCGTTGCCGGCGTCCCCGTAGAGGGTGCTCCGCGCTTGCCATGTTGGCCCGTAGTCCTGCAGCTCCTCCGCGTTTCCAACGCCCCAAAGCACGTCGTCGCCCTTGCCGCCGCGAATCATGTCGTGGCCGGCGTCGCCGAAGACCGTGTCCCTGCCATCTCCGCCGAACAGGTAATCGTCACCCGGCCCGCCATTGATTGTATCGTTCCCGTCACCGCCGGAGATGTAGTCGTTCCCAGGGCCGAAGCTACCCTGCTGTCCCTCGCCGTAGAGTAAGTCGTCCCCGCCCAGACCGTAGATCCGGTCGTTGCCGCCACCGCCCAAGACCGTGTCGTTGCCGTCGCCCGTATCGACCCAGTCGGCGCCGTTGCCGAGCAGGATACGATCTGCCCCGGTTCCGGCGTAGACCCGGTCGTTACCGTCCTGGCCACTGACATAGTCGTCGCCGGAGCCAGCGGAGATCATGTCGTGACCGGTGCCACCGTAAATACGGTCGTTGCCGCCGCGGCCATAGATCGTGTCGATGCCGGCACCGCCGTCGGCCCAGTCGTTGCCTGCACCAAGATCGACCAGGTCGTCGCCTGCCAGCGCGTTGACCATGTCGTTGCCGCCGAAGCTACTGATTGTATCCGGACCGTTCGTCCCAGCAAGCCGGTTATTGCCGGATGTGCCAATGATCGTTGCCATGGGACCCTCCACAAAGGAATGCCAAGCCTAGCATTGCAGCACAATCTGCAAATTGATCCAAATCAACATCTTGGCTTCAATGCAGTTGTTAAATTGGTCGCAAGCTCACTAGTACGCTAGTAGGGCGGAATCACTAAGTTCCGTTAGCTCCTGAAGCGTGCCCCTATCTGCTATGCCCTGAGCAGCAGATGGATGGATCGGATGACGGGTGTGCTGACGGATGGGCAGTGGGCAACACTGGCGCCGTTGATCGAGGCCTGCCGTCCGCACCCCAAGACCCAGCACCATGACCTGCGCCGGACCATCGAGGCCATCATCTGGCGCTGCCAGAACGGTGCCAAGTGGCGCAGCCTGCCGGCGGAGTTCGGTCCCTAGTGGATGGCGGCGCAGACCTTTATCCGCCCTCGGCGGCCTGCTGGCCGCCGCTCCTGTGCAGATCGGATCAGCCGTCTGCTGACGGCTGATGGGGATGGCTGGGAGTGTGGGAGCGGCTGCTGGCAATGGCGCAGGACCGCGGCGTGCAACTCGGTATGACCTTCTTGGATGGCAGCAACGTCCGGGCACACCAGAAGGTGGCCGGTGCCGCCAAAAAGGAGGCGGTGGAGCCCGACGTCCTGCGGGTGAGGCTCTTGGTCGATCTCGTGGCGGCTCCTGTCAGCTTTGCTGACATCTCTCCGAGGGATCGGGCTTTGCCCGATGGAACGAAAGCCTGCGTGATCGCCGACGGCAGCGGTCACGCCGTTGCGTTCAGCTTGGCACCGGGACAGGCGCACGAACTGCCCCAGGTCATCGGCCTGCTTGCTCGGCTGCCAAGCGTGCCACGCTGGGTGGTGGCGGATCACGGCTATACCAGCCATGCCTTCCGTGAGCACATCTGGAACCATCAGCCTTCAGCAGAAGGCTGATCCGATCTCCAAAGGAGCGGCGGTCAGCAGACCGCCGAGGGGCAGCCGGCCGATGATCCCTACCCAGCGGCACGAGGCATCGGTCGCCTGCCCGTCCTGGATCTACCACAACCGCAATCGCGTCGAGCGCTTGTGGGCCAGGCTCAAGGAATGGCGCGCCATCGCCACCCGCTGCGAGAAGACCGCCAGTTCCTTCATGGGCGTCATCTGCCTCGCCGCCGCACTCGACTGGATCAAGAACTAACGGGCCCCAGTCTTCGACAGGGCCATGTTGATGCCGGGCAGCAGCACATGAAGCTGTTCGCCCGCCTGGTGCCGGCCGGCGCCAAGGCCGCTCCCAGTCGGCCCGCCTTGCCACCGTCATGGCCCACCCCCATCATCCCCTCCGATCGCTCGGCAACCGGGAGGCCACGGGGATGGACGACGCGCAGGGTTCGGAGTTCGAGCCGTTGGCGGTGGTGGACCAGCTCGTGGGCAGCCGGGTGCCGGAGTCGGAGCGCAAGCTGGTGGAGGCGTTCGTCGGGCGCTTCTTCGAGGGCGTGGCCGAGGCCGACATCGCCGCGCATGATCCGGCCGACCTGTACGGCCTGGCGCTCAGCCACCTGGACCTGGCGCACGAGCGCAAGCCCGGCCGGACCCGGATCCGGGTCTTCAACCCGAACATCGAGCGGCACGGCTTCATCTCGACCCATACGCTCGTCCAGATCGTCAACGACGACATGCCGTTCCTGGTGGACAGCGTGCACATGGCGGTCGCCCGCGCCGGGCTCGCCATCCACCTGACCATCCATCCGGTGATGCCGGTGCAGCGCGACGCCTCGGGCCGCCTGCAGGGGATCGGCGAGGGCGGGACGCCGGAAAGCTTCATCCTGGTCGAGGTCGACCGCCGTTCCGACCAGGCGACCCTGGATCGGCTGGAAGCCGAGATCCTGCGCGGCATCGAGGACGTGCGCCGGGCGGTGCGCGACTGGAAGCCGATGCTGGCCAGGGTCAGGGACGCCGCGGACGGCCTGGCCCAGGCCCCGGTTGACGTGGCCGAGCCGGTGGCGTTCCTGCGCTGGCTGGCCGACGACCATTTCACCCTCCTGGGCTATGGCGCCTACGACCTGGTCGAGGAGGAGGGCGGCCCGGCTTTGGTGCGGGTGCCGGGCTCGGCGCTGGGCATCCTGTCCGCCCCGGAGGACAGCCGCGTGCCCTCCGAACGGCCGGCGCAATCGGTCAGCTTCGCCGCTTTGCCCGCCGAGATCCGCCGCAAGGCGTTCCGGCCGCTGCCGCCGATCAACGTCACCAAGGCCAACACCCGCGCCACCGTGCACCGGCCCTCCTACCTGGATTACGTGGGGGTCAAGCGCTACGGCCAGGACGGCGCGGTGATCGGCGAGCACCGCTTCCTCGGCCTGTTCACCTCGCTCGCCTACAGCCTGCCGCCCCAGGCGATCCCGCTGCTGCGCGGCAAGGTGCAGGGCGTCATCGACGCCATGGACCTGCCGGCCCATGGCCATGCCGCCAAGGCGCTGGCGCATATCCTGAACACGCTGCCCCGCGACGAGCTGTTCCAGATGGAGGCGCCGCGCCTCCTCGCCACCGCCCGCGCCGTGCTGCAGCTGCAGGACCGCTCCCGGCTGAAGCTGTTCCTGCGCCAGGACCGCTTCGCGCGCTTCTTCTCGGTGCTGCTCTACGTGCCGCGCGAGCGCTGGAACACGATGATGCGCGAGCGGATCCAGCGGATCCTGATGCGCCGCCTGAACGGGGTCGACTGCGAGTTCCAGGCCCAGCTCGGCGACAGCCCGCTGGCGCTGATCCTGTTCATCGTGCGCGCGCAGGATGCCGGCGAGGTGCAGGTCAGCGCCGACGAGCTGGAAGCGGAGATCACCCACGCGACCCGGCCCTGGAGCGAAAGCCTGCGCACCGCCCTGGTCGAGGCCCATGGCGAGGAGCGGGGGGTCCGCCTGTTCAGCCGCTTTGCCGACGCCTTCCCGATCTCCTACCAGGAGCGCACCCTGCCGCGCGCCGCGGTGGCCGACATCGAGCGGATCGACGGGCTGGGCGGGGATGGCGCCAGCCTGTCGGTGGCCCTGTCGCGGCCATTGGAGAACCGCGCCAACCGGGTGCGGCTGAAGCTGGCCCACCTGGGCGAGCGGGTGGCCCTGGCCGACGTGCTGCCGATCCTGGAGAATTTCGGCCTGCGCACGCTGGCCGAGGATAGCTATGAGCTGGCCGATCCCGACGGCCAGCGCTTCTGGCTGCACGACTTCGAATGCGAGCCGGTGATCGCGGAAGCGGTCGAGCTGGACGTGATAGCACCGCGCTTCGAGGACGCCTTCCGCCGGATCTTTGAGGGCGGGGTCGAGAATGACGGCTTCAACCGGCTGATCCTGGCGGCCTCGCTCGATGCCGAGCGGGTCGTCATCCTGCGCGCGATCTGCAAGTATCAGCTCCAGGTGGGCCTGCCGTTCAGCCAGCCTTATGTCGAGCAGACCCTGGTGGCGAACCCGGCTTTGGCCCGCGATCTGGTCGAGCTGTTCCACGTGCGCTTCGACCCGGGCCTCCCCGGTGACCGCGAGGAAGCGCAGGCATCGCTGCTGGCGCGCATCGACGAAGGCCTGGGCCAAGTCGCCGTGCTCGACGAGGACCGAATCCTGCGCCGCTTCCTCGGCACGATCCGGGCGATGCTGCGCACCAACGCGTTCCGCAGGAACCGCGCCTCTTTGTCCTTCAAGCTGGACAGCAAGGCGGTGCCGGGCATGCCGCAGCCAGCACCCTGGCGCGAGATCTTCGTCTATGCCGCCGATGTCGAGGCGGTGCACCTGCGCGGCGGACCGATCTCGCGCGGCGGGATCCGCTGGTCGGACCGGCGGGAAGACTTCCGCACCGAGATCCTGGGCCTGGTCAAGGCGCAGATGGTCAAGAACGCAGTGATCGTGCCGGTGGGGGCCAAGGGCGGCTTCATCGTCAAGCGGCCGCCGAAGTCAACCGACCGGCAGGCGGTCTACGACGAGGGCGTGCGCTGCTACCGCATCTTCCTGGACGGGCTGCTCGACATCACCGACGACATCCAGGGCGACGCCACCCTGCCGCCCGAAAACGTGGTCCGCCACGACGGCGACGACCCGTATCTGGTGGTCGCCGCCGACAAGGGCACCGCCACCTTTTCCGACGTCGCCAACGCGCTGGCGACCGGCCGCTCCTTCTGGCTGGGCGACGCCTTCGCGTCCGGCGGCTCAGCCGGCTACGACCACAAGAAGATGGGCATCACCGCCAAGGGCGCCTGGGAATCGGTGCGCCGCCATTTCCGCGAGATGGGCGTCGATCCCGAGCAGGACCCGATCACGGTGGTCGGCATCGGCGACATGTCCGGTGACGTGTTCGGCAACGGCATGCTGCTCAGCCGCTCGATCAGGCTGGTGGCGGCCTTCGACCACCGCCACATCTTCCTGGACCCGGACCCCGACCCGGAGCGGACCTTCCAGGAGCGCCAGCGCCTGTTCGACCTGCCGCGCTCGTCCTGGGACGATTTCGACAAGAGCCTGATCAGCCCGGGCGGCGGCGTGTTTTCCCGCCAGCTGAAGTCGGTCCCGGTCTCCCCGGAGGTCCGCCGGGTCCTGGCGATCGACGCTGCCAGCCTGACCCCGTTCGAGCTGATGAGCGCCATCCTGAAGGCGCCGGTCGACCTGTTCTGGAACGGCGGCATCGGCACCTACGTCAAGGCCGCCGCCGAGAGCCACCGCGACGCCCAGGACCGCGCCAACGACCCGATCCGGGTGGACGGGGAGGACCTGCGCTGCAAGGTGGTGGCCGAGGGCGGCAATCTGGGCGTGACCCAAAAGGGCCGCATCGCGTTCGCGCGCAAGGGCGGGCGGATCGGCACCGACTTCGTCGACAACTCGGCCGGCGTCGACTGCTCCGACCACGAGGTCAACATCAAGATCCTGACCGGTGCGGTCGAGCAGGCGGGCGACCTCACCCGCAAGCAGCGCGACCTGATGCTGAAGGAGATGACCGACGAGGTGGCCCTGCTGGTCCTGCGCGACAACACCCTGCAGAACCTGGCGCTTTCCACCACCGAGCATCGCGGCCTGGAGCTGCTGGACAGCCAGATCGGCCTGATCCGCTCGCTGGAGCGCAGCGGCCGGCTGGTCCGGTCGCTGGAGTTCCTGCCTTCGGACGAGGAGCTGGCCGAGCGCCGCCGCGAGGGTGCTGGCCTGACCCGCCCGGAGCTGGCGGTGCTGCTGGCCTATGCCAAGATGGACCTGTTCGACGCTCTTTGCGACGGCAGCGTGGTCGACGACCCGTCCACCGAAGGCGAGCGCCTGCGCTATTTCCCGCGCCTTTTGCGCAAGCGCTTCCCCGAGGCCATCGCCCGGCACCGCCTGGGCCGCGAGATCGTCGCGACCAGGCTCGCCAACAGCATGGTCAACCGCGCCGGGATCTCGTTTGCCCAGGAGCTCGCCAACGAGAGCGGCGCGTCGTTCGACGAGATCGCGCGCGGCTACCTGATCGTGCGCGAGGGCTTCGAGCTGATTCCCATCTGGGGTGCGGTGGAGAACCTGCCGGCCAGTGCCGGCAAGAGCCAGATCACCCTGCTCACCGACCTGACCCGCACGACCGCTGCCGCGGTGCGCTGGACGATCGTGCACGACCTGACCAACCTGCCCCTGGCGGAGACTGCCCAGCGCCTGAAGACCGGCATCCGTGCGCTCCGCGCGCAGATCGAGAACCTGGCCCCGCCATCGCTGAAGCAGGCCCTGGTGGCCCGGTGCGAGCAGCTGTGCGGCCTGGGCCTGCCAGCCGACATCGCCAGCCGTTTGGCCGCCCTGCCGCTCTCGACGGTGCTGCTGGATGCGCTGCAGACGGCGCATCATACCGGCGTGCCGGTCGAGCGCGCGACCGAGGTGCGCCTGGCGCTGGACGAGACGCTGGATACCGGCCGGATCGCCCAGCTGATCGAGCGGATCGCGGTGCGCAGCGCCTGGGACCATGAAGCCAAGGCGGCGCTGCGCGACGAGCTGGCCGAGATGCTGCGCCGGGCGTCCCGCGACGTGCTGGCCAAGCACGAGCCGCTGGAATCCTGGCAGGAGCGCCGCCGCCCGGCCATCGACCGCTATTTGGGCGTGCTGGCCCGGGCGGAGAACGAATCCACGGTCGACCCGGCCGTGGTCGGGGCGGTGGTCCGCTCGCTGGGCAGGCTCACCGCGGGCTGACCGCACGCCGTCAGCGCTCCTTCCAACGGATCCTCCTGCATGCCCGCTTCCCCGCAGATCGTCATCGTCGGCGCCGGCATCATCGGCGCCTCGATCGCCTGGCACCTGGCCGCGTCGGGGGCGGCGGTGACCGTCGTCGACGCCGCAGAGCCCGGCGGGATCGCCACGCCCGCCTCGTTCGCCTGGATCAATGCGAGCTTCGGCAATCCCGAGCCCTATTACCGCCTGCGCATGCGCTCGATCGGGGAATGGCGGCGGCTGGCCGAGGCGGTGCCGGACCTTCCCCTGGCCTGGACCGGCGGGCTGTGCTGGGACCTGCCACGCGCGGAGCTGGAAGCCTATCTGCAGCAGCACAGCGCCTGGGACTATCCCATCCGCGCGGTGGATCGCGCCGAGGCGGCCAGGATCGAGCCGAACCTGGCGGACCCGCCGGACTTCGCGCTGCACGCCGAAGGCGAGGGCGCGGTCGAGCCATGGGCGGCTGCCCGGGCGCTCCTGGCGGATGCGAAGCGCCGCGGCGCCAGGCTCCTCCCTTCCGCCGCCGTCACCGGCCTCGTCCGCAGGGACGGCCGCACCACCGGCATCGCCACCGCGGATGGTCCCATCAACGCCGACCAGGTCGTCCTGGCCGCCGGCGCCGGCACGGCCGAACTCGCCGCCACGGCCGGGGTCCGGCTGCCGATGACCACGCCGCCCGGCCTGCTGGCCCATTCCCGGCCGTACCGGAAGATCCTGTCCGGGCTGGTCATCGCGCCGCAACTGCACATGCGCCAGACCGCCGATGGCCGGATCGTCACCGGCGCGGATTTCGGGGGTGCCGATCCGGGCGAGGATGCGCAGGCCACCGCCGCAGGCCTCCTGGCAAACGCGAAGGCGATGCTGCGCGATGCCGACGACCTCGTCCTCGATGTCCACACGATCGGCCATCGGCCGACGCCGGCGGACGGTTTTCCCGTCATCGGCCAACCGGGCGGCGATGCCGGGCTCTACCTCGCCGTCCTCCATTCCGGCATCACCCTGGCCCCTGCCGTCGGCCGCTTCGCCGCCGAGGAGCTATTGGCCGGCCGGCGCGACCCGCTGCTGGCGCCCTACGGGCCGGACCGGTTCGGCTAGGGCAGGGCCCGGTCAGCGCGGCGGCGTCACGTTCTGGTTCAGGCTGAAGAAGTTGGTGGGGTCGTAGCGCTGCTTGAGCTCGGCCAGACGCGCGAGGTTGCCGCCGAACGCCCGGCGGACCGCCTGCGGCGCCTCGTCGCTCGCGAAGTTGCCGAGATAGGCGCCGCTGGAGAAGGGCTGCAGCGCATCCCAGGTCTCGCGCGCCCAGGCCGTGTGAAGGTCGCCTTCGGCGGGGTCCGTCCACTGCGCCATGATGCCGGCATTGTACTCGGCCCGCCGCTGCGCGAACGCGGTCTCGCCCTGTCCGACCCGGGTCGCAGCACCGCCATAATACTCGACCACCAGGGCCGACAGCGGCGAGGAGGCCCGGCTGCCATGCGCGACGATCGTGTCGATCGCCGCGTCGCTCAGTTCCTCCAGGAAGGTCGACTTCCAGTAGTTGAAGGTGCCGTCCGGGAACCCGTCGTCGAGGACCTTCTGCATGGCCGGGAACGGCATCGGCTGCACCACGTCGACCATGGGCTGGCCAAAGGCACGCAGCGGCTCGAGGACGCGCTGCCCCTCGGCGATGTCGCCGCAATAGCAGACGATGACGCCCGCGGCCGGCGTGCCCTCCGGTGTCGCGAAGAGGCCGGCATAGGCGGTCAGCTCCTCCGGTGCGGAAGCGATGAAGTCGCGGTAGTGGCGGAGCAGGGCGGCCGCCTGGTCGCGCGGGAACAGGATGACGCCGCCCAGCACGGTGGAGACCGGATGCGCGCGGAACAGGAACGAGGTGACGATGCCGAAATTCCCGCCGCCGCCGCGCAGGCCCCAGAACAGATCGGCGTTGCGTTCGGCATCGGCGATGACGACTTCCCCATCGGCGCTGACGACCTCGCAGGCCAGGAGGTTGTCGCAGGTCAGCCCGTGCTTGCGCACCAGCCAGCCGACGCCGCCGCCGAGCGTGAGCCCGGCGATCCCGGTCCGGGACACCACGCCGGACGGGACCGCCAGGCCGTGCAGGTGGGTTTCCCGGTCCATGTCGCCGAGCGTGGCGCCGGCTTGCACCCGCGCCGTCCGGCCGTGCGGGTCGACGAAGATCCCCTTCATCGCCGACAGGTCGATGACGATCCCGTCGTCGCACAGGGCGCGCCCGGCCACGTTGTGGCCGCCGCTGCGGACCGCGGCCAGCAGGTCGTTGGTCCGCGCGAACCGCACGGCGGCGACCACGTCGGCCACGCCGGCGCAGCGCGCGATCAGGCCCGGGCGCTTGTCGATGCTGGCGTTCCAGGTCCGGCGCGCCGCATCGTAGCCGGCATCGTCCGGCAGGAAGACCTGCCCGTGAAACCCGTCCCGGAACGCATCGACGAGCGCCTGCTCGACGGCCGTGCCGTCGCGCCGCTGCAGCCTCGTGGTCGCCATGGCTTCCTCCCTGGAAGGCCGATCCGCATCATGGACCAGCACCCTTGCCGCCATTCTACGAGGAACAGGCGGCAAACGCATGGCCCGCGTCGGTTGCTCATGGCGCGGCGGGCCTTAAGGTCGGCCGCGTCGCCGAAGAGCCTGAGGGGCAGACGTGCACAACCAGATCGAAGCGGCGTCGGCGCCGGCCGGCACGCCCGGCGAGGTCTTCATGGCCTTCCTCAAGCTCGGCCTGACCTCGTTCGGCGGCCCGATCGCCCACCTGGGATATTTCCGCCATGAGCTGGTGGAGCGGCGCCGGTGGATCGACGAGGCCGGCTATGCCGACCTCGTGGCGCTCTGCCAGTTCCTGCCCGGTCCCGCCAGCAGCCAGGTCGGCTTCGCGCTGGGCCTGCTGCGCGGCGGTCCGCTCGGCGCGCTGGCGGCCTTTGCCGCCTTCACCCTGCCGTCCGCCATCCTGCTGGTCCTGTTCGCGCATGGCGTCGGCCGGTTCGGCGGCCCGCTGGGCCTGGGCCTCCTGCACGGGCTGAAGCTGGTCGCGGTGGCGGTGGTCGCCCAGGCGGTGTTCGGCATGGCGCGCAGCCTGTGCCCCGACCGGACCCGCGCCGGCATCGCGGTGGCGGCCCTGCTGGTCGTGACCTTCGCCGCCGGTGCATTCGGCCAAGTCGCGGCGATCCTGGCGGGCGGGGTGGCCGGCCTGCTGCTCTGCCGCAACGGCGGGGACGGCGTGGCGGGGCATCTGTCCTTCCGCGTCCCGCGCCCGTCCGGCCTGATGGCACTCGTCGCCTTCCTGGCGCTCCTGCTGCTCCTGCCGCTGGCGGCGGCACAGGTGTCGTCCCAGGCCGTCGCCTTGGCCGATGCCTTCTACCGGGCCGGCGCGCTGGTGTTCGGCGGCGGGCATGTCGTGCTGCCGCTGCTGGAAGCGGCGGTGGTCCGCCCGGGCTGGGTCGGGGAGGAAGCCTTCCTGGCCGGCTACGGGGCGGCGCAGGCGGTGCCCGGGCCATTGTTCTCCTTCGCGGCCTATCTGGGCGCGGTCATGGGACCGGCGCCCAACGGCGTGGCCGGCGCCGCCCTGTGCCTTGCCGCGATCTTCCTGCCGGGCTTCCTCCTGCTGGTCGCAGCCCTGCCGTTCTGGGACGGCCTGCGCCGGCAGCCGAACGCCCAGGCGGCGATGCGCGGCGCCAATGCCGCGGTGGTGGGGATCCTGGCCGCCGCCCTCTACCACCCGGTCTGGTCGAGCACCGTCGCCGCACCTTCGGACTTCGCCCTGGCGGCGCTGGGCTTCATCCTTCTCGTCGCCTGGAAGACGCCGCCCTGGCTGGTGGTGATCCTGGGCGCGCTCGGCGGCATGGCCCTGGGTGCGCCATGACCGGACACCCGGCCGCCGACCCCGATGGAGTTTTCGCCATGATCGCCGGAATCGACCATCTCGTGCTGACCGTCCGCTCGCTGGACGCGACCTGCGCCTTCTACGAGCAGGCGCTGGGCATGCGCCGCGAAAGCGCGCCCGGCCGACCGACCGCCCTCCATTTCGGCAGGCAGAAGATCAACCTCCACGAGGCCGGCCGCACGTTCGAGCCGAAGGCCCGGACACCCATGCCGGGCTCGGGCGACTTCTGCCTCGTCGCGGACTGCCCGCTGGACGAGGTGCAGGCCCGGCTGGCGGCGCTGGGCGTCGCGGTCGAGCTCGGGCCGGTGGCGCGGGATGGCGCACAGGGCCCGATGACCTCGATCTATTTCCGCGACCCGGATCAGAACCTGGTCGAGGTCTGCGCCTACGACCAGGGCTGAGCAGGCACCGGGCTCAGCGTCCGAGCTTGCCCTTCAGCTCGTCGATCATCTTCGACGCCTCGGCCTTGGTCAGGTCCTTGGACGGCGCCTCGACCTTGGCCTCCTCGCACAGCGTGGTCAGGTAGGAGGCCTGGGCGCCGGTCATCGGCTCCTCGCCGGAAACCCAGTCGTCCGGGTCCTTCTCCGTGTTGGAGCCGGGATGGGGATCGAGCTTGGGGTTGGTGGCATCGGCATCAGGCATGGCTGGTCTCGCATGTTCTCGGTACGTTCCCAACATGCACGATCCTTTCGGGTTCCCGGCCGCGGAATGGCCGCGAATCAGGCCCCGCGGCTCGTCCGCAGCGCGTCCAAGCTATAAACGGCCAGCGCCACCCAGATCGCCACGAAGCCCAGCAGGCGGCCGAGGTCGACCGGCTCGTGGAACACGAAGGCGCCCACGAAGAACAGGAGCGTCGGGGCGATGTACTGGAGCATCCCGATCGTGCTGAGCGGCAGGCGCTTGGCGGCAACGTTGAACAGCCAGAGCGGCCCGATCGTGAAGAAGCCGGCCAGCATGAGAAGGATGTCGGTGCCGCGGTCGATCTGGGTGAAGGCGATCCCGCCCTGGGCGTGGGCGTACCAGAGCAGGGCCACGGCCAGGGGCGTGGCGAACAAGCATTCGAGGAACAGGCCGGCCAGCGGCCCCACCGGCAGGCGCTTGCGCACGAGGCCGTAGATCGAGAAGCTGATGCCGAGGAACAGGGCGATCTTCGGCACGATCCCGGCATGCAGGATCATCCACAGCACGCCCGCTGCCGCGATGCCGACCGCCAGCCATTGCAGGGGCCGCAGGCGCTCGTGCAGGACCAGGAGGGCCAGGACCACGAAGGTCAAGGGCGACAGGAAGTAACCCAGGCTCGCTTCCAGCACGTGGCCGCCCTGGACCGCCATCACGTAGACCAGCCAGTTGCTGGCGATGATCAGCGCCGAGGCGATCATGCCCAGCAGCAGCCGGGGCGTGCGGAACACCCGGACGACGTCGTTCCAGACGTCGGCCAGGGGCAGGAACAGCGCCAGCATGGCGAGCGACCAGACGATCCGGTGCGCCAGCACCTCGGTGGTCGCCACGTGGCCCAGCGCCTTGAAGTAGAAGGGGTAGAGACCCCAGAGCGAATAGGCCGACAGCCCCGCCAGGAACCCGGTACGGTCGTTCTTCAATCGCTCTGTCCGGGATCAGCGGGGAAGGTTGGTAGCGGCGGAGGGATTTGAACCCCCGACCCAAGGCTTATGAGTCCTTTGCTCTACCGCTGAGCTACGCCGCCACACGGGCGTGGAGGTAGGGGCCGCGGGCTGCCCTGTCAAGCGCGCGGATGCGCTTCCCCCGGCAGGCGCAGGACCGCCGCCAGGCCGCCAAGGGGTGCCCGGCCGAGCTCGATCCGCCCGCCATAGACCTCGACCAGCTCCCCGACGATCGACAGGCCCAGCCCGTTGCCGGGCGTCACCTCGTCCAGCCGCGTGCCGCGCTCCAGCACGCGCCGGGCATCCTGCGGCTCCAGGCCGGGCCCGTCGTCCTCGACCGTCACCAGCAGCCGCCGGTCGCCAAACGCCGCCGTCACCCGGATCCGCCCGGCCGCCCACTTGACCGCATTCTCCAGGAGGTTGCCCAGGATCTCCTCCAGGTCCTCGCGCGCGCCGGAAAACAGAAGGTTAGGCGCGACCTCCTGCTGGATCGCCAGGCCGCGCCGCTCCGCCAGGGGCCGCAGCACCTGGACCAGCCCCGCCACCACCGGGGCCAGGGCCACCGTCTCGCCGCGGCGCGCCCGGGCATGGGCGCGCGCGGCGGCCAGGCGCTGGTCGATCCGCCGCTGCATGCGCTGGACCTGGACATGCAGCCGGTCGCCCAGGGCGGCCTGGCCGGCATCCGCCAGCGCCTCGGCCTCGTGGCCCAGGATGGTGAGCGGGGTCTTCAGGCCGTGCGCCAGGTCGGCGGCGTCCTTCTGGGCGCGCTCGACCATGGCGCGGTTGTCGGCCAGCAGGCCGTTCAGCTCCTCGACCAGCGGCGCCACCTCGGCCGGCACGTCGGTGCCCAGCAGCTCGGCCTCGCGCTTGCGGATCCGGGCGACCTCGCGGCCCAGCCGGTCGAGCGGCAGGAGGCCGATCCTGGCCGAAAGCGAGGCGGCCGCCACCAGCAGGCAGGCGAGGATGGCCAGGCTGGTGAGGAGGAACCGGGTGAAGGCGGCCACGTCCTGCACGATCGGACCGATGCTGCCGGCCACCGCCAGCCGCG